>Ga0314774_1000052_pt1 | contig 106116 bp, 103 predicted proteins | sample MetaGCBIA2018_FD_204515 | JGI IMG/M metagenome (GOLD analysis project Ga0314774, IMG submission 204515) | Cryopeg brine microbial communities from Beaufort Sea near Barrow, Alaska, United States - CBIA 2018 | ecosystem: Environmental > Aquatic > Marine > Coastal | place: USA: Alaska... | reverse complement strand
ACACCCACATAAACCAACAAATAGCTGGATTATTCAGCTTAAACAGAGTCAAAAAGTGAGAATAACGTTAAAAAATGCCCAAACTGAGTTTTGGCTGAATTTTAAGGTGTTCTTGCAAAGGTCTCATCAGGTAAAGATATTAAATGGCCGCTAATCGGGTCGCTAAAGCCGGTTACCTCTAAATTGACATAGGCAAGTACCCGAGTTTCTACCTTATCCACTCCTGGAATTTGTTGGATATGCTGAACCAGTGATAAGGGAGCGCGTTTGAGTGTGGCGAAGACATCTGCGAAATGATTGTCGCGATAGTAATTGTCACGAGTTTGAGTGAGTGAGTCGAGCGTGCTCAGTGACATAATAAAAATACCGACACCACTGACTATGACCATCGCAATGGCCAAGGCTTGCAACCGCATCGCCCAAAGTTCTCTCCAGAGTTTTTTGTCGAGAGCCTTCATAACGAGCTACCAGCTCAGCTGACTAGGGTCAACACGTTGGTCATTGACGTGAATATCACTAATCAACCCGTCGGTTAAGTGAATGACTCGATTCGCCATTTGCGCAATCCCGGCATTATGCGTGATGACCGCAGTCGTTGTTCCCAAGGTTTCATTAACCCTTTTGAGGGCTTCTAACACCATAATGCCAGTTTGAGAGTCCAGTGCGCCAGTGGGTTCATCGCATAACAATACATCTGGATTTTTGGCGATGGCGCGTGCAATCGCAACGCGTTGTTGTTCACCACCTGATAGCTGAGCAGGGAAGTGGTCCATACGATTCTCTAAACCCACTAACGCCAACGCCTCTTCAGGGGTCATGGGGGATTTGGAAATTTCAGTCACTACAGCAACATTTTCTCGTGCCGTTAAACTTGGAATCAGATTGTAAAATTGGAAGACAAAGCCCACGTGATAACGACGGTATTCCGTTAGAGCGTGCTCATCGGCGCGCGTTAAATCTTGTTCGCCATAGAGAACTTGCCCCGTGGTGGGTGTATCCAAACCGCCAAGAATATTCAATAAAGTCGATTTTCCACTACCAGAAATACCCAGAAAAACTGTGAATTCACCACGATAAAGATCTAAATCGACTCCACGTAGAGCTTGCACAGCCACTTCACCCATCTGGTAGGTTTTAGTGACATCACTGACATGGAATACAACATCTTTATTCAACTCTTGATCTGTTTTCAACTGCGCCTCAGTCATTTTTTAACCTAATTCAACAAAAGTATACCAGAGCATTCTGGTAGCAAATATTTTCTAGCAGACTAAGCATAAATTATTAGGAGTTGTAACAATGTAGCCTTCTCTATAAGGACTATATTATTTAATATTTTCTGAGCTTGGGTATTCAGTCATTTTACAGTGTTATCTATTGTTTTTTATTCTCAGATAATTGATTTAACTCAACTTTTATTTAAAATTTAATTAACGGCTGACCAGTGTTTTATCTTAGCCTATCTCTTTTTATTGAAAAGGGTACAATGAAATTTAGATATTAAATTATCTTTAACATTGTTTTTTGGGTTATCAAGCAGTTGATAGCGAGTTGAATAAATGATTGTATGGAGAGTGAATTATGAAGCCAGTATGGGTTATTGTTGCAGATAGTAGTCAGGCGCGTATTTTTAGCGCAGAAAATTCACAAGCAGACTTGATAGAGATTGAGACATTGTTACACCCAGAAGGGCGTCTGCAGGAGCAGGATCTGGATACTGATTTGCCGGGCAAAAATAGGATATCAGAGGGAGCAGGTGGACACGCTTATACTGATGAAAACTCTCCTAAAGAACAAGAAGAGATTGATTTTGCCATCCGTGTTGCACACCACCTGTCCGATGAAATAAATCAAAATAAATTTGATCGACTTTATATAGTCGCTGCACCGTCTTTTTTGGGAGATTTACGCAATGCCCTTTCTAGCCGAGTCGAAAAGCATGTTGCTTTTAGTTTAGGTAAAAATATTGTGATGTTATCGCCGGAAGAGATTAGAACTCATTTACCGTTGTCACTCGCTTCATAATAAGCGAACCGCGCGATCAGGCACAAAAAAACCGCTGGTAAAACAGCGGTTTTTTGGTTTTTAAAGTGCCTATTAAGCTGGTTTTAAAAAACTAAGCCTTCTTTAGAAAGGCTGAAATCAGTACGATTGATGTTCCATTGACCTTGCCTTCAATGTGCAAAGGGTTGTCGGTTAGGTGAATGCCTCTGACGACCGTGCCACGTTTAGCGGTAAAGTTAGCGCCTTTAACGACTAGATCTTTAATCAACGTAACATTGTCACCGTCTTGAAGAGTCGTACCATTACTGTCTTTAGTTGGTTCATTGTCGTTATCCGACTCTTCGCCTAAACCCGCATCTGCCCAAGCTTTGGTTTCATCGTCTAGATACATCATATCCAATAACTCTAGCGGCCAACCTTCACCACGCAAGCTGTGCAATAAACGGTATGACATAACTTGTACGGCAGGAACTGGAGACCACATACTGTCATTCAAACAACGCCAGTGGTTTGGAGCCATCGTTGCTGGGCCTTCTATTTGGCTTTTGCATGTAGCACAGACTAGAATTGCTTGGTCAGCTGAACCATTAGAAGGTGTTACATCCATAACGCTTAAATCTTCTTCTGAACCACAAAGCTCACACTTGTTGCCACTACGGGTTTTTAAAGTTTCTTCAATGCTCATTATTTTATACTCGCTTATATTCAGGTTATTGGTCGATACTTGGAACCTTTAGCAAGTTAGAAGCAACCGTTAAATTTGTGTGCGTATTATGCCTTTTTTCGAGGCAAAAATCACCAATAGTTCGGCTGTTGTCGAGCACATTGTTGATCTGTTAGACACTTAATGCAGAAATATAAAAGTGTTTTTAAATTGAACAGGCCTGGTTAGTGAATGCATTTAGACAGAGTTATGCTGGTTTTTGGCTTTTGTTTTGTCCGTTCTACGGTTAGAATTTGGATTGGTAAGTTAATAGTTTTGGATGCATTAAAGAGTACTTGGATGATGGTTGCTTAATATTGAATAGTACATACGATTTATCAATTGATTATTTTGCCGTAATCGGCGTGCATTATGGCGCTTGTGAGAAAACGGTCAAAATGATGTATCGCAAAATGGCGCGACGTTATCATCCCGATGTATCAACTATTCATGACGCGCAAAAAAGGTTTCAAGATATTTCGGCCGCTTATGAGATTTTAAAGAAACATCGTGATGCTTATTGTATAGACCATGAACGTCATAAAAGGAGTGTTTCAAGCCATCGAAGCCAAGCAAAATCGCAAACCGATTCTGCAGCGAGAAAAGCTAGGTACTCCGAACCTCCGCCTAAATCAGACTCTCATTCCGAGAATCGACAGCAATCTGAGGGCTATTCTTGGCAAACTTACCGAACACGAAAACCTATAGATGGCAAAGATCGAATCATTACTTATCCTTTGACATTGCGTTATGCGATTCGTTTACTCAAATTAGGTTCTTTTTATATTCCGGGCTTAAAAGTCAAAATGAAATTTAGCCGTGAAGCTTTTGAGGGCAAAACGTTCCGCCTAGAAGGTAAGGGGTATGGTGGTCTGTTTGGTGGTAAAAATGGTGATTTTTTAGTGCGCTTTAATATTAAGCTAGACAATGTTCGATTTCAGCTAGAAGCAGGTGATATTTACGGCGTGTTTTCAGTGCCTACCAGTCTTTTACAAGAGGGTAAAAAAGTAAAGCTAGAGTCACCGAGTGGTTGGTTAAATTTCACGGTACCAATCTCTTACTCGCCCAGCGATTATATTAAAGTGCCGGCCATGGGGTTGCCTGCAGATGAATTGCTCTCCGCTGGTGATTTTTATGCCCGTTTGGTGACGGCATAAATGGTTACATAAACGGCTTAAACTTAATGTCTAAAGCATGTATTAGCGGAGACAGATCTACTTGAAAAGTTTCTACTAGCCTATATAAATAGGTAAACTAATTTAAGACAATGACTTTATTTCGGATTCACCATCGAAGGCCCTTTTTAGAGCCTGTATTAGATGAGGTTCTTGCCGTAAAATAGAGTCAACAGCAATAACCGTAAAATAATTAAAAACAGAAAGGTTTTGAATGCCCCATTCACATGAACATGACGACGGTAATTTACTGTTAGAAACAGCTAAGCCTAAAGTGGAACCTCCAAAACGCTATCAAGTCGTTTTATTAAATGACGATTACACTCCTATGGATTTTGTCGTGGATGTCTTACAGCAGTTTTTTGGTTTAGACGAACAGAAAGCCGGCATGATTATGATGGCCGTGCATCGAGATGGCAAAGGCATTTGTGGGGTCTTTGGTCGTGAGATAGCTGAGATGAAAGTACAGCAAGTAAACAGTTATTCTCGTGAAAATAAACATCCGTTAATGTGTCAGTTGGAGGTCGCTTAATATGTTGAGTAAAGAACTACAAATGACATTGAGTAATGCATTCAGTGTTGCACATGAGTATGAGCATGAATTTGTCACTTTAGAGCATCTTTTATTAGAGTTGTTGGGCGTGCCTTCGGTACAAGAGGTAATTGTTGCCTGTGGCGCTGAAATATCCTTGATTGAAGAAGGCCTTGAGCGCTTTCTCGAGTCGGAAATGATTAGTCGTAAGCCGGATGAGCTTCAGCCAACTATGAGTTTTCAACGCGTGATTGAGCGTGCTATATATCTTGTGCAGTCGAATGGCTACCCTGAGGTCACTCCTGTTCACGTACTGGCCTCTCTGTATGCCGAACAAGATTCGCAAGCGGTGTATCTATTAGAAAGTAATGGCGTTGAAAGAGTCGATGTATTGAGTTATTTGTCGCACGGTGTCATTGCCTCAGAAGCGGATGAGTTCTTATCAGCAACGCCAGAGTCTGAAAATGACGCAGAGCTTGGGGAGGATTCAGAAGCTAAAAAAACGGCTTTAGAGTCTTACACGACGAACTTGAATGCCCAGGTGGTATTAGGTCGAATCGATCCGATTATTGGTCGTGAATGGGAGTTAAATCGTACTTTAGAGATATTGAGTCGTCGTCTAAAAAATAATCCATTATTAGTCGGTGAACCAGGAGTTGGAAAAACGGCCGTTGCAGAAGGTTTAGCCTATAAAATTGTTCATAGCCAGGTACCGGATCTATTAAGTGATGCGGTCGTCTATAGTTTGGATATGGGCGCCTTATTAGCTGGTACGCGTTACCGCGGTGATTTTGAGAAACGTTTTAAAGCTTTGTTAAATGATTTAGAAGCACAGCCACATGCCATTTTGTTTATTGATGAAATTCATACGGTGATTGGTGCTGGTGCTGTTCAAGGTGGCGCTATGGATGCCTCTAATTTGATGAAGCCTGCCTTGTCATCCGGTAAAATTCGTTGTATGGGCGCCACAACCTATGAAGAGTTTAGAGGGGTGTTTGAGAAAGATCGTGCCTTGGCACGTCGTTTCCAAAAGGTCGATGTCAAAGAGCCATCCATTCAAGAAACCTTTGATATCTTAAAGGGCTTAAAAACTAAGTACGAAGATCACCACCATGTTAAATATACCTTACCAGCGCTTAAAGAAGCCGTCGCACTGTCAGCTCGTTATTTAACCGATAGACATCTGCCTGATAAAGCGATTGATGTGATTGATGAAGCGGGTGCTAAACAAGCATTGGCGATGGCTAGTAAGCGTAAAAAACAGATTGGTGTGCCTGAAATACAGCAGGTCATTGCTAGTATTGCCCGCATTCCAGTGACGCAGATTACCCAGAAAGAGAAAGACAAATTATATGACTTGGGCGATAACCTTAAACGGGTTATTTTTGGGCAGGATCATGCCGTTGACCAATTAACGTCTGCGATTAGATTGTCACGTTCAGGACTGTCTGATCCTAATAAACCGACTGGTTCGTTTCTCTTCTCAGGGCCTACTGGGGTGGGTAAAACGGAATTGACGCAACAGTTAGCTAAACATCTTGGTGTTGAGATGCTTCGTTTTGATATGTCGGAGTATATGGAGCGTCATACGGTGTCACGTTTGATTGGTGCGCCGCCTGGTTATGTAGGTTATGACCAAGGTGGTTTATTAACCGAAGCGGTAAATAAGCATCCATATGCCGTTGTCCTGTTGGATGAAATCGAAAAAGCCCATCCAGATGTTTTCAATATTTTATTGCAAGTCATGGATCACGGTACCTTAACGGATAATAACGGACGCAAGGCAGATTTTAGAAACATCATCTTAATTATGACCTCTAATGTGGGCGCTGAACAAGTGGCTCGCTCTAGTATGGGCTTTACAGAACAAGACCATACGCTGGATTTTGATTCAGAGTTGAAAAAAGTCTTTACCCCTGAATTCCGTAACCGTTTAGATGGTGTGATACAGTTTCATCGCCTCAATCAGGCTTCTATGGGTTCTGTCGTCAATAAATTTATTTATGGATTAGAAAATGCGTTAGCAGAGAAAAAAGTGACTTTAAAAGTCACTGACCGCGCGCGTTCTTGGTTAGCTAAAAATGGCTATGATCCTTTGATGGGCGCAAGGCCTATGGCTCGCCTGATCCAAGAGAAGGTAAAACAGCCTCTGGCAGATAAGTTACTGTTTGGTGATTTACAGAAGGGCGGTGAGATTGTGGTGGATTGTGAAGAGGATGTCTTAACCTTTAATAAGGTGTAGCCACAGGTTTACTCATAATTAACCACTAGAGTTATTATCAACCCAGTCATGATTTATGACTGGGTTTTTTTATGTCTGTCGTTTAGAGCTCATATTATTGGAGTAGGGGATATGGTCTGAGACTTTTGCAAGAAGTTCATTAACGGATTAGGTGCCCCTTGAGGAGCTAGAAATAGTTTAAAAGTTTCTGCTTTGTCTTGGTTATTTGATGGCAATAAATGGTGTTAGTTGTTTGTCGACGGTTGTAAATTCAATTAACGGAATATCTGGTAAACCATTCTTAAACGGAACTGAACGTTCACCTTGAATCAGTGGGCGTAAGTACTCTAAAGCGGCTGCAGTAACATCCATGCCATCTTCTGTCAGAAAGGCATCTGGCACCGTTTTTTCTAGGTTGGCCACCGCGTTTAAATCAACGGTTTTAAAGCCCCATGTAAAGGGTTCTCTGCTCCTTAGTTCAATAACGGGTAAGACGCCATGTAACCCCTCTAACGCGGCTTCAACGGCTGCTTTACCTGCGCCATATGCCATCTGCCAATCCATTTCCGATACCATATGACTAGCAGAGCGTTGCAGATAGTCAGGAATAGCACAATGGGTTTTACTTTCAAAGTGCTCAGCGACTATATGCGATAAGGTTGTACCAGCACCGCCTAATTGAACGTAGTCACGCTCATGAGTGTGTTCGATACTTGCAATACTGATGTACTCGCCATTTTCTGTCTGTAAACCTTCCGATACAGCGCAGACGCAGTAACCTTTCTCAGCAATCAGCTCTTCAACTTTTTGCAGAAAAGCAGCTTCATTAAAAGGACGTTCAGCGGGCAGTATGATTAAGGGTGCATCAGGAATGATATCTTTAATCAAAGCGGCAGAGAGGGTTAGCCAACCGGTATTTCTGCCCATCGTTTCCATAATAAAGAATTTAGTAGAGGTCTCATGCATGGAGATAATATCCTGCGTGGCTTCTAGAAAGCTCGTAGCAAGGTATTTTGCAGCACTTCCAAACCCTGGGCTACAGTGCGATAGGTCCAAATCATTATCAATGGTTTTCGGAACACCAACACAGATGACCGGGTGACCATGTTGACCACAATAGTCGGCCACTTTTTGTGCGGTCAACATAGAGCCATTGCCACCATTGTAAAGAAAATAGCCAATCTCGTAGGTTTTAAAGACCTCCAATACCCGTTCATATTGTTCAGGGTTATGATCAAGTGGATCCAAGTCAAAGCGACAGGCTTTAAAGGCTGCGCCAGGTTGATATTTCAATTTTTCCAAAGTGGCTTGTGAGGTGTCGCTTAAATCAACCAACTCTTCTTCTAATACGCCTTTGATTCCATTCAGTGCGGCATAGGTTTTTCCAAAAAAACTGGAATGTTGCTGAACCGTTTCAATAACGGCGGCCGCACTGGCATTGATGACCGCAGTGACGCCTCCGGCTTGTGCATAGAGGACGTTTTTGGCAGGTTGCAGTTCAGGCTTATTAGGGATGTTTTGGGAAGAGGGCGCGTTACTATTGTGGGCGTTCACTTTGGGATTCCTTGGGTTCTCTCTTGAGTAAATTGGTGCTTTCGGCGCTTAACAAAATGATCTCTTAAAATACAAATAAGATGATTTTAAAGTGATTATTTTTCGATAAGCATGATTTTATTCTGCTCAATATTGAGTGATAGTTGACCTTTTTTTATCAATAGTAAGTCCTTTCCTATCAACTGATTACGCCATCCTTTTAACAGCGACTCTTCGCCATTTTCCTGGCGTAATATGGCGAGCATATCATTGCGATTGATTAAGGATGGTAAGTTCAAACGGTAGTCTATAGCCACCTGTTGAGCATAAGCCATACACAGTTGTAGGAGTGCTTCTTCTTGTAGAGTTGGGTTGGCTACTTTGTCTGCTGGTGTTGGCCATTCATCCGGCGATTGTTGAAACACTTCATCAATTAATTCAACCCAGTCTGCCCCATAGGCTTTCACGGAAGAAGATTTGATCTGAGGGACTTTGTAAAGCGCCTCCATCGTAATAGGGGGGCGTTTGGCAATATGGGTAATGACATCATCATCCATCACCCATTTCTTAGGTTGATTTTGAGTGATGGCGAACTGCTCACGCCATTGCGCTAAGGTATTAACGATGGCCAACTGTTTGGCTTTAAAGGCCTTGATGCCTTTAACTTTGGCACCGGCATTTTCTGGGTTTGGGGTATAGAGTGTTTTATCTAACATCGCGGCACAATCTTGGGTAACGGCTTCAGTTTCATCAGGGGTCAGAGATTTCAAGCATTGTTCATAGAGTGGCGAGAGGTAACGGACATCATCCAAAGCATACTCAATCTGCTCAGGTGTCAAAGGTCGATGATGCCAATTGGTACGTGTTTGGCTTTTGTCGATAATGACGCCTAACTCTTCTTTAATGACGCGGGCGAATCCAGCCATTTCACCATGTTTTAAAAACAGCGCGGCGAGTTGAGTATCAAAAATAGAGACCGGCATTTTATCTTCAAGTTGGTACAATACTTCGATGTCTTGGCGCGCGGAATGGAACACTTTAAGCGTGTTCGGATCGGTCAGTAATTCTGTCAAGGCGTGCAAAGGATGTCTGCCGCTGATGAGATCGGCTGATTGGGTGATCAATATTGGATCAATAATCGCCATTTGTCCCAAGCAGTCCTGGATTTGGACTAAACTAAGTTCAGAAAAATAGGTATCCACTCTGACAAATTCAGTATCGATAGCCACCCAAGAAATTTCAGGGTTGTCGATAATTTGTTGGCAGTAGTGGCGCAGTTGGGATTCGGTTTCTACCGATAGATAAGCATTCTCTGTCATAGTTAGAGAGTGTAAGAGAGTGACGTAACTTGAGCAAGGATAATTACGTGAAAGTAGAGAAAATTCATATATTAGGCATCGCAGGCACTTTTATGGGCGGCATTGCTCAAATTGCTAAAGCGATGGGGCATCAAGTATCCGGTTCAGATAAAGCGATTTATCCGCCGATGAGTACCCAGTTAGAGCAGGCAGGCATCGCGGTTTCTAATGATGATGACATCTCATTTCTGAAAGATACGCCTGATTCTGTAGTGATTGGTAATGCTAAAAGTCGTGGTCATGTGGCGGTCGAGGCGACTTTAAATACACTGCAAGTTTATACCTCCGGTCCGCAATGGTTAGCAGAACATGTTTTGCATGATCGCTGGGTCGTTGCCGTGGCCGGTACTCATGGTAAGACATCAACCGCATCGATGGTGGCCTGGTTACTTGAATACGCCGACCTAAACCCAGGGTTTTTGATCGGTGGCGTGCCTGAAAATTTTGGCGTGTCTGCACGATTAGGCGATTCTCCCTTTTTTGTGGTCGAAGCCGATGAATATGACACGGCTTTCTTTGATAAACGCTCCAAATTTGTCCATTACCACCCAAGAACTTGTGTATTAAATAATTTAGAGTTTGATCACGCGGATATTTTTGATTCAGTTAAAGACATTCAAAAACAGTTTCATCACTTAGTTCGCACCGTGCCAGGCAATGGTTTGATTGTGATGCCTACCGATGAGCCTTATTTAGATGAAGTGATTCAAATGGGCTGTTGGACACCCATTGAAAAGCAAGGGTCTAACGGCGCGTGGAGTTATAAGCTGTATGAACAAGATGGTTCTGAATTTGAAGTCATGTTTCAAGGCCATTGTTTAGGGCGCGTAAAGTGGGCTTTAACCGGGTTGCATAACGTGCGTAACGCCTTGAGTGCCATTGCAGCGGCAGTGCATTGTGGTGTATTAGCACGTATCGCCGTTGAAGGGTTGTCTGACTTTAAAGGTATTTTGCGTCGTATGAGTCTGGTTGGTGAAGTCAATGACATTCATATCTACGATGATTTTGCCCATCATCCAACCGCTATTCAAACAACCTTACAGGGTGCTAAAAAACAGCAACTGAAAATCTCTGCACAAACCGCACAAACAGGACGTTTGATTGCCGTATTTGAACCTCGTTCAAATACCATGCGAATGGGAATCCATAAAGGGAGCTTGCCTTTAGCTTTCAAAGAAGCCGATGCTGTTTATGCTTTTATTGATGACGATTGGAATTGGCAATTACCAATAGAAGAGTTTACGCAAACCGTTACGGTTAAAAACAGCTATGAAACTTTACTACAGCAGTTAGTGAATGATTTACAGCCAGGTGATACCGTTGTGATGATGAGTAACGGCAGTTTTGGCGGTATTCACCAAAAATTATTCGAAGCTTTAAAGGAGGGTTAACTGTTTTATGGCTTGGATGTTTTTAGAGTTATTGCTATTAGCCGTCATAGTAGCTTGGGTTGTTTGGATGATTCGACCTTCTAAAAAGTAATCTGTTTTTTAGGCGATTTCTGATGAGGGTCGATAAGCCATTTTAGACTTTGGATTTCGACAGCGGCTTTATTTATAGAGATTCTAAAGAAAACTCTGAAATTTGCAGCGGTTTATTTGGGCGGTAGGCTTTAATGAGTTGATCCGACCAAAGTTGGGCACGAGTGGGAAGGCCGTTTTTTAGATAGCTTTGTATTTGTTGTAAGACAGCTTGTTGAAACTCCGGTGTTGGTCCGTCGCAGTCGCCGTTTAGGTTGTCGGTACTGAAGTGAAATCTAAATCCCGCAGACCGTGAAAAAACCCATTCGAAGGCTTGGGGTTTAACCTCGACTTTTTCAAACTCGGCTTGTTGTTCCGCTGTGCGACCATCGGGCTGATACCAATAGCCAAAATCCTCCAATAAACGCCTCTCCTTGCCCGCTACACACCAATGGCTAATCTCATGTAAGGCACTGGCAAAAAATCCGTGTGCGAAGATGATTCTGTGGTGAGGATGCTTATCATCGGCAGGGCGATAGATAGGCTCTTCCTCACAACAGATAAGCTGGGTATTGTGCGAGGGTATAAACTGCGCATTAAAGAGTTTAACCAGCGTAGCAGGTGTGTGGGATAAAGTATGTGACATAACGGATAGCTGAATTAATGAATCGCAAAATTGAAAGAGGCTATTCTAGCGTTAAAATGGCTTAAATAGCACGGCCTAAGTTTATTGTTACTTTTTTTCCAGTAGTTCATTGCATGGTTTACCAAAAAAGTAGCCCTGTGAATAATGTATGCCAAGTGCTTGTATTTCGTTTTGAATGGCTTCATCGGCCACAAATTCAGCAATACTCTTTATGCCCAACTCATCACAGAAGGCTTTGATGTTTTTAACAACACGATAAGAGGTGGCATCCTGAACGATATGTTTTACCAGTGAGCCGTCGATTTTAATGTAATCAATATACTCGCTGAGCCTAAGAATATGTTCAAAACTTGAATAACCAGAACCAAAGTCATCAATAGCCACTTTACAGCCCATTAATTTTATCGCTTTTACAAAGGCACAAATAGAATCGTAATTTCCTAAACTCTCAGATTCCAAAATTTCTACTACCAGCAGATGGCAGACTTTATATTTCTCAATATTTTGGGTTAAAAAGTCTAAAAAATTTGGCTGTTCAATATCTTCAAATGAAATATTGATTGAAAATTCATATTCTTTTGTGCTAAAAAATTCGAAAGATTGCTCAATCATCGCACGTGTCAAACGATGGTAATATTTTGAGGATTTAGCAATCTCTAAAAAAGCATATGGTGGATAGATAATGTCATCTTCATCACTGATTCTCATTAAGACTTCGTACTTATCAACTTTATGCGTAATATTGTTGTGTATAGGTTGATAAAAGCAGTGTACATGATTGTTTTTCAAAGCATTACGAATCACTTGAAGGATTTTAATATTGTGTTTGTATAGTGATTCCAAACTATTAGTATGTTCTAAGATATAGAAGTCTTGTTTATTATTGAGTGCTGTTCTTAAGGCGGTTTCTGCATCAATCAAGACTTGATTAATTTGCTTAATCTGCTCAGGGTTGCTAGCCCCTAAGGTGATATTGATATTGAAGGGGTATTCATCAGAGATGATTAAAGCCGCTCCTTCAATTCTATGGTGAACTGTAAGTAAGATATCTGCTAAATCAACATACTCTTTATCAAGGGTAAATGCGAATAAATTGGTTGATAGCCTATAAGTTTTAAAATCGAATTCTTTAGCAAGGCTTGTTAAACGTTTGGCAAGTGCCATGATCAGTTCATCAACCAGTAAATAACCATGAACATTGTTAAGCTGTCTAAAATTATCTATTTTTAATAAAACTATGAACTTACCTGTATTGTCTTGCATATCTTCAAATAAACTGGTGCGGTTAGGCAACTGAGTGAGTTCGTCGAAATGGACTTTATTATAGAGCCTTTTCACTAAGTCATCAGGGCTGCGCGCTAACCAAACGGCCATGGGTAGCATGAGTAAAATAGTTAATAACATCAACCCGTATATTAACTGGGTGTTATGTTTGGCCAGCGCAGAAAGTTTTTTATACTTGGGTTGTAAAATAATTTTGAGTTTCTGTTGGCTGTTTAAAGTGTGAATAACGGTGTCAATAGCTAGGCTATAGAGCTGATTGGTTAGATACTCATCATTTTTTAGAATGTTATTTGCTTGCTTCAGGCCAAGTTCAGCGATGATAGAAGAATGATCAAAATTGTAGCCCATTATGCTTTTATTAACATCCTGGTGGAGTATGAATCTGCCTTGGTTGTCTATGAGCTCAACATTATAAAGAGAACTTTGGCCAAGCTGTTTCAAGAAGTCTTTTAGACCAATATTTATAATTAATAGCCCTTTAGGCTGGTGGTCCTGAAAGACAGGGAGTGCAACTCGTACGACGGGCTGTTTTGGCTCGATCGTTTTATCGTGTTCTTTATTGAGTTCAATAAAAGATGTGCCGATTTCTCCTTCCTGCAATCCAATAAAGTCTTGAAAATAGGCCGTCGAAAATTTATTTCGTAATGCTTTAACAGGCGTGATGTAGCCTTTTTGTGGCATGCTAACAGGGCTTGTAGAGGGTTCCTCAATACGGATTATTTCATTGCCCTGCATATCAAAGTAGCGAATCTCCATTAAAGAATACTCTGACTTTTTAATGGCTACAAACAGTTCTTCTACCGCTCGCCTGCTTTCTCCTTCAGCCACAAAAGACCGAAAATTTGGATCCTCGGCAATCGCATGTAGTGTAAGAGGATAAGGGCGCATAAAGTTTTGGATAAATTTCAAGCGCTCAACAGATTTAGCTTTGATATATTTCGAGGAAATATTACTGAATGTGTTTTGATTTTGAAAGTAATTTGACACACTATAGAAGCCAATAAATAATAAGCCAAAGGAAAGCGTTAGTAGAATAAAAAGAGAACGGTATGAAATGCGCATTTTAAAATTATTAACCTGGTTATTTATATCGTTTTTTAATAGTAACGTCTTTAATTAAAGGATACCAAGTGTTTATATATTATTCAGAATTTTATGGGATATAGTGCTTATTAATAGCGTAATTATGTCTATTTATGGGGAGGTGGGGGCATAAGTCGTCATAAAAAAGGACTGAAACGTCCTTTTTGATGATCATTAAATCAAGCGGATTTTTAGAGTTTCGCCATCACACGGCTTGCAGCCGCAATGGTATTTTCTATGTCAGCATCGCTATGTTGGATGGAGATAAATCCAGTCTCAAAAGCAGAAGGTGCCAAATAAACGCCTTCTTGCAACATACCATGATAGAAGGCTCTGAAACGATCCATATCGCCTGCCGTTACTTGCGCGAAACGGGTGATATTCTTCTCTTCTGTGAAGAAGAAACCGAACATCCCTCCGACCATATTGGTGGTGAATGGAATGTTGTTGGCATCTGCCGCGGCTTGCAAACCATCGACCAATTTTTTAGTTTTGGTTTCTAAGCTTTCAAAAAATCCAGGTTCACTAATTAACTCTAGGGTTTTTAACCCTGCGGCCATGGCAACGGGGTTACCCGATAAGGTTCCCGCTTGGTAAACAGGTCCTAATGGGGAGATGTGGTGCATAATCTCGCGCTTACCGCCGAAAGAGGCGAGGGGCATACCACCGCCGATGACTTTACCAAAGGTCGTAAGATCTGGAGTAATGTTGTAAAGCCCCTGTGCACCTTGCAGGCCTGCGCGGAAACCACACATGACTTCATCAAAAATAAGTACGGCACCGCTGGCATCGCAGACTTCACGTAGGGTTTCTAAAAACCCCGCTTCAGGTGGGATACAGTTCATGTTACCGGCAACCGGCTCAACAATAATGCAGGCTATTTGTTCACCGATTTCAGCAAAGACTTTACGCACTTCATCGGCATCATTGTACGTTAAGGTGAGGGTCAATTCAGCGAGGCTGTCTGGTACGCCTGGTGAAGAAGGCACACCTAACGTCAATGCGCCTGAGCCGGCTTTGACTAATAACGAGTCGGAATGGCCGTGATAACACCCTTCAAATTTAACAATCTTGTCACGCCCAGTATAGCCTCGCGCTAAACGAATCGCAGTCATGGTAGCTTCGGTACCTGAACTCACCATACGGACCATGTCCATTGAAGGAATCAGCTCACAGACCAAATCCGCCATTTCGGTTTCAAGTGTTGTTGGCGCACCGAAACTTAAACCATGTTCAGCTTGTTGCTGCACGGCTTTAACCACGTCTGGATGGGCGTGCCCTAAGATGGCTGGCCCCCAAGACGCCACATAATCGATGTAAGCTTTATCATCCACATCGGTTAAATAAGCGCCTTTACTTGATTTAAAGAAAACAGGATCTCCACCCACACCTTTAAAAGCCCTAACAGGTGAATTTACGCCACCCGGAATGTGTTGTTGTGCCGCTTCAAATAGGTCGTGAGATTTGCTCATGTTAGTTCCTTTTAATCTGCAAGTTTGTCAGGGGGTTGAAATAGTAGAGGCGAATTATACCGTGAATCCATTGTTAAATCATTGCCAAATCATCGTCGATTAAGCCCTAATCTTGCTTGAGAGCGAGATATTGGTTACAAGAATGCCCAGATGACTCTTTAGAATTGTTGACTGATAGATTGGGCCGCGAACTTTATATCAGGTTGGCCAAAAACACCTTGAATGACCGCGAGTGAATCGACGCCTGTATTGATAAGTTGCTTGGCGTTTATTTGATTTATACCACCAATAGCGACAATAGGTATTGTCAGGTTTTTCTTGGCTTGAATTAAGGTTTGTATATCAGCCTGTGGTGCGCCAGGTTTGGTCAATGAGGGGAAAAACCGCCCAAAGGCCACATAGTCGGCACCGAGATTTTGCATTTGCTCGGCGCGCTGATAATCATTATAGCAAGTGACTCCAATAATGGCATCAGCGCCAAGAATGTCACGTGCTGTTTTCACATCCCCATCATTTTTACCGATATGCACCCCATGCGCTTGAGATTGCTTGGCAAGTTGGATATCGTCATTAATAATCAACCAGGCCTGGTAGCTTTCACACAGGGTTTTAAGTTGTTTTGCTAAGCTGAGTTGAATCTCATAAGCCGAGCTTTTATCCCGGAACTGGACGATTCGCGCACCGCCTTTTAATGCCAAGCTGACATCAGCCATTAGCGTTTTAGGGGATGAACAGTTTGGATCAGTAATGACATATAAACCTTGAATGGTTTTTTTAGGCAGAGGCAAAGAGTGATTCATGAGAGAGGTATCTTGATTCTTTAAGAGGGGCTGTCTTGAGGGGCGACGGTGAGTGCCTTGTTGAAATCTCACCGTCATTATGGTCGAAGGAGTAGCCGCTGAATTAAAGTTGTGGACTCATCTGTTTAATGCGCTCAGCGACTAAATCAAAATCGACTTCACCAATCTTCTTGTAAACAATTTTGCCGTTCGGGGCAATTAAGAAGCTGGTAGGGGTCAGTAAAATATTGCCGAAGGCCTTAGCAATCGAACCGTCTCTATCCATTTTAAATATGAATGGGTAGGGGTTGTTTTGAATGAAGCTTTGCACCTGTGTTACAGGATCATAATTCATTGAAATCGCCACTAATTCAAAGCGCTCCCCTAAGGATAATTTCATTTTCGCCAACTCTGGCATCTCTTTGATGCAACCAGGACAAGAGGTTGCCCAGAAGTTCACTAGAATCGGTTTCATCGGTTTACTGAGGTTAATGCTTTGACCTTGCGCCGTTTCAATCGTGATATCAGGGCCTTTTCCTAAGCCATCTGTAAATACCGTAAAATAAAGTAAAGTCGCCAATAGACCAATGACCAATGCACCAAAGATTTTTCCGCCAATATTTTGCATAACTTAGGACTCTTTTTGTAATGAGGGAAATAAAAAAGGGTCATTAGCAGATGACCCTTTAAAAACGCTAACAGAGCTTATTTGTAGCGCTGATTACTTGGCTGTCAGTGTTTCAACACCGTTGGCTGTTCCGCATAGGAAGATATCTGCAGGACGAGCAGCAAACAAGCCGTTGGTGACAACGCCCACAATGCTATTCAGTTCATTTTCCATCGCAACTGGATCAATAATTTCTAAACCGTGAACGTCTAGAATTAGGTTGCCGTTATCCGTGGTGAATCCTTCACGTAGGACGGGCTCACCGCGAAAACGCTTCACAATTTCACGCGCTACGTAGCTACGTGCCATTGGAATGACTTCGACTGGTAATGGAAATTTACCTAAGACCGCGACCTTCTTACTATCATCCGCGATACAAACAAATTTTTTGGCGACGGCTAAAACAATCTTTTCACGGGTTAGAGCACCACCGCCACCTTTAATCAGGTTTAGTCCAGCATCGGCTTCATCAGCTCCATCAATATAGACGGAAATTTCAGACACTGAGTTTAAATCGAATACGGGAATGCCATGATCTCGTAGGCGTTCAGCTGTGGCTTCAGAACTGGCAACAGCGCCTTCGATTGAACCTTTGATTTTCGCTAACTCATCAATGAAAAAGTTTGCTGTAGAACCGGTTCCAACACCAACAATAGTGTCTGGAATAACGTATTCGATTGCTGCTTGAGCCACTTTTTGTTTTAGTTCATCTTGTGTCATGCTTAGACTCTCTGTGTAGTTTGTGTGGTTTAATCAATAACCGTCAATTTTAATCAAAAAGAGATCGATTGTATAGTTACAACTGCGTAATAGCAGAAAACCAGGCTGTTAATGCATTGGGATAATGCCCAGGCCTGGTTAGTCTGATCTTTGTGATTATTTAGGTGGGACTGGTGGCGCTTGTACTCTTGGCTTTTCAGGTACTAAAGCAGGAGGCATTTCGCCTTCTTTACGCTCATGAATTGCTGTGATCATGCCCGATTGAGTCGTGATATATAAATCAGCATAAACGTGAACCGTTTTAAACGTTAAAGGTCTGATCTGACGAGACTTCTCGGCTAACGGCTTACCCTTTGACATATACATGCCGCACATAGTCATACTGTTAGAAACTTTGTGCAAGTTCGGTAGAGTGTGATCTTGTTCACTAAGCTGTGAACGTAAGTCCAACTCTTTGAGATAGACTTGGCGTTGCTCTTCTGTTTTTAAGTCGTGGTAATCAACACAGAGGTTCAAGGTGTCTACTTTTGAAAGTTCACCTTGACGTTCGATGATTCTTTTACCAGCTGGGGTACTGTTTGACCCTGGCGGCATTGAGTGACTTGGTGTTGAGACCAGAGTCCCGAAAATTAAGCCGAATGCGATAGTTGTTTTTTTCATGTTTCAATCTCTATTTTAAATTGTGTGCAACATTCTAGCGTATTTGCATAAAAAATTCTGCCACACTGTTTTTATGGATAACCGAGTGCTTGGTACAAATGCAAAACTTAGTGCGTGTGGCCAGACATGTCATGATCCATATTGTGATCCATGCCATTATTCATATTGTCCATCCTGTTCTTAAAAGACTTTACGGGCATATCGACTTGTTTCGTACTGCCATCTTCAAACTGAAGTTTAACACTTACCGTTTGTCCTGCTGTAAGACGGGTGACAGGGTTAATCAGCATAATGTGTAAACCGCCTGGCTTTAAAACGGTTTGACCATTGGCTGGAATCTCAATAAATTCAACTTTACGCATTCGCATCACACCATTGTCATTCGTGTGAGTATGTAACTCAACAATCTTAGAAACGTCTGAATTGGCAAGTACCAGTTTGATCGCTTGGTCACTCATATTATCCAATGTCATAAAACTTGCGCTTGCAGGCGCGCCAGGCGGTACTTCACGAGCGAATGGGTCGCTTACAGAAATGTCATCCGCTTGAGTCGCCATGGCTTGAAAAGAGCTGATTGAAGTTAATAAGCCTAGGGTAAAAGCGGTTAGTGTTTTTTTCATGTTTTTGTCCTTTAATCTTTTAATAAGTCTTTATTCTGATAATGCATCTGGATTTCGATGATTATGAATGACTCTGATAGTGTTGAATAGTTTTAATAAACTGCTCGGGGCTGGTGGCGTGTGGCAGTTGTGTTTGTAATTGACCCCTTTGATCGACAAGGTAGGTAAAAGCTGAATGATCGACGGCATAATTTGTACCGTTATCAGGGGTGTCTACTTTTGCGTAAATCACACCATAGCGTTTAGCTATTTCAGCAATCGTCTCAGGCTTACCCGTTAAACCCGTTATGTTTGCCTCAAAGTAATTTACATACTGTTGTAGGCGAGCAGGGGTATCACGAGCAGGATCAACCGAGATAAATAAGATCTTCAGATTGTCTTTTTCTGCTTGAGTCAGCCCTTGATAAGCCAATGATAAATTACCTAAGTTGGTTGGGCAAATATCAGGACAGAAGGTGTAACCAAAATAGATTAAAACCAATTTTCCTTGGTAATCACTAAGGCTTTTTTTACCTTCACTTGAGGTCAGCTGAAAGTCTCCGCCACTGGGTTTTTCATTGGTGATGAGCTGTGCAGAAGCGCTGTTTTGCATATTGAAAGGAGGCGATAATATGAGTGCTGTTCCTAAAATAATGCCGAGAGAGATCGCTAAAATAATACGGTTTGAATTCATTTATGTGTCTCATGTAAAGGGCGATAAGGTGGGGAACACCTAACTTGGCATAGTTTACAGCAAGTTAGGTGACACAATGCTTGAGAAAGTTTTGATATTGTAGGCTTGAAAAAATAAATGATTAAAACTTCGCGTTTAATCTCGCCCAAACTGTACGGCCAGGCTCATAAGTTTTATAAGCATCACCTTGAGTTGGGTCATAGCGATTCAAGAAGGTAACATAGGCGTGATCCGCTAAGTTGTCGACACCGGCAGATAGCTTGATGCTCTTATTGATTTGATAATCACCAAAGAGATCAATCGTGCTCCAAGCCACCGTTTCTAGTTCACCGTATTCTGCATTTACTTCCGTTTGCGCCATGGCAAAGTTAAAGCGTGTACCGGCTTTCCAGTTGTTGGCAGAATATTCCGCAAATGCCATCCCAGAAAGAGGGGCGATATTGCTTAGATTGCGATTATCTGTTTCGTTAGTGCCTTTGGTTAAGCTTAAAATAGAACCTACTTTAACGTGTTGAGAGGTTTTCCAGCTACCAAAGACATCCAATCCATAAATGGTCGCATCTTTGTTTAAGTAGATGGTGTTGTTACCTGAAATCTTCACTGGTTGGTTTTTAGAAAAATCACGCAGAATGTAGTTATTGACTACGTCATAGTAAGCTGACACCGACCAATCTGTTTTATCCGTCGCTTGTGATATCCCGATATCAAACTGATTATGTTGCTCTGGTTTCAAGTCGGGGTTGCCTGTCCAATAACTGCCTTTCGCCATATACTGCTCAGTGGTATCTGAATAGCGGTGTGTTCGACTCAGGGCAGTAAAGACATTAAGGTTATCTTTGTAAGTACGTTCATAACGTAATAAACCATTGATGTTCGCATCATCGGTTTTAAGGTTACCGGAATAATCGGTGTAAACATTGTCATAAGTCATTTGATTACCATTACGCGCTTCGGTGGTGACCGCGTCATAACGTAAGCCTAAGATAACTTTCTGTTGATCTTTAAAGAAAGAGGTGGATTCTGCAAATACACTTTTGGTTTCTTGCAATACATTTGGCCACATTTCGGCACCAGCAGTCAATATTGCTCCCATGTAAGGTGTTGCAGTTTTATTGATAGATTCAAACTGTAGACCGTAATCCAATTGCGTGTGACCAATCATGCTGGTTAATTTTACTTTTGCCCCTGTCGTTTCAACATTGCTGAGAATTTCCATTCGTGTGGTTGCTGTGCGAAATTCATAGTTATTCATTACATGATCAACATCAGATTGATACAGGTCAACCTCTAGATTTTGAATCGCATCACTGATTTTAGAACCGTTATAAGATAAACGAGTTGTGGTGCCATCCGAGAGGGGGGCATCCATCTTCGCATCTTCGAAAAGGGCATCTTCCACTAGGGTGTTTTCATAAGACAGGCGTAATTCGTTGTTTTCGTTCGGTGTCCAGCCTAAATCGATATGACCTTGCTGGCTTTCGTAGCTTGAACGCACTTCATCGCCATTGCCATCTAAATAGTTGTCGGCCGATTTTTTAGAACCTTGCAGGACGATATATCCTTCTTGACCACCCGCAGCAACTGTAGCATTCATATCACGCGTTAGCCCGTTTGAAGAAATGCCTAGATTGATTTCACCTTGTACAGGTTTTCCATCTTCAAAAATCGGTGCTTTACGTTCAAATAAAACGGTTCCACCGCTGCCACCGACCCCGTATGTAACGGAATTAACGCCTTTAATCACCGTGACTTCATCAAAACTGCTCACCTCCGCATAAGCAGTTGGCGGATCCATCCTATTGGGGCAACCACCTTCAATTTTTGCACCGTCAATCAAAATATTTAATTGAGATGCTGCTTGACCACGAATCACTAAATCGACACCGTGTCCCCCCATTCTTGAGGCATCCACTCCCGAGATCTGTCTTAAGGCTGTGCCTGTTTCTGAGTTACTGGCTTCCAGTAAACTTTTGCCATCAACAGTGGTTTGTTGTGCCGTTTCCGCTTCGGCAACAACTGAAACTGCAGGGAGATCTGTTGCATAAACTTGAGTGCTGGCCTGGTTTGCAAGCGTGGCAAAAATAGCGAGAGTAATTTTCTTTCTAGTGAACATGGCTGACCTTTAATCTGAAAATTGAATATGACTGAAGCATCATGGTTGTTAAGCGGTTATTAATACTTAAATATGGAGCGTATTGTAGGGGTAATAGCGCAATATAGTCTTAATAAAGTCATGATAAATAGTAGGGTTTTATGAAGGAAAAACGAAGAGAGTATTAAGAAAGTATGAATTACTGAATCTCGATAGATTGTAGAGCAGACAAGGAAGAAAAAATCAAAGTCGTTGGATGTTATAATTATCGGTTATTGTTGATTACGCTTTATCCCTTCTCCATTGTTCGCAGTGGACAGCCATCATTTATAGGACCAGAAATGCCAGAAGAAATATTACGCCGTGTTTTAACGGCACCGGTATACGACGTCGCCTCTGAAACGGCACTTGAATTAGCCCCATTGCTTTCTAAAAGAATGCAAAACCAGGTGTGGTTAAAAAGAGAAGATTTACAGCCAGTATTTTCGTTCAAGATACGCGGTGCATATAATAGAATGGTGCATTTGAGTGAAGATGAGCGTAAAGCAGGGGTGATAACAGCTTCGGCAGGCAATCACGCGCAGGGTGTGGCGCTTTCCGCAACTAAAATGGGGATTGATGCGACCATTATCATGCCGCGAACGACGCCACCTATAAAAGTCAATGCGGTGAAACGTTTGGGGGGCAATGTAGTGCTCGAAGGCGACTCTTACGATGAAGCTTCACGTTTTGCTAAAGCACTGATGGCCGAAAAAAAGTTAACCTATATTCACCCTTATGACGATTTGGATGTTATTGCAGGTCAAGGCACTATCGCTTTGGAAATGTTACGTCAACACAGTAAACCATTTGATGTAATTTTCATTGCTGTCGGCGGAGGTGGACTTATTTCTGGCATTGCTTCTGTGATTAAACAGGTCTCGCCAAGCACTCGTATTATTGGGATTGAACCAGAAGACGCAGCGAGTATGACAGAAGCATTAAAAGCCGGTGAGCGTATCACGCTACCACAAGTCGGTATTTTTGCCGATGGGGTCGCTGTGGCTCAAGTGGGTGAGATTCCGTTCCGAATTGCTCAGACATGTGTGGATGAGATGATTACGGTAACCACCGATGAAATTTGTGCAGCCGTGAAAGATATTTTTGAAGATACGCGCGCTATCGCTGAACCGGCTGGTGCATTGTCAGTGGCGGGTATGAAAAAGTTTGTCGAGAAATACAGTGTTTCTGGTTTAGAGATGGCTTGTGTTATTAGTGGTGCGAATATGAACTTCGATCGCTTGCGACATATTTCGGAAAGAACTGAGATTGGTGAAAAGCGTGAAGCCATTTTTGCAGTGACGATTAATGAAACACCAGGCAGTTTTAAAAAGTTTTGTGAGTTGTTAGGAGATCGTCGCGCCATTACCGAATTTAACTATCGTTATTCTGATAGTAAGCAGGCAGTAGTGTTTGTCGGTGTTAGGACCGAAGGTGGACAAGCGGAAAAACAAGCCATTATTAATAGTCTGCAAGAGCATGACTACCCCGTTCAGGATATGAGTGATAATGAGATGGCTAAGTTGCATCTTCGTTATATGGTCGGTGGTCATGCTAATGGGATTAAGAATGAATTGTTGTATCGTTTTGAATTCCCTGAACGTCCGGGTGCTTTATTGAAGTTTTTAATTAATATGAGTGAAGAGTGGAATATCAGCCTGTTCCACTACCGTAACCACGGTGCGGCCTACGGTCGTGTCTTAGTGGGTGTCCAGGTACCCCCTGAGCAACAAACAGATTTTGAAGTTTATCTTAAAAATCTGGGTTATCCGTTTGTGAATGAACAAGACAACCCAGGTTACCAACTGTTTTTAAGACCGACGAATTAGCGGTTTTGGTTTAAATTATAGGCAAACCGATTTAAAGTTTCTGTCTAAACCTATGCTTAAATGCATTGATCTCTGGAAGGTCGTCTACCGCTTTACTGTGGTGAATTTTCGAAAGCTTTGTATGAAGGGGGTGCATGCAATACAAGCTGATTTGGCGATGATTAATGATTGATTATCACCAACTACCTCTAAGTCTTGTATGTACATGGATTAATAAAATAATCCACCGCGTTAAAAATTTTCCATCCTCACTCTCAATGAATCCATTTATGCTCAAAGGGCTGTTCCGCTGTAAGAAGCAATCCAACGAGGAAATATCAAGTATGCTGAAAATCACCCAAAATGTCTCGATAGCAGATGAGGAAATTGAACTCATCGCCATCCGCGCCCAGGGCGCGGGTGGTCAAAACGTCAATAAGGTCTCTTCGGCCATTCATTTGCGCTTTGATATTGCTGCCTCCTCTTTGCCGGAGGTTTATAAAGAGCGACTACTGTCTTTAAATGATAAACGCATTACCAAAGAGGGCGTTATTGTTATCAAGGCTCAGCAGCATCGCACTCAAGAGAAAAATCGTACGGATGCACTTGCTCGATTACAAGAGTTGGTAAGGTCTATCACTGTTGTACAAAAGGTTAGACGGCCCACTAAACCGACCCGAGGGTCACAAAGAAGACGAATGGACAGTAAGACAAAGCACAGCAAAACCAAAGAATTACGTGGGAAGGTAGTCGATTGATTTTGGTAGGAAGCAGGTGGGGTTTACATTGTTACCAGGCCTGGTAACAATGTACGATCTTTAGAGTGTTTACTGTTATTTAGTGCTGTTTAATTTAGTCGGAAGAGTTAGTCTCTTTTGATTCTAGCTTTGCTTTGTGTTTTTTAGCAACCTCATCCCAATCAATATTATTACAATCGTGACACTCTTCTTTGATAATGCCCATCCAAACCAATAAAGCATGTACTTTACAGCCTACGCAGTAACCAAAGGTTGCTTCTAGCCACATAAAACCGATGCAAACCCAGACCATATAGACTGGAATCCAATAGGGAATAAACTGCTCTGTTTCTGATAATAGTTGACTGCCCCAGAGGTTGTTGACCCAAGAGGCAACCGTATCCGGATTAAAGAACATTAAGCAGAGAGTCATTAAGGTCACTCCAATACTCCATGCAAAGCGTTTAGGCACAAGAGGTTTCCAAACCGGCGGCGTGTTTCTCGCTAAATAGGTGCAAAGTATAATCGTCGGTGAGAAACGCGAAGAAAATACAAACATCCCGGCGAGCATTTCGAATAGACCATAAAGCAACAGTGCCGTTTGCACGGAGTATTCATAGGTTCGTTTTACAGCTTCAACGGTATAAAGGATATTTCCATCCCAGTCTGTATCATAAGTATCTACTGCAGTGTTGCCATCAACTACCCAGCTCGACGTGTAAACCACGTCAAACAGTGTTAAGCCCATATAAAGTGGGATAATTAACAAAATACCCGCACGCATACGCATGGCCACTTCATTGATATAGGTGGGAGATTCATTAGGGTCTCGGAACCATAATTGTTTCATGAAATCTAACATTAAAGCTTTTCCTCGTTGAATGCGCTCTATGTGCTTTGCAATAAATAGTAGCGTACAAAGGTCTCCTTAAATATAAGGAAACACTAAAGTATATTCTAGGCCAAAAATAACAGGAAACAACCCGTTCCTTTTTGACCCTGCATTAGTCCGTTTAATGAGGACTGTAGAAAGTACCCGTTTCGAAAAAGGAGAGCTGTCTTTTTAAGGGTTGCTCATAGTATTACAGATGTTTTGTTTGGATAATATGTCTGAAACTTGGCGCATTAGAGGTATGCTCGGTAGCAAGTCATGCATAGATTGGCTACACAGTGCTATTTTATTAAGGGTTTCTGATGACTGCATAAAGTTAGAAAAACGAATGGCCTGTTGTTGTGCTAAGTCACGTTGCTGTTAACAAAACTGAGTGACTTCGGTCTGCGCTTGGATCATCGCAAAGTTCCATCTAGATACAGTGTGTCAATCGCTAGGATACAAAAAAACCACCGGTTAAGGTGGTTTTTTAGTTTTATAGACGACTATTTTGTGACTAGGTCTTAAAAAGTTAAATGCTATTTGAGCAAATCAAGTCGGCGCTATTGATGCGAGGTGTCTTCATTAATTCGACTAGAAGTCGGGCCACTTTGGTTTTTATATTTAGCATCAGCACGTTTGTTATAAGGTTTTTCTGCAGGGCTAGAAAGGGTTTCGAAGTTGATGGCGCAAATATCCATGCCAGGGCGTAGAGCCAGAGGGAGCTTGCCGCTATTGAAGACCTCTAATACAATTTGACCATGCCAGCCGGGATCGATTCGGTGGGCGGTCACATGCACCATTAGGCCTAAGCGAGCCAAGCTCGAACGCCCATCTAGCCAGGCAACTAAATCATCCGGAATGGTCACGGATTCCATCGTGGTCGCCAGAGCAAGTTCACCGGGGTGTAAAAAAAATGATTGATCGGGAGCAATCAGGATTTCATCGCCCATGACGGTATCCATAATCTTTTGTACTTCGTCTTTAGGGCCGCTTAAATCAATATAAGGTGCGGTGTGATCGTTAAAGACACGAAAGCGATTATCAAGTCTTAAATCGACACTAATGCCTTTGATTTTGTCTGAGCCAGGTTGTGGCTCAATGACAATTTTTCCAACTTTAAGATGTTGAACAATATCTCTATCACTTAGCTTCATAATATTTTTGGTAGTTCCGCAAGGTTAAGCGTAATCGCTCGGTCTTCTTCTTTATCTGTGACGCGTATTTTACCTGGAAAATAGTGGTAATTTGGTAATAACCACAACTCTATTTTAGAATTATGGCTGTCGAAGGTGTAACGCACTGTATCAATCCAATTCTTGGAAAATTCAAACTCCAGGGATTCGGCCTCATCAGCTGATTTCAATGTTAATTTGTCCTGGAAGTTACTATCTTGAATATAGAGGTCGGTTAATGGTCGGTTATTTAGCTTATTGTATTGAATGGCATAAGCAATCGAAATTAAATCATAAATATTTGCCTGGATGGGCCAGGCCTTTTTCTTTTCACTTTGCCAAATCTGCTGATGGGCTTCATCCAGCGTAAGGGTCGTGTGTTTTTGGATTTCTTTACCATTCTTCTCGGAGATGCCCACCTTGTGATAACTCAGCCATTTGAATTTGTCATCCGTCTGAGTCAGTTTAATCGTTTCGACAGAGGAATCCTTAAAGAATAGTGCCGCTAATCCGCTGGGTTTGGCTATACTTATTAAGGTGCAATCGCTCTCTTGGCAGTTGAAACTCTGCTTTGCCTTACCTAAATCGATGCCATAGGCGTTGACATGATAAACCGCTGAAAAATTAGGTAAGGTGGCGGCTGAACTATTGATAGAAAAAAACGTAAAAAGGGTCGCCGAGAGTAATGTTAAAAAGTTTTTTGAGAGTGTTGAGTCTTTTAGACGGAAAGGGGTATTTTGGCAACTTGAAAGAGTTAGCGGATTGAATCGTAGATTAAACATTCTATTTCCTTCAGTAATCTGAATCATGCAAAGGCCTCAATTATATTAAATAGTCTAGGAAATTGTCTTACTTAATACTTGAGGTTGTTTTAAAATTTTCTGATCTAACCAGGCCTGGTTGTCTTTAAAGGAGAGGCGGCCTAAAGCAAACCATTCAATCACTATTGGGTAAGCTATGTGTTCTTGCTGGTGCACCTTCTCTCTTAAGCTGGTTTCAGTTTCGTTTGGATCAATCTTGACCACTGCTTGCAATATGACGGGGCCACCGTCAAGTTCGGGCGTGACGAAGTGAATACTCAAGCCGTGTTCTTTGTCGCGGGCATCTAAGGCGCGTTGGTGAGTATGTAATCCGGTGTATTTAGGCAGTAACGAGGGGTGGATATTAATCATCTTACCCAAAAAATGTTGCGTAAAGTCTTTCGTTAAAATACGCATAAAACCTGCTAGGACAATGAAATCAATCTTAGCTTCTTCCAGTGCCTGTTGTAGTTTGGCATCAAACTCTTCACGGTCATTATATTGGGTGTGATCAATCACCATGGTTGGAATATTTGCATTTTCAGCTCTCACTAAACCATAAGCATCGGCTTTGTTAGAAATGACCAGAGCGATTTCATATAAATTTGAGTGCAATTTTTGATGGTCAATAATGGCTTGAAGATTGGAGCCGCTGCCAGAAATGAGAACGCCGATACGAGGAATAGAGTGGGGTTTTTGCATAGGAATTATCTAGGGGCTTATCGTAATGAAAAATAAAGGGGATAAAGCAAGAAATAAAAAAGGCTACAGGTGTTGAGGGTAGCTGCCACTCCTTAAAACCCAGGCAGGGTTAAAAAGAGTAACGAACATGGTTTAAAGCTAGTTTTAAACCAGTTTAACTGAAGGCTCAGAGTGCTCTGATGCTTCAATTTTACCAATCACAGAAACAGTTTCACCAGCCTCTGTTAATAGGTCAATGGCTTGTTGCTGATTTGTCTCATCGACGACAATAACAAGACCAATACCGCAGTTGAGAGTACGGTGCATCTCTTCAAATTCAACGTTACCATTGGCTTGAATCCAGTCGAATACCGCTGGGCGTTTCCAACTATTGGTGTCAATGTTTGCCATAGTATTTTTTGGCATAACGCGTGGTAGGTTCTCTAAAAGACCACCACCCGTAATATGAGATACCGCATGAATTTCGACAGATTTCATTAACTCTAATAAAGACTTAACGTAAATGCGAGTAGGCGCCATTAAAGCATCAATTAATGGTTGACCATCCATGTCCATATTCAGGTCAGCATCACTGACTTCAATAATTTTACGAATCAATGAGTAACCGTTTGAGTGTGGGCCAGTAGAGGCTAAACCAAGCATTACATCTCCGGATTTTACTTTCGTGCCATCAATTAAATCTGCTTTTTCAACGATTCCAACGCAGAAGCCGGCTAGGTCGTAGTCACCCTTAGGGTACATACCTGGCATTTCAGCCGTTTCGCCACCGATTAATGCACACCCAGCTTGTAGACAACCTTCGCCGATACCTTTAACTACGTCAACGGCCACATCAAGCTCTAGCTTGCCCGTTGCATAGTAATCTAAGAAGAACAAAGGCTCAGCACCTTGAACAATCAAATCGTTAACGCACATAGCGACGAGATCAATTCCAACCTTGTCATGTTTGCCACTGTCGATTGCCAGGCGAAGTTTGGTACCAACGCCATCTGTACCTGAGACTAAAATTGGATTTTTGTATTTCGTCATATCCAATTCAAACAAGGCTCCAAAGCCACCTAAAGAAGAAGGGACTTCTGGGCGAGTGGTTGCTTTTGCAATGGGTTTAATGGCTTCAACTAAAGCATTTCCTGCGTCAATATCCACACCTGCGTCTTTGTAACTAATTGATTGTTTATTTGTTGTCATAGTCTCTTTCTAACTTATTGTTTGAACATTTTGGTTTAAAGTCGCGCAAAACCTTGAAAAAGGCTGACATTACAGGCAAAAGTCTGTACCGACGTAATTAAAAAACATTATGATATTGTAACGAAATTTAAAGGAGCAGATATGAGAAGTTTTCGCCTATTCACACTATTGTTGTTGATGAGTGTAATACAAGCGGGTCAAGCGGCTGAAAACCTAGGTGGAAAAACATCTGGAATTCAGAGCAATGGTGCCTATTTTTTTACGGTTGTTTTACCTTACGACCATAATGTTGGTCGCTCCAGCGCCGTAAAGAGGCAGCAGGCATTAGATCAAGCTATGACCTTAGGCATGGAAACGTTATTAGTTAAAATTACCGGTCAAAAAAGTTTTTTAGAGAGCGCCGTCGCTAATGGCTATCTTAAAACCCCAATCTCTTGGTTAGATAGTTATGAGATTAAGCCGAGAACAGAAGAAGGCGTTCAAGTTGGCCAAAATATTGTGTTGCAGTTTTCTGCAGCACGTTTAAATGCGGCATTTAAAAATCATAGAGTTTCAATTTGGCCTTTAGAGAAACGCCCTACGACATTAGTTATGGGAAGCTTTCTACAGAAAGGCGAGTTATTAAAACTCACTCAAGATAAAATGCGCTATCGTCTTGATATTGAGTTTCGTGACTATCCTCGGAAAATGGCTCTACCGATTAGTTTGCCAGAGTCAGACTATCTCTGGGTTTATCCTGTGAGTCCGGAGCGTTCTAATTCGACCATTTCGGAAGTTTTATTAACGACCAATCATGATTATCTTTTGAGCTTTAAGTTGCAAGTGTTAGGCGACTCCAAATATGAGTTGTCATGGTATCTGTTTGCACCATCGGGTGTCGTCTTCGCTAAAGGGGAAAGACGAGGAACCAATCAACAACAATTACTAGAAACTATGTTTGAGCAGGTTATGCAACGCTATGCTTTATTTACCCAAAAAAATTCTAGTGCGGCAAAGAATATTACTTTAAGCGTTTCTAATATCGTTAAAGTTGATCAGGTTCAAACTCTTGAGGCACAACTAAAAGCCAATCATCCGATGATTAAATCGGCCAGATTATTGTCGCTACAGTCGGGGTTGGCACAATATGAGATACAGTATCAAGGTGATTATCAAAAGGTCGTTGACTGGATAGGTCAATGGAAATTGACGGATTTTGTGAGTCAATCAAAGAATTTACATCAAGTGGATGTTAAGTTAAGTCCAAATTTTTATGATCAGTTAGGCTCGGGTAATTCGACCGCTGAAAAACACCTTCAAGGGGTTCAATAGTGTTTGTACAAATGCCATTAAAAATCGGCTTACGAGATGATGCCTGCTTTGAGACATTTGTGACTGAACAAGAGTCACAAGCCGTCGCATTAAATGGCCTACAGAGCGCGTTACAGCAAACCAATGGCAATGCATTTTATTTATATGGTGAGAGTGGTGCGGGTAAAACGCATCTATTACAAGCGTCTTGTCGGTATGTGACTGAAAAAGGGCAGTCCAGTGTGTATTTACCGTTTGGTGATCATTCATTGCCTTTAATTCCAGATGTCTTAATTGGTTTAGAGCAGACACCTTTGGTTTGTTTGGATGATATGACTGAAATTGTCGGCGACTCTAAGTGGGAACTTGCCTTGGCTAATTTGATTACCAAATCAAGCGTCCAAGGACATACCGTGATACTGGCAGGACAGCTCAGTATCAACGACTGGGCGATTAAAACCAACGAGTTGGCAAAAGCATTAATGATGGTACTTCCGATTGAACTGCATGCGGTGATCGAAAAAGAAGAGGTCATTATTGCTCTACAACGCCATAGTTTACGTTTAGGTTTCGAGTTGCCGAATGACGTAGGTAATTATTTAGTGAAACAGTTTTCAGCAGACCTTCAGGAATTGCTGGCGGTCTTGAAGTTGTTAGAACAAGCCACGCTGGTCGAAAAGAGACGTCTGACCTTACCGTTTGTTAAGCAAGTCTTGCAGAGAGCTTAGAATACAAAACGTTACAAAATCATACAAAATTAAGAAAGATAGGAAATACTTTATGAATATGTCAGCTTTAAAAGCCCCTTTTGTCATCGCTTTATTAACCGTTTTGAGTTGGAGTCCAGCGACCTACGCGCAGCCACCTAAAGAAGACATTAAGTTTATCGATTTAGACGGCAAAGAATCCATGTTATCGGACTATAAAGGTAAGTGGGTCATCGTTAATTTATGGGCGACTTGGTGTCCACCTTGTTTGGTAGAAATTCCAGACTTGGTGATGTTTCATGAAGCCCATCAAGATAAAGATGCGATTGTGATCGGCGTTAACTACGAAGCCAATGATGTTAATAAAGTCAAAACCTTCGCAGATTCACAAATGATTAATTATCCCATTGTCCGTTTTGAAGGGAAAGTGGATGGTAGAACGACCCCGTTTGGTCCCTTGAAAGGCTTACCGACCACCTATATGGTGGCACCGGATGGTTCAGTGGTCGCCGCGAGAACAGGAATGGTGGATCAAGCTATGTTAGAAAGCTTTATGAAAACCTATAATGAGACGAATGCTGTTAAAAAATAGCGGTTGTTAGCTGATATTGCGACTGCGTTGCATGCTCTGGTCATTGAGATTAAGGGAGATTAAAATGAGAATAACAAAAATTAAGCGTTTTTTAAGAGTGATTTTAATGACATCTCTTTTACCTGCTTTAATGAGTTTAAGCCCTCCAACCTGGTCGGCTAAGGATCTGTTTTTTGATGAATCTTTTGGTAATTATCAAGAGGAGCTAGAGGTCGCGAAAGAGGCCGGCAAAAAAGGCATTTTTATGTTCTTTCACATGGAAGAGTGTCCATTTTGTCACCGTATGCGTAGCACAATTATGACCGAACCTGATGTGGTTTCACTCTACAAAGACAATTTTTTGACCTTTATGTTTGATATAGAGGGCAGTCATGCGGTGGTTGATTTTGACGGCACTGAAAGCACCGGTAAGGCCTTAGCAGAGAATAAATATCGCGTACGAGCGACACCCGTCATGATGATCTTTGATACAGAGGGTAAGCCATTGGTGAAATATACCGGACCAACTCGTACTAAAGAAGAATTTAAGTGGCTAGCAGAGTATGTGATTGATGGCAGTTATCAGACACAATCCTTTACCGCTTATAAACGCGCACGCAAATCAGCCGCGAGAGAGTAATTCATTATCATGAAAGTCATAGGCATTAAAAAGTTATTTATTTCTGAAAAAAGGATGTCGGCTACTTTAGTCGCTTTGGTCACTCTCTTAGGGGCGCAGAGCACATCTGCAGTGGCTCAAACGATTGACTCAACTGAAAGGTCAGTTGCCGCCCATAGCAACCTCGTAGAGGTCGATAATGCCTTACCGAATCCTTTAACGTTAGAATACTTATTGGGTGAAACTTACCCATTAACATCTCCTCAAATCCTCGTGCAAAATGCACACCTGCAGCAAGCTAAAAGTCTTATTCTCTCGAATCAAGTTACAACGGATTGGCAAGCCAATATCGAAGGACGTTTAGGCTGGAGAGAGTTCGCTCAAGAAACGCAAGATCACCATCTATTAACATTACACCTGGGCAAGGTCTTATACGATTTTAATCAAAGTGACTTATCCGTTAAAGCGGCACAGAAAAACTTGGCCGCAGAACAACGACTAAGTGAATCCGTGCTAAACCAGCAGCGATTGACCGTTATGCAGGCATTTTTTAATGTCCTGCTGTCTGATTTTCAATTTCGAGTTGATGATGAAGCCATGGCGGTGGAATATGTAGGGTTTGATAAAATAAAAGACCTCAATGCCGTTGGTCAACTTTCAGATGTCGAGCTATTGGCGGCTGAATACAGTTATCAGAAAATACTTGTTAATAGAACGCGCTCTGAATCACGTCAATTACAGACTCGCGTTCAGTTAGCGAATACTTTACATCAGCCAAATGCCAGGCCTGGTGAATTCACTTTCCCCAATCTAAAGAGCTTCTCAAAACGTTCGTTTAAGGACGTTAATTTACAGGAATTACAAGAACAAGTGTTACGAGAGAGCCCTACATTACAAGCTAAGTCTCAACGCTTAGAGAGTTTGAGACGGGCTCTGGAAAGTGCGCTTACCGTGGGTAGTCCAACGCTAAGAGCTGATGCCTGGGCTGGCAAACTCTCTAGCTATCCTGAAGTGCGTGAAGGCCATTGGCGCGCAGAACTTTCTGTGAATATTCCTTTATATGATGGTGGTTCTGAGGACGCCGCAGTCGCGACTGCAAAGGCGAATCTTGCAGTGGGTGAAGCTGAATATCAACACTTGTCGCAAACACTGCGAGACGAAGTGATGGAGCTGTATTTTCAAATTAAACTGTTACAAACTGAAAAGAAACAGCACCAAGCTTTTGGTGATTATGCGGATCTCTATTTAGATTACAGTCGTGCTCTATATGAAAATGAATCGGCGACAGATTTAGGCGATTCCATGGTGCGCTTGTCACAAGCGAATTATGATCTAGTGGCATGGCAATTCAAGCAGACTTTATTATGGTCGCAAATAGATTATTTAATGGGTAAGAAAGTGGGCTTGGATAACGGTTAAAAACGGACGATAATTCGTTCGATAAAATAGTTAAACAGAGCCTAAATAAATAGGAAGTACAAATATGAAATTGCAGCAAAAACTTAGCAAATTATCATTGGTTACGGTGGTTTTAACAGCAGGGTTATTTAGTACAACCCTGTTTGCCGAGACGGTTAAAATTGGGGCTTTGGTTGCAGGGCAAGTTTCTAAAGTCTATGTGCAAGAAGGCCAGGTCGTTAAGAAAGGTGATCGTCTCCTGAATTTGGACGCCAGTCGTTTCCAAGCGAAATTAAACAGTTTACAAGCGATGCAGAGTCTGCAAAAAGCCAAGTTGGCGGATGCGCAAATAGAGTTGGATCAAGCCTTGGACTTATACGAGCGTACAGTGACGTCTAAACGCACCAGAGATGCTGCTCAGTTAGCTTATGACGTAACCAGTGCCGCTTACCAGCAAGCCTCGGCTGAAGTGGCATTACAACAGGCCTGGTCAAAATATATTTATATTACCGCTCCGGTGGATGGCAAGGTGATTAAAATTCATGCCCCATTAGGTACAACGGTTTACAAGGAAAATAGCCCTTTAATTGAACTAGAAAAATAAACAAATTTTACAACGTGCCGTGCCGAAGACATTAACACGCACCTTTTGGAGAAAGTAATGGTATCGACCAGAATAGAGTATGGCTTAAAGTATTGGCGTTTAGCCATTCACCTAGTCTTTAAAACCAAACATTTTGGCGTGAATAACCTTTGGTGGTCATCGCAGCCTTCTGCGATTGGCTGGCATTGGTATCACATTATCTGGGGTACGCTTACAGTAATGCCGATGGTACGTAATTACCAATCCCTTAAGGTGAGAAGTTGCCTGGGTTGGTTGCCAGAAGCAGAGTGCTTGGCTCTTGGTTTCAAGCAATCTTAATAGAGATCTTCAAAAGACGCCGTTAGGTGGAGAGTTGATATGATTCATATGGATCTCGAACAGCAACAAGTGGCGTATGATTTTATGCACCAAGGCATGAGTGCAAATGAAGCCTTGAAGGTTGCCGCAGAATATTTAAACGATCAATAAGCCGCTCTGCTCATCGATTAATTGATGAATAAAGTTATCACTTTCTTGATAAATATAAATGTAAGACTTTCTGTCCATTACTATTAATGGGGTTTATTCACTCATCTAGATACTTAAGAAACCACTCTCTTGCTGCAACAGCAGCAGATTTTAGCGTGCCTAGTTCTTCAAATAGGTGAGTTGCACCTTCTATAGTGATTAACTGACATTCGCATTTCATGGCATGTTTAGCGAGTTGGTTGAGGTGTAAAACGTCCGTATCTCGACTGCCGATAATCAATAAGGTCGGTGCAATCACTTCAGGTAAGGCGGATACGGCCAAATCTGGACGTCCTCCACGTGAGACGACGCATTCTATTTCATTTGCTCTGGCTTTGGCGGTCATCAGTGCGGCTGCGGCACCTGTACTGGCGCCAAATAAACCAATGGAGAGTTTTTCCACGGACTGCTGATCTGTTATCCAATCAACCGTTTCGATGGTTCTTTGAGCGAGTAAGTCAATATCAAAACGATACTCTCGTGTCATGATATCGATCGCATTCTCTTCAGGAGTCAGTAGATCAAATAGCAAAGTAGCCAGACCTGCTCTGTTGAATAACTCAGCAACATATTGGTTACGTTCACTGAAACGACTGCTGCCACTGCCATGGACAAATACGACCAATCCTGTTGCCGATTCTGGTACGGTTAAAAACCCCTCCAACTCAACCGTATCAGTTTGAATTGTAATGGTTTGCATGGTGCTTTGAGCCGTGATTTGCACTTTCGGGGAACTTATCGGTTTAATGTTCATTTGACCAGGCCTGGTTAAGTAGTTCGATAACGGTTGCATCGCTGACTTGAGAGAAGTCTGCATACCACTGACCAATCGATGAGAGCCGTCTAGGTTGTAGCGGGCAGATAACCTCATCGACCATTTTCTGTAGTGACTCAACACTCTCTGGCGGTGCCACAGGAATCGCCACGATGATTTTCTGTGGTTTTTGTTGCTTTACAGCATCAATCGCGGCATGCATTGTCGCTCCCGTGGCTAACCCATCATCCACTAGAATAACAATTTTATGGTTAAGAGTGGGGTGAGGGCGCTGGCCACGATAGAGTTCAGAGCGACGATTAAGCTCTAAACGCTCCTTTTTTTCAATCGAATCCAGTTCAGGTTCGCTAACGCCATAGCTATGCAGTATTGATGTGTTGAGGACTTTGATCCCGCCACTAGCGATTGCCCCCATTGCCAATTCAGAATAGCCAGGAGTACCTAATTTTCTGACCAGTAATAAATCCAGAGGGGCATGCAACTTTTCGGAGATTTCAAAAGCAACTGGCACACCGCCTCTCGGCAAGGCCAGAACAATGACATTTTTTTGGTTGATATAGGAGGAGAGCGCTTCTGCAAGATCTTGCCCGGCGATAGTTCTATTGGGTATTAGGTTTTGCATAATTCGCTCCTCTATTGATTTTAGAGCCACTTAATTTTGACAGCTCTTCCCGTTAAAATTAAGCATAAAAACACCAGCGTGATTTGTCAATTAAGCTATAAAGAAATGGGCGTTTTTTGCTCCGTTAGTTGTTTAAAATCAATAATGTATTGATTAATTTCCTTAAGTTTGAGTTAAGTTTCTGGCCAAAGTAAACAAAACCGGGGCTTGCAATGAGGCGACCACTGTTTGACCAGGGTCAATCTCGCGTGATAAAACTACACCATCAAACGGCGCTAGAATCGTGGCTTTACTCAGCTTATCCAGCTGCAAATCGAGGCTGGCTTGTAACTGTAATAAGTTTGCTTGGCTGGACTGTAAATCCGTATCGGCTCGCAGGTAAGTAGATCTCACAATATTAAGTTCTTCGTCTGAAATAAGATGTTTGAGTTGTAGCTCTGTATTTCGATTATAGGAGAGCTTTTTTCCGCCAGGCTTACTTCTGATTGGCGTATCTGAGCATGCGCCATCTTAATATTGGCTTGTGCTTGCTGCACTTGGGCTTCCAATGTTTTGGTATCAAGTTTTAACAATATTTGGCCGGCTTTGACCAGATCGTTCTCTTCAACCAACACGGTTTTAACAGTGCCTGAAGTTTCAGAACTCATCTCTACCTTGTCTAAGGGCTGTAAGGTACCGGTTGCTGTCACCTGAATAGTCAAATTACCTTGAGTGACAGGCGTTGTTTTGTATTGAGAAGCATTAGAATTTGAAGCGGAATTTTGTAAGAAAAGCCAAGTGGCAAGTAAGGTCGTCACGATAATCATCAATACAACCAATCAGCGTTTTCGATGCGAAGCTTGCGGTGTCGCATTTAAAATCTGTTGTTTTAAGTCACTGCCTGACGAAGAAAGAGTATCCACGATACTTTCCTAAGCTAAGAAGTTACTTAAGTAATTATCATAGCACGCTTAAAATAGATAAAAAGCAAACTAATGGAATGTGAATCAAAACTTGATTTAAATCAAAATTGACCAGGCGAGGGGGGTTGGCAGAGTAAAACGTTAAGCTGACGACAGAGGCATAACGGCTCTAACCAATATGGCAGAGCCGTTAATTAAGTAATGCGCTGATATATGGAGGGGGATGTTTTGACTATTTCTTATTTCTTTTATGGCGGGCGCGTCTTACCTTTTTATCTTCTTCTTTGGCTTTAAGCTTTTCAGCTTTTTTCATCCGCTGGATTTCAACCTGTTCTAACTCAGTTGCCATCATTTCAGGGGTCTCTAATGTGATATTGCCTAAAACATTGTCGCGATATTCAACAATTAAAATACGTGAAACCTTATCCAAATCCACCATGCCACCCGAACGTAAACAGCCTCGTTGGCGACCAATGGCTTCTAAGAGCTCAATATCCGTTAAAGGCAGTTCCTTAAGATTAAAACGTTCTTTTAAAAGCTCAGGATAAGCTTCCAGTAGATATTCACAAGCATAAGAGGCTATATCGGGCAACTCAAAGGCCGTCTCCTTAATTCCGCCGGTAATCGCTAGGCGATAACCGCTGTTTTCGTTTTCAATGTTCGGCCACAGCATTCCTGGGGTATCAATCAGTGTAATGCCTTCTTCCAGTTTAATGCGTTGCTGGTTTTTAGTCACGGCCGGTTCATTGCCTGTTTTGGCAATGGTACGCCCGGTAATATTGTTAATCAGGGTCGATTTCCCGACATTGGGAATTCCAATGATTAAAGCGTGAATCGTTTTAACAGAGTGTACTTTTTCAGGTACCAGCTTTTTAATCATGCTAATAATCTGTTCACGTTTATCCCCTATCTGGGAATTAAACGCCAAGGTTTTAACACTCTTTTGCTGTTCAAAATAATCCTGCCAGGCCTCGGTCTTTTCGGGGTCGGCCAAATCAGTCTTATTGAGGATTTTAATGGTCGGTTTATCGCCACGAATCTCTTCAATCATTGGATTCTGGCTACTGAATGGAATACGTGCATCCAACACTTCGATAAAGACATCAATCTGGCTAAAGATTTCACGAACTTCTTTTTGAGCCTTGTGCATGTGACCCGGATACCATTGAATGGCCATAATATTTTCCTAACAGTTTTGAATAAAAGGATTATAGCCTTTTGTAGGATAGAAATTCCTGAAAATCATGGGTTTGCAGGGGTTGTAAAGTTGAACTGAGAGAAGAAGACCAGAACTGGTTGAGTGAGAAGGCTTTGAGGATAGTTTGTGATGAACACTCAGCAGAACCTTATTGAATCGGTGGGCATGGGACTGTGCTATAAGAGCAGAAAACACAACAGTCACCCACTTTTGGCTTCAAAAGTGAATGACAGCTTTTACATTGGTAATACCATTGGCAAGCATCCGTAGGCAATTTCTGTGTTGTCTGATGATGACAAATAGGGCAAGTGATTGTTGATTCTCAAATGACCGTATGGCCCACAAATAATCACCTATGCTGATTTTACCAATGGTTTAAAGTCTTAAAACTCGTAGAGTACATCCACTAATTGACCAACAGTAATATCAGACACTTTAGGTTGAGCCGTTAACCAAGCTTCAATTTTTAAGCGATCTTCTTCACTGACAGAGCCATAGCGTTGGTTAGAACAAACAAACGCATCAAATGCATCGGCACCACCGCCACCCAGTAATAGGTTGTTGCTTTCAACGACTTCTAATAAAGCATCGATAAAAGTATCGTATTCTGCGCTGTCTTGGATATCGATCTTGCAAGTCATCTCAAAGCCTTTAATGGCAAATTCACCTAAGTAGAGCTTCTTTCTAATTCTTTTGTTTTTGTTATCGATTCGAGTCGTGTTCATATAATGAGTTCCTTAGGATTGTGATATCTATTAATATCAGTAGTTAACAATCAGTGTTTAGTGACTGAAAATCAACCTTGTTTATAGGGTGGAATGATGGCTTGGACAAAAAAGTTAAAAAAGTGATTTAGGTCATTTTGAAGTCAACATTCTAATGATCACAATTTGACGCTGATTTTACCGGTTAATTAGAGTTTTACAATAAGAAATATTTCTGAAGTTTAAAACTGACCAGGCCTGGTCTAACTACCCGTTGAGGGGAAGGTTTGAATAGGATTGGGTTTTTAGAAGTGTAATCGAGGGCTTAATTTGAGCCGAATTTTCATTATCTAAAGGGCTTGAGTTGCGCTGGTTGCTGGCTTATAAAGTTTTGTGGTAAAGCGCTTTATAATGAGTAACCCACAACAACGCACCCATTAGCCACAGAGCCAACATGCTACCGGCCATTGCTAAAAGCGATGAGTGTACTAAAGGCACTAGCATAATTGACACTAAAGCCGCCATCCCCATCTGCAGTAAGCTTTGCAATGAGGCGGCCATGCCTCGCTTTTCGGGTAGGCAGTCCAGTGCTAAAATCGACAGCGCTGGTAGACCCAGCGATAAGGCAAAAGCATAGAGACTGAGTGCCGGGATAATGGTTAAAACAGTTGGCGACGTTACAAATAACAACATTAGATTAAATAGTGCGGCGATGCCTCCGATGCTAAGAGAGAGGTGGATGATTTGGCTGGGAGATTTTTGGTTTGAAAGTCGATGTGAGAGCCATGCGCCCAGTATCATACCGGCAACCATAGGCACAAATTGCATCCAAAAGTCTTCTGGGCCAAGTTTTAGATGATCAAATATCAAACTGGCTGAGCCTGCTATATAGATAAAAAATCCACCAAAGACAAAAGACTGGGCTAATACTAAACGTATAAATAACGGATGTTTTAAACTGTGTAAATAGGAGTTAAACAGTTTTTTGGGCGCAATGGATTGAACATGATCCGGGTGTTGGGTCTCTTTAAGCAGGAGTCCAATAATGAATAGGGTAAAAACGCCATAGGCGCTTAAAAACCAAAAAATGCTTTGCCAATCATAGTGCAGTTGTAAATAGCCACCGATAATCGGGGCAATGGCGGGTGCAATCGCAAAAACCATCATAATCAAAGACATGGCTTTTTGAGCTTCTTGCGGGGTAAAAAAGTCTCTTATCATGGCGCGCGCTGCAATAATCACGCCGCCGGCAAATACGCCTTGTAAGACTCTAAACAACAGAAAATAATCAAATGAAAGTGCGAGCGCACAGCCGACGGATGCCAGTGAAAATCCTACTAAAGAGACAACCGATATTTTTTGGCGACCAAAACGATCGGCAAGCGGTCCCCAGATGAGTGTGGTTAGCGAAAACGCCAATAAGTACGCTCCCATTGAAGTAGAGAGCAGTTCGCGTGAGACTTGATAATAGTTTTCAATCGCTGGAAAAGAGGGCAAATAGGTATCGATTGAAAAGGGGGCAATCATATTGCTGAGTGCCGCAAATAAAATCAGCCAAAGTGGGGCTCTATGTAGCAATGTCAGTGCCTTTTAGTGTGGGTTTTTAGCCATTAAGTGGGCTTGGCGTAGTTTGATGGTGAGCATCATTAAAGGCGAATAGATAAAGATAGACAAGATGATATTGCCGATGACAATGGCTTCAAATAAGGTTTTAAATTCAAAATCGCCCGGAATCATATGCACCATTAAAATAGACAGGCCACCTTTTACACCTGCAAAGGTCAATATTAGCCACCAATCCGTGGTGATGTTTTGCATTTTATCGGTTTTATTAGAGACCCAAGCAAACTGCCCCATCATCACGCCTCTGATAAACGTGGTCACGACAAAGACCGATAATATTTCACGCCAATAGAGGCTTAATAAAGTCAGGTCAATCATTTCAGAAATAGAGACAAATAATATAACGTTGGCAAACAGTGCTGCAAAACCAATAAAGCCTAAAATAACAGGGCGATTTTTTTTGGTTGCTTTTAAGTGTTTTAAACTTAAAAAGTTTGGTAAGTTTGATGGAGGATTTTTTTTATGAGATTGACGCGACGAAAATTGCGACCTTGGCTGTCTGTCGGCTAGATGCGGTTGTGCCGTTACAGAGTGAGAGTCGTCAGAGTTGATTAAACTGTTGGCAAGCACCATTGAAACCACAATGGCAAAAATACCTGCAAAATGAAAATGCTCGGCAATCAAAAAAGCACTATAGGCAATAATCAATAAAATCCCTGTTTCAGTGATTGGGTCATCAGAAAGTTTAAGCAGATACATCCCAATAATGCCGACAATCATACCTGTGATTAAAGCACCACCAGTGGAGAGGGAAAAGCTGGTGATGATCTCTGTGGTCGTCATCGGCTGGCTCATTAGAGTAATCGCGATGGTAAAAATAGCAAATGCAGTGACGTCATTAAATAGGGATTCGGACTCGGCTAAAAATTTTAGTTTGTGAGGCAGTTTGGTCGTGCTAAAAATAGAAGCAACCGTGACCGGATCGGTTGCTATAACCATCGTCATCAAGGCGATCATTGCCGGTACACTCAAAGCATAATTAGGCAACATAATCGGTTGCAGTAGCACGCCTACAAAAACCGATAAAGTCACGGCAATGCCCGCGGTGCTCATAACACTCAACCAGTTATTTTTTAAATCTTCGGTTTTAAGTTGCATCACATCGCCCATTAAGAGCAAAGGCAGCAAGAACAGCAACAGATGATCGAAGCCATCATCATTAATATCAATAGGGTGAATATTAAAATGCGCCAACAATAAAACAGTGACAATCAGTGTAATGGGCAGAGGAATACGGATTTTTTCTTGAACAATCAAAGATAAAACCATTAAGGTAATAATCATTAAACCCGCTTCTAACATACTGTTGATTCCTTATTTACACTGAACTCTTTATTGAGGCACCAAGAGATGCATTGAGTGCTGGATTATAAGTTAAATAAGGGTGGTATAAGTAAAGTCTTAAAAATAAATGGACTGTTTTTGACCCGGACAAGAAGGTTTTAAATTTATCTGATGAATTGTTAGCGTCTCCTTTTACTCTAAGATCTTGTCGATGAACTAATTTAATGAAAAAAATACAGGGGTTTCGTTTATGGCCAGTACTTGACTGGATAGGTTAAAATAGCGGCTAATTTTATATATGAGTAGAACATCATGGCAGGATCCTTATTTGATCAGCTGAAAAAAGCCGGTTTGGTTGATGACAAAAAAGCCAAAAAGGCCAAGAAAGAGAAATATCAGCAAACTAAACAGAGCAAAGGAAAGAAGGGACAGCAACCCGTTCTAAATGATGCGACCAAGCTCGCAGTAGAAGCTGCAAAGCAAAAAACCGAGCGTGATCTTCAACTCAACCTAGAACGTAAGCAGCAGCAGGAAAATAAAGCCGCTTTAGCCGAGTTGCGTCAGATCATCGAGTCTAATCGCATGAGTGGTTTTGAAGGGGATGTGGCTTATAATTTTGCAGATGAGAGTACTGTCAAAACATTGAACGTCAATAAAAAGACGCAACGAGCGCTGGTTGCAGGCACAATTCGTTTAGCGCGTTTTGAGGGGGGTTATGCTTTGATTCCAGTAGAAGCGGCTGACAAGGTTGATTTGCGTGATGATTCAGTATTGATTCCATTAGCTGGCGTTGATGAATCCATCTCCCAAGAAGACCAAGATTACTACGCTCAGTTTGAAGTGCCTGATGATCTGATCTGGTAAAACTAAGCTTAATTCCTTTTTTCAAATCGACCCTACGCTCACATGGTTTTGTAAAGCCGCAGGACATGCCAGGCCTGGTCGATTATTAGTTGAATCGTTGGACATAAAAAAAGCGACATAAAGTGGATTTAATATCACTTTAATGTCGCTTTGATTTAAGGCTTCTTAAGAAAGCTTAATCTCAAGTTTTTGGTGATTAAGAAACGATATCAAGTAACTCTACATCAAAAATCAACGCTGAAAAAGGGGCAATCTTTGCGCCTGAACCCTGTGAACCATATGCAAGTTCTTGAGGGACATATAAACGCCATTTTGAACCTTGAGGCATTATTTGTAATGCTTCAGTCCAACCCGCGATAACGCGGTTCACTGGGAACTCAGCAGGCTGGCCACGTTCAACAGAACTATCAAAAACCGTCCCATCCGTTAATGTTCCGTGATAATGAGTTGAAACCACTGACTCAGCTGTCGGTAAAGCACCTTCACCGGCGATAATTATTTCATATTGCAGACCTGAATCCGTTACAAAAACACCATCCTTCTGAGCATTTGCTGCTAAAAACTCTTCACCTTCAACGCCTGCTACCTTCGCCAACTCGGCTTGTTTTGCTTGCATCACCGCATTCATATCTTCATAAGCCTTAGCGAATGCTTCTTGGCTGATTGGGCTCTGGGTGCCTTCTAAAGAATCAATGACACCGGCCGCAACCGCTTGAGCGCTAATACCATCAAAAGGGTCAGAAGCCAATTGATCACCCATTTGGCGGCCAATACCGTAACTTACAATTTCTGGTGTAGTAGTAAAGTTGTTAGACATAATTAGAAATCCAGTTGATAAAAAAGAGGAATTTTAGCATAAAACAGTGATGGGGATAAGCGTAAGGAAGGAGGGGGTGGTCGTGTTAAAAGTTCAGAACTGTTTATAAATTTTGTTGGTATCTACTTTATTTAAGACGAAGAGACTTTTGAAAGTGACCAGGCATGGTCGTTTATTCTGAACCAATCGAGCCTGCCTCGATTGGTTGTAATCTTACTCTGGCTAATTTTGGATTGGTTTTCAGGCAAAGACACCCAGTTTTTCAGCGGTGCTAAGCAGTTTTAAATAGCCTAAATTGTGAAGATTGGCTTCTTGAAGCGTCGCTATCTGCTGCATTTCCGCTTTGGTTTTTAGTAATTTAGGTAGCACAGTAAAAGCATTAGTATCAAATTCAAGGTCTAGTGGGATTGATTGGACATTGTTATCGATAAAGCAATCGTTAAGCATATTAATCATCTCTCTCTGCTCGTGATTAGGGCTCTTAATTAAGTCCAAATGACTCTCGGGCAAAAAACTGGTGATAATTTTGTCATGTCTCGCTAATATTGAGCCTTGCGCCACGTTCAATGCCTTTATCTCTTCTTGCAAGCCCATAGCCCTATGGATTTGGGCTCTTCTTTGTCTATGTCTTTGAAATTTAGCTCTATATTCTGCAATATGGACGTAGGTAGGGTTTAACGCATAATAGGCGATTTCTGGTGTACCGCATCTTTTTGCTAGGTCGATAATCGACTCAATCGTCGTCTGGCCGGTATCGTGAATGAGTACCATCCCTTGGTGGCCATAAAAGAGATAAGCGCTACAGGTTTCAAAGCCGCTCGAATAGAGTCCAATATTATAATTGGATTCATTGGCGATAAAACCAGCACCATTCTGACTGATGTTGTAATTCAAGTTACTTACCTCTTAGGTCTAGATGTTAGTTTTGTAGGGCTGTTATTGGGTCTATATATTCGAGATTCAGACTTTCAGAGACGTTGCGACAAGTGACGTGACCTTTTATCACATTTAATCCTTGTCGAAGGTGCTCATCGTCTAGCAAAGCGCGTTGGTACCCCTTATTCGCTAAAGTGAGAATATAAGGCAGAGTGGCGTTGTTAAGTGCCAATGCAGAAGTCCGAGGCACAGCGCCGGGCATATTGGTGACACAGTAATGAACAACCCCATCAACTACATAAGTAGGGTCTTGATGGGTGGTCGGCCGAGAAGTCTCAAAGCAACCGCCTTGGTCGATGGCGACATCAACGACGACGGCACCAGGCTGCATTTTTTGAATATGTTCTTTGGTTACCAATTTTGGGGCGCTGGCGCCAGGAATGAGTACGGAACCTATCACTAGATCCGCTTCAAGTAGTTGGTTTTCGATAGACTCAGGAGTCGATAAAATGGCTTGAATATCATTACCGAATTGCGCTTTAATCTTGCTTATAGCATCCAAACTTCGATCAATAATTACTACTTCAGCGCCGAGGCCAATGGCCATTTGTGCCGCATTGCATCCAACTACACCCCCTCCGATAATGACGACTTTAGCGGGTTGTACACCAGTGACGCCACCGAGTAGTATGCCTCTGCCACCATAGGTTTCTTCCAAGAAGTGCGCACCCTCCTGAACGGACATGCGGCCAGCCACTTCTGACATGGGAACCAACAGTGGTAAGCCGCCGTGGGTATCTTGAACGGTTTCGTAGGCAATGCAAATCGCTTTGCTTTGAATCAGTTCTAGTGTTTGTGAAAGGTCGGCCGCTAGGTGAAGATAAGTAAATAGAATTTGTTCCTCGCGCAACATGGCGCGTTCAATCGCTTGTGGTTCTTTGACTTTGACGATCATTTGCGCCTGCGAAAATATCTCAGCGGCACCCGTCATAATGGTGGCGCCAGCTTGACGGTAATCGCTATCGGTAAAACCAATCCCCATGCCTGCTTCGGTTTCTACCAGCAGTTGATGTTCATTTTGAATCAGTGTTTGCACACTGGACGGAATCATACCGACTCGGTATTCATTGTTTTTTATCTCTTTGGGTACGCCAATAATCATCGTCTAGTTATCCATTGTCAGAAATATAGTCCATCACAGCGTCTACTTTACTCTCTAAAATTGCTATTTGTCTTCGTCTGATTGTTCTACTGTTTGCTCAAGTATTTTTAAGCGCTCTCGGACATCTTTAATTTTTGTTTTAATGTTTTTTTTGTCTACGTCCTGTGCTTCAGTGAGCGTTAATTCAAGTTGCTCAATATGCTCTAGCAAATCATTTTTTTCTTTGTCGAATTTTTCCGCTTGCTCAGCCTTGTCAAACACTATCGCCTCTGCATCAGGCGAGTTATTCGCTGGTTTTTCCTTTGTTGGTTTGGGAATGATCCGTTCACTTTCATCGAACTGACGTTGGTTCATAAAGGATGGAGACATTATTTCGACACCATTACCGTGCAATGTGTCTAATACGGCACGATAAAGTTCAGACCTCGCAGCCAGAAGGCCTTTAACATCAGTGAGAATGCCGGAGATACGGTAGGTGATTGCATAATTTCCAAGTTCCATAATATGGACAAGGGGTTTTTAACCCCATTTTTATTAGATAGACTTATATACGTATTGTTGAGTGAGTTTTCAGCTTTTCGAGATACTTTTCTTACCTTTTCTTCGATGCAATATTAAGTCAATTGGCATTAGGAGGCCGAGTAACACGTGTAACGTACGACTGTATTGTGAAAGTTGTGCATTGCCAAAATAGTAAATTCCTAAACTACTTAAAACGATGAGTGCCAAGACCTTAGTCAGCGCATCTGCCAGCCATGTTTCGGCCACGATAACACTGATACTGCAATCCTTCGGTTGTTTACCTGATTGGCTAAAGTAGGGAGATAAGACAGAGTGGTGTGATAAAGGGCAAATGCAGCAAATCAATGAATCCAAATAGTCACCAGGCCTGGTGACTATTTTTTGCTGTGTAAACGAATGCCAGAGATAATGGTCATCAGAATCAGTAGGGCAAATAGATCCAATAGCCACGGCCCTATAGGCCCTAAAAAATAGCCGTTATGCAGTTCTAGAATAATTTTTTCCAAGGTCAAGTTGGAAGGTGTTAAAGCCAGTAGTTTTGTTTTTAAAACTTCGGGTAAAGGATTATTATTGGTCTCAGCGACTTTATTAATCTTAAAGGTTGGAATTTGATACTCTGAATTGAGTACAAACTCGCTGTAATCTGCATTTAACGACCAGGCCTGGTCATTATTTATGAGATGAATTTGTTGTTGATTTACAAAAAGTCGAGATGCATTCGGTTCAGCAATGTTTTCAGGAAAAGCAATTAAATCAATCAATTCACCGGAACCACTTAAAAAAGCAATCTGTTTATCTAACCTGATAAAGACGAAAGATTGATGCGAAAGTATTTGCTGAATTTCTCCTTGTAGTGGAAGGGTTTTGTCATCCCAATAAAAATTTTGGTTAATGCGACTAATCCAATGTTGATTGATCGCAAAAGACTGTGATATGACGGGTGCAGATTGGCCATACCATTCTAATAACCAGGGGTTTTTAATTTGAATTTCATGTAAGTCGAGTGATTTACTGTGATTGAGTAAAACGCCACTGAGGGTGAGATAGATTAAACCAAACGCCATAACCCATGCCAGAGAACGATGTAGTTTACGTGCACTAGATTTATTCATTATAACGAGCCTGTTTTTTGCGCATCGACATGCTGCTGCAGTAATAGAGCGAGTTTAGAAAGCTTTGTGACCGCTCGTACCGAAAGGGTTGCACCGCTGATGCCATCGATATAGCTCGTTAACTCAGTATTATTAAAATCATTGGGGGTTTTAAAAGCGATACCATCGAACTGCCGAGTAAAACTCGGCAGCTTGACTTCCCAACCACGACTCTCTCGAAACTTTAGAATTCTAAGGCTTTTAATATGTTGGTTTTGAATAACTACGCCAACGGTAATCAGTTTATGTTTACCAATTTCCTCTAGAATCCATAGAGTTTTAAGCTCATCGTCGCTACCACTCTGCCAATAAGGAACTCTTAATTTATAGTAGGGGTGGTCAAGTATGCTAATAACCTGTTTTTTGACCTCTCCAGTTAACCACAGGTACTGCTTGCTAGGATTGGCTTGCAGTTGAGAAGCTAAAAAAGCCGCACTCTCTTGGGGGAGTGCAGCGGCGTGAGTTTGTGCGCTAAAGCTAACCAAGCCAATCAAGAGAAAGACTCTGATAGGCTTAGCTAATATTTGTTTAGCGGATTCCAAAAAAGGGGCTAAATTATTCATTAGAAACTATATCCAACTCCTAAGTTGATTCCATTTTGTTCAGTACTGCCATCTTTTTTAAGCTGGTAGTCTGCTTTAAAGACAACCTGCTTGTGTGGCCAATAGTTCACACCAAAGTCTGTTTGGGTCTGTTTGTACGCATCAACGGTTGTGGTATTCCACTCATTATAACGAGCAAACACGCCCCAGTTTTCAGAAAGTTTATAACTTGGTTCTAGATAATAACCGTATTGTTTGTCAACATAATGAGACTTAGCGGCATTACCTTCGATATTCCATTGCGCATAAAGTGCTTTAGCAGTGAAATTGGCTTTTGAATAGATGACATGTGTTTCCAATAGTGTGGCGGCACCCGCATCTGGATTCTTACTCTGGCTAATATTGCTTTCATAACGTGCTGTTGCTGCAAGTTCTAGACCAGGAATGCCCGTATATTTAATGCGTCCAGTATAAGCCAAGTCTGAAGCCTCTGCTTTACTACTTTTTTGGCGACCAGAGCGAATGGTGTAATCATCATCAGCTACGTTTAGGCCTTCTGAAACCACCAAATCATAACTTAAGCCTGAGTCCGTAATACCATTTAGGGATGCACCGGCACTCCACCAGGTCGCTGGAATGATCTCCTTTTCAACCGGGTTACGCTCTGTCCCATAGAAAGTATTTGGTTCATGGGTTTCGTTGAGAATACCCACGGGTACTAATGTAATACCTACTCTGGTTTTCAACTGTTTGGTTAAATCCATTTCAATATAAGCTTGTTCAAGCTCAATTTCGCCCTCTCCAGCAATACTGTGCTCTAATTCAAACTCTGAAAAGAAACGGATTTTTTCATTAAAATCATGGCCAAAGAAAAGTACAAAACGGTGGAAGTCGACCTCTGGTGTTTTACCTTCTATATTATTGTAATGCAGTTCACCATAGCCACCGATGTTGGTTTTTGAAGCAAATTGAGAATGAGCAGAGCTATCCGAACCAACTTTTATTTCGTCTGCTAACGCATTCACTTGAGTCTTTAGCGTTTTAATCTCAGATTGTAATTCCGGCATGGTGGCTGCATGACTTGATCCAGCAAAGAGTGCGATGGTCATTGCTGTACTCAAAGCTGTTTTGCGTGGAATAAAACTTGACGTAAGGTGGCTTTTAAAATGGGTGTTTACTTTTAGTGACATAATTTTATCTCTATAAAAATTGTAAAATAGGGTGTTCGTAATATTCAGTAAATATAATCTAAATGCTAACGATTCGTATTACGTATAGTAGTTAAGTTTATTTCTTATGTCAAATCTAAATGTTAATTACTTTCATTTAGATTTAAAAAGTAGTGATATCTATTGCTATTTATTTGGATCGATTTGAGGGCCGAAATCAAGCTTTACATGCTCTTCTCAGAGGAGCTGTGTTAAATAGTGTGAGAAGTGTCTTACATCAGTTAAAATACACGCAATTAAAATGAATGAGAGAAACAGCATGTCTATAGAACAACCAACGGTCGGTGTCATCAGCTTAGGCTGTCCAAAAGCAACAGTGGATACCGAGCGGATTTTGACACAGCTGAGAACCGAAGGGTATCAGTTAACCAATAGTTATGAAGATGCAGATACGGTCATCGTTAATACCTGTGGGTTTATTGATAGTGCGGTTCAGGAGTCTTTAGATACCATTGGTGAAGCATTGGCCGAGAACGGTAAAGTCATCGTCACGGGGTGTCTAGGCGCAAGAGCGGAAGAGATTACTGCGGTGCACCCTAAGGTATTGGCGGTTTCTGGACCAGCGGCTTATACGGATGTGGTTACGGCCGTGCATAATGTGATTGCACCACCAGCGCATAACCCGTTTGTTGATTTAGTGCCGCCACAAGGGATTAAACTGACGCCAAAACATTACGCCTACTTAAAAATATCAGAAGGCTGTAACCACCGTTGTACCTTCTGCATTATTCCTTCTATGCGTGGCGATCTAGTAAGTCGTCCAGTGAGTGATGTACTCAATGAAGCCAAGCGTCTAAAAGAAGCCGGGGTTAAAGAGCTATTGGTGGTCTCGCAAGATACAGCGGCTTACGGGGTTGATGTTAAATATAAAACAGAATTTGCAGAAGGTCGTCCGACTAAGACCTCTATGACGGGTTTGTCTGAAGCTTTGGGCGAACTAGGGGGAGTTGGTGAGTTCTGGGTGCGTTTGCATTATGTTTACCCATACCCGAATGTTGAAGAGGTTATTCCCTTGATGGCAGAAGGTAAAATATTGCCTTACTTGGATATGCCTTTGCAACATGCCAATGCGCGTGTCTTGAAAGCCATGAAACGCCCAGGCAATGTTGAGAAAACACTGGAACGTATTAAAAGATGGCGTAAAGCCGTGCCAGATCTAACGATTCGTTCGACCTTCATTGTTGGTTTTCCAGGGGAAACCGAGGAAGAGTTTCAAGAGCTATTGGAGTTCTTAGAAGAAGCACAGTTAGATCGTGTCGGCTGCTTCCAGTACTCTCCGGTAACAGGTGCGGTCGCCAATGGGATTGCCGAAGCGATTCCTGATGAGATTAAACAAGAACGTTATGATCGTTTTATGCAAACTCAGCAAGTCATCAGTACGGCTAAGATGCAAGCCAAGGTCGGTAAGGTGATGCAGGTATTGGTCGATGAGATAGACGATCAGGGAGCGATTGCTCGTTCACCAGCGGATGCCCCTGAAATTGATGGTCTAGTCTTTATTGAAGACGGTTTCCATCTTCAACCAGGTCAATTTGTCACTGTAGAGATAATCGCCGCAGATGAGTATGATCTGTGGGCACGTCCAGTTGCAGAATTTGTCGACCAGGAAACTTCGTATATTGAATTAGGTTAGATCTCTGATCTGATTAAACTTAAAATAATTAGGCTTTGGGCTGTTGTTTGACAGCTTAAGCCTAATCATATTTCTATCTACAGCTGTTATTGCTATAGCGCTCAGGGAGCGTTTAATTCGCTCTATAGGATTAACCAATCATATTGAATATATTCTTTTTTATAAGAAGGTTATTTCTTCGATTGGTGTTGGCCTACCGAGTAGATAGCCCTGTAAATAATGACATCCCGCATCAATTAAGAACGTTTTCTGTTCTTCAGTTTCCACACCTTCTGCAACCAGCTTTAATCCTAGTATTTGCGCTAATGAAATAATGGTTTGTACAATAGCGCTGCTTTCGGAATTATCGAGCATATCTCTGACAAAGGATTGATCGATTTTTAGGGTGGCAATTGGCAGAGACTTTAAATAGACCAACGAAGAGTAGCCAGTTCCAAAATCATCCAGTGAAAATGCAATGCCGCTTTTTTGTAGGACTTTCATTTTCTGGACACTATCGTCAATATTTTCCATCAGCTGACTTTCTGTTATTTCAATTTCAAGCTGCTCTACGTTAATGCCATATTGTTCAACAGTTCGTAAAGTTTGTTCCACAAAGTTATCTTGTTTTAACTGGCGTTCACTGACATTAATGGCAATGGTTAAGGCTTGTGTCTTGCTGTTATTTGACCAGAGTTTAAGTTGATGACAAGCGCTTTCAAGCACCCACTGACCAATATCCAAAATTAATCCGGTTTCTTCTGCAATCGGAATGAAATGATCGGGAGGGATCAAGCCTTTGTCAGGATGTAGCCACCTAATCAGTGCTTCATAACCGATTAAGCTGCCGCTAGATGACAGTTTAGGTTGATAAAAGAGTTTAAACTGTTGTTCAGTAATCGCTATGCGTAAATCCTTTTCCAGGGTGCTACGCTGTTCAACGGCTGCTTGCATCTCTGGGTCAAAAAAAGTAATGGTGTTTTTACCAGAGTTTTTGGATTGATACATGGCTAAATCTGAGTGCCTCATTAATTCTTCGGCCGTTCTTTGGCGCCCATTGCAAATAGTAATTCCTAAGCTTGCGCTGATGCTGTATTGGGTGCCGTTTAAATCATAGGGTTTAGCGATTTCACTTAATATTTTTTGTGCAATAGTTTGTGATTGGTAGATTGCCATTTGATACTGAGTCGAAATATTGGACAGAAGTAGAATAAATTCATCTCCTCCTGGACGAGAAACTGTATCGCCCTCATCAACACAAGCCGTTAAGCGTTTAGCCAACTGCTGTAACAATAGGTCGCCATAGTGATGACCTAAAGTATCATTTAAGGTTTTAAAGTTGTCTAGGTCGATAAAAATTATCGCAAAATAAAAATGATCATATTCACTGCTCGCCATGATTTGCATTAAATGATCTTTTAATAAACGACGATTCGCTAACTGTGTCAATGGGTCATAAAATGCAAGCTTTAGAATTTTATTTTCATTTTCTTTATGTAGAGTGATATCTGTAAAAGTGGATAGATAGTGGCTGATTTGACCTTGATCAGAGGTGATGGTTTTTATCGATTGTCCCACCGGATAAACCTCACCTGACTTACGACGATTCCACACTTCTCCCTGCCAGAAGCCTTCTTTTTGAAGCGTTTTCCAAATATGGTTATAAAACTCAATAGGGTGATGGCCGGACTTAAACATTCTAGGGGTATGGCCAATCACCTCATTGGGCTGATAGCCTGTAATGTCTGAAAACGCCTGGTTTACACGAATGATTTTTTCATCTGGCGTGGAAATCAAGATGGCTTGCTCTGTATTAAAGGCAACGGCTGCAATGGCTAACGAAGTGGCTTGCTCTTCAAGTATTTGTTGGTGTGATTTTAGTCGCTTGTTGGTCGACATCAGAATAATGCTGAGCAGCATGATAATGATAACCACCAATGAAATCCCCATGATTTCTGACGAGTATTGAGTCCAAATGTCTTGAAAAGTAAATTCTGGAGTCGCTTCGTATGGGTAGGCTCTTAAAGAACGTAACACTTCTCTTATAGGCTCATAATCTGCTGGAATACTAAAGCCGTGGATTCCTGCTTTTTTGGTGGTTAGACTGTCATGTTCAAGTGTTAACAGTAAACCCGCTATTTGACCTGCCATAACTGTATTTGTGTGGGGAAGAGCGGCAAAGGGCCATTCAGGATAAAGCCTAGTTGAGAGCATAAAAGGAAATAGTTCGGAAGATCGATTAATGACTTGCAACTGATTAAATACCAAGGGGGAGTCTTTACGTAAAGATTCTAAAACCCCTGTGCGAACGAATGCAGCATCAACCTGTTTGTTTAATAGAGCGGTAATGGCTGTATCGTGTGGCATCCCGGTTTCTAGAAACTGTAGATCCTTCTTGACCTTAACCCCTGCTTGTTGCAACTCATAGGCTTGCATCATATAACCACCAAAAGATTCAAGGCTGGGTGTGGCGATACGTTTATTCTTTAAGTCGGTAAGTTTATGGATGGATGAATTATCTTTGTGAACAATGATGGCCCCACCAAAACCAAAGAGAGGGGTGCCATTTGAGTCATTAATTAGGCTTGCCAATGGTGCAGATAGTTGATATCTATGGGTCAGTTGTACATAATTAGCTGAATTAGTAAGCAAGAAATCAATGGTTTTATTTTCAATCGCTTTTTGTAATTCAGGGAATATAAGCACTTCAAGACTAAGTTGGACATTGGGCAAAGAGTGATTGAGGTAATTCACTAACGGTTGCCACTGGAGCTTAGTCAAGACTTTTGGCCTAAAAGAAAGTACCCCTATTGTTAGGTGAAGGTTTTCTTGCGATACGTGAGAATGACTTGTGCTTTGTGATTTAAAATCAATATTAGCATTTGCCTGAGAGGCTAAACCCAGAAAAATAAAAAATATAAATGACAGCCATGAAGTTGGGAAGAATTGGTGTGTTTTTGTCATGCCACTGTTCATCTAATGTTGTTTTGGTGGCGAATTGTAGCATACCCATAGTTTTTTATGACCATGGTTGTTTAAGGTTTTTAGGGTGCTGAGTAGTGGGGGGGGTGAGAGTGAATGGCATTTTGAATTTGGCATTCGAAGGAAAATAGATGGGGGTAAATAAACACTAGATTCCGGAGACTAAATTGGATGTAAGCGTTCATTGCCCTAAGCTATTTTTATTATTAAGAGCCATTCCCCGACTGAGATGAAGAATGGATAATCTATTCATTCATCACGAATTTAATGAGTCGCTGTTGATATCGAATTTTCAAAATCTAACACTATTTGGCTGGTCTTGAGTAAACTGTCGGGATTAAGGCTAAGTGAATCTACGCCTAACTGCACGAAAAACTGTGCCATTTCAGGATAGTCCGATGGAGCTTGTCCGCAAACACCACTATGCAGCCCATTCCTTTTAGCGCCTTCAATGGCCCATTGAATCATTTTCTTGACGCCATTATCGCGTTCATCGTAATCATAAGCGACCAGTTCGGAATCTCGGTCAACGCCCAGCACCAATTGTGTTAAATCATTAGTGCCAATAGAGATGCCGTCAAAGTAGGGGGCAAAGTTATCAATCTCTAAGACGTTATTGGGGATTTCGCACATCATGTACAGCTTTAAATCATTATCACCACGGCGAAGGCCATATTTAGCGAGAGTATCAATGACCCGTTTGGCTTCATCAACGCGTCTTACAAAAGGCACCATAATAATTAAATTGGTTAAGCCCATCTGTTCTCGGACTCTTTTTATTGCGAGACACTCCAGTTCGAAAGCGGGCTCAAACAGTTTAGAACTGTAACGCGAAGCCCCACGAAAGCCAATCATTGGATTTTCTTCTTTGGGTTCAAATTGCTGGCCGCCTAGCAAGCTGGCGTATTCATTAGATTTAAAATCAGAGAGGCGAATCACCACTGGTTTGGGGTAAAAGGCGGCCGTGATGGTGCCAATGCCTTCAGAGAGTTTTTGGATAAAGAAATCAGTGCCAGATTTATGGTTTTTAATCAGTTCATGAATACGGCTTTTCTGAATGGGGTCTTTAACACGTTCCGGGTGGAGTAAAGCCAGAGGGTGTGCTTGAATGGATTGGTTGATAATAAATTCCATTCGAGCCAAGCCAACTCCTTTATTGGGTAAAAAACTGGTTTGAAAGGCTAGATCGGGATTGCCTAAGTTGAGCATCATCTCTGTTTTAGGTGACGCTTGTTGGCTAAGGTCGGTTTCAATGACTCGAAAAGGGATTTTTCCAGAATAAACGGTACCAATCTCACCCTGCGCACAAGAGATCGTGACATAGGGGTTGTGTTGTAAAAGTTCGGTCGCATGTCCACAACCGACAATGGCCGGAATGCCAAGCTCACGGGCAATAATGGCCGCATGGCAAGTCCGCCCACCGCGATTGGTGACGATCGCCGAGGCGAGTTTCATAATGGGCTCCCAGTCTGGCGTGGTGATATCAGACACGAGCACTTCGCCTGCTTTAAATTGATGAATATTATTGACGTTTTCAATGACGTGAATTTGGCCTTGGGCTACCTTTTGACCGACCGCGCGACCTTCTATTAGAATCTCAGTGGATTTCGGCACTTCAATTTCATAGGTTTTAAGCGTGGTGTCGCTGGTTTGAGAGGTCACCGTTTCGGGCCTGGCCTGCACAATATACAGCTTGCCGTCTATCCCATCCTTAGCCCATTCCATATCCATCGGCTTGTGATAGCCGACTTGATCAGAGTAGTGTTTTTCAATGCGAATAGCGTAGTCGGCTAACTTTAAAACTTCTTCATCGGTAATGCAGAACTTTGACTGCTCTTTAAGTGGAGTTGGTATGTTTAAAACCGGGCTTTTGGTGGTGTCCGTTGCATAAACCATCTTGATTTTTTTACGCCCCAAATGGCGTTTGAGAATACTACGAAACCCTAACCCGAAAGTGGGTTTGTGGACGTAAAATTCATCAGGTTCAACCGCGCCTTGTACAACGTTTTCCCCTAAACCATAAGCGCCGGTAATAAACGCGGCATCTTTAAAGCCAGTTTCCGTATCTATCGAAAACATGACGCCCGAAGCCGCTAAATCTGAACGTACCATTTTTTGAACACCAATGGATAGACCGACACTAAAGTGATCAAAGCCATTGTCGATTCGATAATGAATCGCTCGATCGGTAAACAAGCTGGCAAAACAACGTTTACAGGCATTTAAAAGGGCTTGTTCTCCCGTTACATTGAGATAGGTATCTTGTTGACCTGCAAAGCTTGCTGTCGGTAAATCCTCAGCGGTTGCTGAGCTACGGATGGCTAAGCTGATCTCATCACTAAACTCGGCTTTGAGTAAAGCATAGGATTGTAGGATTTCTGTTTCTAACTGTTTGGGAAAGGGGGCGTTGAAAACCAGGGTTCTGGCCTGGTTGCCTCGATTGGCCAAATCGGACATATCACTTTCATCGAGTGAATCAAGGATTTGATGTAACTCATCCCAAAGGTTGTTCTCTGTCAACATCGCTCTATAAGCCTGCGCGGTAATCGCAAAACCATTAGGGACTAGAACCCCTTGTGGCGTGAGTGCTTGGTACATCTCTCCAAGTGAGGCATTTTTACCACCGACAAAGGGGATGTCCTCTATGCCTACTTGGCTAAAAAACTTAATGTATTCGAAATGTTCTGATGAAGTGTTCATAATAGACATCCGTATTTTTAGAAGTGGTTTGTGATGCTGTATAAGGGTTGCTAGTTTAACTTGATCTATATAATTTTACTTATAAAATCAATAAATTTAATTACAATCGATTCAGTCTAAACCTGCGAGTTGACCTTGTCTATCTATTCAGTGACTTGGCCTCTATATTTATTTTCACAGGCTCTGTCTAGATGATCTTGCATGTAAGAAAGGTCGTAAAAACTACGATAGAGATTGTAAGCAACGTGATTCTATAAGATGGTTTAAAATAGTTTATCCAAACGACTATTTCTTGGAGCACTAAATGTGCAACTTTGTATCATTAAGGTTCTATTTTATTTGACCCTGCGCTCACACGGTTTTTTAAAGTCGCAGGACATGCCAGGCCTGGTCAAATTCCCATTTGCCAAACGGAAAAACCTACTCGTTATGACTTTTTGTATCGGCTTTGAGCCTATTATTCCAAGTTCGCCTAAAATACTTATTTTAGGCACTATGCCCAGTGTAGCCTCTATAGATGAAGCTTTTTATTATGCGCATCCACGTAATGCCTTTTGGCCCATTATTGCATCACTGGTTTCAAGAAGTCTGGTTTCTATCGATGATAAACAGCAGGCTTGTAATGAGAAAGGCATTCTTTTATGGGATGTGCTACAAAGTTGCCAGCGACCTGGCAGTTTGGACAGCGCGATTAAACAGCCACTTGCTAATGATTTTGAATCGCTTTTTCAAACTTACCCGCAATTAAAAACCATCGCTTTTAATGGACAGGCAGCCGAGAAATTGTTTAAAAAAGAAGTGCTTAAAAAACAAATCCTACCGAAAGAGTTGGGCTTTATCACTCTGCCCTCCACCAGTCCCGCCTATGCCGCGATAACATTTGAAGATAAGCGATTGTTATGGCAAGAAAAACTATCCAAATTGTTGTAGAATACCCAGCTAAATTTTATAACAAATTATTAAAATATTCATCAACTCATTATTAGGAGATTTGCCTTGAAAGCAGACAACCTTGAGCAAACGTATACGTCAGAATTACTATCGCCTGCGGGCACCCTAAAAAACATGGAATATGCATTCGCCTATGGTGCTGATGCGGTCTATGCAGGGCAGCCTCGTTATAGCTTACGTGTTCGTAATAATGAATTTGATGAAGAAAATTTAAAAATAGGTATTGAGCGAGCGCACGCTTTAGGTAAGAAGTTTTATGTCGTGAGTAATATCGCCGCGCATAACTCTAAAGTAAACACCTATATGAAAGACATTGGGCCGGTGATTGACATGAAGCCTGATGCCTTGATTATGTCTGATCCTGGTTTGATTGCCATGGTGCATGAGAAATATCCCGAGCAGGAGATTCACCTTTCTGTGCAATCGAATGCGGTGAACTGGGCGACGGTTAAGTTTTGGTATCAAAACGGTGTACGCCGAGTGGTGCTATCACGTGAACTTTCTATGCAAGAAATCCGTGAAATCCATGAAAAAGTGCCAGAAATGGAGTTAGAAGTCTTTGTACATGGTGCCTTATGTATCGCTTATTCAGGTCGTTGTTTGTTGTCAGGTTACATCAATAAACGTGATGCTAACCAAGGGACTTGCACCAATGCCTGTCGTTGGAACTACAACACCTATGAAGCCAAAGAAGATGTGACGGGGGATGCCGTCGGTGTACCAAGAATTGAAATAGCCAATATCGATAATATCACTGATTTGACCATTGAAACCAATGTACCTCGTGTCGATTCTTATGTAAATCCGGATGTTGAGGATGCTGAAGAGACGCAAGCGCCGACTCTGGGTGAAGGTGAAACCACTGAAAAGATGATGCTACTTGAAGAAGAAGGGCGTCCAGGTGAGTTTATGCCCGCTTTTGAAGATGAGCATGGAACTTACATTATGAACTCAAAAGATCTGCGAGCCGTTGAATTGATTCCAGAGATGGTCTCTATCGGCGTGCATTCTTTGAAAATCGAAGGTCGTACTAAATCTCACTACTATGTAGCACGTACTGCTCAGGTTTACCGTAAGGCCATCGATGACGCCTTAGAAGGTAAACCATTTGATACCACTCTCATGACGGATTTAGAGAGTCTAGCCAGTCGTGGTTATACCGAAGGTTTCTTACGTCGCCATGTGCATTCTGAATATCAGAACTACGAGTATGGTGTGTCTAAGTCTGATCGTCAGCGTTTTGTGGGTGAAGTGACTTGTGTCGGTGAAAAAGATGGCGAAAGTTATTTAGAAATTGATGTTAAAAACAAATTCTGTGTCGGTGATTCTCTAGAGCTCATGAGTCCAGTCGGTAACGTATCCATGGTACTTCCTAGTTTACGTAACCAGCATGACGTACCAGTAGAGTGTGCTTTAGGATCCGGTTGGGTGGTTCGTATTCCAAACCCATTTAAGGACGTTTCTGAAGAGATGCTTAAGTTCTGTTTGGTTATGCGTAATGAATCATGGGGTGGTGATGTTAAACGTGACTCCGGAGCACGTAAGGTTAAAGAACAGCAAGATGCGAAGGATCTAATCAATCGCGCATCAGCTAAGGTCTCTAGGTAGTCGTTTATGGCTTTAAAAATCCTTAAAAGCTGTATCAACTGCGATATGTGCGAGCCTGAATGCCCTAATAAAGCGATTTATTTGGGCGATAAAATCTATGAGATAGATCCAGATTTATGCACCGAGTGCGTCGGCTTTTATGATAAGCCAACCTGTATCAGCGTTTGTCCGATAGATTGCATTATTACGGATCCTGATCACATAGAAGATAAAGAGACTCTTTATCAGAAATTCGAGCAGTTGGTACAGGATGATAAGATTTAAGTTCACTTAAATTTTTCAGTGCCTAATAATTTCAATAAAGCCCAATGACTCAGTCTATGAGTCATTGGGCTTTTTGATTTTTGGAACTCGTTTTAAGCCTCGTTAAAATCACTCAAGTTAAGCCTGGGGGGTTCTAAAAAAGTGGGCTAAAATGTATGATGAATATAACTTATTAAATTACTTAACAAAGGCTGAATCATGTCACATAAATTGGAACTTATTAGCTTTAAACTTTGCCCATTTGTACAACGGGCAGTGATTGTTTTAAAGAAGAAAAACGTTGATTTTGATATAACTTATATTGACCTGTCTAATCCGCCAGAATGGTTCAAATCCCTCTCACCTTTAGGTCAAGTGCCGGTTTTAAAAGTAGGGGATGAAGTGCTGTTTGAATCGTCAGTAATTCAAGAGTATGTCGATGAAATTACGCCACCAAGCCTGCAACCAGAAGACGCTTTAATCAAAGCTAAAAACCGTGCATGGATTAGTTTCGGTGGTGATATTTTATTCGCTATGCATGCAATGGTAACCTCTAAAAATGAGTCTGTTGTCAATGAGAAGAAAGCGATTATTCTTCAAAAATTAGCGCAACTCGAAGCGGTTCATTCTGGGAAAACCTACTTCAATGGTGAAACCTTTAATATGATTGATGCGGCTTATGCATCGATGTTGATGCGTTTGAGTTTTATTAAACAGCATACCGGCATTGATCTACTAGAGAATACGCCAAAACTGGCTAAATGGTCTGAAAGTTTATTAGCATTGGATTTCGTACAAGCTTCAGTCGTGCCCGAATTACCGATGATGTATAAAGGCATGATTAAGCATATGGATGGCTTCTTAGCCACCCAACTACTTGATTAGAATTTAATGCATTCTCCAGCGCTGTTTAGCCGTTTATGTTTAAAACCCATTCCCTTGATTCTAGTCCTAGGCTTGATTATAAGCCCAGTGGTAAAGTCAGATACTTCTGCCACATTATCTTCTCCCGTTTATGAGTCATTTGCTGAGTTAAGATTATTAACACAAGCAGATTATCAGTGGATTGGAGAACGAATTTATCAAAACGAGTGTGCCGGAAAACCTAAGTATTTAACCTATTGGGGCAAAGGCGAAACATTTCCTTCCTTTGGCATAGGCCACTTTATTTGGCATCCTAAGCTTGCAGAAAGCGATACTGATCAAATGTTTATCGAAACTTTTCCAGCGATGGTTAAATTTGTCTCTAAATCTCAGCGGCCACCAAGCTGGTTAGAGGAGTTGTCTACACAAACTGAATTTGTGGCACCTTGGTCCTCTAAACAAGCATTTGACCAGGCCTGGTCAAATAATGAATTGCAACAGCTTAGAGATTGGCTGTCAGCGACACAATCTCAACAAGCTCAGTTTATTGTTTTGACCTTTCAAAATCGCTGGTTAAGTGAAACTCAATCACTTACCTTAAATCAGCAAGCCATTATTCAGTTACGCTTAACTAAAATGATGGGCTTTAAAAAAGGCCTATTTGCCGTGATTGATTATTTCAACTTCAAAGGCATTGGTCTGAATCAAAAAGAGCAGTATCAGGGAGTCTCTTGGGGGTTGGCTTCGGTGCTGAGGGCTATGAATGTTGTAGAAGAGAGTTCACAAAATGAGTATTTAGAGCAATTTGTAATGGCGGCTAAACAGCGCCTTCAGTTACGCGTTAAGTTAGCACCCCCTGATCGAAATGAAATTCGTTGGTTAAAAGGTTGGGAAGTTCGTCTAGATCAATACTTAAAATAAATTGGCTACCGCAGAAAGCAATAACGACTAAAAGCAATCACCCATAAAAAAGGCCATCAATCTAAATTGATGGCCTTTTTTATTGAGCTACTGAAAGTAGGATGTAAGTCTTACTTTAGAAATCCGACCACTCATCACTATTATGAGGTTCAGCTGCTTTAGGGGCTACTGGAGCTGGTTTAACAACCTTGGATTCGGTTATGGTTGCTTTAGGTGGAGCTACTACTTTAGTGGCAACTGGTGCCTGAGGATGACTCAATGCAGGAGTAGTCGGCGAAGCAATCGCTGACACTGAATGATTGGTTCTAAAGAACGCCATATTGTTACTTAATGCAGTTGCTTGTTGGTTCATGTTTTCGGCTACAGCAGAAGTTCTTTCCACGAGTGTCGCATTCTGTTGGGTGGTTGCATCAATGTCACTGATTGCTAAGTGAACTTGATGTACACCTTCGGCCTGCTCCTTAGAGGCTGACGTGATGTGATGGATCATTTGCGTCACTTGGTCAATCGACGAGGTGATTTCATTAATCGCTGCACCGGATTCACTGGCAAGCTGTGTTCCTTGACTAATTCGTTGCACGCTGGAGTCAATCAGTTTTTTAATGTCCTTAGCAGCGTCTGCTGATTTCTGAGCCAGGTTTCGAACTTCGCCAGCAACTACGGCAAATCCACGGCCATGTTCACCAGCGCGAGCGGCTTCAACGGCCGCATTCAATGCCAGTAGATTGGTTTGGAAGGCAATGCCATCAATTAAACTGACAATACTTGCAATTTGCTGACTTGATGTTTGAATACTGTCCATGGCTTCGATAGTGCGCTTCATGACGCTACCCGCTTGTGCCGCTTCGGTCTGCACCTTCTCAACAACGATTGAAGCTTGCTGAGCATTTTCAGTGTTATTTTGTACCGCTGAATTCATCTCTTCCATGGTGGCTGAGGTTTCCTCAATAGCGGCCGCCTGTTGTTGTACCTGAGTACTTAGATGGCCCGCATCTTTAGACAAACCAAGGGCTTCTGATTGAACAATAGTCGCAGACTCTACGGCCTGAGAGACTGTGAATGCCAACTTTTCAATAGATTGGTTAATGGCATTTTTTAGTTGTAATAGGTCGCCTTGATACTCATTCGAAATAGTTTTCGTTAAATCCCCTTCGCTTTGAGCGGTGACCACATAGGTGATGTCGGTAATGGCATTGTCTAAAGCAATCATCGAATCGTTGATACGCTGCTTAAGGGTGTTTAATTCACCTTGTGCTTCAATTTCTACACGTGTCTGGAAGACACCTTGTTGCATATCCATCATGACATGGTTAATTTCAGTAATGACGTGGTTAGTCTCAGTCATTGCTTGTTGCGCATCAAGGAGCATTGTTGCATAGCGACCAGAGGCATTGTTGCTCTTAATCTCAATATCATAAACGCCATCTTTCATGGCCTTCATGACTTTAGAAAGTTCATCCATGACGCTGGCGATATTGTCTGTACTTTGGTTGATACCTGATTTTAGAAGTTCTAAATCACCTTGATAGTCACCTGTGATACGCTGACTGAAGTCACCTTCAGAAATCGCTTTAACGGTACCGTTGGCTTCTTGTAAAGCTAAGCCAATTTGCGTTAATAATTCATTAATCGCTGTAGCCGTTTGGCCCACCTCATCGTTTGAATTGACGTCCATACGCAGAGAAAAGTTACCGGTACTAAGAATCTTGGTGGTGACTTTCTGGACATTTTGTAAGGGAGTAATAACCATCCTACTCACTACAATAAAGATAATAATAATTAATAATAGAATCCCGCTGAGAATGCCGGCAAGAGAGATCCACGCAGTATTCATTGCATGCTCTATCGGAACATCATGAACGGCTCGATTGAGAATGAATAGATGACGTCCCATGACTTTTTGCTCTTCATCATAGGCAGGAATATCAACAAATTCTTTGCCTTGAAAGGCATACATCTTGTTACTTGCACCATCTACAGGTTGGTATCCGGATTTAGCCAACTCGACGACCTCTTTTGGAAACCATCTGTTATTTGCCAATAAGTAATTTTTATCAAAGGGTATATTGTTATCAATAACGGGCATGCTGCCATATTTATCGGCAATATAACGTTTATCAATCAATAAAACCCACTCACCATCTTCGTGTTTGGCAAAGTTTTTGCGAACGGAAGCAAGTCCTTGAATCATGGTAACCATACCCATGAACTCGCCATCATTAATTACGGGTGAAATGCCAATAACGGATACGCCTAAAGCACCCAAAGCCAGCGAACCAGTGGCCTGTTTTTCTTTCATAGCATTTCTAATCAATGGGCTGTTTGCAAGGTTTTGACCATAACTGTCTAAATCCCAAGATTTAACAAGAGCGCGTCCATCATAAGTGATTAACTGAGTGGCAATATTTTTATAATCGGTTTGATTGCGATAGAGTTCTTTAATCCCTCCAAAAATAGGTACGATAGCCCCTCTGTCCTCCATCATGAGCGATTCTGTAACCTCCTTTTGCATAGAAATTGCTGTCGACCCAATAATACTGCCCTGTATTTTTGAATCGATTTGCGACTCAATGTAAGTGGTCAAATCTTTAATCAGCTTACTCTCTACCATGCCTTTGACAGGGGCAACCGAGGTTTGATAGATGATGCTCCCGACAATGACCGAAACAATTAAACCAATCAGTGTCGTAATAGACACCACCTTGGCTCTTAGTGATAAATTGGCTAGCATTTGATATTCCTCTTTGAATTACAGGCGAACTATATTGGTAAGCAGTTTCTATGAACTTTGATTTTAGGAGGTATAGTATACTTTGTGGAGAGTATTGGTAATAAGGATTACTGCTATCATATTGAATAATTGTAGTTGGCCACAGACTCCTAATAGTACTTTCTGCTCAAGCATTACTTATGCCAGTCATGAAAAAGGTGAAGTTTCATAAGATGATAAAAACCCTATTTTTAACGAGTCGTCCTCAGTTTTTATTGTTAAGCCTTTCTGTGGCTCTGCTCGGATCAGCTATTGCGCTCTATCAGGGCGCAGAGTGGTCAACGTCACTTTTTGTATTGATTAGCTTTGGTGCCGTATTATCACATGCCGCTGTCAATATGCTGAATGAGTATCAAGATTTTCATTCAGGATTAGATAAAGTGACTTTAAGAACGCCTTTTAGTGGCGGTAGCGGCGCTTTACCTAGTAATCCACAAGCGGCTCCTTTAGTATTCAAGACACTTATTGGTGTTTTGGGGTTGTTAGTGATTTTAGGGGGATATTTCATCTCTCTTAAAGGTTGGGCGCTTTTACCTTTAGGGCTTGTCGGTTTATTGGTGATTTTAAGCTACACTTCCAAAATAACCCGTTGGCCTTGGGTCTGCCTGATTGCACCGGGTTTGGCATTTGGACCTTTGATGGTTTTAGGCACTTATTTCGTTTGGACGGGCACTTTCTCAGCTTTGGCGTTAGCGCTTTCTTTGGTTCCCTTTTTTTTAGTAAATAATTTATTACTTTTAAATCAAGTGCCCGATCTACAAGCCGACAGAACGGTAGGACGTTTGAATATTCTTATGAAAGTCGGACTCAAACGTGGGTTGTTGATTTTTGTGAGCTTTATGCTCTTAGCATTCGTCTCGTTATTTGTCACAAGCATCGCTTTTAAGCTTCCAGATTTAGTATGGCTGGGCTTGTTAGGAATTTTACTTGGGCTACCTATGACTAAAATCGTTTTGCAATCAGGAGAGAATGTCGATAAATTAATGCCCGCTTTAGGGATGAATGTCATAATCACTCTTTTAACGCCTATGCTGATTGCCGCAGGGCTATTTTTTGGTTAATCTTCTTTATGAAATGCAGAAAATTATCCCAGATTCTGGATGTTGATAAAAATATCCATTGGAATTGAAAAGGACTCTTATGAAATTTAAAACTCTAATGGATTTTGTTGGTAATACGCCATTGGTACTGCTGCAACGTCTGGTTAATCCGGCGACGAATAGTGTGGTGCTGGTCAAGTTGGAAGGTAATAATCCTGCGGGCTCTGTTAAAGATAGACCTGCTTTATATATGATTCAGCAAGCTCAGTTACGCGGAGAGATTAAACCTGGAGATACGCTAATTGAAGCCACCAGTGGCAATACAGGAATTGCTTTAGCCATGGCCGCTTCTGTGATGGGCTATAAAATGAAGCTGGTGATGCCTAATAATATGAGTATGGAACGTAAAGCATCTATGGCGGCGTATGGTGCCGAACTCATTGAGGTCAGTAAAGAGCAAGGTATGGAAGGGGCTCGTGACTTGGCAGACAGAATGGAAGCTGAGGGTCAAGGTTTTGTGCTAGATCAATTTTCTAACCCAGATAATCCGCTCTCGCACTATCATTCAACCGGGCCGGAGATTTGGCAAGATACTGCAGGCGCGATTACCCACTTTGTCAGTGCTATGGGGACGACGGGTACGATTATGGGTACCTCTATGTTTCTTAAAGAACAGAATTCACAAATTCAAATTATCGGCGTGCAGCCCGAGGAAGGCGCAGCGATCCCTGGGATTCGACGTTGGCCTGCAGAGTATATGCCTAAAATTTATGAATCGACTCGAGTTGATCGCACCATAAATATGGGGCAAAATCGTGCAGAAGAGACAATGCGTGAACTCGCAAAAGTAGAAGGTGTTTTTGGTGGCGTTTCCTCAGGTGGAGCGGTTGCGGCCGCCTTGCAAGTGGCCGATGAAATCGAAAATGCCGTGATTGTGACCATTATTTGTGATCGTGGAGATCGCTATCTTTCAACAGGCGTTTACGGGTAATTAGAATGGCAAGAGAGATTGAAAGAAAGTTTTTAGTGAAGAGTGATGATTGGAAAGCTTTAGCCTTTAAGCAAACCCATTTTGCACAGGGATATTTGAATGATATTTCAGAAGCCAGTGCCAAGAGTTCTGTGCGTGTTCGTATTGAAGGCGAAAAAGCCAATATGAATATCAAGAGCCTTGAGATCGGTTTAAGCAGAGATGAGTACGAGTACGAAATTCCTTTAGAAGAAGGCAAACAAATTCTTCAAAAACTGGCCGCAGGCCCTGTGATTGAAAAGATTCGCTACCTGGTGAAAGTCGGACAGCATACCTGGGAAATTGATGAATTTCTCGGTGCTAACCTTGGGTTAGTGGTCGCTGAGGTCGAAATGGACTCAGAAGATGAAAAGATTGAGATACCAAGTTGGTCTGGTAAGGAAGTGACTAATATATCGCGATATTATAATGTTAGCCTGAGTAAGGTTCCCTTTAGTTTATGGAGTGTAGATGAAAAAGTTTAATGGTTCTTTGTCCCGTTTAGGGTTGGTGGTTTCAAGCAGTGTTTTGTGTTTGGCGAGTGTTACGAGTGCTCAGGCTTCTGCAACAGCAGGGTTGATGGATGTTTACCAAATGGCTTCAATGCATGACGCTAAATTATCACAAGTACGTGCGCAGTACCAAGCAGATCAACAGGGTTTAAAAACGGCTAGATCGTATTTATTGCCGCAGATTCAGGCTGATGGCAGTTATTTTGTCACCGATAGCAGTAATGATTACAGTGATGGAACTTCTCGTGATTTGTCTTTAACCTTGAACCAATCACTTTATAAGCATGAAACATGGGCGGGGTATGAGAAAGTTAAACAGAGCTTGGAAACATCTAAGTATGTCGTGCAATCTGCTGAACAGGATCTGATCCTACGCGTCACAGAAGCGTATTTTAACGTTTTATTAGCGCAACAAGATCTACAGCTTTTTAAAGCGAAGGAAAAGGCGGATAAAACGCAATTAGAACGCGCACAAGCTTCTTCAGAAGTAGGGCTAGCCAGTCGTGTTGATGTACTGCAAGCTAAGTCGAGTTATGATTTATCAAGGTCAGATCGTATCACGGGCGAGAATACCTTAGACATCAGTCTAGAGCAACTGTCGAAGTTAACAGGTAAGTCACTTAGCAATTTAAAAGGTCTGTCGATGCAGGTTGATTTACCAAAAGCAGACCGTAACACAGCCGAGTTGGAAGCTAAGGTTGAGGCTCAGAACTTGGCGGTAAAACAAGCGGCTTCTCAAGTGCTTACTGCAGAGCAAGAGATAGAGGTTAAAAAGGGTGGTTATTGGCCTACCGTTAATTTTCAGGCGAAATATACAGATTCGGCCTATTCTGACTTTAGTGACAGCTCGGCTTATCTTAATACAGATGCTCAAAAGACCTCTGTTGGAGTAACGGTTTCAATGCCATTGTATTCTGGCGGAGGCACCAATTCACAAGTGAGTGCGGCACGTTACCAAGTCACCGCGGCTAAACAAGCTTTGCGTGATAGCAAAGAGCAAGCACGCCTTGATGTTCGTATTCAAGCACGTACGCTTGAAGCGGGTGAATCTTTAATCTCAGCGCTACGTGAAGCCGTTAAGTCTAATGATGCCTTCCTAGAAGCAGCACAAGAAGGCTATCAAGTGGGTTTGAAAAGCTTGCTTGAAGTGCTCACGGCACGCTCTAATCAATATGCAGCGCGCAAAAACCTAGTCGCAGCGATTCACAATCAAGTACTTAATAATCTACGGTTAGAATCAAGCTTAGGCGATTTAACAACCGATGATTTAATGGTGTTCGATAAATTATTGCAAGAGTCGGTTAACGTTGCTAAGCCAAAAGCTTAGTTTAATGATGCAACCTATCAAAAGCATAGTATGTGGTTTTTAAGGAGTTTGATTTGAAACGACGTGCTTTTATTCAAGCAGGCCTGGTCACTTTACCAGGCCTGAGCTTCTTCGGCCTCTCGGGTTGTCAGGATTCGTATAATCGTCAAAGTTCTATTCGAGTGGGCATTACTTCTCGTCCACGGATGTTAGACCCTCGTAAGGCCACAGATGCCTTATCTAGTCGTGTTAATCGTCTAATCTACCGTCAGTTGATTGATTTTGACGAAAGTTTTCAAGCCATCCCTGATTTAGCCAGTTGGCAGCAACTCTCTATTACTCACTATCGTTTTACGCTGAATGACTCTTTACCGTTTCATCATGGTAAGAAACTGACGGCCGAGGATGTGGTGGCGACTTACCAAAGTGTATTGAATCCAGACTTGGGTTCTGCACACCGCGGTTCATTAAAAGGCATTAAAGAGATAATCGCTGTTAATGAACAACAAGTCGATTTCATTCTTGATAAAGCGGATGCTCTGTTTGTAGGTCGTTTGGTGATTGGTATCTTGCCCAAAGATTTGATTGATAAAAATCATGTTTTCCATGAGACACCGATTGGTTCGGGGCCTTGCCAATTTGTCTCTTTGTCTGAGCAGAAGTTGGTATTGCAACGCTTATCCGATTTATCAGAGCTTGTTTTTGTACCGGTCAAGGATGCTACAGTTCGAGTCTTGAAGCTACAAAAAGGTGAGCTGGATATTATTCAAAATAACCTGTCGCCGGAGTTGGTTAATTACTGTGAAAAGCAAGATGGCCTAAAGGTCGAATGGCATAGTGGCACTAACTTTGGTTATATCGGTTTTAATTTTGAAGATGAGTTACTCGCACAACCAGCTATGCGACAAGCGTTGGCCTATGGCATAGATCGTCAGGCAATTGTTGATGCTATGTTTGCAGGGCATGCACGCTTAGCGGGCGGCTTATTAGTGCCTGAACACTGGAGTGGCGTGAAGGATATTCACGGTTATGACTACGAGCCTGAAAAAGCCAAAGCCTTGTTAAAACAAGTGGTGATTCCACCAGGCATGGTTAAAAAAGATTCGAATAACCAAACGATTATTGAGTTAAGTTATAAAACTTCGAACGATCCAACGCGGATTCGTTTAGCGACTATTTACCAGTCGCAACTTAGAGAAATCGGTATTCACTTGAATATCCAAAGCTATGATTGGGGTACCTTTTACAGCGACATCAAAAAGGGTCGTTTTCAATTATATAGCTTGGCTTGGGTCGGCATAAAGAGTCCGGATATTTTTCAATACGCCTTTGACTCTGATGCCATTCCACCCAAGGGTGCCAACCGAGGACGCTATCGCGACGCAACGGCCGATCAGCTAATTCGAGAGGCCGGACAAACGCAATCGTTAGAAAAGCAGGCCGTACTTTACCAAAATTTACAGCGTCATTTACTAGATACGCTGGCCGTCATACCTCTTTGGTATGAGGATCAGTATTCGGTGATGCGCTCTAATATGAGTGGTTATGCACTCTATGAGGATGGACGTTTGGATGGATTGTTGCAGGTGCATAAGCAAATATAATATACATAGTGCAGGGTTTGAAACGGCACTATTTGCTTTGGATGAAACGTTCATTCTCAGCCCCGTTTTGCAGAGGAAGCGTTTTCACGTATTTTTATTAAAAATAGTACTGAAAGCTTTTCCTAGTCAAACTAATCAACGTTAGAATAGCCCCTATTCTTTATATGTATTGCAGCAGGTTACAGTGTCTTACTCTATTTTTATCTCCATATCACAGCAGACGTTGACGGTCATTTCAAATGAACAGAACAGCGCTGTCCAACCGCGCTGTTACTCAATCAGTAGCGGATTGAATGGAGTTGGGTGTGAGAAGAGTTCAGGCAAAACCCCATTAGGATTACATCAGATACGGGCTAAGATTGGTTATAACGTGCCCATTAATACGGTTTTTATTGGGCGACGAGCTACTGGTGAGATTTATAATGAAAACTTAGCCGCCAGCCATCCGCAAAGGGACTGGATTCTCAGCCGTATTCTATGGCTCTCTGGTAAAGAGATCGGTGTCAATCGACTGGGTAATGTAGACAGTATGCAGCGTTATATCTATATTCATGGTACGCCGGACAGTGAGCCGATGGGCAAACCATTATCCCATGGCTGTATCCGCATGCGTAATGACGATCTAATTGAGTTGTTTGATTTGATAGAGCCGGGTACAGAGGTCATGATTACGCCATGATGATCATAAACAATAAAAAAGTAAGTACGCTGAAGTATGAGGCCATTTTGTGATTAGTTATTTCTTCCGTTTATTGGGCTCAGTTCTATTCGTCTCTTGGATTGTCGGCACATTGGTCTTCTTTTTAATCCATTTAGTCCCAGGAGACCCCGTTGCTGTCATGCTGGGAGATTGGGCCAGTCCGGCTGACGAAACTGTCTTACGTGAACAATTAGGCTTGAATCTGCCTATTTGGGTCCAGTACTGGAAATTTATCTCTGGTGTCATACAGTTTGATTTAGGCCAGTCGTTGTTTTTTCAGCAACCCGTCTCTGAACTGATTGCTGAACGTTTTCCGATGACTTTACAGTTAGCTGTTATGGCACTTTTAATCGCGGTCTTAATCTCTTTTCCATTAGGGCTTTGGGCTGCTTTAAGAGCCGGTAAATGGCCGGATCATCTTTCTATGAGTGTTTCACTGGTAGGCGTTTCCGTTCCTAACTTTTGGTTAGGGCCAATGTTGATTCTTTTCTTCTCTTTATGGCTGGCTTGGTTACCCGTAAGTGGTGCTGACCAGCCGTTGTCATGGATATTACCAGCCATTACCTTAGGCACTGCATTAGCCGCTATTTTAGCGCGCATGTTGAGAGCCTCGTTGTTAGAAGTATTGCACGAAGACTATATCCGTACTGCACAAGCTAAAGGGTTACCAGGGCGATTGATTTACGGTAAACATGCATTGATGAATGCCTTATTGCCAGTGGTCACTATCTTAGGGTTACAGCTTGGGACTTTATTAGGCGGTGCCGTCATTACCGAAGTGGTGTTTGATTGGCCTGGCCTGGGTCAACTATTGGTGGAATCCATTCAGCGCCGCGACTATCCGGTGGTGCAGGGTTGTATCTTAGTGATCAGTGTGGCGTATATTACGATTAATGGATTAACAGAGTTGGTTTATGCTTGGTTAGATCCGAGAATAAGAGTGACGAATTAGGATGGTAATTAAGTTGATGAATGGGATGTTTGATTAATGTTACGTTATTTAAGTTATAGCATTGTCATCGTCTGGCTGTTGATGGCTATTTTAGGGTTTGTCATTGGCGAGGGTGCCAATGAAGTGATTTTGTCGCAATTTTTGACAGGGCCAAATGAGCAGGCCTGGTTAGGTTCAGACGAGTTAGGTCGGCCAGTGCTCGAACGTCTTATTTTAGGCGCACAAACTTCGTTGTTTGTCGCAATGGGTGTCGTCTTCTTTTCTGCAATTATCGGTACTACAATTGGTATCTATAGTGGTTATATGGGGGGTTGGACGGATCGCATTATCACTAAAGTTATTGATGTCTTTTTAGCCTTTCCAGGTTTGCTACTGGCAATCGCTTTAGCAGCGATTCTAGGGCCTGGTATTGAAAATGTGGTGTTTGCCTTAGTAGTAGTCGGTTGGGTGGGGTATGCGCGTTTAGCCAGAGCACAAACCTTAAGTTTACGTCACCGTGAACATATTATGGCAGCACGTTCACTTGCTGTGCCTATGCACTGGATATTATGGCGCCATGTCTTACCCCTCATTTTGGCACCTTTAGGGGTTGAAGCAACTTTTGGTGTAGCGGGTGCCGTGATTTCAGAAGCGGGACTGTCTTTTCTAGGGCTAGGTGTTCAACCACCCGATGCCTCATGGGGCAGTATGATTAAAGAGGGCACGCGTTATCTCTTAGTTGCGCCACACTTGGTGTTGGCACCTGGAATTGCCTTAATGCTGGTGGTCTTGGCGGTCAACTTGATTGGCGATCAATGGCGTGATTATTTAGATGTGCGCTCGCGTCAATCGAATCGTTAATTTGATCTTTTAAAAGGGATTGAACCACAAAGACACAACGTCACGAAGAAGGATATGACTGAGATAGACGGTTGAAAGGCGTTACTTATGTTTGTGTGCAGAACAGGTAGGGTTTTATTGGATTTTAGGTTTGACCCTGCGCTCACATGACTTTGTAAAGCCGCAGGACATGCCAGGCCTGGTCAATTTGAAAATGCTTAATTTATGTTGAAATCTACTCATGTTCTAGCCTATAAACATTCTTAACTATACTCGTTTGAGTAAATGAACGCTATCCCCAGACCTAATCAGACCAGGTCTCAATACCATACAACGAGCACCGCCACGCCACTCTGGTGTTAAAGCGGTTTTTAATCCTACATGAAGCTCATCCATCCTTTGACAAGGATCGGTTTCTCGAGTGATTTCTAATAGTACGCCGCCAATCTGAATTTGTTGACCCATCATGCTTGCATTGAATTCAATGTCGTCAATCAATAGATTCGCTCGTCTTTCCGTCCAATCCAGAGTGACCTCGACTTCGGCACAAGCTTGATCCCAACTTTTTTTAGATAATAAGGTCACTTGGGTTTGCTGACGTTTTTGCCCTTGATAATCATTCTCTAGCCCCGCCTCTGTAGTGGCGTTGATCTGTAGGTGTGTCGTGATAGCGCCCTTAGATGCCTGGTGTGTGGCAATGCCAATTACTTTAGCCATATTAAAATCCATATTTATTTTATTTTATAGGTATCCCTTTTAAAGAGTACGTTTTTACAGTGTGAACAGCATAACCTCTTAATATGACAATTATATTAAAACTGTATTGAAGTTAATCCGTTTAACAGGGATAAAATCGGCTCTAGGGTTCGTAAATGGCTTGGTAAATCGTTGGTTTTTGTTATGATACGGTCATTAAACAGTGACGCCAGATTGCTTTGTCGTTGTCTTCATAGTTAAGGAATTGAAATGCAAAAAATAGATGGGCAGGCGATGTCTTTAGGCTCAGTGATGGTGGATCTTGAAGGCACTTCTCTTAAACCGGTGGATATCGAACGTTTAATGGATCCACTAGTAGCGGGTGTGATCCTTTTCAGTCGTAATTTTAAATCGATTGAGCAAGTTCAGAAACTGACCAAATCGATTCATGACTTGCGTCACCCTAAATTGCTTATTGCGGTAGATCACGAAGGCGGACGAGTGCAGCGTTTTCGACAAGGCTTTACCCATATTCCGCCGATGCGTGTGTTAGGCGAACTTTATGAGAAGGATGAAAAGCACAGTTATGCCGTTGCCGAGAAAGTTGGTTGGTTACTGGCAGCCGAGCTTTTATCGGTCGGCATTGATTTTAGCTTTGCACCCGTTGTTGACTTAGATTATGGTGGCAGTAAAGTCATTGGCGATCGTGCATTTCATCGTAACCCGATTGCGGTGGGTAATTTATCATTCCATCTAATGCTGGGCATGCATAAGGCGGGCATGGCATCGGTGGCTAAACATTTCCCTGGTCATGGTTTTATAGAAGCCGACAGCCATCTTGAAATCGCGGTGGACGAAAGACCGTTCGCCGAAATTGAGCAACACGATATGCAACCTTTTCTACGTTTGATTGAAAATGGTTTGGATGCGGTTATGCCTGCACATGTTATCTATCCGCATCTGGACTCATTACCGGCAGGATTTTCTGAAGTTTGGTTACAAGTGGTATTACGCAAGCAGTGTCATTTTGAAGGCGCAATTATCAGTGACGATATGAGTATGAAAGCCGCCACGGAGTTTGGTAGTGCTCCTCAGAGAGTTCTAAAAGCTCTGCAAGCGGGTTGTGACCTAGTCTTGGTATGTAACGATTCGATGGCTGCGAATGAAGTGCTGAGTAAGGTTAATTGGCATGCCACGGCCTTGTCGCATGCACGCCTAATCCGCTTGCATGCGCACGGTAAATTCGATTACCAAAAATTACAATATGATCCCTTATGGCAAGCCGCCGTGACGGTTGTCAATCAATTGAATCAAACGAATGATCAGCAGGAGTTAATTTAATGGAATTAGTCGCAGAATACTGGCAATATTTAGTCACACTTTTTGGCAGTCACGCCTGGATTTTATGGGTGGTCGCCATTTTAACGGTGACCGCGATTATCGATCTTATCCAGCGCCGAGTGTTGAGTGTTGCCTGTGACCAGCTTGAGAAGAAAGGGCGCGTTTGGTCCCACAGTTTTGTGGATGCAGCAAAGTCTCCGGTTTCGTTCTTTATCTGGGTAACGGGCACGGTGTTAGCGTTAACCACCCTGATCACTAAAGTGGGAATCTATATTGAGTTGGTTGAATATATCAATGATTTCAAATCGACTATTTTGATACTCTCTTTTGCTTGGTTCGTGATTCGTTTAGTACAACGTCTGGAATTGCATTTAAAAGAATATGCTCGGGAGGATGAGCGTCTAGACGCTGTGACGGTTGAAGCGCTCGCTAAAATTATTAAGTTATTGGCGTTTATTCTGACGATTTTATTCTTCTTAAGTGCTTTTGGGGTCAATCTAACCGGACTGATGGCATTCGGTGGTGTCGGTGGTATTGTGATAGGTTTTGCCGCTAAAGATCTTTTAAGTAATGTATTTGGCGGTATGATGCTCTATATGGATAAGCCTTTTACGGCCGGTGAATGGATTCGCTCCCCTGATAGAGAGATTGAAGGGACGGTTTATAAAATAGGGTGGCGTATGACGACAGTCCATACTTTTGATAAGCGACCGCTCTATATCCCAAATGGTATTTTTGCCAATATTTCGATTGAGAACCCTTCTCGTATGACCAATCGTCGTATTAAAGAGACCATGGGGATTCGTTATGCTGATGTCAATAAGATGCGTGAAATCATCCTTGCGGTTAAATCGATGTTAAGAGGCCATCCTGATATTGATAACAGTCAAACAATGATTGTGAATTTTAATCAGTTTGGCGCTTCATCACTGGATTTCTTTATTTATACCTTTACCAAAACCACAGATTGGATTCGATTTCATGAAATTAAAGAAGATGTCTTGCTAAAGGTCATTGATATTGTCGAAGCGCAAGACGCAGAAATGGCCTTTCCAACACGTACTTTGCATATTGAAACGGCTTCTTCAACCCCTGAATTGGAAGCGTCATTAAGCACCGAGCAGGCTATTAAAAGTAGATAATTAAGCCTACTTGAGTCTTTATTATAAGTAGGCTCAGGTTTGCGTGGTTAGAAAGTAAAAAAGACCTGGCAGAGGATTCTGCCAGGTCTTTTTTTATGCACAGTAGAGTGTTGTTATTGTGCAATCATCATGACTAAGGAATCACCACTAAAGAATAATAACTTCCGGTTCTAAATAAATACCAAACTTATGGTTAACATCGGATTTTACCATTTGTGAGAGTTCTTCAATTTCACTGCCGGTGGCATTGCCTAGATTCACCAATACCAATGCATGTTGCATAGAAACCCCTGCATGCCCGTGCGATTTTCCTTTCCAATCAGTTTGTTCAATGAGCCAGGCTGCGGGAATTTTAAAACTTCCATCCAACATTTTATGGTTAGGGATCTCAGGATACTTACTCTGTAATACCTCCAAATACTCAGCACTTATCAACGGATTTTTAAAGAAGCTACCCGCATTACCTTGATGCTCTGGATTGGGGACTTTTTCTTCTCGAAGGGCAACAATAGCATCAAAAACAATTTTAGGCGTCAACGTTTTACGGGGAGTGTCCTTTAGGGATTCTTTTAGTGGCGTATAGACTAGATTAGCCTTGCCAGAGTGTGCCTTTCTGAGCCTAAAGGTGACTCTGTGCACTAATAATTTATTGACGTATTCTTGTTTGAAAATACTGGTTCTGTAATCAAAATTACATTCGGAATTTCTAAATACTGTACGTTGACCATCATAAATATTCAACGTCTGTACACGTGTAATGCAATCCCTTGCTTCAGAACCATAAGCCCCAATGTTTTGTACAGGAGCGGCACCAACGGTTCCTGGGATCAAAGCTAAATTTTCTAAGCCCCACCAGTCATTGTCAACCGTGTATTTAACCAATTCATGCCAATCAACACCTGCGCCGACCGAAAGCCAAACTTCATCTTGATCCTGTTTCATGATCTTTATCTGTTTGAAAGTACATCGAATAATCACTCCTTCAATATCATGAGTAAACAGTAAGTTACTGCCGTCACCTATGATTTTCCAAGGTAGGGAAGCGAGCTTCATATCTGTGCGTAAAATCAAAATATCACTTTGGCGGTTAATCTCAACATAATATTGAGTTTTAATATCAACCTTGAAAGTATTGTGGGGCAGTAAGGAGTAGTTGGCCTGAATATGCATAGATGTCTTGTGTATAATTAAATTTAGATTTTATTATAAAGGAAGATGGATGAGCCAACTAAAACTTTCTAAAGATTCATGGTCCTCACAGACGGTTTTTATTATGGCCGCGATTGGTTCTGCAGTTGGATTAGGTAATATTTGGAAGTTTCCCTATATTACGGGTGAAAATGGCGGTGGCGCATTTGTACTGGTTTACTTAGCGTGTGTATTATTAATTGGTTTGCCGGTATTGATGTCGGAAATTGCCTTGGGCAGATCCGGTAAGGCCAATCCGATACAAGGCATGGCGAACTTAGCCCGTGAAAATGGAGCCAGTAAGCTTTGGGTCTTGTTAGGGTTTAATGGCGTTTTGGCAGGCGCATTTATTCTCTCCTTCTATACAGTGATTGCAGGTTGGGCGTTTGCCTACTTCTTTCAAAGTTTGTTTGGGGCTTTTGATAGCATAACGACTGCGGAGGTTGGTGTGCATTTTGATGGTTTGCTGGCGAATCCTTATGAGTTAATATTCTGGCATACTGTCGTGACGCTAGTGGTTATAGTGATTGTCTCTAGAGGCGTGAAAAGTGGTTTAGAAAAAGCGGTTAATTTTATGATGCCTGGTCTGCTATTCATTTTATTAGTCTTGTTAGGCTATTCGACGACAACCGGTTCTTTTGAACAGAGTTTTGATTTTTTATTCTCCGCCGATTTTTCTAAATTGACTTGGGAGTCTGTATTAGTGGCCATGGGGCATGCATTTTTCACTCTCAGTATCGGTTTAGGGACCATGATGGTGTACGGCTCTTATCTATCTAAAGAGTATTCAATTGTGAAGGCGAGTCTCTGGATTGCGTTTGCAGATACAGCCGTTGCATTGTTAGCAGGCCTGGTCCAGGCCTTCTGTTTCAGACGCTGCCTATCGCATTTGGTCAAATGACGGCAGGGTGGTTTTTTGGCACGCTCTTCTTTTCTTTGGTGGTGATGGCCGCATTAAGTTCAGCCATCTCTTTACTAGAGCCTATAGTGAGTTGGTTTGATCAAAACTGGGGCATTAAAAGAAAAAAAGCCGCCTGGATTTTAGGCTTTATTATTTGGTTTGTGGGGCTTGGTGCCGTCTTGTCGTTTAATGAGTGGCAAGATGTTCACTTTATAGGTGAGCGTACATTCTTTGATTCACTCGACTTTATAACGACCAATATTATGCTGCCGCTAGGAGGCCTGCTAATGACGGTATTTGTTGCTTGGGTAATGCACTCAAAAGAAAGAGAGGACCAAATTGAACTATCCTCAAACTGGATGAAGTTATTTCTATTCGTTCTTAAATGGATTGCGCCTGTGGCGGTAATGGTGGTGTTCGCCTTTAATCTAGTCGCGGTAGATAATGCCATAGTGATGGTCGCGATTGCGTTGCTGGTTTATGCACTCTATGTGTGGAATGCGAGCCATAAAATGTAACTTGAACTCGCATAGTAAGTCATTGAAAAGTATTGACTAAAGTTAAAAAGGAGGCTATTAGCCTCCTTTTTTATCGAAAAAACTTAAATATAAGTCTCAACTGGGATTTGTTGAGCTCGATATGGTTTTTATGCTGCGGATATTAATAGGTTGCAGTGTATTGGTTTTGAACCATGCGGTGCATTTCCAAGTACTTGTTATTGATCTTACGTTGGATTTGGTGAGAGTAACGCAAGATAGAACGCATCACGTGATAGGTTAAAAGCGGGTGTTGCTCTACAAGCGCCTCAAATGCAGTTTTCTGTAACATTAAAACATGAGATTCGGTTTTAGAAATTAATCGCATCGTGTGAGCAACATTATCGATAAAGCTTAATTCTCCAGTCATTGCTCCTTGTTTCAAGGTGTCAATCGAGATGGAATTTTCAGGACCAACCATTTTAAGAACTTCGAGCTTACCTGATATTAAAATGTATAACGTTTCATCAGTCGTACCTTCATCAAAAAGGATTTCACCTTTCACTAAGTTTTTTTGTGTCACGATCTTAGCGAGTAATCCACACTCTTCAGAAGTTAAGTCTTGTCCTAATAAGGTGTTGGCGATTAATTGTGCTGTTGGCATGCGATTCCTTTTGAGATGAGTGACATTTAAAGTCTATTTGTCCAATTTATTCTACGCGACGGCTAGTAGAAATTCCAGAGCAAAATATAAGAGGTGGTTAATATAAAAGCTGAGGTGTTAGAGAACGTTCAAATAAATGGGGCTAGCTAAAAAGCTAGCAATGAGATCCGTGTTTAAAATCAATATTGAACCTGAGGGTGGTAAGTTGACCTGACTTAATCTAAGCGTTCGATGGGAAAAAGAACATCAAATAAAGCGCCCAAGCCATAGAGAAATATAAAAATCAATATGAATACTATGATGAAAGACCGTGCCGTTTTGTTCTCAATGAACTTCTTACGCCATTTCTCCTGGCGAATATAGGGCCAGACTAAAGTGATAAATAGACCCAGTGCAAACAGTTGTATCGCAATGAGTAAATATTGAATGTAATCAGGTAAATCCGTTTCAATTATCATTTTAAATCGCTCATCCTAGATGGATGCCTAATTTTGAGATTATTCACCAAACAAGTTGACCATTGTTTGGTAGTAAATATCGGTTAATTTATTCAAATCACTGACACTGACCTGCTCATCAATTTTATGAATTGTGGCATTGAGTGGGCCCAATTCAATTACCTGAGCACCTGTCGGAGCAATGAAGCGTCCATCGGAAGTGCCGCCACCAGTAGAGAGTTTTGGCTCATAGCCCAGTAAAGAGTGCGAAGCTTGTTTGATCGCTTTAATAAGTGCGCCATTTGATGGCGTGATAAAGGGCAGGCCAGAGAGATTCCATTCTAGCTCATAGTCCAAATTATGGTGGTCTAAAATCGCATGTACACTTTCTTGTAAAGACTCAGGTGTATGCTCTGTTGAGAAACGGAAGTTAAACAACACTTCTGTTTTACCTGGAATGACGTTAGTCGCACCTGTACCACTGTTGATGTTGGAGACTTGAAAAGAGGTTGGCGGGAAATATTCATTACCATGATCCCAATGAACTTGTACCAGCTGTTCTAATGCTGGCGCCAGGTTATGGATTGGGTTATCTGCCAGTTCAGGATAGGCAATATGTCCTTGAACGCCTTTAATTGTTAAACGGCCACTGAGAGAGCCACGACGACCATTTTTGATAGAGTCGGCTAGTTTTTCGCTACTCGAAGGCTCACCCACTAAACAATACTCAAACTTCTCATTTCTCGCTTCTAGGGCTTCAATAACTTTAACCGTGCCATCTGAAGCGGGACCTTCTTCATCGCTGGTAATCAAAAAGGCGATAGAGCCTTTATGGTCAGGATGCGTTTCTATAAAACGTTTACTGGCCACCATAAAGCAAGCAATACTACTTTTCATATCAGCTGTTCCACGACCAAACATTATATCGCCTTCAATATGTGCAGAAAAAGGCGGATAGGTCCAATCTGACACAGGTCCGGTTGGCACAACATCGGTATGCCCTGCAAACACTAGACAAGGACTTGCCGTGCCTTTGCGAGACCAAATATTATCCACTTGACCAAATTTCATATGTTCAGTATTAAAGCCTAGAGGTCTTAGGTAGTCGGCAATAATTTGCTGACAGCCTTTGTCATTAGGGGTGACTGAATCAATTTGGATGAGTTGTTGAGCAAGTTGAATGTTTTCGGTCATGGCAGTGTCGTACTCTATTAAGTCTGTAAAGGAGTTATTTTAAGTGTTTATGCTAGGTTTTAGAAGGCCCTAGGAGGCTTTAGTCTAAATTAGAGTAAAGTTTCATACTCGGCCGCTTTAAAACCAACCATTAGTTGGGTATCCATTTCTAAAATAGGACGTTTAATCAATGTCGGTAGTTCCAAGAGAAGAGATAGATCAGCACCAGACATTAATTGGTTTTTTTGTTCATCTGTTATCTGCTTCCAACTGGTGCTGCGTTTATTGACCAAGAGTTCAATGGGTTGGCTTTTTAACCAATGTTGAATGGTTTGAAGTGCTAATCCATCTTTTCTAAAATCGTGGAAAGTGTATTGAATATTATTAGCGTCTAAAAACTTACGCGCTTTGCGAACCGTGTCGCAGTTTGGGATACCGTATAAAATCATAAGATAACACTCTGTTAATTAAAGGTTGGTTAATTATAAGGATAAACATTAACGATTTGTTTAAAAAGGGACTCCAATGAGTGCTCTAATTTTATTCATATTCTAACTCTACCAGGCCTGGTACATTTTAAAAGATATTAGTGAGTAAGATTTGAAGATGGCTTATCTAAATAACGTGTTGTAGACGAATTAATTGGTTGTATTCAGCACATAGAAAAAGTAATATTGTAATAAGCTTCTTTCATGCTGGGTCAGTAGATAATATTGGCCACTACTAAATAGTATGGTTTTTCTGTAAATACTCTTAAAGTTAAGGCTTGAATCACAAGGCTTATGGAGCTTAATTGATATATTTAAATATAATTAACAAGAAGAATGGATAGAATTATGGCTAAAAGTCAAGATGCAAAAAAAGCAGTTAAGAAGAAATCTGAAAAAACTTTGAAAGAAAAGCGCGCTGAGAAAAAGGGCAAAAAAGACCAATGAATAATAAGTATGGCTTGTTAATAAAATAGACTGAAACGAATGAAATTTTGAGGGGTTGAAACTGAAGGTTTAAAGCATAACAAGGAAGGTGCAACAAACCTACTGGTTTGGTCGGCTTACATGGAATGTGATACATTTTCGTTTATTTACTCGCTTAATTTTTGATACAAAAACGCCCTATTTATTAGGGCGTTTTTATGTAACTTACTAACTCAAAAAACAAGGGGCTAAAACCATTTCTCGGGAATAGCTTTAGCTTGTAAACAGTTCTGTGTAAACACCTACTTGGTTAAGGTACTTTTATGGTTTTTTATTATGGTTGCGATTTTTCCTCAGTTTTATTTAAGAATAGGTATACTTCTTTTAATTTATTTTAACCTTTATTTAACGAGAATAGCATTATGACAATTAAACGAATCGGACACCGTTATAGCGATACTAAAACGGGCGTTACCCTAGATGTGTGGTTTCCACGTTCTAACAAAGAGATAGCCCGTAACTGTTTGGCTTTGCAAGCTGGTTTGATTAAAAGTGATTTTGTCACAGTAGAAATCGCTTCAGTTGACGAAGCACCAAAATCAGCTGAAGAGGCTTATCTTCGTCTGCATTTGTTGTCTGAATGTGCTGTTAAACCAAATGAGATTAATTTAGACGGTGCCTTTGGTCTGTTAAGCAATGTGGCTTGGACAAGTGCAGGCCCCGTTTTACCAACGGACGTTGAAAGCTTACGTGAGGCGATTGCAGGTGAAGTACACCAGTTTAATGTGACATCTATTGATAAGTTCCCTCGTATGACGGATTACGTGATTCCTGAAGGGGTTCGTATTGGTAATGCTGACCGTGTAAGACTAGGCGCTCATTTAGCCTCAGGTACAACGGTTATGCATGAAGGCTTTGTTAACTTTAATGCCGGTACACTGGGTAACTCAATGGTTGAAGGCCGTATCAGTGCGAGTGTTGTCGTAGGTGAAAACAGTGATATCGGTGGCGGTGCGTCTATTATGGGGACACTTTCTGGTGGCGGCAAGCAAGTTATTTCAATGGGGAAAAGAAACCTATTGGGCGCCAATGCGGGACTGGGGATTTCTCTAGGCGATGACTGTATTATTGAGTCGGGTCTTTATCTAACGGCTGGTACAAAAGTGAAAATGCCGGATGGTTCTATTGTTTCTGCACGAGAGTTGTCTGGCCAGTCTAAGTTACTATTTAGACGCCACAGCCAAACAGGGGCTGTTGAAGCAATGGTAACTGACGGAACTTTGTGGAGTGGCTTAAACAGCGCACTTCATAGTAACGATTAATCGAGATTACTTGTGAGTTGAGTGCCTGTCTAAATGGCCAACTTAACTCAAAAATTCTATTAATTACTCAGTCGTTCTGGCTGAGTAGTGCCTCTCCTCGCTTACCGCCTGCTTGGCTTGTAAGCGCTTACACTTTCTGAATCCCCTTGCTGACACAAATTATATTATTTGTTGATTACTGCTATCTGTTGTAAAACGACAGTAATTGAATCCGTTTATTTTCTGCGGATACAGTTATTGGTATAATTTATCTTTGAATGTTTTTAAGGTTAGGGGAGTTTTGATGGCGAAGGTCTTAGGTTTTGATCATGTCAGTATTATTGTGAAGGATGCTAAGGCGTCCCTTGAGTTTTATCAGCAGTTATTGGAGGTGTCGTTATTAGATCGACCAAATTTAGGATTTCCTGGGTATTGGGTCGATTTACACGCCGGGCAAAGTTTGCATATTATGCAATTGGAGAGTCCTAATGCGGATACAGTTCGTCCTTTACATGGTGGTAGAGATTACCATTTTGCATTAAGAGTCGATTCAATTGCCGGCTATGCTGAGAAGTTAGAAACTTTAGGCGTTGTATACACTACCAGTAAATCAGGTCGCAACGCCTTGTTTGTTAAAGATTTAGACAATAATGCCTTTGAACTGTTTGAATATAATCCTTCTTAAAAAGAAGAGACCTCGCTAGCCCGAGCCTGATTGTGGTAATAGATTTAACGCCGATTGAACTGTTCAATATGGACTAAATTAAGAGAGATTCTAAACCCACCAGGCCTGGTCAGTGATTCTATTTAGACAATCGACTGATTGTCTAAAGGTATTAAAATTAGATTGAATTCTTATTCGATCAGATCCAGTAAGTTTTCGATAAATGCCTGTTTTTGAACGGCATCTGTAATCGCTCTGTTCTGAGTGTCGCTTATTAAAAACACATCTTCTGCTTTCTCTCCAACCGTGTGAATTTTGGCATCGTGTAAACGAATGTTGCAGGATTTTAAGCTACAGCCGATTTTGGACAAGAGGCCTGGAATATCTTTAGTGTTGATACTGAGCTCGGTAAGGTGAGTGTTAATTTTATGGAAGTTAATCTCAGTAGGCGTTTCAAAGCAACGAACTCTACGCGCCTCACGTGGTAGGTCAATATCTTCAATATTAATGTCCGGCAGGGAGAGTTGTTCCCGAATTTTGTGGAGTACCTCGGCGTGTCGACTCTCTTCGACAAAAGAGTGGGTTTCACGACTTAAGAAGTAGAAAATAACCAACGTCATTTTCGTGGTCGTACTATAAACACGGGCTTCAACCACGTCGACATTAAGTTTATCTAAGGTTAGAGTGATGTGCGCAAAAAGATAATCCCTATCCGGCATGTAAATCATCAGTTCCGAAGCGCCTAGTTGCGTCTGGTTTTCTAGGAATAGGTTGGTTTGAGTAAGGTCGGCATGACAGAGTTTTTTGGTGATTCTGGCAATATCTTGAGGGTTTTGACGACTGAAAAACTCACTTTTAGTCAGGCTATCCCAGAAGTTTTTATAATCGCTAGAGCTGATCCCTCTTTTTGAGAGAATCTCCTTAGCTATTTCTTGGGTTTTAAGGGCTTTTTTGCTCTTGTTTTTAGGCACTCCAATCGATAAATCGAGGGCATTAGAGGTTTGGTTGTAAAGTTCTAAAAACAGCGAGTTTTTCCAATCATTCCAGACATTTTCCGAGGTAGCACAAATATCCGCAACGGTGAGTAGGTATAGATAATCTAAATGTTCTTGATCTCCCATTAAGTTCGCAAAATAAGTAATAACTTCAGGGTCACTTAGGTCTTTACGTTGAGCTATGCCTGAAAAGTCGAGATGACGAAGCACTAGCCAGGCGATCATCTCGCCATCTTTTTTAGAAAGATTGTGCTGTTTTGCAAAAATGAGTGCTTCTTCTGCGCCAAGTACTTCATGTGAACCACCACGGCCTTTCGCGATGTCGTGAAATAGTCCCGCTAAAAATAGCAGTTCAGGTTTACTTAAGTGGTTGGCTATTTCATGCGCCGTTGGAAATTCATAAGTATAAGCATCGACGAAAAACCGACGCAGGTTACGAATGGTCAGTATGGAGTGTTCATCCACCGTGTAAGCATGAAAAATATTAAACTGCATCAAGCCCGTTATTTTTTTGAATACCGGCAGATAGGCGCTTAAAAAACCATAACTATGCATGCGTTTGACGGCGGCATTAACACCTTTAGGTTGACGGAAAATCTCCATGAACAGTGCTTTGTTAATCGGATCATTACGGAAGTCATCATCTATCAAATACAGGTGTTCACGGATTGCACGAATGGCATTAGAGCGCAGACCTTTGACATTAGGCAAGCTTTCTAAAACGATAAACGCTTCTAGCAGTGTCGTCGGATTTTTTTGAAAGATTCTAGGGTGTTTGATGTCGAGATATTGATTGACCAATTGGAAGCGACTGTTGATTGAAACAATTTCCGGTGTTTGGTCATTAAACAATACTTCTTGAAAGTGTTGTAACAGAATTTCATTGAGTTTTACCACGGTTTGCACATTACGGTAATAACTGCTCATAAATTGCTCAACGGCCATTTTTTCATCGGTATCGGTATAACCAAAAGATTCAGAAATTGACTGTTGATTATCAAACTGCAAGCGCTCCTCACGGCGTTTTTTGAGATGCTGTAAGGCAAATCGGGTGCGGTTAAGAAATTTGTAAGCGGCCTCTAATTCTAAATATTCTTCGGTGCTAATAAAGTTTCTTTGTACCAATTCATTGATAGAATTTGCCTTAAAGTGGCGTTTTGCGACCCAATAGATCGTTTGTATATCCCTTAAACCGCCAGGACTCTCCTTAATATTGGGTTCCAGTTGATAAACCGTATCATTAAAGCGTTTATGACGACTGCTCTGTTCATCCATTTTTCCCAGGAAAAAAGCCTTACTCTCCCAAAAACCTGGGCGGTTCCAGATGTTTTGTAAGTGTTCAAATGCATGGTAATCACCGGTAATCCAACGAGACTCTAAAAGATTGGTAGCGGTGGTTATATCTTCGAGTCCTGCGGTGATACAGTCATCTATAGTGCGTACAGAGGAGCCAACATCAAAACCTAAGTCCCATAACAAGGTGATGAACTTAGAAAAATCCTCTTTATGCTCTTCTAATGATCCACAAAGAATTAATAGATCAATATCAGAGTAGGGGTGTAGTTCACCTCGTCCGTAGCCGCCAACCGCGACTAAAGTGGCCACATTCTCAGGGATATAGGCGGCCCAGATTTTTTTTATAAATTGATCAATAAATGAAGATCGTTCGGTAATGAGTTCTGAGACAGCGCCACCATCTTCATACTTTTTAAACTGATAGTCTAAAAACTGTTTGAGCGCTCCTCGACCAAGCTTTAACATCTCTAGATGAGGGATACTGTCATCTAGTAACGCTTTAGAGAATTGGGGAGGATAAGTAGAATCAACTTTTTGTTCTGTGCTCATTATGCAAACTCATTCTGTTTAATAATTTTGAAATAGTTATGCCATGGATGTCATCTATAACAATAACTGATATTTCAAGCTATAGGTAGTGACGCTATTGATATTATGACTTCGGTAGCACAGGTTGTTCATCCGTCCTTAAGGTGAAAATTTCATACCCCGTTTCAGTGACGGCTAAAGTATGTTCCCACTGTGCAGAAAGCTTGCGGTCTTTCGTGACGACGGTCCAGTTATCACCTAGTACTTTAACAGCCGCTCTGCCTAAGTTAATCATAGGTTCGATGGTGAAAACCATACCGGGTTTAAGAACAATTTGTTTAAGTTCTGGAGAGGCGTAATGCAGGACTTGAGGTTCTTCATGAAACTCTGCACCAACACCATGACCACAATACTCTTTAACGACAGAAAAGTTATTCGCCTCAGCATGAGTTTGGATGGCTTTTGCGACGTCGTAGAGTGTGGCATCAGGCTTAACCTGTTCAATTCCTAGCCATAAGCATTCATGTGCAATTTGGCATAAGCGACTGGCAAAAGGTTTTACCTCACCAAGTTCAAACATACGGCTAGTATCACCGTGATAGCCGTTTTTTATAACAGTCACATCAATATTTACAATGTCGCCAGATTTAAGTTTCTTATCATGATCCGGGATGCCGTGACAGACGACTTGGTTAATCGAGATGCAGCTTGAGGCAGGAAAGCCGTGATAGTTGAGGGTGGCCGGAATAGTGCCTTGTTCATTAACCATATAGTCATGCATAATTTGGTTAAGTTCCCCGGTACTGACGCCGACAATGACATGAGGTGTAATCATTTCAAGTACATCGGCGGCCAATTTACCAGCAACACGCATTTTTTGGATTTCTTCTGAAGTTTTTATCTTTATTGACATAGTTTTATTATCTTTTGTTGTAAATTGAGGTTTTTACCCAATTATAATTGTGAATAAGTCGTGGTTATGGTATAAATGCCGCGCCTTTCTGTTGAGAGGAATTTTAACAAAAAATCCGCACGTTTACCGACACATAAGACGGGGTGCTGAAAAAACGGTTATTTAAACCGAATTTTTGGGTCGTTTTATGGGGTAAACGGAGGCTTAACCCCAAAATTGGAGAATAATCATGGCAAAAGTTACCATGCGTCAAATGCTAGAAGCCGGTGTACATTTCGGTCACCAAACTCGTTACTGGAACCCTAAGATGAATGAATACATCTTCGGAGCACGTAATAAGATCCATATCATCAACCTAGAAAAAACATTACCAATGCTTAACGATGCGTTAAACATGGTTGGTAAAATTGCTGCAAACAAAGGCAGTGTTTTATTTGTTGGTACAAAAAAGGCTGCACGTGAGCTAGTTCAACAAGAAGCTAAGCGTTGTGGAATGCCTTATGTTGATTACCGTTGGTTAGGTGGTATGTTGACTAACTTCAAAACAATCAAACAGTCTATTAAGCGTTTGAAAGAACTTGAAGTACAAGAAAAAGACGGAACTTTCGATAAGATCGGCAAAAGAGAAGCGTTAACGCTAACGCGTGAAAAAACTAAGTTAGAGTTATCTTTAGGTGGTATTAAAGATATGCGTGCTATGCCTGACGCGATTTTTATTGTCGACACCGGTAATGAAAACATTGCTATCAAAGAAGCAAAAACTCTAGGTATTCCAGTAATCGGTATCGTGGATACTAACAACGACCCACGTGGCGTTGATTATGTTATCCCTGGTAACGATGATGCGATTCGTGCAATCTCATTATATCTTACTGCTGCTGCAGACGCGGCAATCGAAGGTAGAGCGACTATTACAACTGCGGTTGCTGGTGATGATTTCGTAGAAGCTGAAGCAAAAACGGCTAAGTAATTGACCAGGCCTGGTGTAAACCAGGCATGTTTTACAAAAGATTGAGAATAAGGAATAAAAAATGGCTATTACAGCATCTATGGTTAAAGAGCTGCGCGAACTTACTGGCGCAGGGATGATGGACTGCAAAAAAGCATTGTCAGAAGTTGATGGTGATATAGAGGCGGCAATTGAATTTCTTCGTAAGAAGGGTATGGCCGGTGCAGATAAAAAAGCCAGTCGTGTTGCCGCTGAAGGTACGATTGCAATCGCCGTTTCTGATGATCAGAAAACAGCGATGATTGCCGAAGTGAACTGTGAAACTGATTTTGTTGCTATGGGTGATGAATTCAAAGCATTCGCAAATGAAATCGCAGCACTTGCTTTAGCAAATGATACGACTGATGTTGAAGCAATCATGAGTTTTGAAATGACTTCAGGTAAGACTGTTGATATCACTCGTCGTGAAATGATTGCACGTATCGGTGAGAATATGGCTCTACGTTTGGTTCAAAAAATGGAATCAAACGGTTTGATTGGTCAGTATCAGCATGGTGCTAAAATCGGTGTGGTAGTTGCGCTTGAGGGCGGAGATGAGACTTTGGCTCGTGATCTTGCTATGCATGTTGCAGCTAGTAATCCAGCGGCAATTTCTGCTGATGAAGTAGATCAAGAGTTACTAGCCAAAGAGCGTGCTTTCCAGATTGAGCAAGCTAAAGAGTCTGGTAAGCCGATGGAAATCATTGAAAAAATGATTGAAGGTCGTATGCGTAAGTACCTTTCTGATATTACATTATTGGGTCAATCGTTTGTTAAGAACCCTGATGTCACTGTTGAAAAACTTTTAAAAGAAAATAACGCAACTGTTACTTCTTTTATCCGTTTAGAAGTGGGTGCAGGGATTGAGCTTGAAGAAACTAACTTTGCTGATGAAGTCGCTCTAGCGGCTAAAGCAGTAACGGGTTAATTTCCAATAGACTGATTAAGCCATAGTGTGGCCTAGCTTTTAAGCTAGGTTCGCTGTGGCTTTTTTTTAAGTCAAATTTGGGTTTTAGAAAAGTTTTTTGTTATGGAGTTATTTCTATTGCAAAGCGCTTTTAAAAAAAGTTTGAAGAAACGTTTTAAGATATATTATGTAATCAAATATAAGGATGAGTAGCGATGGCACTTAAATATAAACGTATTCTTTTGAAATTTAGTGGTGAAGCCCTAATGGGGTCAGGCGATTTTGGTTTGGATGCAGCGACTTTGAAGGCTGTAGTTTCTCAAGTAAAAAAGTTGCGTGATTTAGGTGTTGAAGTCGGTATTGTTGTCGGTGGTGGAAATATTTTCCGGGGAGCACAGATTCAAGGTTCGGGTATTCAACGAACGACTGGTGACCATATGGGAATGATGGCAACGGTTATTAATGCCTTAGCTTTACGTGACGTGATTGAAAGCATGGGAATGAAATCTCAAGTATTGTCAGCCATGTCAATTGAAGGCGTTTCAAGTGGTTTTAATGCCAATAGCGTTAAGAAGCAGTTAGCAGATGGTGAAGTCTTGGTGTTTGCTGCGGGCACAGGAAGTCCTTTCTTTACGACAGACACTGCTGCGGCTCTACGCGGCATTGAAATTGATGCGGAAATCGTGCTTAAAGCTACAAAGGTAGATGGAATCTATAGTGCAGATCCTGTTAAGGATCCGAGTGCAACACGTTTCCAAACCTTGACTTATAATGAAGTCATTCAAAAAAACTTACAGGTCATGGATATGACTGCTTTCGTATTGTGTCGCGACCATTCAATGCCGATTCGTGTATTTGATATGTTTAAAGATAATGCGGTAATTAGAATTGTTCAAGGTGAAGATGAAGGCACCTTGGTGTGCTCAGGAGAGTAGAAATGTTAAATGAAATTAATACAGATGCACAAGTAAGAATGCAGAAGAGTTTTGAGAATTTAGAGGCTAACTTCGCTAAAATTCGTACCGGTCGTGCTCATCCAAGTATCTTAGATTCTATTATGGTTGATTATTATGGTTCATTGGTGCCGATCAGTCAGGTGGCAAATATTAACCTAGAAGATTCACGTACCTTAACGGTACAGCCTTGGGAGCAGCCAATGATCGCTAAGGTTGAAAAAGCGATTATGATTTCCGATTTAGGTATTAATCCAGCGACTTCGGGTAATCTTATCCGTATTCCAATGCCAGCATTGACAGAAGAGCGTCGTAAAAGTTTTATTAAGATAGCTCGTAGTGAAGCTGAAAATAGTCGGGTTGCTATTCGTAATATTCGTCGAGATGCCAATGGTGATATTAAGGCTTTATTAAAAGATAAAGAAATTACAGAAGATGAAGCGCGTAATTCAGAAGAGCAGATCCAAAAATTTACGGACACTATTATTAAAAAAATAGATACCGCATTAGCCGAAAAAGAGGCGAGCTTATTAGACTTCTAATAGTCTTTTATTCTCCGTGACCTAGTGCTCAACTTTAGGTCGCTATTTGTACGCAATTACGGCATAATTAACGGGTTTTATCTTATAAGGCCTCAGTTTTTAATGTTGTTGGTAGGCTCTTAAATAAAACGGTTCAAGCGGATTTAGCCCTGTGGGTATATCTCTTCTTGAACCGTTTTTCGTTCTAGGTTCTCTTTAACCTGGATCTAAATTTGAATAGGTTTTGCTCTGTCGGTATCAATATATTTCAACAGAGCTTTACACAGACTCATTAAAGGTTTGTTTTGACACAAGAAATTCTTCAAAAAAATATGCCTCAACATGTCGCCATTATTATGGATGGCAATGGACGCTGGGCTAAAAAACGCTTCTTACCTCGTTTTGTAGGACATCAAAAAGGCTTGAATTCAGTTAAACGTCTCGTTACGCATTGTGCAAATGAGGGTGTTAAGGCTTTAACTTTATTCGCATTTAGCACCGAGAATTGGCGACGTCCTCAGGACGAAGTTAATAAATTGATGGGCCTATTTTTAAAAGCACTTCAGAAAGAGGTTTCTAAGCTAAATGAAAATAATGTCAAATTACTCATTATTGGCGACCGAACTGGTTTCAGTGAAGAGTTACAAACTCATATCACATTAGCCGAGTCGCTAACCGAAAAAAACAGCGGACTTGTTCTAACGATTGCGGCAAATTATGGTGGACGCTGGGATATTGTGCAAGCTGTTCAGCAGTGGCAATTAGCGCATCCTGATAGCGGTGTTGCAGAGATGACCGAATCTGATGTTAGTGATTTTATCTCCCTAAATGAACTACCTGATGTGGATCTATTAATTCGTACTGGTGGTGAGCAACGAGTAAGTAATTTCCTAATTTGGCAAATGGCTTATGCAGAGTTCTATTTCACCGATGAACTTTGGCCTGAATTTAATGAATCCAGCTTTGATAAAGCAATAGGCTCTTTTGCACATCGAGAACGTCGTTTTGGTAAAACCAGTGAGCAGGTGACTAAGTAATGTTGAAACAAAGAGTGATTACTGCAGTCATGCTGGCTTTATTAGCCAGTTTGGCACTTTTTCAAGCAACGGCTGAAGTCTGGCATTGGGTCATTTTGGGTGTGGGATTTATTGCCGCTTGGGAGTGGGCGGGGTTTGCTCAGCTCAACCAGGCCTGGCAGAAGATGCTATTTGCAGTGATTACCACTGTTGTCGGCTTTGTTAGTCTTGAACTACTTTCAGTGCCACATATTGGTTTCTTGACGCTGTTGGAAAGTCTGCTGTTAATCTATGTCGTAATAGGTTACCAGCGCTCACAAGGTCAAGTCGGCACCGGTTCAATTGGTTTTGTACTGTTTGCAGGTGTTTTATCTGTTGTTCTGTTTACCACTGTCATGGTGCGTTTTAGAGCGGAGTTTTCGGCCGAAATTTTATTGATGAGCTTGTTTGTTATTTGGGCTATTGATACCGGTGCTTATTTTAGCGGCAAGTCTTTTGGTAAAACTAAGCTGGCTCTGCATGTTAGTCCTGGGAAAACTTGGGAAGGTGTTTGGGGTGGAACGCTGTTTGCATTTGTAATTGCTTTGGCAGGGCTTTGGCTGGTTTCGGGAGTCTTGAATCTTTCCATGGTTCTGTTTGCAGTGATTTTAGCTGGGATAGCGATGTTTTCGGTATTGGGTGACTTATTTGAAAGTGTGCTTAAGCGTCAAGTTAATTTAAAAGACAGTGGTCGAATTTTACCGGGGCACGGTGGAGTGCTTGATCGTATCGATAGCTTATTGATTGCAGTGCCAATGCTTTATCTTGCATGGCATTTTTGGAGTGTTATTTAATGACTATCCTCTGGTCTCTCCTCGGTTTTATTGTGGTCATGGGGATAGTTGTTAGTCTGCATGAGTGGGGGCACTATCAGGTCGCGCGTTGGTTTAATATCAAGGTCCTTACCTTTTCCATCGGCTTTGGTAAAACGCTCTATCAAAAACAGGGTAAAGAGACCTGTTTCAAAATAGGCATGTTTCCACTGGGTGGTTTTGTTAAGTTTGTTGATGAACGAGAGGGGCCTGTTGCTGAAGAGGATTTGCCTAGAGCGTTTAATCGCCAAAATGTTTATAAACGTTTTGCAGTGGTTATTGCTGGGCCAATCGTTAACTTATTGTTAGCTTGGTTTATTTTTGCATTGATGTATATGATTGGTATTAATGGTTCTAAACCCGTCTTTAATAAAGTGGCTGAACAGAGTCCTTTGGCTGTCTCCATTTCTAAATCAACTTCCCTTGATGACCAGGCCTGGTCGGTTTTAGCCGTTGATAATCAACCCGTTTCAAGTTGGAAAATGGTTCATGAAACCATCTTATCAGCATTGGTTATGGAAAAAATAGTCGTAGATATGACGATTGAAAACATCACTTCGCAACAACGTTTACAGCTGACAGATATTTCTCTCAAGACTTTGGGTTTAAATACCCCCAAGCAAGATTGGTTACGAACGTTAGGGTTTGAGCCTTTTCAACCCTTATTGCCAGTTGTCGTGGGCGATGTCGTTTCTGGTGGTCCTGCGGATAAGGCGGGATTACGTAATAAAGATACTATTTTAGACATTGCTGGCCAGCAAGTTTCCGATTGGCTAGCTTTTGTTGAGGTCGTTCAGTCGCACCCTGGTGAGCTTGTAAAGATCACATATAACAGAGAGGGCGTCGTATCTACTGTCGATATATTACTTGAGCAGTCATCTTTGCAAGACGGGCGCCTCATCGGTAGAATGGGCGTCGGAGTTGATCTGCCTAAGGAACTGATTGCAAAGTATGCTTCTACCGTTCAATATGGTCCGGTTGATGCGCTTAAACATGGTTATCAACGAAGTGTGGATCTGTTCGGTATCACTTTAGTTATGCTGCAACGTATGTTCTTTGGAGACGTCAGCTTAGAAAATCTTTCGGGACCTTTGAGTATCGCCCAGTTTTCGGGCAAAGCCTTGCAAACAGGATTAATCTCCTTTCTAAGTTTATTGGGATTAATTAGTTTGAGTATTGGTTTATTAAATTTGTTGCCGATTCCTGTATTGGATGGGGGGCATTTGTTATATTACCTGGTCGAAATGGTAAAAGGTTCACCAGTGAGCGAGCGAGTTATGGCAGTGGGTCAGACAATTGGATTAGTTTTAATCGTTGGATTGATGTTTGTCGCTTTATTTAATGATGTAGTAAGAATTTCCAATGGTTGATATAAAATTGAAAAAATTTAAAAGAGCTGCTTTAACAAGCGCGGTTGCTAGTTTGATGTTATTACCTAGTTTGGCACAGGCATTTATAGTTGAAAAAATCGAAGTTGAAGGCGCGAATCGTATCGGGTTTGAAACCATTAATAGTTATCTTCCCATTTCAAAAGGCCAGTCTCTGGACAGTCAATTGACTCAAGAAAGTATCCAGAGACTGTATAAGACTGGATTTTTTAAAGACGTTGCACTATATCAAAAAGACAATGGTACGCTTGTTATTAAGGTGGTGGAGCGTCCTTCAATCTCAGAGGTTGAAATCGAAGGTAATCAGTTAATAGAAACCGAAGTACTTACCGAAGCTTTGGACGGACTAGGTATTAAAAAAGGCCGTATTTATAGTCAGGTTGAGTTGGATAGAGTTATCGTCGACTTAAAAAGACGTTATCAAAATCAAGGCTATTATGCCGCTGAAGTTGAAATTATCAGTGAAGAGTTGCCGCGTAACCGCGTTGCCTTAAAAATTAAGATTGTTGAAGGTGAGCCAGCCAGTATCGGTCGTATTACTTTAGTCGGGAATAGAATTTATTCTGATGACCGTCTTAAACCTAAAATGCAGATGGCTGAAGGGGATGCTTATTCCAAGCCTAAATTGCAAGCGGATATCGAAACACTAAAATCTTACTACATGGATCGTGGTTATGCTGAGTTTGAGGTACGTTCCTCGCAGGTCAGTATTTCGGCAGATAAAACTCAAGTTTTTACCACCATTAACATTACTGAAGGCCCTCAATACACCATTTCAGAAATCCACTTCTCCGGTGAACTTATTATTTCTGAAGCAGAGGTCAATAAGTTACTCAATTTCAAAGTTAAAGATGTTTTTTCTAGAAGTGCTGTGGTTGAAGCTGTTAACGGAATTCGTGATCGATTGAGTGAAGAGGGGTATGCGTTTGCGGAGATTACCCCTGAAACAAACTTGGATAAAAAGACCGAAACAATTGTTCTCAATTTTAAATTTGAGCCTAAAAATCGCGTCTACATTCGTCGAGTGGTTTTAGAAGGTAATACACGAACACGTGATCATGTTATTCGCCGCGAAATGCGTCAGCTTGAAAGCGCACCCTATTCATTGAAGGCGGTTCGTCAATCCAAGTCACGCTTGAATCGTCTAGGGTTCTTCAAAACCTCAGATATTGAAACCAAACGCGTCAGTGCAGATGAAGTTGACTTGATTGTTAAGGTAGAAGAGCAGCCAACCGGTTCATTTACGGCCGGAGTTGGTTATTCACAGTTAGACGGGGTTAGCTTTAATCTTGGGGTAGCGGAACGAAACTTTATCGGTAGCGGTAATAAATTAGATTTGAGCTTAGCGACCAGTGCCTCTAGAAAAACCGCTGATATTGGTATTACTAACCCTTATTTTACCGATGACGGTGTCAGTTTAGGTGGAAGCTTCTATCTAAGTGAAGTTAATGCCGATGAATTAAATATTGCTGACTATACCGTTAATAATCTGGGGGTTAGAGTCTCTTTAGGTTATCCGCTCAGTGAATATGATTCATTGAATTATGGGTTAAAGCTTGATTCTCAAGAATTAGTTTGTTCAGACACTTTTACGGTCTGCAATGATCATGTAAGTTCATACGGTAAGGACTCGGACTCAGCTTTTTTAAGCATGGGCTGGAATTACAACTCAACGAACTCTTTCTACTTCCCTTCAAAGGGGCAAAAAGCCCGATTGTCGATGGAAACGGTGGTCCCAGGCACTTCTGATGTCTCTTACTATAAAATCTATGCTGATGAGGCTTGGTATTATCCATTAACTAAAAATCTGAGCTTTAAGCTTAAGGGTGCTTTGGCTTACGGGGATGGTTTTGGAGAGTTATCAGGCCTGCCTTTCTATGAGCGATTTTATGCTGGCGGTATAGGTTCAGTACGTGGTTTCGAGCCTAACTCTTTGGGTGGTAATTATGATTTAGCTAGTGATGGAAGCGATCGACCTAAGGGTGGAGATGTTAAAATTGCCACCACGGCAGCGATTTTACTACCAGTGCCTTTTATAGAAGATTCAAGTAATATTCGACTCAGTCTCTTTGTCGATGCAGGGAATGTGTTCACCGGTGTTGATACTGTTGAATTGGGCGATTTACGTTCTGCAGCGGGTGTCGGGGTCTCTTGGATCACCCCTGTCGGACCCTTAAGCTTTAGTTTTGCACAACCGATTGGTTACACTTCAACTGACAAAACGCAGAGCTTTCAATTCAGTCTAGGTGCTGGATTCTAAGGCCTCGCTCAAAAACGAATAAGACGGGGGTTTTTACCCCAGAGACTTTTTTTAGGGTACAATTCTGAAAAGTGCTTTTTATAAAAAATGAATAGCAAACTCAAGAATAAAAACGGATGATTTTGATGCAAAAACTTTTTAAGATTTATTTATCGGTTGCCATGCTAGTTTTTACGATGAATGCCTGGGCAGATACACCCGTTAAACTTGGGGTTGTCAATGTTGCACTGCTTTTGGAAAAAGCGCCGCAAGCTAAGGTAGCGGATGCACAACTCAAGAATGAATTTGCACCACAGCAAGCTGAATTAAAAGGTTTAGCGGGTCAACTTGAAAAGCAGCAGTCTACCTATCAAAAAAATAAAGCGGTCATGAGTGAGGCACAAAAGGTCACTAAAGAACGTGAAATAGGCATGCTAACAAGAGAGATTCAGCGTCGCCGAAACGATGTTCAGGAGTTACTGAACTTACGCCGAAATGAAGAGCTCGCAAAGCTACAAACTATTGTAAACGATGCGATTAAAGCGATTGGCATTAAACAAAGTTTCGACCTGATTCTGTATGAAGGAATCGCTTATACCAACAATCGTATTGATGTGACTGAAGATGTACTTAAACATCTAGAGACGGTTAGTGACAAGCAACGTTCAGAATTCAATAAATAGAACGAGTCATCACTGTGCAATTAAGTTATATCATAAATCAACTTGAGTCCCTTGGTGTTCAAGTTGATTTCGTAGGTTCTGGGCAAACAGAAATTCAGCAAGTAGCTGGTCTTGATCATGCTCAGTCAAACCATATCTCATTTTTAAATGACAAAAAATACCTTCCCTCCCTACGGGACACTCAAGCCGGCGCTGTGATTTTAAGTCCCGCCTATCGTGATAGTTGTGCCGTAGCACACTTAATTGTTGAAAATCCATACTATGTTTATGCTTTAGTTGCCCAAATTTTGAATCCCGATGCGATTGAGGTTGGAATTCATAGTGATTCTACAGTGGACAGCACGGCCGTGATTGCCGAAACGGCTTGTATTAAGGCGCAGGCCGTTGTGCATGCAGGTGTTGTAATTGGTCAATTCACTTTGATTGGAAGTGGTGCTGTTATCGAACACGATGTGCAGATTGGCGCCAATTGCCGCATTGGTTCAAATGTCGTCATTTGTCATAATTGTATTATTGGTGATGGCGTTATCATTGAAGCGGGTGCTATTATCGGTGGTGATGGCTTCGGCTGGGCCAATCATCAAGGTAAATGGATCAAAATTCCACAAGTAGGTCGAGTCTTCATTGGTCATCATGTCTCTATTGGTAATAATGTATGTATCGATCGTGGAGCCATAGAAGACACCGTGATTGCTGATAATTGCATTATCGATAATCTTGTCCACATTGCACATAACGTTAAAGTTGGTGAAGGCTCAGCGATTGCGGGCCAAGTTGGTTTTGCAGGTAGTACCTCTTTAGGCGCTCATTGCACTGTCGCAGGTCAAGTTGGTTTTGCGGGACACTTGAAGATTGCAGACAATATACATTTTCTAGCCAAAGCAGGCGTCACACATAATTTGGACAAGCCTGGCGCTTACGCTGGTTTTCCTGCAATACCCGTATCGGATTGGCAGAAAAACAGTGTCAGAGCTCGTAATTTAGATAAAATGTCTAAACAGATTAAACAATTACAAAAACAGCTGGACGCACTCTCTAAGATCTGAAATATAAATGCTCTATGGGCGTTTTATATTGGTTAGATGAGGTTAGCAATTTTTAGCGTAAGATTAATTAATATTAAAAAGTTATATAAGAACTGGATTAAACCTACATGATGGAAGTCAAAGATATTTTCGATTATTTACCGCACCGCTATCCTTTTTTATTGGTAGATAGGGTGACTGAGTTTGAATCCGCTAAAATGCTAAAAGGCTTTAAAAACGTCACGTTCAATGAACCCCAGTTTACTGGCCACTTTCCTGGTAATCCAATTATGCCAGGCGTTATGATTATAGAAGCCATGGCTCAATGTACCGGAATTTTAGCGTTCCGCAGTCAAGGTGAAAAGCCGGATGGTAGCACCTTGTATTATTTGGCAGCGGTAGACAATTGTCGTTTTAGACAACCAGCCATCCCGGGTGATCGTCTTGACTTTGAAGTCACTGTTTTAGGTCATAAACGAGGTATTTGGAAGTTTGCCTGTACAACTAAGGTCGACGGTAAGGTTATTGCCTCAGCCGATTTGATGTGTGCTGAGAGAAAGGTCTGATATTTTGATTCATTCTACTGCTATTATTGATCCTACTGCTAATATTGCACCGGATGTTACCATCGGTGCTTACAGCGTCATTGAAGGTGATGTCACCATTGGTGCGGGTTGTACTGTCGCACCACATGTTATTATCCAGGGGCCAACGGTGATTGGGGACAATAACCATTTTTTTCAATTTGGTTCGATAGGTGCTGCTCCCCAAGATAAAAAGTATGATGGTGAGCCTACACTTTTGATTATTGGTAATGACAATACCTTTAGAGAAAATGTCACCATTAACCGTGGCACGATACAGGATATTGGTAAAACGGTTATTGGCAATGATAACTGGGTGATGGCTGGCGTACATATTGCCCATGATTGTATTATTGGTAATCATTGTATTTTAGCGAATGCAACAGCACTTGCAGGTCATGTCATTGTTCACGACTGGGCAATTCTAGGAGGCTATACATTAGTCCACCAATTTTGCCAGATTGGGGAACATAGCTTTTGTGGTATGGGCAGTGTTATCAATCAAGATGTCCCTAATTTTGTGGTCGTTTCCGGCAACTTAGCCAGTCCAAGGGGGATCAATTTAGAAGGTTTAAAACGTCGTGATTTTAGCCGTGATCAACTTAATCTTGTCAAAAAAGCCTATCGAGTTTTGTACCGTACCGGTAATAGACTTGAACAAGCGCTTCATGAACTTGAATTATTAAACGATGATTTAGGTACTCTAGATTCTTTAAACCTATTTCTTAAGAACTCGGAACGCGGTATTGTTAGATAAGATTGCTGTACATTCTCAGGCCAAGTTGACGATTGCAATGGTCGCCGGCGAGGCATCAGGTGATACCCTTGGTTCTGATCTTATTCTAAGTTTACAAGCGCGTTATCCCAATGCACGTTTTGTCGGCATTGGCGGTCCTAAGATGCTTTCTCTGGGTTTCGAGAGCTGGTTTCCGATGGAAAAACTCTCCGTAATGGGGTTTTTTGAGGTCTTAAAGCATCTTTTCGAGCTTCTCAAAATCCGCAAATCTCTTATTCAAAAACTACTCAGCCTTAATCCGGATGTCTTTATTGGCATTGATGCGCCAGACTTTAACTTTAAAGTTGAGTCGGAACTTAAAAAACACAATATCACGACGGTGCATTATGTTGGTCCTTCTGTTTGGGCATGGCGTGAAAAGCGGCTAGAGAAAGTTCGACATTCCGTTGATGGTGTCTTGGTTCTATTTCCGTTTGAACCTGACTACTATCATCGATACCAGATTCCAGTTAAATTTGTCGGTCATCCTCTAGCCAATCAATTCCCTGAAAATCCGAAAACTCATCAAGCCAGAGAAACTCTTGGTTTAAACGATAATGACTCCATTACAGCTATCTTACCCGGCTCACGCATGAGCGAGATTGAACGTATGGCAGATATCTACATTCAAACGGCAAAGATTCTTTCCGAGATCTACCCGAAGATGATTTTTGTGATTCCATGTGTCAATGACAGGGCTCGACAGCGTATTCAGCAGGCCGTGGATCAATTTGGAGCGAATGTCAGTATACAGTTAGTTGATGGTCTCTCGCGCATTGTCCTTGAAGCGTGTGATCAAGCGTTAGTTACCTCCGGCACCGCTACCTTAGAAGCCGCGTTGATGAAAAAGCCGTTGGTGTTAGCGATTCAGGTTCATCCTCTTTCTTATTGGATTATGCAACGTCTGGCCACGACAGAGTGGATTGGTTTACCGAATATATTAGCGAATGAATCACTGGTTGCAGAGCTTATTCAAGATCAAGCAACGCCACAGAAAATAGCTATCCAGATGGGGCGTTTGATTACAGACAACACTCTTAGGACGAAGCAAATAGAGGCTTTTAAATTGCAATATACGGCACTAAAACAAAATGCTTCTGAGTTAGCCGCGGATGCAATTACTGAATGGGCGCAACTCAATGAACGTTAACCAACAACCGAACTTATTTTCCCAGGAGACGGCGGCCGTGTATATGTCACTTACAGGTGAAACAGTTGGTGTGGATGAAGTGGGGCGTGGTCCTTTGATTGGGGATGTAGTTGCAGCCGCGGTCATTTTACCTGCAGGGTGCAGCTTACCCCTGAGAGATTCAAAGAAGCTCTCAGAGGCCAAGCGTGAGGCCTTGGCGATTCTAATAAAAGAGCAGGCAATCGCATATGCGATTGCGGCCGCCACGCCTGAAGAAATAGATGAAATTAATATTTTACAGGCAACCATGCTCGCCATGCGACGTGCGGTACAGCAATTACAAGACAAAAATGCCACGATTTCATATCTCTATGTAGACGGCAATCGGTGCCCAAAATTGAGTTGTGGTTGTGAAGCGGTCATAAAAGGTGATGATAAAATTATGGAAATAAGCGCCGCTTCCATTCTGGCGAAGGTTTATAGAGATAAGCAGATGCGGGAGTTACATGAAGTTTATCCGCAATACGGGTTTAATCAGCATAAAGGTTACCCTACGGTTAAACACCTGGCGGCAATCAAAGAGTTTGGCATGATAATTGGTTATAGAAAGTCCTTTAAACCCATTAAACAAATATTACAAGCGGATTGATTATTAAAATTGACCAGGCCTGGTCAATTTTATTTCATGAGTGGATTATTTCTTAAGTGATTTGTTTGGGGTTAAAATCAGTCATCAAATAAACCCGTTAGAGTTTATTTGATGACTTTACGCATTCGATAGATAACGAGTTAAGGCAATAGCGATGAGTACAGCTTTAGAGCAGGTTGAAAAAACGGCACAGTTAAGTAAAAATAACCAAATGAGCTTGATGATATTTCAAGTTCAGTTTCCAAAAGAAGATATTCAACCGCCTTATTATGGAATGAATGTCTTTAAAGTTCGTGAAGTTTTAGAAGCGTGTGCTTATGATATTGCTCCTATGCCTGATACAAATCCTTTGGTTGAAGGAATGATTGAGTTACGAGGCGTTTATCTTCCCGTTATTGATCTGCCTAAGTGGATGGGGTTTGACATGTCGGCAGAAGAGCGTAAAAAATCCATTATCATAGTGTCTGATTTCAGTCGTAACTTTATTGGTTTACGCGTTTCTTATATTCATGGTGTAGAAGAGAAAAGCTGGTCTGATATTCATCCCGCTGGTAACTATAATGTGGACGTTAACTCAAATCAGATTGTTAACCATACTTATCTAGAAAACAGCGAAACCTTATGTTTTATCCTCGATATTGAAAAGCTGTTAATTGAAGCTATGCCGGCTGTTGCAGAGAAAATTTTTGCATCTGCTAAGGATGTTGCAAAAGAGGGTCATATCTTTAGTAATGAAATGTTCGAAAAAACCATTTTATTTGCTGAAGACAGTAAAGCGATTCAAAAATATATGGGTATGGTTTTTACCCAACTTGGTTTAAAGTCTAAAGCTTTTGATGATGGGCGGCAGTTGCTGAATTACATTGAAGGGCTTGAATCTTTGCAAGATATTTCAATGGTGTTCACTGATTTAGAAATGCCTGTTGCTTCAGGGCATACCGTTATTCAAGAGTTGCGCGCGAATCCTAAGACTAAAAAAATGCCTATCATTGTTCATACGTCAATGACAAGTGATAATAACAGCCGAGAAGTGCTGGCGATGGGGGCTGATTATTTTATTGGTAAGGTCGATACGGATTTGATTGTCGAAACTATTAAAAAAGTTGAACAATTTATTAAAAAATAATTTAGAGCTATACCTCTGTTTTTGTTTTACTAAAACAGAGGTATAAAAAAAGGCGCCAGATCAGGGCGCCTTTTTTGTTACTGCTACAAGCCTAAATTAACGCTGACGTGCTTTGAATTTAGGATTTGTTTTACAGATAACATAAACTTTTCCACGACGCTTAACGATTTGACAATCTTTATGACGTGCTTTAGCTGATTTTAATGATGATAAGATTTTCATAGGATATATCCATTTATAGGGCCGAATTTTTAAAACCAATTCGACTTAAGTTCAAATTTGAAGTGGCGGATTATAAAGGTTTCCAAATCAACTGTCTAGCCAATATGGTTAAAAAAGCGTTTGTTTTGGTATATTTAGTGAATTTTAAATCTAAATAGGCATTCTGCTACAGGATATTGTGTTTCATTCACGTATAATGCTTCAAACCTTTTTATACGAATGGACTTCTTTTTATCATGGCAGAAAGCACCGCACCCACTAAGATCAGCAAAGAGCCACTATTGACCATAGACGATGTGATGGGAGCTGAAGGTGAGCTTGCCAAGTTAGTTAATGGTTATCTACCTAGGCAGCCACAAATAGGCATGTCTTATGAAATACAGCGGCTTATCGAGGAAGAGGGTACCTTATTAGCAGAGGCAGGAACAGGCACAGGTAAAACATTTGCCTACCTGGTGCCCTCGCTACTGTCCGGTAAAAAGATCATTGTCTCAACGGCAACGAAAACTTTACAAGAGCAATTAGTACAAAAGGATTTACCGATTCTTTTTAAAGCTTGCGGGATTCCTGGTAAGGCCAGGATTCTGAAAGGGCGTGATAATTACGTCTGCCCACAACGTCTTGAAATTACCGAAACGGCAGAACAACACAGTCGTGAAGATTGGAAAAAATTAGCATTGATTCGTGAGTGGGTAGAGAGCAAAAGTCTCACGGGCGATAAAGCCGAATTAGATGCTGTGGCTGAAGATGATCCTATATGGAAAAAAGTTTGTGCACGTTTGGAATTTTGTCAGGCTGCCGATTGTAATGTTGATTCAGGTTGTTTTTATCCAAAGGTTAAACAGCAAGCCTCAGAAGCCGCTGTATTGGTCGTAAACCATCATCTTTTTTGTGCTGATTTATCTTTGCGCGAACAAGGGTTTGGTGAATTATTACCAAATGCAGAAGTTTATATCTTTGATGAAGCTCACCGGTTACCGGATATTGCTGCACAATTTTTAGGCTTTTCCATTACGCGAAGTCAGTTAGACGAATGGACCCGAGATGTTAAACAGGCCCAGAAAATTGAGTCGCCCGAATCTAAATCTATTTCAGATCAGGCGACTCATTTGGCAGAACAAATTAAACTCCTAAATGAATCACTAGGCAAGTGGGAAAAACGATGGACCTGGGAGCAACTTGAAGCTGAAACAGCCTTTCATTTAGTGATGAAGCGCTTTCTTGATAGCTTATCCTTTTTGGTTGAAAACTTAAAAGCGGTGTCGGAACGTGGTAAACAAATAACGGCTGTTTATAAAAGAGGCAAGGACTTTGAATCGCAGTTTAAAGACTGGTTGAATAGTAAGTCAGAGAATAAAATTCGTTGGATTGAATCTTCTCAAGCACGTTTTAAATTGAATTTGACCCCTTTAAGCGTGGCTGATCCTTTTAGTCGGCAAAGAGAGTTGATAGGGGGCAGTTGGTTATTTACCTCAGCTACCTTAAGTGTACATAATAATTTCAGTTACTTCGCAAATCGCCTAGGGCTGGGAAAGGCGCAAACTAGCCACTGGGACAGCCCTTTCAATTATCAAACGCAAGGAGTTGTTTACCATCCTATTGGCCTGCCTGAGCCTCGTAGCGAAGACTATATAAAAGTTTGTTTACGCGCAGCCTGGCCACTTCTCAAGGCAAGTAAAGGTTGTGCCTTTATGCTGTTTACCAGTCACAGAGCACTGCAGGAAGCACGTGCGATTATGGAGCGACACTGGGAGGGTACTTTATTAGTCCAAGGAGATTTGCCTAAATTAACTCTTTTAGAGCGTTTTAAAACCACCGATAATGCGATTCTATTGGGGACCAGTAGTTTTTGGGAGGGTGTTGATGTTAAGGGGGATGCTTTAAAGCTGGTCATGATTGATCGCATTCCATTTGCTCCGCCTAATGACCCAATCGTTCAGGCCAGAGAAGCCTTTTTAAAAGAAAAAGGCTTGAATGGATTTGCGCACTTTCAACTGCCCGAAGCGGTTATGGCAATGAAACAGGGATCCGGTCGTTTGATTCGCGATGTGACTGATAAAGGAGTTTTAATGCTGTGTGACCCTAGGCTATCTTCCAAAAGTTATGGCAAGACTATTCGTGACAGTTTGCCAGATTTTCCGTGGGTGTATGATGCTGAATCGGCTATAGATAAACTAAAGTAATATTATCAATACACTATGGCTGTTTTTTAAGAATATTTCTAGTGTAATAAACGCCATGATTCGATAAAAATTGGAATAAAATAATGTCAAAAACGATTTTAGCAGTAGAAACATCCACGGTAGCCTGCTCGGTAGCTTTGCTTTACCGCTCGAGGCTTTATCAACGCTATGAAGTGTTGCCTCAGAAACACGCGCATCGCTTACTGGAGATGGTCAGCGAGGTAATGGATGAATCTAACCTTAAAGGTTCATCGATTGATCTATTGGCGTATGGAGAAGGCCCAGGCGCTTTTACCGGCGTTCGAATTGCTGCAGGGGTTATTCAAGGATTAGCCCTTGGTTGGGATAAGGCTGTTGTGGCCGTCTCTTCATTGGAGGCGATGGCTGAAGGCGTCTTGACCAGCAAACGTCTGGTATTTTTGGATGATAGCGCGCATGATAATCTCGAGCAACCTGAAATAACTTGGTGTGCCATTATGGATGCTCGGATGAAAGAGGTTTATCTTCAATCGGGGGTTTATAATAGTCAGACAGGCTCCCTTCAGGCTGACTCTATTGAATTGCTCTCACCAGTGGCGGCTGAAGCTCGTATTGTCGCCTTAGGCGATAAATGTATTGGTTTAGGAGATATAAGAAAAGAGTACCCAGGCCTAGTAGAACTGTTTTCAGATTGGACAGATACTTTGCCCTCAGCTTCATCGATTGCAAAATTGGCTCTACACTCTCAACAACAGGCCAAAACGCTTGCTGAGAAAGTACCGGTGCCACTTTATTTGCGTAATCATGTTGCAGACACCATTGCGGAAAGAAAGCTTAAACAGAATTTATAACGCTTTTTAAAAGTAAATATTAATTCTTGAGAAGAGCGTGAGCGCTGTCTCTTAAGATTTAAAGTCGTATTGTTCGTAGCATTTTAAACCAATTGCTTAAAAAACAAGCAATATAAGAGAAGCATAAGACTTTGTTAGCTTTTTTTAAGTTACACTTTTTTTACACACAATTTTATCCACACCTTTTGTGTATAAAATAACCCATAATTAAGTTATATTTGGAGTGACGTCATGGCAATTTACAAGCATATTTTGATTGCGATAGATTTTTCAGAGAATAGTGTTAAAGCCTTAAAAAAAGCACAACAGTTAGCGGTTGAATCACAGGCTAAAATAGAACTTATTCATGTGGTGGATATTCCAATATATCCTGTATTGGAAGATGTGGCTGTGATGGGGATGCCAGGGCTTTGGGATGACGAAGTCGCCACGAATTTAATGGCTCTTTCGACAGAAAAATTAAAACACCTGGCGGATGAATGCGGTATAGAAGATTATAAAACCATTGAAGGTATAGCGAGTTCTGAAATAACAGTCATTGCTAAGGAAAACCAAGCTGATTTGATTGTTATGGGATTTCATGGGTTATCCGGATTAAGAAAATTAATCGGCTCTACGACCCATTCTGTTCTCAACAGTGCACCTTGCGATGTCTTGGCCATTAAGCTGGATTGTTAGCATTCAGTGAAATTAGAGTTCAAATGAATCGACAAGAGTAAGTTTTTTGAGAAGTTTATTATTAAACAGGGATCGTTTTTTGGATATACAGTCAATCACCACTAAAATTTTATTTAAAGCATTTCTGATCATGAGTTTGACTCTTGCAAGCCAAGCTTACGCCGACTCATTTGGGGTAGGTGAAACGGTATTTGTTGCTTATCCATCTGGCAATATTAAGGACGATGCTTTTATTATAGGTAAAATTCAAGGAATTAACGATAAAGGCGATTATCAGATTTCTGTACTTGATTTTGTAGAAGGTCATGATTATGGTCTCTCTTGTGTGCCTATGATTAAAAAACAAAACTCGCAAGCTGTTGCCTCTGAATATGGGCAGGGTTGGGATTTATGGCAGGATACAACAACCTTAGAAAAAGAGACGTTAGATTACTTGGTTTCTAAAGCGGATGTTATGAAGCTTGGTCACGGTAAACGTTTTTTTATCGAACGTAATAATCTTTATATCGTTTTCGGGCGCTGGAAATCGGATGCCCCTATGTTAACCATTGGCCGATTAATCAGGGCTGAGCAAGAAGCTGTTGATAATCAGATGGAAGAATTATTGCCAGCACTGGCTTTAGTTAAGTTACATAGATCGAGTTTTTATGGTGAATATGGTCGTCCAAGGCAACCCTTTGAAACTATTGCACCTTTAAACAAAGCATTATCAGCGATACTGGAGCTCTTTGCTGAAAATAAAATGTTAGAGCGGGTATGGATGTCTCATGACAGAGATTGGAAGAAGATTTCTGACGATATGCAGGTTTACTTTTTAATTGAAGCAATTGATAAAATTGTTGCAGATTCTATTCGTCAGCAGTATGTTCAAGGCTTTGAGAAAGCAGATGAACAAGCCTTAAATATCCTGAAGCATCAGCTATCCCAGTTAAAAAGAAGTGAACAATAAAAAGGCGGGAGTGACAGAGCCGTGCTTAGCGAGATTCAAGTATAATCTCGCCTTTATTGTGCACTGCACTCAAATAAAGTAAATTTTATTTAGGGTGATGATAATAAGTTTCGTTAAGAGACCTTTGCACGAGAAGGACCTAAACTCAAATAATTTGCATGACAGATCTGATCATTACATTTAAAATAGATCCCATTAAAACCAATCAATGGAACTGAAAAAATGGCTT
>Ga0314774_1000051_pt1 | contig 107669 bp, 92 predicted proteins | sample MetaGCBIA2018_FD_204515 | JGI IMG/M metagenome (GOLD analysis project Ga0314774, IMG submission 204515) | Cryopeg brine microbial communities from Beaufort Sea near Barrow, Alaska, United States - CBIA 2018 | ecosystem: Environmental > Aquatic > Marine > Coastal | place: USA: Alaska | collected... | reverse complement strand
CAGTCCTTTTATGTCCTTTTGTGTCCACTAGATTAAAAATACACTCTATCATGAGGTCAAATAAAACGCTAGAAAGTCAATAAAATAGGAGTAAACCTAAAAATAATAAAGAACCTACCGGGGTCACGAAAATAAAATGCAAATACTTAATTTATAAGTGTTTGCATTTTTTTTATTAAAGTGTGTCACTAAGGAGCGAATTAATGTAAATTCCTATAATATAAGTTTCTTAACCAAAACGCAAAAAACAGAGTCTCGTATCTCAGTTTTTTATTTCATATCAATTTATTATAAAAGTTGAATTTCAATTTATTAACGTTAGTTTATATTGAATCTTAACTACTAATTTTCTACTTTTATTGAAAATTGTATTCTATGAAAACATTTCCTTTAAAATGATAGAAATATTATTGACATTAGTATTCTTTGTTATGGATTACATAATTCATATAGTTGGGTAGTAATAGTTAAACATTTGTATAAAAGCATTTTTCCGCCTTCAAAACATTTTATAGTGTATCAAATTATGGAAAGTTAAAACAATAAAGCTTGCTTTTGCTTTTTAATTGAATTTTTTCTTTAGCAGCGATTGAATGTCTTTATTTGAGCCATAAACCACTAAGATATCACCTTTTTCAAGAATAAGATCGGGAGAGGCAACACCTTGAACTTGACTCTCTTTTCTGCTGCGGCCAATACTGCTCTGAACTCGTGAGCTTTTTATGGTGGTTAAAACCAATAGATTGTGTTTTTTTCTAATGCCAATTTCAGATATTTTTTGCCCTTCATATTCAGGTGGTAGATTTATTTCCACAATACTAAAATCATCGCTTAGCTGAAAAGAGTCCACAACACCACTTAAACACAATTTTTTTGCCCATCGTTCGGCTGTTTCTTCCTCGGGATGAACAATTTCGTCAACGCCAATGGCTTTTAAGACCTTTTCGTGCAATGGGTTAATGGCTCGGCTAATTAATCTTTTTACTTCCAAATTTTTAAACAAAGCGGTTACCATAACGTTGGCACCTTGATCTTCGCCAATTGCAACTACTACAACGTCAGTGTCTTTTAAAGGCAATCCTGATACTGTAAATTCATCTGTGGCGTCCATACAAATTGTATGTGAAATCTTTTCTTTTAGGGAATCAACTTTATTCATACGTGTATCAATACCAATAACTTCATTGCCTTGTGAGGTTAACTTTTCAGCAAGTGAAGCTCCGAAATTTCCAAGTCCTACAATTAAATATTTCATCTGTTTAAATTTTATTTTTTAGCGGGAACAGATGCTGTTCACCATTAATTATTTCTTTGTATATCAAAATTTGTCACGCTCGTTTCATTTTAAGTCTTCTTTTTTAGTTAATTGATGGTTATCTCTTCTGTTGGATAACGATAATTTTTATGTTTCACTTTTTTGATCACCGCGATTAAAATGGATAGCATACTTACCCTTCCTATGAACATGATTAGAATAAGAACAAATTTACTCGCCGCGCTTAAATTTGCAGTAATGCCAATACTTAAACCAACGGTACTATAGGCTGAAAAACATTCAAAAGCGATACTTTTCAGGTCTTTATCACTATCAAAAATTGATATCGCGATAATACCGGAACCAATTACTACCAATGATAGTGAAATAACTGCAAATGCACGTCTTACTGAGATATCGGAAATTTCCCTTCTGTACACTTCAATTCTGGTTTTTCCTCTGGCAAGACTCCAAAAATTGAGGGTCGCTATAGCGAATGTACTTGTTTTTATTCCACCACCTGTGGAAGCTGGTGAAGCACCAATCCACATTAAAAGAAAAATCATCACTATTGTAGAAAAATTTAAGGCAGTCATATCAACCGTATTAAATCCCGCAGTTCTGGGTGTGGTTGCTCCAAATAATGCCGTAATAAACTTACCAAAACCAGTATGCGCCGCAAGTGTATTGTTGTATTCACTTATATAAAACAAAACGGTTCCAATAATTGTTAAGGAGAATGTTGTAATTAATGTAATTCTGCTATTTAAACTGAGTACCCAAGGCTTATAATTTTTTGTAATTTTTGAAAAAAACATAAACTTATTAATAAACCAGTATTTTGAATATTTTAGAATGTTTACCACAATCGGAAATCCAAGACCACCAATTACAAGCAATATAATGATATAAGACTGCAAGGCATAATTAAATCTGAATCCACTTTCATAAAGACTGTTGGGTAAGGTTGAAAAGCCCGCATTGCAAAAAGCCGATACAGAATGAAAAACTGAGAAAAAAGCGCGTTCAAAAAAAGTGGGAAGCAATGAGCTATTTAGACTAGAATAAATCAACAATCCCCCAACCAGTTCAATGGAAAAAGTAATTATAAGTATCCTTTTTAGGGTTGAAAAAACATCCCCCAACTTCTGGGAGTTTGTTAAATCACTTAAAACGAATTGATTTTCATAATTTGATCCCCCTTTAAAAAAATAACTAAAGTAACTGGCAAATGTAAGTATGCCTATACCACCAACTTGAATAAGAATCAAAATAATTGTTTGTCCGAACTGTGTGAAAAAACTTCCGGTATCCACAACAATAAGTCCTGTAACACATACGGCACTTGTAGAAGTGAACAATGCATCCAGAAATGAAATTTCAGTATAGGTTGCATTGGGCAACATCAATAGGAAAGTCCCTAAAAAAATAATGCCCAGAAAACTGGCGATAAATAATTGGGCTGGATTTAATACAGCTCGTTTATAGTTTAGTTTCTGTTCTGCAAATTCCCTTATAAATGTTAAAAGAATGGCAAATTTGACCCAATTGTCGTTATATAAAAATGTGATATGTCGATGCGCTTCAGGCGATATAAAATGAACAAAAATGACGAATATGATGATCAACAAACTGGCCACATCAAAAATAAAAACTTTGTCGTGGATATTTTTTTTTAGTGTAATATATCTTATTGCAGTAACGATGACACCAACAGATAAAACAATAAAGTAATAGCCGTTAATGAGCTCTTGAATGGGTTCGGATTGGTTATAGCCAAAGTCTGAAATTAAAACAATGAAGCCTAAAAAGCTTAATAAGAAGGCAAATTTGAATAGTGTTTTAAAATTAAAAATATGCTTTAGTATAGCGATCACTTTAAGAGATTTTGATAAAAATTTAACGTACAAAACTAGAACAAATTAATTAATCATCTGTTTTTTATTTTGCTTGAACCAAAATCGTATATATTTTCTTAATTTTTTTGTTTTTTAAAGTACTTAAAAAAGTATGGCACCCATTATTACATCATATTTCGAGCTGAATTTATTGAAACAATATGAGTGATAACATGATAAATTAGCCTATTGCTAATTTTTTAAGATTGCTGATTGATTTTGAGGGATTTTTACTTTTAAAAACAAAACTTCCAGCCACAAAAGCATCAACACCGGAATTTGAAAGTTTTTCTATATTTTCATCCGTTACGCCACCATCAACTTCAATGAGAGCATTTGAACTGGAAAATTCAATTAATGATTTTAGCTGCTCTACTTTTTTGTAGGTGTTTTCAATAAAACTTTGTCCGCCAAAACCTGGGTTTACGCTCATAATTAACACCAAATCCAAATCGGTGATAATATCTTCCAAAACGGCAATTGGCGTGTGCGGGTTTAAAGAAACGCCGGCTTTCATTCCTTGCTCTTTTATGGCTTGTATGGTGCGGTGTAAATGTGGGCAAGCCTCATAATGTACCGTTAAAATATCGGCGCCAACATTTTTAAAATCTTCAATAAAACGATCAGGATCAACAATCATTAAATGCACATCCATGGTTTTTTTGGCGTGTTTTTTAATCGCTTTTATTACGGGCATTCCAAATGAAATGTTAGGCACAAAAACGCCATCCATCACATCAATATGAAACCAGTCAGCTTCACTTTTGTTGATCATTTCAATATCTCGTTGTAAATTGCCGAAATCTGCGGCCAATAGGGAAGGAGCAATAAATTTGTTCATTTTTTTGAATGTTGTTTGTGCAAAAGTATCAATTATTAAATTAAAAAGAAAAACGCTTCAAATATTTAAAGCGTTTTTCCTTTTAATTCAATCAATAAATTTAAAATACTTGGTTTTACCCTAAATACGTTTTTAAAATTTTACTTCTTGAAGTGTGTTTTAGTCTTCTGATGGCTTTTTCTTTAATTTGACGAACACGTTCCCGCGTTAAATCGAATGTTTCACCAATTTCTTCAAGAGTCATTGGGTGTGTATCACCTAAACCAAAGTACAATTGAACAACATCAGCTTCTCTGGGCGTTAAAGTTTCCAATGCGCGTTCAATTTCTACTTTTAAGGATTCATGAAGCAATGCTTTATCAGGATTTGGAGATTCACCTGTATTTAAAACATCATATAGGTTTGAATCTTCACCTTCAATTAAAGGTGCATCCATTGATACGTGACGGCCAGAATTTTTCATGGATTCTTTTACGTCATTAACGGTCATGTCTAATTTTTTTGCAATTTCTTCAGCAGAAGGAGGTCTTTCATTTTCCTGCTCTAAAAATGCATACATTTTATTAATCTTATTGATAGAGCCAATTTTATTCAATGGCAAACGAACAATACGAGATTGTTCAGCCAAAGCCTGTAAAATTGATTGACGAATCCACCAAACAGCATAAGATATAAATTTAAATCCACGAGTTTCATCAAAACGTTTCGCTGCTTTAATTAATCCTAAATTCCCTTCATTAATTAAATCGGGCAATGTCAATCCTTGATTTTGATATTGTTTTGCAACAGATACCACAAAACGCAAGTTTGCTTTGGTTAATTTTTCTAAAGCCAATTGGTCTCCGGCTCTAATTTTCTGCGCCAATTCCACTTCCATTTCGGCAGTAATTAAATCAACTTTTCCAATTTCCTGCAAATACTTGTCTAATGATGCGGTTTCCCTGTTGGTAACCTGTTTCGTTATTTTAAGTTGTCTCATGAAGTAGCTAATATTTTTTTTCGTTAATATAAAGGGTCTACAATATTATACGTTGTATTCTTGAGAATGTTACAAAAAATATCACAAAACATTTTTTTTAGTTTCAAAAATGACTTAATTTAAAGCAATATTTTGGGCGTTCCCGTTGAAAAACGGGCGGGCTTTACGCTACAATCTTTTTTTTCGGAAAAAACCTCAAAAAAGGATTTTCACTTCAAACATGGTTCACTGAACTCCAAAACAAAATAGAATAGGTGAAGTAATCCCTAACGCTAATTGAATTTATAATGAAAAATTGCACACATTTACATATTAACAATTACATGTTTCAACTATTTAGCCGACAATAATTTTTGATAGTAAAAAGCAGGAAGTAAAATAAGGACAAATAAAGGCTGTATTAAAAATCTACGAATGTAAAAAATTAACATATAGTTTTGAGTTACATTAAATTTTAAGAGAATAAAAAAGATCAAACTGAATGCTAAAAAAGCAAGAATGTAAAATTTAGCCGAAAAATAAAGCACTTTTACATTGTTGAAAACCAAATAAATAATCGCCAGTGAAATGACAGTGTTCAGCGCATATCTGTATAATATATTTAAAAAATAGAAGCCAAAATTCAGTTCGGGAATGGAAGCGTTTAAATAATCATGTTTAAAATAATCCAAAAGAGGATCATAGAAATAGGGCTGTAAAAATGCGCGAATAGAAATCAGCATAAAAAATAGCACAACAATTAAAAGTATTCGAACTGATTTTCTCATTTTTTTAATGTTGAAAATTTCTTTACCCAAACCAACCAAAGCAAAAATGTTATTCCATATATAATGGACGGAAATATAACTTCGTGCAATATGTGCTGGTACTGTGGATATTTATATAGCGCAATTGAAATAATTGCAATTCGAACAATGTTTGTTAAATAAATAAGCAAACTGCCAAATAAGATATACAAAACCGTAGTTTTAAATTTCCCGGCAAAAGCAATGATAAAAGCAATAAATAAGATAATGATGCTTATTGCATTACAGCCTTCAACTATAAAAGCGGTAAATTTTTCGTTAATAAATAATTTTACGGCAAGGGTTTCAGTGTCTTGTTTTATTTCTGTTGGGTAGCCAAAAATGTTCAATAAATATTGTGTTTGTTCGGCGACATTTTTGGTGATTGGGGCACACACAAATGGTGATGAACTGTTTTGTGTTCTTTCTAAATAAAAGGAATACAGCAAAAACAATAGCAAATAAGAACCAAAAAATTTTATTAAAAATAATACTACCGTTTTATTGCCTTTCACAAAAAAAGAATTTTAATTTTGCATAAAATTACAAATTAATATGAATATTCCTCAATTAAAAGAATCGATAACTGCTATTGCAGAAAATAACCAATCGATTTCAGAAAAGAGACAGGCTATTTGCGATTATTTAAAACAAGAAATTGACTACTACAATTGGGTGGGTTTTTATTTTAAAAACGGTGATAAAGAGGAATTAAAATTGGCTGAATTTGCCGGCGAGCCAACCGAGCATATTGTAATTCCATTCGGAAAAGGCATTTGCGGACAAGTGGCAATCAGCAACAAAAATTTTATGGTTCCCGATGTTACTTCTCAAGACAATTATATTTCCTGCGGATTTAAAGTGAAAAGTGAAATTGTGATTCCCGTTTTTGTAAATGGAAAAAATGTTGGGCAAATTGACATCGATTCTCACATCACAAATCCTTTTTCTGAAGCCGATGAACTGTTCCTGGAATTTGTATGCGAAAAAGTAGCGCAATTTAAATAAGCAACCTCAATAAATATATTTTTTAATGTTGAAAAAATTACCAAAAGGCAATATAAAAACAAAGCGTTTAGTTGACAAAATATCTTTTCTGAAGAAATATTTTGAAAAAAATAATCCTAAAAAAACGACCCAAAATTATAATGAAATGGTCTCAAATTTCCACCAAAAAATTAAAAATAGTTAATTAAATTTTATAATTATTTTGTGTTGTTTAGACTATTGATTATTAGTAACTTTGACAATCATTTACAAAGATAACTTATGGGTACATCAAAAAAAGCGAAATCGGCTCTGATTTCAGTATTTCACAAAGACGGTTTGGCGCCAATCATACAAAAATTAAATGACCTTAACATTACAATTTATTCTACGGGTGGAACCGAAAAATTCATTAAAGAGTTAGGTGTTAGTGTAATACCGGTTGAAGATTTAACATCATATCCTTCAATTTTAGGAGGAAGAGTTAAAACCTTGCATCCAAAAGTTTTTGGAGGAATTTTATCAAGAAGAGAAAATGAAAATGATATTTTACAGTTAGCGCAATATGAAATACCTGAAATTGATATTGTAATTGTTGATTTGTACCCGTTTGAAAAAACTGTTTCCAGTGGAGCTTCAGAAGAAGATATTATTGAGAAAATCGATATAGGCGGAATTTCACTGATAAGAGCCGCAGCAAAAAACTTTAACGACGTTATTTGTGTTTCATCACTTAACCAATATGATGAATTTTTAGAAATACTTTCAGCGTCCAATGGCGAAATAACTTTGGCGCAACGCAAAAAATTTGCTGCAAAAGCATTTGCGGTTTCCAGTCATTATGACACCGCAATTTTCAACTATTTGAATCAGGACGAATTGGCATTCAGACAAAGTTTTGATAAAGTTTCAATTTTGCGTTATGGAGAAAATCCACACCAAAGAGGTTACTTTTTTGGAAATTTGGACGAACTTTTCGACATACTTCACGGAAAAGAACTTTCCTACAACAATTTGCTGGATGTTGATGCGGCTATAAATTTAATGAATGAGTTTAAAAATGACGAACCAACATTTGCCATTTTAAAACATAACAATGCTTGTGGCTTAGCACAAAGAGCTACTTTAAAACAAGCTTATTTAGATGCATTATCCGCTGACCCAACTTCGGCATTTGGCGGTGTATTAATTTCGAATAAGATTATTGATGCTGAAACAGCCCAAGAAATTCATCAGCTTTTTTGCGAGGTTGTCATTGCGCCTGGATACAGCAAAGAGGCTTTGGAGGTATTAAAGGGCAAAAAAAATAGAATTATTTTAGTGCAAAAAGATATTGAATTGCCAAGCACGCAATATAGAACTGCATTAAATGGCGTTCTTTTTCAAGATAAAAACAACAAAACAGATTCGATAGACGTTGTAGACTTTGTGACGTTAGAAAAACCAACCGACAGAGAATTAGAAGATTTACTTTTTGCCTCAAAAATTTGTAAACATACCAAGTCAAATACAATTGTATTTGCTAAGAACAAACAGCTTTTTGCAAGCGGAACAGGCCAAACCAGCCGTGTAGACGCATTAGATCAGGCTATCGCAAAAGCCATTCATTTTGATTTTGACTTAAATGGAGCGGTAATGGCGAGTGATGCTTTTTTTCCATTTCCAGATTGTGTTGAGATTGCAAATAAAGTAGGAATTAATGCAGTAATTCAGCCAGGGGGGTCAATTAAAGACCGATTATCGATTGATTATTGCAATGAACATAAAATGTCTATGATATTTACAGGTACTCGTCATTTTAAACACTAAATTAAGTAACTTTGTATTGTTTCAAATTTAAAAAATAATAAAAAAATATGGGTTTTTTCGACTTTATGACCGAGGACATTGCAATTGACTTAGGCACCGCCAATACGCTTATAATTCATGAGGGTAAAGTAGTTGTAGATGAGCCATCAATAGTTGCAAGAGATAGAACTACTGGGAAAATTATTGCAACTGGTAAAAAAGCCAGTTTAATGCAAGGAAAAACTCATGAAAATATTAAAACAATCCGACCATTAAAAGATGGCGTGATTGCCGACTTCGAAGCATCTGAACAGATGATAAAAGAGTTCATAAGAAGTATTCCAAGCATTAAAAAGCGTTTTTTCACACCTTCATTGCGCATGGTAATTTGTATTCCTTCCGGAATTACCCAAGTCGAAAAACGTGCTGTAATTGATTCTTCAGAACATATGAATGCTAAAGAAATTTATTTGATTCATGAACCAATGGCAGCTGCTATTGGTATTGGAATTGATATTATGCAGCCTAAAGGAAATATGATTATTGATATAGGAGGGGGGACAACCGAAATTGCTGTGATTGCTTTAGGAGGTATTGTTTGCGATAAATCGATTAAAGTTGCCGGCGACGTTTTTACCAACGACATTGCTTATTACATGAGAACACAACATAATTTATATGTGGGCGAACGCACTGCTGAAAATATAAAAATTCAAGCGGGTGCCGCTACGGAAGACCTAGAAGTTCCGCCAGAAGATATGCTTGTTCAGGGACGCGATTTGTTGAGCGGTAAACCAAAACAAGTTCAGGTTTCGTTTAGAGAAATTTCAAAAGCATTGGATAAATCCATTTTGCGTATTGAAGATGCTGTTATGGAAACGCTTTCAAAAACACCGCCTGAATTGGCAGCCGACATCTACAATACCGGAATTTATTTAGCTGGAGGAGGATCTATGCTTCGCGGGTTAGACAAACGTTTGTCCAGAAAGACAGATTTACCCGTGTATATTGCTGAAGACCCTTTGAGAGCTGTAGTTAGAGGTACAGGAATTGCATTAAAAGATATAGAAAAATTCAAGAATGTATTAATGAAATAGGTTAATTTTCTATTGTTTATATGCGGCAAATCATTTATTTTATTAAAAAATTCAGATACTTTCTGCTGTTTATAGTTTTAGAAATTTTAGCTTTTATACTTATAATTCAGAATCATTCTTATCACCAAAGTAAATTTGTTAATTCCGCCAATTTTGTTACCGGTGGTTTTTATAATAAAGTAAATTCTGTAAATGAATTTTTTCATTTAAAAATTAACAATCAGATTTTAAGCGAGGAGAATGCGCGTTTAAAAAATCTTTTAGAAGCAAGAGAAAAAAAGTTTGGTTTAGATAGTTTCACTGTCATTGACACTTCTCAATATTTTCAAAAATATGAATATTCAGTAGGGAAGATTATCAATAATAATTTTACCAAAAGAAATAATTTTTTAACACTAAACAAAGGCGCTAAAAATGGGTTAACTCCAGATTTAGGGGTCATAAACAGCAAAGGAATAATAGGAGTCATTAAGAACGTGTCTTCAAATTACGCTACGGTTCTTTCAATTTTAAATAGTAATTCAAAGATTAACGTTCGCTTAAAAAACAGCAATCATTTTGGTACCTTAGTTTGGGACGGGAAAAATTACAACATAATGCAGGTTATAGACATTCCCAGGCAAGCGGTGGTTAAAGCAGGAGACACAATTGTAAGCGGAGGCAAATCGGCAATTTTTCCTGAAGGCATAGAGATTGGTGTTGTAAAAGATTTTAAGTATGAACTGAACAAATACCAGATTATTAATATTTTGTTGTTTAATGATATGAGTGCAATTGGCGAAGTTCAAATTGTCAAAAATCTTCATAAAAACGAACAATTTACTCTTGAACAAAATGTTGTAAATGAATAATTTAGTACTAAAAAATGCGATTCGTTTTATAGGCCTGTTATTTTTACAGGTTTTGGTTTTTAGCCATATGAACATATTTGGGAATATTAATCCGATGGTTTATATCGTATGGGTATTTTTATTTCCAGTTCGAAAAAAGAGAAGCCTATTTCTGATATTAAGTTTTTTGTTGGGTATTTCTATCGATTTTTTCTTGGATTCAGGAGGAATTAATGCTTTTGCCCTAACCTTTATTGCTTATCTCCGACTTCCAATATTAATTGCTATACTTCGGAAAGCGGACTTTGATTATTTGCAGTTCAACTTAAGGACCATTTCAATTAACAAAGCATTTTTATTTATTGCTACGTTAACAATTATTCATCATTTCATAGTTTTTAGCTTGGAATATTTTAGCTTTAATGCAATTTTGAGCATTATTTCCAACACCATTTTAACAAGTATCTTTACAATTCTTATCAGTACTTTGGGAATTGTATTGTTTACAAAAAAGAAATAGATGAAAAGAACTGGCTTATTATCTTTCTTGATTATTTTTGTAGGAATTGTATTTATTGCTCGCCTATTTTATTTACAGATTTTAAATAATTCCTATAATTCACCATTACTTAATAATTCAGCCGTAAAGGTAATGTATGATTACCCGGAAAGAGGCTATATATTCGATAGAAACGGGGTGTTAATGGTGGCCAACCAATTGTCTTATGATGTTATGGTTATTCCTAGAGAAGTTAAGCCTATGGACACTATTTCATTTTGTGCTTTGCTTAAAATTACAAAAAAGGAATTTAAAGAAAAAATTGCACGGGCATCACGCTATTCCACCCGAATTCCATCTACATTTTTAGCACAAGTATCCAAAGATGATTATGCATCTCTGCAAGAAATATTGTATAAGTTTAAGGGATTTTATATTCAAAAACGTTCATTAAGAGAATATCCTAAAAAATCTGCGGCAAATGTGCTTGGCTATATTAGTGAAGTAAATGAAGCGATGATCAGTAAAAATTCAAATTATCATTTGGGTGAATTAGTTGGTACGGCTGGGGTTGAAAAATCTTATGAAGAAATATTAAGAGGAGTTAAAGGAGTTAAATTTATTCAACGAGACCGGTTTAACAGAGAAATTGGTCCTTTCAAAAACGGAATATATGATACCCTTCCAATTTCGGGACATGACCTTACCTTAACTATTGATGCTGTACTGCAGCAATATGGGGAAGCTTTAATGGCAAATAAACGGGGTGGCATTGTTGCAATTGAACCTGCGACAGGAGAAATATTGGCCATGGTCTCTACACCAACCTATGATCCAAATTTAATGGTTGGCAGAGAGCGTTCAAAAAATTTCACTAGAATGTATCTCGATAGCGTTAATAAGCCATTGTTAGATAGAGGTTTACAAGCACAATATCCTCCGGGATCTCCTTTTAAAATTATTTCAGCTTTGGCAGCCTTGCAGGAAAACGTAATTACTACAGAAACCAGTATTCAATGTTTTGGCGGTTATAAATATGGATCTGGAAAGAGTGCCTACATGAGATGTCACTGCGAAACAAATGGAAGTCCAGTTGCATTAAATAAAGCAATTTATCGTTCCTGTAATAGTTATTTTGCAACCGCTTACAGAAGGGTTATAGAAAAATTTCCAACCCCAACTGAAGGCATGAATGTGTGGAGTAAACATGCGAAAAGTTTTGGTTTGGGAAATTACTTAGATAATGATTTGTCCGTTGGCCAAAAAGGAAGTATACCAGATGGAAATTTGTACAATAAAATTTATCCTAACGGACGGTGGAGATCTACCGCAACAATATCTAATGCAATTGGACAGGGAGAAGTGCTAACTACTCCAATTCAATTGGCAAATATGACTGCGGCAATTGCAAATGAAGGGTTTTATTATACTCCCCATATTGCAAAAAAAATTAAAGGTAAAACTTTGGATAAAAAATTTACCAAACCCATTTATACTACTATAGATAAAAAATATTTCAAACCTGTAATTGAAGGCTTATTTGATGTATTTGAAAATCCAAGAGGGACCGCAAGAGCATCTAAGGTAGAAGGTATACAGATTTGCGGTAAAACAGGAACATCCGAAAACCCTCATGGGCAGGATCATTCTATATTTATTGCCTTTGCGCCAAAAGACAATCCGAAAATAGCCATTGCTGTTTTTGTTGAAAATGGCTATTGGGGTTCCAGATGGGCTGGGCCAATTGCAACTTTAATGATAGAAAAATACTTAAAAGGAGAAACCTCAAGGCCTTTGTTAGAAGAACGAATGTTTAAAGGAAGTCTTCAGGAAGAATATGATAAACAATTAAAATAACGTATAAAAGTTGAGAAGCAGAAAAGACAATATATTTCACGGAATTGATTGGATCTTGGTTTTATTTTATTTCGTATTTATCTTTTTAGGATGGATTAATATCTATGCTGCAACAATTATTAATGATAATCAATCTGATTTATTGAATTTCTCAACTGAATACGGAAAACAACTTATTTGGATAGGATTGAGTATTCCTATTATCTTATTAATTTTAATGTTTGAAGCCAAATTTTATGAAAAATACGCATCTATTATCTACGGAAGTTCTTTATTGCTGCTTGCGGGACTTTTCCTTTTAGGCAAAAACATTAATGGGTCAACATCTTGGTATGCGATAGGAAGTCTTAGTTTTCAGCCTTCAGAAATTGCCAAAGCCGCGACAGCATTGGCGATCGCCAAATTGGTAAGCGATAAACAGTTTAATTTAAAAAAGTTATCTGTACAGGCGCAGGCTTTATTGATTTTGTTTTTCCCTGCAGTACTGATAATAATGCAACCTGATCCTGGTTCAGCATTGGTTTATACAGCATTTATTTTTGTTTTGTACAGAGAGGGATTGCCTTTTTATTACATAACAATTGGGTTTATTGCATCATTCCTTTTTGTAATTACACTTTTATTGGGTTATCCGGTGACCCTAATTAGTACTTCAATATTTTTTATTTGTATTCTTTTATTTTTTATTTTTTATCGACTAAGGGCTTTTAAAAAAGGATGGATTAAAATAGCGGGTATCTACTTAATTTCAGTAATGTTTATTTTTAGTGTTGATTTTGTTTTTAATCATGTATTCGAGCAACACCACAGGGATAGATTTAACATCATCCTTGGAAAAACTGTTGACACCAAGGGTATTGGGTATAATACAAACCAATCCGTCACTACAATTGCTTCAGGAGGTTTATTTGGCAAAGGATTTTTACAAGGGGAAAGAACACAAGGTAATTTTGTACCGGAACAACAAACTGACTATATATTTACAACCATTGGAGAGGAATGGGGGTTTATTGGAAGCGGTTTAGTAATTGTTTTGTTTATTGCCTTTTTCTTAAGAATTATTAATAAAGCAGAACAACAGAAATCCAATTTCAGTAGAATTTATGGGTATAGTATTGTTGCTATATTTTTTGTGCATTTCGTTATAAATATAGGAATGGTTCTTGGGTTGGTACCAACTATCGGAATCCCGTTGCCGTTTTTTAGCTATGGAGGTTCAGCACTCTGGGGATTTACAATATTGCTTTTTATATTTATTAGGCTCGATGCCAACAAAACGTATGAATGGTAGGCGACCTTTCAAATAAGCAGAAATTATTCCAAACAAAAAAAGCATCCATATTATGGATGCTTTTTTAATTGTATTTAAAAAAAAATTAAAGTGCAGCTACGTGCTTAGCCAATTTAGATTTTAAATTACCCGCTTTATTTTTGTGGATAACATTCTTTTTAGCTAATTTATCTAGCATTGATACTACTTTTGGAAATATCGCTACAGCCTCTTCCTTTTCGGTCACAGCACGTAAGTCTCTAACAGCATTACGTGTAGTTTTATGCTGATATTTATTTCTTAATTGCTTAGTGTGATTGCTTCTAATTCTCTTTAGTGCTGACTTATGATTTGCCATTTTTATTTTTTTTTAACTTTTTTGTAGTCCGTAGGGGAATCGAACCCCTGTTACCAGGATGAAAACCTGGCGTCCTAACCCCTAGACTAACGGACCATTCTATTTTTATTGACAATCTTATTCTGCCAATGCGGATGCAAAAATACAACTATTTTTAACACCACAAAATATTTCTTTATAAAATTAATAAGCTTTTGCAAATAATACTCTTTGATTTGATTTTTTCCCAGTAAACACGCACTTTCCTTCCTCAATTTTATTATTTAAAGGAATGCATCTGATTGTTGCTTTTGTTAAATCTTTAATTTTTTCTTCAGTTTCAGGAGTGCCATCCCAATGTGCTGAAATAAATCCGCCTTCGGTGTTCAGGACTTCTTTAAATTCTTCAAAGGAGTTAACTTCTGTAATATGAGTTTCTCTGTATTGAAGTGCCTTATTGTATAAATTTTCCTGAATTTCATTTAACGTTTTTTCAACATACTCAACAACAGTATTTTGATCAATATTTTGTTTTTCAAGTGTGTCTCTGCGTGCAATCTCCAAGGTGCCGTTTTCTAAATCTTTAGGCCCCATGGCAATTCTTAAAGGTACTCCTTTTAATTCGTATTCTGCAAATTTCCAACCTGGTTTATAGGTGGTTCTGTTGTCATATTTTACTGAAATGCCTTTTTTGCGTAAATCTTTTACAATTTCATTAATTTTAGTTGAAATGGCGTCTAATTGCTCGTCGGTTTTATGAATAGGAATAATTACGACTTGAATCGGCGCAAGGTTTGGAGGAAGTACCAATCCTAAGTCGTCAGAATGCGTCATAATTAGTGCGCCAATTAATCGGGTAGATACTCCCCAAGATGTTGCCCATACGTATTCTTGTTTCCCTTCTTTGGAAGTAAATTTCACGTCAAATGCTTCAGCGAAATTTTGTCCTAAAAAGTGAGAGGTTCCTGCCTGCAATGCTTTCCCGTCTTGCATGAGTCCTTCAATACAATAAGTTTCCTCAGCGCCGGCAAATCGCTCGCTATCCGTTTTTAATCCTTTTATAACAGGCATGGCCATATATTTTTCAGCAAAATCAGAATATACGTCCAATATTAATTCAGCTTCTTTGAGGGCTTCATTTTTAGTTGCGTGAGCCGTATGACCTTCTTGCCATAAAAATTCTGTTGTTCGTAAAAACAATCGGGTACGCATTTCCCAGCGCACAACATTTGCCCATTGGTTTATCAATAAAGGTAAATCACGATATGATTGAATCCATCCTTTATAGGTACTCCAAATAATCGCCTCACTTGTAGGTCGAACAATTAACTCTTCTTCTAATTTTGCATTTGGGTCAACCATCAATTTCCCCGGCCTGTCTGGATCATTTTTTAATCGATAATGAGTTACAACGGCGCATTCTTTGGCAAATCCTTCAGCATTCTTCTCTTCAGCTTCAAACATGCTTTTAGGAACAAAAAGCGGAAAATAGGCGTTTTCGTGACCTGTTTCTTTAAACATTCTGTCCAATTCGGCTTGCATTTTTTCCCAAATTGCATATCCGTAAGGCTTGATAACCATACAGCCTCTAACCCCTGAGTTTTCAGCCAAATCGGCTTTAACCACGAGCTCATTGTACCACTTGGAATAGTCAGTCTCTCTCTTTGTTAAATTCTTGCTCATAATCAAAAGTTTGGCATAAATATTGTGCCTATTTTAATGAAAATTATTAATTTCGACAAAATTAGTTTTTTTTAAATAGTTCAACAATAAAAACCGCAACTGATTATGAAAGCTTCAAAAATAAATAACCTAAAAAATTTACAAATTGGCCTTTTATTGGTGCTGGTTGGTAGCTTATATTCTTGTGGTACTTATCAAAGTGCTTACAATGGTGATTATGACGGCATTTATGCTTCAAATAATGAGCCTAATAATGAGGTGGTAATTGTTGAAAATCAATCTAATTTTGATCAAAATTATTTTTCTTATCAACTGGAAGACATACAAAGTTTAAAAGAAGAGGATACTTTTACGGAGATTGATGATTATTATTATGATGACAATACCGTTCAAGATGACGAATTATACACAAATTATAATGAACCTTGGGGATACGATGGTGATGTTGTAATTAATATAAACAGTGGTTATGGCTATATGAGCCCTAATTATTATTGGTACAACCCATTTTATCAGCCTTATTACAATAACTATTATCCCTATTATTACAATCCTTACAGTTACAATTATTACAATCCGTATTATTCTTATGGATATTATGGAAATTATTACCCATACCTTTCCAATTACAATTATCCCTATTATTATGGACGAAACTATGATAATTATGGAAAAAGAACAAGCCGAAATACCACTACAAGGCCTTATGACAATTCAAATTTGTCTAGTTTAAGCAGAAGAAGCAGTAGTGTAGAGTCCAATTCAACAAGAAGAAATGTAAATACATTAACCAGAAGAGCTTCTGACGGTAATTTAAATAGAAATAACAGCACCAACCGTAATAATTCTATTAATAGGCAACAAACAAGATCAAACAATACCATTCAAAGAAGCTCGAATTCTAATCAGCGTTCTTCATCAACCAGAAGAAATTCATCATATAATTTTTTACCGTCTAATGTGAGGTCTTATTCAAATGGGAGCGCATCACCTGTTTATCGAAATTCAAATTCAACAGTTCGGGAGAATCAAAACTCTAATACCACTTCAGATAGCCCAAATGCTGTTAGAAGGGAAAGAAATACCAATAACGTTAGAAGAGAAAATAATGCTAACACGAATACAAATAATAATACAAGAAGATCTTCCAATAACGTTAGAAGAGAAAATAATGCTAACACGAATGCAAATAATAATACAAGAAGATCTTCCAATGAAAATTCTTCAGTGAATCGAAGTTCAAATACAACTATCAGAAGCAGTTCATCACAATCATCTTCTTCAAATTCAGGCTCTTCAAATTCATCCTCAAGAAGCAGTTCAAGAAGAAATAATTAACTAATTTTGGTATAAATAATTCTAAAAAGTATGAAAAAATTATATTTAGCCGCAACATTATTATGCTTTGGTTTCATTTTAAATGCACAAACATTAGGGTATAATGACATTGGTGTTTTATTTTCGAAGGAAAATATTAATGGCACCGCACGTTATAACAGTATGAGTGGAGCTTTTGGGGCTTTGGGCGGAGATTTATCGGCTATAGATATCAACCCGGCAGGTGCTGCAGTTTTTTTGAAAAGTGAATTCTCAGTTTCATTTAACAATAGAAATACCAAAACTGTTGCTGATTTTTACGGAAACAAAACACAGTTTGAAAATGATTTCACAAATTTATCACAGGCCGGTGGCGTATTTGTTTTTAGAGGCTATACCAATAGCTCCGAATGGAGCAATATTGCATTGGGATTTAATTACAGCATTGCCAATGATTTTGAAAATTTATGGATTGCAGAAGGAAATAGTGGCTATGCTCCATTGACAGATTTATATGACTATGACCCGGTTGTTTATGTAAATGCTGAAAAACAACATTTTGAAAATTTCACAGATGGAAAAAACGGTAAATATTCTTTTACGTTTGCCGCACAACACAATGATAATTTATATCTTGGGGCATCCATAACAACCTATGATATTGAACATTATCAAAGAACACTGATAGAGGAATACAACAACGACGGAAATGGCAATACTTTGGATTTATCTTCCCGCCAAGAACTGTTAACTTATGGTAACGGTGTTTCCTTTAATTTTGGTGTAATTTCAAAACCCAGCGAAAATGTACGTTTAGGTCTGGCTTATCAATCACCGGTTTGGTATGACCTTTCTGAAGATTTTGTGGAATATGATGATGAAATCTATTATAGCAACACCAATGAACCCACTAAGGAATATTCTGGCCTAAATTCATTTGACTATAAGTTAAGGACGCCAAGCAAATTAACGGGGAGTTTTGCCTATATTTTTGGCAATAATGGACTTGTTAGTGTTGATTATTCCTATAAAAATTACAGCAATATTAAATTAAGCAACGCAAATTTTGTTGCAGAAAATCAAGCTTTTAATACCGATTTGGAAAGCGCCGGAGCGTTGAGAATTGGAACTGAATGGCGTTTTGATAATTTTTCTGTAAGAGGTGGCTATCACTTAGAAAACAGTCCTTATAAAAGTGCTATAAATTCTGACAATATAGAAGGATTTTCATTGGGTGCTGGCTACAAATTCAGAGGCGGAAAAATAGATTTTGCCTACCAAAAAGCTACCAATACAGCACCTTATAATTTTTATCCGCAAAGCAATAATGTAAATTCAGCTGAGTTGGATATTGAGAATTCAAAATTCACAGCAACACTGGTGCTAAATATTTAAATAACAATAAAAATCATAAATTAAACGTCTCAGGCCTTGAGGCGTTTTTTTATTTTTAACCAGGTACATAAAGGATGTTTTATGTATTTTTGCACAAACTATTAAAAAATGAAAAACATAGAACTTAACATAGAGAAAACAAATATACCAACGATACTGAAGTTTACGACAAATGAGATTCTAACCAGCGGAAGCCACCAATATAACAACATTGATGAAGCTAAAAACTCCCCTTTAGCGCAGCAATTATTTTATTTGCCATTTGTTAAACGCGTATATATTTCTGCAAATTTTATTGCTCTTGAGCGATTTTCAATCGTGGAATGGAGCGATGTGCAAGATGAAGTGAAAGAGCAAATCGAAAATTACTTAAACCAAGGTGGTGAGTTGATTTTAGAAGAAACATCCCCGAAAAAAATACCGGTTGAAGTGTATGCCGAATCAACGCCAAATCCTTCCGTTTTAAAGTTTGTTGCCAATATAAAATTGGTGGATAATGATTTGGAATTTAAAAAAATGAACGAAGCCGAAAATTCACCATTAGCCATGGAGTTGTTTAATTTTCCTTTTGTAAAAGAAGTGTTTATTTCAGAAAATTATGTTTCAGTCACTAAAAATGACACTGCAGAATGGAATGAAATAACTGTTGAATTAAGAAGTTTTATCAGACAATTTATTGCCGACGGGAAAAAAATAGTTTTGGAGACCGTTTTACAACAAAAAGTTTCAGAAGTTTATACTCCTGATATAGAACTTGATGATGTTTCTAAGAAAATTATTGACATTTTAGAGGAGTATATCAAACCGGCTGTTGCTGCTGATGGCGGAAACATTATATTTCAATCTTATGAAGAAGCTTCAAAAACAGTGAATGTAATTTTACAGGGGGCTTGTAGCGGTTGTCCATCATCAACTATTACGCTAAAAAATGGGATTGAAAATATGTTGAAGGAACTTATTCCTGGAAAAATTAATGAAGTTGTAGCAGTGAACTCTTAATTGGCTATGGCAGAAAAAGTTACACCTTATAAAGATTCAGATCTTAGCAAAAAAGAACAAGTCACTAAAATGTTTGATGCCATCTCAAAAGAATACGATGGTTTAAATCGGGTTATTTCTTTTGGAATTGATGTAAAATGGCGCAATAAAGTTGTTGAAATTGTTGGTGAAACAAATCCGGATTCAATTTTGGACATTGCCACAGGAACAGGAGATTTGGCCATTAATTTGGCCAAAACAGAAGCTTCAAAAATTATTGGATTTGATATTTCTGAAGGAATGCTTGATGTTGGTCGAAAAAAAATTGAAAAACTTAAGTTAAATAGCACCATTGAAATGGTGCTTGGCGATTCAGAAAAAATGCCTTTTGAAGACAATTCATTTGATGCCATTACGGTTGCTTTTGGCGTTAGAAATTTTGAAAATCTAGAAAAAGGATTGACCGAAATTTACAGGGTTTTAAAGCAGGGAGGAGTTTTTGTCGTCTTAGAAACATCAATCCCAACTAAAACGCCATACAAACAAGGGTATAAATTTTATGCCAAAAACATATTGCCTTTTATTGGAAAACTGTTTTCAAAAGATAAATCTGCCTATAAATATTTGTCAGATTCCGCCGCTGCCTTTCCTTATGGACAAGCCTTTAACAATATTTTGCATAAAATTGGGTTTATAGCTATTGAAAACAAACCGCAAACATTTGGTGTAGCTTCAATTTATATTGCAAAAAAATAATATATGAGAAAAGTATTTGTTGTCATTTTTTTGATAATCTTTTCAATAAACAATTTAAAAGCCCAAAAAAGAGATATTGTTCAATACAAACAAAATTGGGACAAACAGCAGGTTTTTTGGGGATATTTTTTAGGATTGAATATGAAAAATTATAAAATATCTTATAATGACAAACTAAATCCCAATGCTGATATTGTTTCCACGCCAAGTATGGGTTTTGAAGTTGGACTTATCGGCGATTTTCGTTTGCATAAAAATATTAGTTTAAGGTTAGAGCCGGGACTTTCAAGCAATTCAAAAGAACTGGAATTTACACATATTGACGGACAGAATCGTGGAATAAGAGAAGTGAATTCAACCTATTTTAGATTTCCTTTATTGCTCAAGTTTAATGCAAATAGGTTAGACAATATGAGACCTTATTTGATTGGAGGCGTTTCTTTCGATTATAATTTTTCCAGCAATCAGGACAATCCCCAAGATAATGAAGACGGAGAATTCAGAACCAAAAAGAATAATTTTTCCTATGAACTTGGTATTGGTGTAGATTTATACTTGCCCTACTTTATATTTTCTCCATCCATTAGAGGTGTTTTTGCTATTAATGATGAGTTGGTCAGGGACAATGATGTAAATAGCCAATATACCAGTTCTGTCGATTATTTTGGAACAAGGGGTGTTTTTATTAAATTTGCTTTTCATTAACAGCTTAGGTCAATCGCTTAAATTCACTCAACAAAATTGCGGTAGCGGTTGCTACATTTAAACTTTCCGTTTGTTTTAACGGGCCAAATCTTGGTATTGAAATGGTATTGGTTATTAATTTTAAAATAGAGTCATGAATTCCGTTCGCTTCATTGCCCACCACCAAAACTGCATTTTGGGGCAAGTTGCTTTTATACACATTTTCACCATCCATAATTGCTGCGTATTTGGGCACATTGGATTGCTGTAAATATTGTGACAATTCTGTATAAGCTATGGATACTCTCGCTAAAGAACCCATTGAGGACTGCACTACTTTTTGGTTATAACAATCAACCGTGTTTAAGGAGCAAACCAATTGATCCACACCGAACCAATCGCATAATCGAATAATGGCCCCTAAATTTCCTGGGTCATTAATATCATCCAAAGCAACAATTAAACCCGATTTCAAGGAAGGTGCTGCAAAGGGAATCTTAAAAAGCGCCAAAACATTGTTTGGCGTCACCAGCGTACTTATTTTTTTTAATTCGTTTTCAGAAATTTCAGTAACATACTCTAAATTTTTATAAATGGAATTGTCCACACAAAATAACTGTTCCAATTCAAAATTAGAGTTTAAAAATTCAGCGACAATTTTAGTGCCTTCAGCAACAAATAAATGATGTGCGGTTCGGTACTTTTTTTGATTAAGGCTAGTGATTGTTTTTAATTGATTTTTACTTAAACTCATTAATTTATTTATAAAAAATAGTAATTTGTTAAACCATTGAAAAGTTATACTTTTGAAACAAATTTAAACGCTTATTTATTGAAAACCAATTTTATAATATTATTAATTTTCATAGGTGTAATTTTTGGTTTTTCATCGTGTAATTCAGTGAAGTATGTTGGTGAAAATGAATTTCTCCTTGTGAAAAACAAAGTTGTTGTTAACGATAAAAAGAATGTCAGCAACGAAATAAACGATTATATTGTTCAACGTCCCAATCAATTGGTGCTTGGAGTTGCCCTGCCCTTACATTTTTATAATTTGGGTAACAAAAATTTTGAAGCTGATTTTGACGTATGGAAATTAGACAATCCGGGATGGTATAATTTTACAACGGGCGTATTTTCTGAAAAACAAACGCGCGGGGTTCGAAATTTCAAATATAAAATGCATCAGTGGATACTAAATAATGGAGAACCACCTGTGATTTTCGATTCAAAAAAAGCTGTCCAAACAGTTAAAAACTTAACGCAACACTATTACAATGAAGGCTATTTTAATGTTAAGGTAGGCTATGAGGAGCATCAATTGAAAAACAAGAAAGCTGCTGTTGATTATAATGTAATCACTGATAAGCCTAATCAATTAGATAGCATTACAAAAAACATACGATCGGCAGTTTTAGACTCCATTTATGAGATTCATAAAAGCAAATCCTTTATTAAAGAAGGAAACCAATTTAGACTTTCATCATTTGTTAGTGAGCAAAATAGGCTAACTGATTTATTTAGAAATTCAGGAATTTATAGATTTTATAAAAATGCGATAACTTTTGAAGTTGATACATCAACCACAAATTATAAATCGGATGTCGTGCTACTTATTGATGGAAATGCAGGACCTGTTCCATTTAAAGTCCAAAAAATTCAAAAAGTGAATATTTATACCGATTATTCCTTTTCCAATGCCGGAGATAATTCAATTAAAGACAGTTTAAATTATAATGGATTTTCATTTTTTGCCCAGGAAAAATTAAGATACAATCCTAAGTATTTGCTAAATTCTATTTTTATAGAGCCAAATAATCTTTATAAAGATGATACTCGAGAGCTAACGCGCAAAAATTTAAGAGGTCTTCAAAATTTCAGAACGGTTGACATAAAATATGAAGAATTGGAAAATGATATGTTACAAGCTTCTATTTATTTATCTCCTCTTAAGAAATATTCAATAGGAATAAGTACAGAACTGACACATTCAAATATTAGACAACTAGGGATTTCGGGAAAACTTTCATTTTTAGACAGAAATATTTTTAGAGGGGCAGAGTTATTTAAATTTTCGGTTCAAGGCTCATTCTTAGATTCAAAAGACGCCTCCGATAACGGGAAATTATTAAATGCATGGGAAATAGGAGGAGATATTTCACTGGAACTTCCAAGGTTTATATTTCCGGTTAAATTTGAAAAATTAATTCCGAAAAGCATGGCGCCTAAAACAATTTTTACTTTGGGAACAAGTTTTCAAAAAAATATAGGACTGGATAAACAAATATTTACAGGAATTATTGATTATACATGGGAATCGTCAAAAACAAAAAATCACAGTTTTCAGTTATTAAATGCGCAGTTTATTAAAAATTTAAATGATGACTCTTACTTCAAAATCTACAAATCCGAATTTAATGCAATTCAGGATATCGCCAACACCTATTTTAATGAAACGTTATCTGTTGATAATGTGATTGAGTTTATAGACACTAGGATTGATGCCAGTTTTGAGGAAAGTAATCCCACAGAATATAGAATTGTTGGAAATATTAAAAACCGTTACAATATTATTACTGAAGATGTTTTGGTTCCTTTAATAGCCTATACATTCACCTATAATAACAGTGAAAATTATAAAGACACTGATTTTTCGTTTTTCAGATCTCGCTTGGCCTCATCGGGTAACCTAACCACGCTATTGGCTAAAAATAAAGATGCCAACAATGTAAAAACACTTTTTGGCATACCAATAGCTCAATATGTGAGAGCCGATTTGGAATACAAAAAATTCTGGGATTTAATTGGTGACAATGTGTTGGTATTCAGAAGTTTTTTAGGCGTGGCGATACCTTATGGAAATTCAACTGCAATACCGTTTAGCAAAAGCTATTTTATTGGTGGGCCAAATGATTTAAGAGCCTGGAAAATTTATGATTTAGGTCCTGGATCAACAAAAAGTGGACTGGAGTTTAACGTTGGAAACCTTAAATTCATCAATAGTTTTGAGTATAGATTTAATGTAATTAACAGTATAAATGGTGCTTTATTTGTCGATGCCGGTAATATTTGGGACATTTCAAATTCCTCAATAACACAGCCAGAAGCAAAATTTAATGGATTGAACTCAATAAAAGATATTGCAATAGGCTCAGGATTTGGTATTCGATATGATTTAAGTTTTATATTATTGCGATTGGATTTAGGATTTAAAACCTATGAACCTTACCTTTCTAAAGGAAATAAATGGTTTAAAAATTACAATTTTGCACATACAGTTTATAATTTTGGAATAAGTTATCCTTTTTAATCCAAAGATTTAAACTATTTCGATTTCGTTTTTTTTTAATTCATATGTTCATTTATAGGGATAATTCATTAATTTTGCTATAATTCACAATAAATATATTTAAAATATTATGGGTCACACAATTAAACCAGGAGTTGCAACAGGGAAAATGGTGCAGGAACTTTTTAAATTGGCGAAAGCCAAAAAATTCGCAATACCGGCAGTAAATGTTATCGGATCAAATACAATTAATGCTGTTTTAGAAACTGCAAAAGAGTTGAATTCACCAGTAATTATTCAATTTTCAAATGGAGGAGCTCAATTCAACGCAGGGAAAGGATTGTCTAATGTAGACCAAAAAGCAGCTATTGCAGGAGGTATTGCAGGTGCTAAACATATTCATGTATTGGCGGAGGCCTATGAAATACCGGTAATTTTACATACAGATCATTGCGCAAAATCATTATTGCCGTGGATTGATGGATTATTGGATGCAGGTGAGCAATTTTATAAAGAAAATGGCGTGCCTCTTTTTAGTTCACATATGTTGGATTTATCTGAAGAACCAATTGAAGAAAACATTGAAATATGTAAAAAATATCTTCAGCGTATGAGTAAAATGGGAATGACTTTAGAAATTGAATTGGGAATTACCGGAGGTGAAGAAGATGGGGTAGATAATTCTGACATTGATTCCTCAAAATTATATACACAACCCGAAGAAGTTGCTTATGCCTACGAAGAACTTAAAAAAGTGAGTGATTGCTTTACCATTGCAGCATCTTTTGGAAACGTTCATGGGGTATACAAACCAGGGAATGTTAAGTTAACTCCAAAAATTTTAGACAATTCTCAAAAATTTATTCAAAATAAATATAAAACAGGCTTAAATCCAGTTGATTTCGTATTTCATGGTGGTTCAGGTTCTACACTTGAAGAAATTAGAGAGGCTATTGGGTATGGCGTAATTAAAATGAATATTGATACCGATCTTCAATTTGCTTTTGCTGAAGGGATTAGAGATTATATGGTTAACAATGTAGATTATTTAAAAACACAAATAGGTAATCCAGATGGTGCTGATCAGCCAAATAAAAAGCATTACGACCCTAGAAAATGGTTACGTGAAGGTGAGCTAACTTTTAAAACTCGTTTAATACAGGCTTTTAAAGATTTAAATAACGTTAACACATTATAGTTTTTACGTTTACAACTTAAATTTTATAAAGAGAACATATTTTAATATGTTCTCTTTATTTTTTTTAGTAATTTGCACCTCTTATTTTCACTAAAAAAACATAATTATGTCATCTTGGTTTAAAAGAAAAGATAAAGGAATTCAAACTCCTACAGAAGATAAAAAAGACGTTCCGAAAGGATTATGGTATAAAACGCCAAGCGGTAAAATTGTTGATTCTGCAGAATTAAAACAAAATTATTATGTCAGCCCTGAAGATGGTTACCATGTTAGAATAGGAAGCGCTGAATATTTTGATATTCTTTTTGACAACAATACCTTTAAAGAATTTGATAAAGATATGGTTTCTAAAGATCCTTTAAAATTTTCCGACAGCAAGAAATATGCTGATAGGCTGGAAGAGGCTTATGAAAAAACAAAACTTAAAGATGCGGTTAGAACAGCTGTTGGGAAATCGTTGGGCAAGGATTTAGTTGTTGCCGCAATGGATTTTGCTTTTATCGGTGGTTCTATGGGAAGTGTTGTTGGTGAAAAAATTTCTAGGGCAATTGATTATTCAATAGAAAACAAAATTCCTTTTCTGATGATATCAAAATCTGGTGGAGCAAGAATGCAGGAAGCCTCATATTCATTAATGCAATTGGTGAAAACATCAGCTAAACTCGCGCAACTCGCGGAAGTGAATATTCCTTATATCTCATTGTGCACTGATCCAACAACGGGAGGAACAACAGCATCATATGCCATGCTTGGAGATATAAACATTGCTGAGCCAAATGCTTTAATTGCTTTTGCAGGACCAAGAGTTGTGAAAGACACCACAGGTAAAGATTTACCGAAAGGATTTCAACGCTCTGAATTTGTTTTGGAACATGGTTTTTTAGATAAAATTGTGGAACGAAAAAATCTAAAAAAGCAAATTAATTTATACATTGATTTGATTCAAAATTTACCGGTTAGAAAATAAGAAAAGCGAGCTCCAAAAGGCTCGCTTTTTTAATAAATTTAATTGTTCCACTTCAATAAAGCGATCTAATTCTAAATTTTCTAAAAAATATTATTTTAATCTATAATATTTATTTACGATAAATGCCTTCAAGTCATTTGGAATATAAAAATATCGCCTCGTAATTAATTGTAAATCAATAATAATAATAGTATATTTGCCGACTGCAAAGCCATAAGGGTTAGCAATACATAAAAATTATTAATAAAATTAATGTTAGCATGTACTTAACTAAAGAGAAAAAAGAAGAAATTTTCGTAAAACACGGTGAATCAGCAACCAACACGGGTTCGTCTGAGGGGCAAATTGCCTTATTTACTTTCAGAATTAATCACTTAACAGGACACTTAAAAAGAAATCGTAAAGATTTTAACACTGAGCGTTCATTAGTGGGATTGGTAGGTAAAAGAAGAAACTTACTTGATTATTTAATTAAAACAGATATTGTAAGATATCGTGAAATAATTAAAGAATTAGGCATAAGAAAATAATTTCACTAAAAAAGAGGCTGATTTTTGCCTCTTTTTTTTTAATTTTATTTGAAAATAAAAAAGCAATAAATTAAACTTTTCATTGGGCAACACACAACACAACAGCACAAACCAATTGTTTAATTAAATAAAAAAACTATTTATGTTACCTAAGGTATTTACAGAAATTATTGATTTAGGAGATGGAAGAACCATCTCAATTGAAACTGGAAAATTAGCAAAACAAGCTCATGGTTCAGTTGTTGTAAGAATGGGAGATGCCTTGTTATTGGGTACTGTTGTATCTAATTACTCTGCAAGCCCGGTAGATTTCTTACCGTTAACACTAGATTATCGAGAAAAATTTGCAGCTGCTGGTCGTTACCCAGGAGGTTTCTTCAAAAGAGAAGCAAGACCAAGTGACAGTGAAGTGTTAACCATGCGTTTGGTAGACCGTGTTTTACGCCCACTTTTCCCAAAAGATTATCATGCAGAAACACAAGTGATGATTCAGTTGATGTCTCATGACGAAACAGTGATGCCTGATGCTTTAGCTGGTTTAGCTGCTTCAGCAGCAATACAATTAAGTGATCTTCCTTTTGAAACACCAATTTCTGAAGTTCGAGTTGGTCGGGTAAATGGAGAATTCATTATCAATCCGAGTAGGGCACAATTGTTAGAAGCCGACATTGATATGATGATTGGTGCTTCAGCAGATTCAGTAATGATGGTTGAAGGAGAAATGGATGAATGTAGTGAAGAAGAAATGGCTGAAGCCATTAAATTTGCTCACGAAGCCATTAAAATTCAATGTGCTGCCCAAGTTCGTTTAGCCGAAGCCTTTGGTAAAAAGGTAACGCGAGAATATGATATGGTAAAAGATGATGAGGAAATTGAGAAAAAAGCACACGATTTTTCTTACCAAAGAGTATATGATATCGCGAGAGCAGGAAGCGCTAAACATGAGCGTAGTGAGGCATTTTCAAAAATAAAAGAAGAATTTAAAGCAACTTTTTCTGAAGATGAATTAAAAGAAAAGGGAGCTATAATCTCTAAATATTATAGTAAAGCTGAAAAAAGTGCTATTCGTAATTTAACCTTAAATGAGGGCTTGCGTTTAGACGGACGTAAAACTACAGATATTCGTCCAATTTGGTGTGAAGTAGATTATTTGCCTTCAACACATGGTTCAGCAATTTTTACCAGAGGAGAAACTCAAGCATTGGCAACAGTTACTTTAGGAACTTCGAGAGAAGCAAACCAAATTGACATGCCAACGCACCAAGGTGAAGAAAAATTTTACTTACATTATAATTTCCCTCCATTCTCTACAGGAGAAGCTCGTCCTTTAAGAGGAACTTCTCGTCGTGAAGTTGGTCACGGAAATTTAGCGCAACGCGCTTTAAAAGGTATGATTCCAACAGATTGCCCTTATACTGTGAGAATTGTTTCTGAAATATTGGAAAGCAATGGCTCGTCTTCAATGGCAACTGTTTGTGCTGGAACAATGGCACTTATGGATGCAGGTATTCAAATGAAAAAACCTGTTTCAGGTATCGCAATGGGGTTGATTTCCGATGGTGATAAATATGCTGTTTTATCAGATATCTTAGGTGATGAAGATCATTTAGGAGATATGGACTTTAAAGTTACAGGTACGGCTGACGGAATTACTGCTTGCCAAATGGATATTAAAATAAAAGGACTTTCCTATGAAATTTTAGTAAGTGCCTTAAAGCAAGCTCGAGAAGGTCGTTTACATATTTTAGGTAAAATTAATGAAGCAATTGCAGCACCTAATGAAGGTGTAAAACCATATGCTCCTAAAATGATTACCAGAACGATTCCTAATGAATTTATTGGTGCTTTAATTGGCCCTGGCGGAAAAGTAATTCAAGAAATACAGAAAGCCACTGGTTGTACTTTAGTGATTAATGAAGATCCTTTAACAGGAGAAGGCATTGTTGAAATTTTAGGAACAGATCAATCTGGAATTGACGCTGTTTTAGCAAAAATTGATTCTTTGCTTTTCAAACCGCAAGTAGGTGGTGTTTATAATGTTAAAGTAATTAAAATGCTTGATTTTGGTGCAGTTGTAGAATATCTTGATGCCCCAGGAAATGAGGTGTTATTGCATATTTCTGAACTAGCTTGGGAACGTACAGACAATGTTACTGATGTGGTAAATATGGGAGATATTTTTGACGTGAAATATTTTGGGAAAGATCCAAAAACGCGTAAAGATAAAGTATCTCGAAAAGCACTTTTGCCAAAACCTGAGGGATTTGTAGCAAGACCACCACGTGATAGCAGCAGAGATAATAGAGGTGGAGATAGAGATAGAAAACCAAGAGAAAGAAGAGATTAATTATAATCCTTTTTGAACTAAATAATAAAAATGGCTTCTCAAATTTGAGAGGCCATTTTTATTTTGTGTCTATTAATGAAAATATTTAATTATCAAATTTAAATATATAATCAATTTTTATTACTTTAGGCCACTATAAAATAAACTGGATTTATAAATACCAAATCTTTACCTGCGTTTAATTAAAAAAATTAATTAATAATAGAAATTATAAAATAATGAAAAAATCACTTTTTGTATTTGCCGCAATTTTTTCTTTTACCATACTATTTACCGCTTGTAAGGAAACTAAAAAAGAAGAAATAAAGGAAGAGGTTAACATAGAAAATCAAGACAATCATGACCACTCTAAAGGTGAAATGGCTTTAGATATTTATCAATGTCCGATGGATTGCGAGAAAGGAAAAACATATAATATTGCTGGAGCTTGCCCAGTTTGTGAAATGGATTTAATAGCAATAGCTTCAGAAACAGAACACATTGAAGGCTGCAAATGTATAGCCGAAGGAGAATGTATATGTGAACCTGGAAAATGTACTTGTAAAACTGAAGTGGTATCAAATGTAAAAGAATTCTCAAAGTGTGAGTCAGGAAAATGTAAGTGTAAAGCTTAGATTATCAACTCTCAATTATACCAAACAAGGTCACATAATTTTCATTATGAGGGGGTTTATTTTTCAATAACAATAAACTCGGTTCGTCTATTTATGTTATGTTCCGCATCTGAACATTCGACATTGTTTTTACATTTGTTTAATAATTTGGTTTCACCATAACCATTTGCTTTAATTCTATCAGGACTAATTCCTTTTGAGATTAAATAATCTTTTGTGGCATTTGCCCTATTTTTTGTTAACTTTAGGTTGTAATCATCTGGACCTCTACTGTCAGTATGATAATTAATTTCTATTTTAATAGTTGGATGCTGATTCATGTTATAAATAATCTTGTTTAACTCAACTTTTGCTTCATTAATAATTTCATATTCGTCAAGTTCAAAAACAATTGGCTTTGTTTCTATATATTTTATACCTTTTTTTTCTTTAAATTGAATAATCGGCTCTATAAGTAAATCTACTTTGTGAGGATATCCACTTTTGCCGGATGAGAATATATTTTGTTGGGCTTTTGTATAATTTATTTTTTCTGTATAGACTGTATAAGCTCCATGACATTCAATTTCAAAATAAAATGTACCATTTGAATCTGTTAAAGTTCGTTTGATTTCTTTTAAATTATTTAATAAAACAACTATTGTATTTGGGGCTGGATTGCTTGTTATATTTTCCTTAACAACACCATTAATGTATTGAACACAAGCAAGAGGCTCAATATCAATGTTTAAAATCAAAGTTTTGTTGTTCTTGGTTACAGTTCTAAGTTTAAACGTTTCTAAATAGTCGTTTTTAAAAACCGTTAGTTTATAAGTTGATGAACATTCTAGTTTAAATTTATAAACACCATCATTACCAACTGTATATGTTTCAATAACTTTATCGTTTTGATATAATGAAATTGTAGTATTTGGAAGTGGTTTTTTAGTCACCTTATCTCTAATAATACCTGTAACAGTTTCATTGCATTCTTTTTTGTTTAGCCAAATATTTATTGAGTTTATAGTGTTTTTTTCGTTAGTTGATGTGAAATTTTGGGATGATAATTCGTACTGATCATTTTTAGCTACAATTTTATAGCCAACTTCACAATCAATAGTAAAAGAATAGTTTCCGTTTTCAACAGTTGTAGTTTTATAAATTTCTTGATTTCCTTCAAACAAAGTCACCTCGGTATTTGCCAAAGGAAGTTTTGTGTTTTTATCGAATACGGTTCCGTTTAATATTTGGTTGCAATCTAAAGGGACAAGCTCAAAGTGCTTGGTTGATATTGCATTTCTTATGTTACCCGTACTAAAAGCAACTGAGTTGTAGTTGTAATCAGTTTTTGTTGCAACAATTTTATAATTGGTATTGCAGTTTATGTTGAATGAAAAAGCTCCGTTACTGTCCGTAGTGCTTTTGTTTGCTTCTTGCTTTCCTTTAAACAAGGTTATCTCGGTATTTGCCAAAGGAAGTTTTGTGTTTATATCGAATACGGTTCCATTTACAATTTGGTTGCAATCTAAAGGGATAAGTTCAAGGGGTTTAGTTAATGTTGTATTTCTTATGTTATCTGTACTAAAAGCCACCGAATTGAAGTTGTAATCAGTTTTAGTTGCAACAATTTTATAATTTGTATTGCAGTTTATGTTGAATGAAAAAGCACCGTTACTGTACGTAGTGCTTTTGTTTGTTTCTTGATTTCCTTCAAACAAAGCCACCTCTGTATTTGCCAAAGGAAGTTTTGTGTTTTTATCGAATACAGTTCCATTTACAATTTGCTTGCAAATTTTTTCATCTAAATAAATATTTCGAATTTTATTTTCACCTTTGATAGAAGAGGCTTTATAATTAATAGCTTTGGAAAGCATACCTTCTTTAGTAGCCTTTAGTTCATAAGCTGAGTTGCACTTAACATTAAAGAAGTATGTTCCATCATTATTTGTTTGAAAGACTTTAATTTCTTGATTCTGAAAAACTAAAAAAACCGTAGAATTCGGAACAATATTTTTTGAATTTTTTTCTAAAATTTTTCCTGAAACTATTTGGAAGCATTCATTAGGCTCTAAGAATAAGTCCTTTTTTAAATGAAAATAATCAGGTTGTTTATTTTCAATATAGTCCGTTAAGAAATTATAAGAATCATCAAAATAGTTAGGTTTGCTAGCTACAATTTTATAATTGGTTGTGCATTGAAATTGAATAGCGTATTTGCCATCATTATTAATTTGAATTGCTTCAACTTCAACATTGTTTAAATACAATTTAAGTTGAGCACTAATTGGTTCTTTTGTTACTTTATTTAAAATTGTGCCGCTAATGGTTTGAATACATTCAGGTTCAATACTAAAATCGTGATTAATAACTTCACCATTATTTTTTGAGGCAGTAAATTCAAATAAATCATTTATAAAATTCAGTTTGTTAGCTATAATGTAATAATCGGTGTTGCATTTAATCTTAAAAAAATACGCCCCGTAACTATCTGTTTTTAGGGAAGTGATTGCTTCACCATCATGATAAAGCGTAACAGTTGCTTTGTCTATAATTTTTTTAGTTAACGCATCAGTTATTTTCCCAGTAAGTGTTTGAAAGCATTCTTTTTCCAATAAAATATTTTTAGTTAGGTTCTCGTTTTTTTTAGTTGAAGTTTTAAATTTATAAGTGGAATTAAAATACCTATATGCACTTACTTTAACTTTATAATTTGAATCACAAATTAACGTTGTAAAAAATTCACCTTTTGAATTAACTTTTACCAACTTAATTTCTTTACCATTTAAATATAAAGTCACTAATGCTGATGGAATTGGTAAATTCGTTTCTATGTTAAGAATTTTTCCAGAAATAGTTTGTGTACAGTCTGATACTTTTTGTTGAGTACTAAGTTTTTGTAGATTTGTGAATGGAGTTATTGATTGTTCAATTTCATTTTCTGAAAATAAACTAACAATTAATGCAAAAAATACGATTAGTTTAACAGACTTCATTTTTAATTATTTGAAATTTTGGGAATAAATTTAGTGGAGTTTCACTATAAATATAACCTATTTTTAAATGTATCAACTATTCTTGATTTTTTTATTTTAAAACTAATGGTATATAGTTTAGTAATTGCAAGTTAAACAAAAACCCCGATGCTTAAAGCGTCGGGGTTTTTTGAAAATTATATTTAAGAGCTAATTACATCATCCCAGGCATTCCTCCACCCATTGGAGGCATTCCGCCAGCTGATTCTTCTTTAACTTTAATTTCAACCAATGTACAAGCTGTTGTTAAGATCATACCTGCAACAGATCCTGCATTTTCCAATGCAATTCTCGTCACTTTAGTTGGATCAATAATACCGGCTTTAAACATCTTGGTGTATTCGTCGGTTTTAGCATTGTAGCCAAAATCACCTTTTCCTTCAATAACTTTTGCAACAACCACAGAACCTTCACCACCTGCATTTTCAACTATTTGGCGTAATGGTTCTTCAATTGCCCTGTCTAAAATTCTAATTCCTGTTAATTCGTCTAAATTTTCAGTAGTTAATGATTTTAGTACTTCTTTAGTTCTAACCAATGCAACACCGCCACCGGCAACAATACCTTCTTCAACAGCAGCACGAGTTGCATGTAAAGCATCGTCAACCCTGTCTTTCTTTTCTTTCATTTCAATTTCACTTGCCGCTCCAACATATAATACAGCTACACCACCAGCCAATTTAGCCAAACGTTCTTGCAACTTTTCTTTGTCGTAATCTGATGTTGTGGTTTCAATATGTGCCTTAATTTGCGCAACTCTTGCTTTAATGTCAGATGCGTCTCCAGCACCATTTACTATGGTCGTATTGTCTTTGTCAATGGTAACTCTTTCCGCAGTACCCAACATATCAATAGTGGTGTTTTCTAAAGTCAATCCTCTTTCTTCAGAAATTACGGTACCACCGGTCAAAACTGCAATATCTTCTAACATTGATTTTCTTCTGTCACCAAAACCTGGTGCTTTTACAGCAGCAATTTTTAGTGCACCTCGTAATTTATTCATTACCAAAGTTGCTAAAGCTTCCCCTTCCACATCTTCAGCAATAATTAATAATGGCTTGCCACTTTGCGCAACGGGCTCTAATATTGGAAGTAAATCTTTAAGGTTTGTTATTTTCTTATCAAATAAAAGAATGTAAGGATTTTCTAAATCTGTTAACATTTTTTCTGGATTTGTAACAAAATAAGGAGAAAGGTATCCTCTGTCAAATTGCATTCCTTCAACAATATCAACATAAGTTGAAGTTCCTTTGGCTTCTTCAACAGTGATAACACCTTCTTTACCCACTTTTTTGAAGGCCTGAGCAATTAGCTCACCAACAGTTTCATCGTTATTTGCTGAAATTGAAGCGACTTGTTTAATTTTATCAGAATTGTTGCCAACTTCTTGCGATTGTTTTTTCAAATCCTCAACAATTGCTTCAACAGCTTTATCAATTCCGCGTTTTAAATCTAGTGGATTTGCTCCAGCAGCCACATTCTTTAAGCCTTCTTTCACAATAGCTTGTGCCAAAACAGTTGCGGTTGTTGTTCCGTCACCTGCTAAATCACTGGTTCTTGAAGCAACTTCTTTTACCATTTGAGCGCCCATATTTTCCAAAGGGTCTTCCAATTCAATTTCTTTTGCGACACTTACACCATCTTTAGTGATTATAGGTCCGCCAAATGATTTCCCGATAACAACATTTCTTCCTCTTGGACCTAAAGTCACTTTTACAGCATTTGCCAATGCATCAACACCACGTTTTAATCCGTCGCGTGCTTCTATATCAAAAATTATTTGTTTTGCCATTTTATTATTTTTTTAAGTTTTGGTTAATTATAAAGCTGTTTTATAACTTTATAAGCTTCAAACCTTTAAATTTTTAACTATTTTTTTTTAAACAATTGCCAAAATATCGGCTTCTCTCATGATTAAATATTCAGTACTATCAACTACAAGCTCAGTGCCTGAATATTTTCCGAACAAAACGATATCTCCAATTTTAACGGTCATTGGTTCATCTTTTAATCCGTTTCCAATTGCTATTACAGTTCCTTTTTGTTGTTTTTCTTTAGCTGAATCTGGAATAATAAGTCCGGAAGCAGTAGTTTTTTCAGCCGGAAGTGGTTTTACCAAAACTCGATCTGCCAATGGTTTTATATTAATTTTACTCATTTTGAATTGATTTAAAAATTATTAACTCTTTGGGTTGAAGGCTCCAAAATTATGCCAATCCATTAAAACTGACAAATGTATTTTTAACTGGGTATGTATCAAAATAAAAATGCCAACGTGTCATTTACATTGGCATTTCTAAAAGTATATTTTAGTAACTATTATTGAACAGTATCTTGTGTAGCAGGTGCTGTAGTCAACGGTTGAGCAGGTGTATCCTGAACTTCACGGTTTTCAATAGTGTTTTGAATTTCTGAATTTGTGTCAACAACATTTGCTTTGGGTGCAGCAAAATTTGACAATAAAATTAAGCCAAGCAATGCAATTGAAAGTGTCCAAGTACTTTTATCTAAAAAGTTTGTTGTATTTTGAACTCCTCCTAAAGATTGTGTTCCGCCGCCTCCAAAAGAAGATGATAATCCTCCACCTTTTGGGTTTTGCACCATAATAATTAATATTAGCAAAAATGCTACTATCATAATCAGAACTAAAAATAATGTATACGTCATGATTTGTTTTTTTGTAAATTTTTTATTGCTTTAATTCGGTCTGCAAAGAAACCACTTTTTTCTGGATATTTCAAAATTAAAATGCGATAAGCTTTAATGGCATTCTCATATTTTTTTTGTTCAAGATAAACTTTCGCCAAGGTCTCAGTCATTAAACTTTCATTTTCTGTTGAACACTCCAAAATAACATCTAAATTATTAGCGTTTTTGTCTATCGGTTTAATTTTTGGGTTTAATTCGATGAACTTGTCAATAAGGTTAAATTTTTCTTCAATTTCTTCAATTTTTTGAACTGGAATTTCTTCTCTTGAAATGGGTTTATGGGCTATTAGTTGCATCCATTCATTAAATGAATGTGGCTCAGAACTTACAAATTGAATTGGTTTCCCTAATTCTAAAACATCAGTTGTTTTTTCTTTGTCTTTTACAATTTTTTGTTCCTGAATTGTATCGGGTTTGGTTTCTGCAATTTTATTGGATAAGGATTCGGTAATTTTTTTATGCAGCGTTTTAACATCTTCATCATCAATTACTTCAATTTCTTCGTAAAATTGGGCTTCTTTGTTTTCTTTTGTTATAAATATTGGAGAGGTTATAAAATCAAAAAGAACTTTTCTGTCTATGGTATAGGCAGCTGTTTTTTTTAAGGTTTGGTTGTATTTAAAACTGTTCGTTTTATTAAGTCCTTTTAGCTGAATTGCCCTGACTGATTGGAAATAAGGAAATTCGGAAATAACTTCATTTAGTTGTTGCGTTTTTAGGGCATCGATATTTTCGGGATGTTGCAGTAAATATGTAAAATCAGTATTATTCATAAACTACCATTTTGCCACAGAAGCATTAAAAACATCTTGTGTGATGCGCTCTATAATTTCATTAAAAGCATCATCTAAAATGCCGCCAGTTAATTGCGCATTACCATCATAATCATAATAATGCGAAAAGGAGCGCTCAAAATTATCGTCTTCAAATTTATTGTTGTAAAAACGTACATTTACAGTTATGGTGAGTCGGTTTTGTGCAGCAGTTTGCTGTGCTGTTGCAGTCATCGGGTTAATTTTGTACCCGGTAATTTCACCTTCAAATTGTAAATCTCCTCCAGCTTTCACCAAACTTAAATTGGTTTGTTGTAAAAATAAATCCTGAAGACGCGTTGTAAATTCCTGACTTAAACTTGGTTCAACCAAAATAGCGTTGTTTGGAAAATAATCTATTTGAATCGTTTTTACATCAGATTGTATATTGGTTCCTGAAAATGAATAAATTCCACAACTTTGTACAGTAAAGATTAATAGCAATAGGATTAGGCAACTAATTTTTTTCATTTTAATATTTTGAGGATATTTAAGGATAAAAGTTAAGGTCAAAGTTACTTATTTTAATTATAGGTCGTAATGTTTTATTTTGCGATACAATGTTCTTTCAGAAATTCCCAATTCTTTTGCAGCCAGCTTTCGTTTGCCTTTGTTGCGTTCCAATGATTTTTTTATCAATTCAATTTCTTTTTCTTGAATAGACAAACTTTCATCAGCATCAATAGTTTCTTCAAATTCATAAGAGTCGGAATCTTTATATTTTTCATTTAACCTTACAACTTCTACCTGATCTTCTATTTCCGAATCTAAATCATCTTCTTTGTATATTTTTTGAATTAATTTTTTGCTTTCCTTTTTAACTTTTTCAACACTGCCACCTTGCATTAAATCGAGGGTTAATTTTTTCAGATCGTTAATGTCGTTCCGCATATCGAACAAAATTTTATACATAATTTCTCGTTCTGAAGAAAACTCACTGCTCGATTTTTTACTGTCAATGACCGATGGCAAATTGGTGCCTTTGGCTGGTAAATATTGTAACAACCCTTCAGAGGAAATTAGCCTTTTTTCTTCTACCACTGAAATTTCTTCTGCAATATTTCGCAACTGTCGAATATTTCCCGGGAATCCATAATTTTCCAATGCCTTAACGGCATTTTCAGAAAGTTTAACAGGAGGCATTTTATATTTTTGGGCAAAGTCTGATGCAAATTTTCTAAATAATAAATGAATATCACCAGCACGTTCACGCAATGGTGGCAAATTTATTTCAATGGTACTTAAACGATAAAATAAATCTTCCCTAAACTTTCCTTTATTTATGGCTTGTTGCATATTTAAATTGGTGGCGGCAACAATGCGTACATTTGTTTTTTGCACTTGGGAGGAACCCACTCTAATAAACTCTCCATTTTCCAATACGCGCAATAATCTGACTTGGGTTGTTAAAGGCAATTCACCAACTTCATCCAAAAAAATAGTGCCGCTGTCGGCAACTTCAAAATAACCGCTTCGCGCCGATGTTGCACCTGTAAATGAGCCTTTTTCATGGCCAAATAATTCGCTGTCAATGGTGCCTTCAGGAATTGCGCCACAGTTAACGGGAATATATTTTGCGTGTTTTCGGTGAGATAAGTGGTGAATTATTTTAGGAATACTCTCTTTACCAACACCACTTTCACCGGTAACTAAGACAGAAATATCGGTTGGTGCAACTCGAATCGCTTTTTCAAGTGCTCGGTTCAAGTGATGGTCGTTTCCAATAATTTCAAAACGTTGTTTTATTGCTTGTAATGATTCCATAGATTAAATTATTTTTCCTATTAGTGTGGCAGAAGTACAATCTTCAATATAAACGTTTACAAGATCGCCAAGTTTTTCATCTCCCTTAGGGAAAACCACCACAGCATTTTGTGAATTTCTTCCTTTCCAATGTTTATCAGATTTTTTTGATGCGCCTTCAATCAATACTTCAACTGTTTTTCCTACAAATTGTTCGGTATGGTGTAAACTGTGTTTTTGTTGCAGCAATATGATTTCGGAAAGTCGTCTTTTTTTAACTTCAAAAGGAACATCGTCTTCCATTTTTTTTCCCGCCAAGGTTCCCGGACGTTCAGAATAGGCAAACATAAATCCGAAGTCGTATTTTACATAATCCAATAAACTCAAAGTTTCTTGGTGTTCTTCTTCTGTTTCCCCGCAAAAACCAGTCATCATATCTTGTGAGATGCCACAATCTGGAATAATTTTTCGAATGTTGTCAACCAATTCAATATATTCTTCACGTGTGTGCTGACGATTCATTCTTTTTAACACAGAAGTGCTTCCGGATTGCACAGGCAAATGGACGTAATTGCAAATATTTTCATGATTTGCCATGATATAAATGACATTTAAATTCATGTCTTGCGGATTAGAAGTAGAAAAACGAATCCTTATTTTAGGAAACGAAGTTGCCACCAAATCCAATAATTCTGAAAAGTCTACAGCTGTTGTTTTAGCGATTTCAGAAGCATTTTTAAAATCCTTTTTCAAGCCGCCGCCATACCAAAGATAACTGTCCACATTTTGGCCTAAAAGTGTTACTTCTTTGTAGTTTTTTTCGCTCAACTCCCTAATTTCTTCTAAAATACTTTTTGGTTCACGGCTGCGTTCACGACCTCGGGTAAAAGGCACCACACAAAAAGTGCACATATTGTCGCAGCCTCTTGTAATGGAAACAAAAGCCGAAACGCCATTGCTGTTTAATCTAACAGGAGAAACATCTCCATAGGTTTCTTCTTTTGATAAGATTACATTTACGGCATCACGACCCGCATTTACTTCTTCCAATAAATTTGGCAAATCTCTATACGCATCTGGTCCAACAACCAAATCAACAATTTTCTCTTCTTCTAAAAATTTGGCTTTTAACCGTTCGGCCATACATCCTAAAACACCTACTTTCATAGACGGATTTATCCTTTTTACTGCATTGTATTTTTCCAGACGTTTGCGAACAGTTTGCTCTGCTTTATCTCGAATTGAACATGTATTTACCAAAACCAAATCCGCTTCTTCCAATAAATGTGTGGTATTATATCCTTCTTTTGAAAGAATGGAAGCTACAATCTCACTGTCGTTTAAATTCATGGAACAACCATAGCTTTCTATATATAATTTTTTGGAATTCCCTTCAATTTGCTCAGTTAAAAGCGCCTGTCCTTGATTTTTTTCTACGATAATTTTTTCGTTCCCCATAAGTTTTTATTGGAATGCAAAGGTATAACCAATTTTTCAAAAATATGACAGATTGGCAGAAATTTAACAAAGGAAAAAAGTTAAATAAAATAGAGTTTTTAAAGGTTCTTATTCAAATTAAAAAAATTCTATATACTTTTGCAATCCAAAACCCGAATTATACAAGGTGCTTTTATTTGAAACGGAAAAGGAGTTTATGGAGGTTTTAAAATTATAAAAATATAATATGGCGAAAAATTTAGTAATCGTAGAGTCACCTGCAAAAGCAAAAACTATTGAAAAATTTTTAGGAAACGATTTTCAGGTTGAATCCAGTTTTGGACATATAGCAGATTTGCCTTCCAAAGAAATAGGCATTGATGTTGAAGGTAATTTTAGCCCAAAATATGTTGTTCCTACCGATAAAAAAGCCTTGGTAAAAAGATTGAAAGATTTGGCTAAAAAAGCTGATATGGTTTGGCTGGCATCGGATGAGGACAGAGAAGGGGAAGCAATTGCATGGCATTTATATGAGCAATTAAAATTAAAGGAGCCCAGTACAAAACGAATTGTTTTTCACGAAATTACCAAGAAAGCCATATTAAAAGCGGTAGAAAATCCAAGAAGTATTGATTACAATTTGGTCAACGCACAACAGGCACGCAGGGTTTTGGACAGATTGGTTGGCTATGAATTATCGCCTGTGCTTTGGCGTAAAGTTAAAGGAGGTTTGTCGGCAGGGAGAGTTCAATCTGTGGCCGTAAGGTTAATTGTTGACAGGGAACGCGAAATAAAAAGTTTCATTCCGCAGGCTTCCTATAAGATTATGGCCCAGTTTATTACGGAGGAAGATAAGAAATTCAAGGCTTCTTTACCGAAAAATTTTGATACCAAGGAAGCAGCGGCATCGTTTTTAAATTCTTGTATCAACGCCAAATTTAAAGTTGCCGATTTACAGAAAAAACCGGCGACAAAATCTCCGGCAGCACCGTTCACAACTTCAACATTACAGCAGGAAGCTTCCAGAAAATTGTATTTTCCGGTAGCTAAAACTATGATGATTGCGCAACGTTTGTACGAAGCCGGACTAATAACATATATGAGAACAGACAGTCTTAATTTATCGGAAGATGCGAAAATTGAGGCACAAGAAGAAATTATTTCTTCTTACGGAAAGGAATATAGTAAACCAAGAAGTTTTCTTACCAAAGCAAAGGGCGCACAAGAGGCTCACGAGGCCATTAGGCCAACAAGTATGGGTCTTCAATCTGTTTCTGTTGATTATGATCAAGACAGGCTGTACGATTTAATATGGAAAAGAACCATTTCCTCGCAAATGAGCGATGCGCAATTGGAACGCACCAATGTAAAAATTACAAACACCAATAACAAAGAAGTTTTTACCGCAAATGGTGAAGTGATTAAGTTTGAAGGTTTTCTAAAAGTATATTTAGAAGGAACCGACAATGAAGATGAAGAGCAAGAAGGAATGTTGCCTAATTTATCTAAAGGTGAAGCTTTAGTCAATAAATCCATTACGGCAACGGAGCGTTACACAAGAGCTCCTTACCGTTATACCGAAGCGTCACTCGTAAAAAGAATGGAAGAATTGGGAATTGGTCGTCCGTCAACTTACGCTCCAACAATTTCAACAATTCAAAAAAGAGAATATATAGAAAAAGGAACTATTGAAGGTGAGGACAGAAGCTATACAGAGTTAAAATTAAAAGGTGGTGAAGTAATTACAAGAAAGTTGACCGAAAAAGTTGGTTCAGATAAAGGGAAGTTGGTACCTACCGATATTGGAAATATTGTAAACGACTTTTTGGTGAAGAATTTCTCAAATATTTTAGATTTTGGTTTTACGGCAAAAGTGGAATCAGAATTTGATGATATTGCAGAAGGAAAAGAAGATTGGATTAAAATGATTAAATATTTTTACAAATCATTCCATCCAATGGTTGCAGATGTTGCTGAAAATGCAGACAGGGCTAAAGGAGAACGCTTATTGGGCGTTGACCCAGAAAGTGGTAAAAACGTATATGCACGTTTGGGAAGATTTGGCGTTATGGTTCAAATTGGAGAAGCAACAGATGAAGAAAAGCCGAAGTTTGCAAGTTTACAAGGAGATCAAACACTATCTTCCATCACTTATGAAGAAGCAATGGATTTGTTCAAGCTTCCAAAAACAATTGGAGGTTACGAAGAGAAAGATGTTGTTGTCGCGGTTGGGCGTTTTGGGCCATATATAAAATATAACGATATGTTTGTCTCGATACCAAAAGGTGAAAATCCTATGTCAGTTGATATTAACCGAGCCATTGAATTAATTCAGGAAAAACAAAAAGCAGATGCCCCAATTTGTGAATATGAAAATATTCCTGTTCAAAAAGGCGTTGGACGATTTGGTCCGTTTTTAAAGTGGAACGGTATTTACATCAACGTAAATAAAAAATACGATTTCGATAATTTGACAGAAAAAGATGTTATTGAGTTAATTGAAGAAAAGAAACGTAAAAACATTGAAAAAGTTGTGCATCACTGGCCTGAAGATGGTATTTCTGTGGAGAAAGCACGTTGGGGAAGGTCAAATATTATTAAAGGAAAAACGAAAATTGAATTGCCAAAAACAATTGATCCAAGTAAATTAACACTGGAAGATGTTAAGGAAATAATTGAGAAAAACGCCCCAAAAAAGAAAACAACCAAAGGAAAAAAGGCTAAAAAATAATATTTTTATTATATTGCCGTCGAAAAAGAAATCTTACAACCCCTGAAAAATGAATTTCGATTACCTTAAGCCTATTGATGATGCAATATTGGAGCATGCAAAAATGCAATCCGATCAGTCTTTTGGACGATGTATCGAAATCTATTCTGTACAAAACGGATTTCCTGATTTAGCAAATAAAAAAATAGCCATTGTAGGGGTTGAAGAAGGCCGAGCTGCTATTGGAAATCATGAAACCGGGGCTAATTTAGATGAAATCAGAAAAGAACTTTACAAACTATTTCCCGGGAATTGGCCAATCAGCGTTGCGGATATAGGAAATATTCCTCAGGGAAATTCTATAGAAGATACTTATTTTGCTCTGGGAGAATTATTGTCTCACCTAATAAAAAATAGAATTATCCCCATAATTATAGGGGGAGGCCAGGATTTAACCTATTCAAATTACCGGGCTTACGATAAGTTGGAGCAAACGGTAAATATTGTTTCGGTGGACAATAAATTTGATTTAGGTGCCATTGAAGACGAACTAAACTCTCAATCTTATTTAAGTAAGATTGTCATGAACACTCCAAATAACTTATTCAATTTTAGTAATATTGGCTACCAAACCTACCTAAACTCTCAAAATGAAATTGATTTATTGGATGGTTTGTTTTTTGAAGCTTGTAGATTAGGTGAAGTTTCAAGCACTATTCAAGTGGTTGAACCTGTTTTACGTGATGCAGACATTGTAAGTATCGATTTGTCATCGGTTAAAAATGCAGATGCTCCCGCTAACAATAATGCCACGCCAAATGGTTTTACAGGGGCTGAAATTTGCGCCATTTCAAGATATGCAGGCATAAGTGATAAAGTGACCTCCTTTGGTATTTATGAATACAATCCCATATTTGACATAAAAAACCAAACAGCGCAGTTAATTTCACAAATGATTTGGTATTTTATAGAGGGCGTTAATTATAGAGCAAATGATTATCCTTTTGGATTAAAAGACAATTACCAAAAATATATAGTCCCCATTGAAAACCAAGTGTTGAATTTCTATAAAAGTAACAAAAGTGGTCGTTGGTGGATGGAAATTAATTTAAATGAAAGTAATAAATTTAAAAGACATGCGTTAATACCTTGTACATACCAAGATTACATTAGCGCCACCAATCAGGAAATTCCTGATAGGTGGATAAAAACGCTGAAAAAATTAGTGTAATAAAAATTGTGATCCGTATACTAAAACACATTTATTTTTGTTTTAAACAGATAACTAAAAATATTGTTTTGTAAGATAATTAGTAATACGTTTGCCTTAAAGGATTAAGAAAAAAAATATGAAGAAAATATCGTTGTATATTTTACTAGTCTTAGTTATATATAGTTGTGGATCTAGCGATCAGGGGGAATTAGTTGGGGTGAGATCAGGTAGTAAATGGCATTCTCAAAAACCCTTAGGCATGACTTTAGTGCCTGGGGGATCATTTACTATGGGTAAGCAAAGCGAAGATGTTGCAGGTGCGTTAAATTCACCAACAAAAACGGTAACAGTTCGCCCATATTATATGGATGAAACTGAAATCACCAATAGTGAGTACAAAGAATTTGTGTTTTGGGTTCGGGATTCTATTGTAAGAACGGAATTAGCCCTATTTTCTGATTTGATGTCTTCAGAAGGAGATATTATTTTGCAAGATTATCAGTTTTTGGCTGCTGATACAGTCAATATGTCTCCATATCAAAAATATATGATGAAAACCTATGGTAGTATGGGAGACATAAATTCTCCTACGCAAGGAAAAATGCTGAATTGGGATGAAAACCTTATTTGGAATGTCAATGAATTTCCAAGCGAAGAATATGCCGAAGTGATGATTGATTCAATTTTAATGCCTATTGAAGATAGTTTTGAAGGCAGAAGAATGGTGAATCCAAAAAAATTAAAGTTTAAATTTTCTTGGTTAGATCAAGAAGGCGCAGCAAGAAATGACGCAAAAAGAAGAGATTTTATTAAAACAGAAGTCGTCTCGGTATATCCTGATACAACAGTATGGATAAAAGACTACAATTATTCTTACAATGACCCAATGCATCAGGATTATTTTTATCATCAAGCCTATAATGATTACCCTGTTGTTGGTGTGTCATGGATGCAGGCAAAAGCTTTTTGTCACTGGAGAACCAAAAAGAAAAATGATTATTTAAGAACGAAGAAAAATCCGACCATAATTCCTCAATTTCGATTGGCAACGGAAGCTGAGTGGGAATATGCTGCACGTGGAGGTCTTGAAAATGCTACATATCCTTGGGGAGGTCCATACACCACAAGTGATAGAGGTTGTTTTTTAGCAAACTTCAAACCAGATAGAGGTAATTATGCCGTTGACGGTGCTTTATATACCATGGAGGCAAAATCATACTCCCCAAATGATTTTGGATTGTACAATATGGCGGGTAATGTTTCAGAATGGACAAATACAGCATATAGTGAAGCGTCATATTATATTGGTTCTACGATGAATCCGAATGTTGAAATTGACAAAAATAAGCGAAAAGTAATCCGCGGAGGTTCTTGGAAAGATGTAGCATACTTTTTAGAGGTAAGCACTCGAGATTATGAGTATGCAGACTCAGCAAGAAGTTATATTGGTTTTAGGACTGTACAGGATTTTCTTGGCACAAATATAAATGGAGAATAAATTCAACTTTAAAAGAAACTAACAAACTAACAAACTTTATTATGGCACAATCAAAAAATAGTAAAAAAATATTTAATTATGCTTATGGTATAGGAGCATCTATTGTAATTACGGGAGCATTGTTCAAAATTCAACACTGGTCTGGAGGTGGACTAATGTTATCAGTTGGTATGATTGTAGAAGCACTGGTGTTTTTTATCTCTGCATTTGATTCTGTTGAAGAAGATTTAGACTGGACATTAATTTATCCGGAATTAGCAAAAGGTAATGAGCGAACAAAAGATGTAGCAGAAACAAACGAAGTACAAAGTTTGCTTTCCCAAAAATTAGACGATATGCTTAAAGATGCAAAATTGGATTCAAGTTTAATGCAAAGTTTAAGCGAAAGCATTCAAAATTTTAAAGGAGCTGCAGAAAATATTGCTCCGGCAATTGACTCTATTGCAGCAACCAATAAATATAGCGAACAAATGTTTATGGCCGCAGCACAAATGGAATCTCTAAATAGCTTGTATAAAGTTCAAGTGGAAAGCGCAAGCAAACAAGCTGAAATTAATTTAGAGGTTACAGAAAATACCACTAGATTAAAAGAACAAATGGAATCATTGGCAACAAACCTATCTTCACTTAATGGTGTTTATGGCGGTATGTTATCGGCTATGTCAATTAAAAACTAATTAGTTGAGAAATAAATTATAAACTTAAAAACTAATTGGTATGGCTTCAGGTAAATTAACACCTAGACAGAAAATGATTAACATAATGTACTTAGTCTTCATTTCAATGATTGCTATGCAAATGTCGAAAGAAGTGCTTTCTGCTTTTGGTTACATGAATGAGAAACTTGCGGAAAATAATATTACAGCAACTGTAAAAAATAGTGTAACTCTTGAAAATTTAGCTACAAAAGCAGCAGAACAACCTGAAAAATATACTGAGCTTTATGCTAAAGCGAAAGCAGTGGACGAGTTATCCTCAAAATTTTATGGCTATTTAACGGAAAAAAAACAATTGTTTCTTAAAGAGCAAGAAGACGTGAAGGATTATGAGACAATGGATAAGACAAGTACTGTAGATGAGTACTTTTTTAAAGGAGATGCTTTTACGACTGAAGGTCAGGAATTTTTAAACAATGTGAATGGCTATAGAGACGGGGTAATTAAAATTATTGGAGAAAAAAGTCATTTGGCAGCAAATATTAAAAATCGATTTGATACTTCAGATCAAGATACTGATGATGGCAAACAACCTTGGTTAAAAAACAGATACGAAGGATTTCCTTTAATTTCAACAGTTACCAATTTAACATCCATGCAAACCGATATCGCAACAACGCAGTCTGAAATTTTCGGGACGCTGTTAGGTGGCCAGTTAGAAAGCGATGTTTCTATGTCTAATTACAATACAATTTTAATTCCTGAAAAATCTGCTTTTTTTCAAGGGGAAAATTTTAAAGGAAAAATAGTTTTAGGACGTTATGATTCGTCTTTAAAACCATCAGAAGTGGTGGTAAACGGAAATAAAATCACAACTATTGTAAATGGAGGGGCAATTTTAGATTTTCCAGCCGGTGCAGTTGGGGAACGTGAAATAAAGGGGAAATTTGTTTTTATTGAAAACGGGGAGCCCGTTGAAATTGAAATCAGCAGTTCTTATGCTGTAATTCCGAAACCAAATAGTGCGGTGATTTCAGCAGATAAAATGAATGTTGTTTATAGGGGGGTGGCGAATCCGATGACGATTTCAATTCCTGGAATATCAGATAATTTAGTAAATGCATCTGGCTCAGGATTATCTAAGGCAAGTGGTATTGGTAAATATATTATGACGCCGGGATCTGGTAGAGAAGTTAAAATTATTGTTACAGGAAAACTCCCTAACGGACAATCGGTCAGCTCTTCTCAAGATTTCAGGATTAAGGATATTCCTTCACCTGTAGGTTCTATAAGAAAGCAATCTGGCTATGTTATAATGCCTAAATCTAGTTTAGAAAAATCTACAGTTGGTGCAGAATTACCGGATTTTGATTTTGACTTGACACTTAATACCTCAGGGTTTACAATTAAAGTGCCTGGACAATCGGCTGTAGTTGTTAGAGGAAATAGAATGAATGATCAAGCACAAAAAGCAATTGGCAAATCAAAAAGGGGTGATGTTGTGACAATATTCGATATAAAGTCTTCGTTATCAGGTAACTCTTCTTATAAAATTAAAGATGCTTCGGCAGTGAGTATAGAAATACAATAAATTAAATTTAAATGATGAATAAGAAAAATATTGGAATTTTTATTTTGGCATTTGTGCTGTTCAATACCTTGTATGCACAGTCAAATTTATTGAATGCTAAGAAACCTTCCGATATTGGAAAAAAAACAGCACAACAAAAAGCCGTAGACTATGATAAACCATTAAAATATGGATATGTTGACGATAGAGATATTCTTTGGTCTAAAGTTGTTTGGGAATTTATTGATTTAAATGAGCGAATTAATTTGCCTTATTATTATCCTGTTGATACTATGAGTGTGTCAACTGACAGACGATCGCTTTTTGATACTTTATTAAAAGGTATTAAAAATGGTGACATTACTGAGGTTTATGACGATTCTTATTTTACAGCAAAAATGACTAAAGCTGAAATTAATAACAAGCTTTACAGAGTTGATACTACAGCTGCAGGTTTTGATGAATTAAATGCAGGAAGCTCAAATATTGATGAATATATTGACAAAATTAATTTAACATCCCAAGATATCGAAGGATTTAAAATTAAAGGACTTTGGTATTTTGACAAGCGACAAGGAGAATTAAAATACCGATTGATTGCTTTAGCTCCCATTGCTCCGGATGTTCAAATAATGGGCAGGGAAGATATCAATGTAAATCCTGAACAATTGGCATTGTTCTGGGTTTATTTTCCAGATGCACGACCAACACTGCATCACGCAAAAGTTTTCAATCAAAAAAATTCAGCGTATCCGATATCTTTTGACCATTTGTTAAATGCGAGAAGATTTAGCTCTATCATTTACCGTGAGGAAAATATTTATGGTGATAGGGATGTGGGTGAGTACGTAAAAGGGAATGCATTATTCCAGGTATTGGAGTCCAATAAAATTAAAGAAGATATCAGAAATAAAGAACTGAATATGTGGAGTTATTAAAATCACCAACACAAAATTTAAAACTCCTGCAATTTGCAGGAGTTTTTTGTTTTATAAAGTAACTTTGTAGGATGCAGGTAGATTATATAATAGTAGGTTTGGGATTGGCAGGATTGGCCTTCACCAAAGAATTAGATAAGCATAAAAAATCATACATGGTTTTTGAGGACAATTCTCAAAACTCTTCGATGGTGGCGGGAGGAGTATACAATCCAGTAATATTAAAACGATTTACCCCAGTATGGAATGCTAAGGAACAGTTGAATATTGCTTTGCCTTTTTATAAGGAGTTAGAAATTCAATTCAATAAAAAATATGATTACCCTATAGATATATACAGAATATTTAAATCGGTTGAAGAACAAAATAATTGGTTTGCTGCCTGCGACAATCCAGTGCTTTCAAATTATATGTCCACAAAATTAGTTAAACAAAAATACGAAGGGATTTTAGCCGATTTCGGTTATGGTAAATTAATGAATACAGGAAGAATTGACACAAAAACCTTGCTGGAAGATTATCGGAATTATTTATTGGATAGAAAATTAATCTCTAATGACAGCTTTCAATATTCAGATTTAAAAATTACCGAAAACACTGTTGAATATAAAGGTTTAAAAGCCTCTAAAATTGTTTTTTGTGAAGGTTTCGGACTAAAGAACAATCCTTTTTTTAATGAGTTGCCTATGCAAGAAGCAAAAGGAGAGCTTATTGTCATTTACGCACCCAATTTGAATATTAATTTTTTAATAAAATCAGCCTTGTTTGTGCTTCCTTTAGGAAATAATCTCTATAAAGTTGGCGCTACATTTAATTGGAAAGACAAAACGCAGTTTCCAACGGAAGAAGGAAAAAAGGAATTGGTAACCAAATTGGAAACATTTATAACGGTTCCGTATAAAATTGTGGAACATATTGCAGGGATACGGCCAACGGTTAAAGACAGAAGACCTTTGGTTGGTAAACATCCAAAGCATCAAAATTTAGCTGTTTTAAATGGGTTGGGAACTCGTGGTGTTATGATTGCGCCAAAAGTTGCGAAAGCATTATACAATAATTTAGAAAATGGAATTGCCTTGGAAAAGGAAATTTCTATTGCTCGTTTTCTTTAACTTTTGTTGCGCTTGGATCGTATTCTATAAATAAATTGATCCAAATTATTCTTGAAAGTCGAGTGGAAACTGGCGCAGTTAAAACCAATACTACGACAATGGGAATAAAACTTTCAACCAAACTTAAGTTAAAAATCAGGGTGGAAATAATAAAGGTTACTACTGAAATTCCTACTGTGAGTCCGTAACTAACATACATAGCACCATAAAAAAAAGAAGGTTCCATCATATATTTTAAACCACATTTAGAACAATGCTCATGCATTTGAAAAGCTTTATTTAATTTAAACATATTCTTCTCTTTCATAAAATCACCTTCGTGGCATCTTGGACATTTATTGAATAAAATGCTGTAAAGTTTGGTTCCTTTTTCAAACATTTTCGTTTTTTATTTTCTGTGGATTTACAAAATTATTAATTTAAAAGACTTTAACGGAGTACCAAATTTTTTTATAGTACTTTTGTCCGATTTTTAAAAAACATACAAATTTACATTAAATTATAAACTATTAATGCTTAACGTACATAATTTATCGGTTTCTTTTGCCGGTTCTGATTTGTTTTCAGGAATTACTTTTAAATTAAATAAAGGTGACAGAATTGGATTAATTGGAAAAAATGGAGCGGGGAAATCAACCTTGTTAAAAGTCCTTTCTAAGGATATTGAAGCTACTGGCGGAACAATGGCTTTTGATAAAGAGGTGCGAATTGGATTTTTGCGTCAGGATATTGATTTTGTTGAAGGAAGAACAATTTTGGAAGAAGCTTATCAGGCTTTTGAAGAAATTAAGCTGTTAGAGGGTAAATTGGAAATCATCAATCACGAATTGGTGACAAGAACCGATTATGAGAGCGAATACTATCATGATTTAATGGTAAATTTAAATGAAGTTTCTCAGCGATATGAATTGTTGGGCGGCTATAATTATCAGGGAAGTACAGAAAAAATATTACAGGGTTTAGGATTTCAAAGAGAAGATTTTGACAAGCTTACCAATACTTTTTCCGGAGGTTGGAGAATGCGTATTGAGTTGGCAAAGCTATTATTGCAAAATAATGACATTTTATTGCTGGATGAGCCAACGAACCATTTGGATATTGAATCCATTATTTGGTTAGAGAATTTCCTTAAAGTCTATTCTGGTGCAATTGTGTTGGTTTCGCATGATAAAATGTTTTTAGACAATGTAACCAACAGAACCATAGAAATTTCTTTGGGTAAAATTTATGATTACAAAAAACCCTATTCCCAGTTCTTATTACTTCGAGGTGAAATAAAAGAAAAACAATTACAGGCACAAAAGAATCAGGAGAAAGAAATTAAAGCAACACAAGTTTTAATAGATAAATTTAGAGCGAAGGCGAATAAGGCGACCATGGCTCAATCTTTAATAAAAAAATTGGATAAAGTTGATCGTATTGAAGTTGACAGCGATGACAATGCGGTGATGAGTGTTAAGTTCCAAATCTCTAAAGAGCCTGGTAAAATAGTCATTGAAGCAGAAAATTTATCGAAGAGTTATGGTGATAAACATGTATTGGAAGATGTTGATTTATTGATAGAAAAAAATAGTAAAATCGCCTTTGTTGGTCAAAACGGACAAGGTAAATCAACGCTTGCAAAAATTATAGTGGGAGAAATTCCGCACGGAGGCCATTTAAAATTGGGTCATAATGTTGAAATCGGATATTTTGCCCAAAACCAGTCAGAATATTTAGAGGCAGAAAAAACCGTGTTGGAAATTATGGAAGATGCCGCAACTGATACCAACAGATCTAGAGTAAGAGATATGTTGGGGTCATTTTTGTTTAGTGGCGACACAGTGGATAAAAAAGCGAAAATGTTATCGGGTGGTGAAAGAAACAGGTTGGCTTTGTGTAAGTTGCTATTGTCTCCGTTTAATGTTTTAATTATGGATGAGCCAACAAACCATCTTGATATGGCATCTAAAAACGTACTAAAGGTAGCCCTCAAAAAATTTGAAGGGACGTTAATTTTGGTATCGCATGACAGAGATTTTTTACAAGGATTGGCTACAACAGTTTATGGTTTTAAAGACAAAGTAATTAAAGAATATTTGGGTGATATCGACTTTTTCTTGGAACAACATCAGATAGAAAATCTTCGTGAAGCAGAAAAGAGAACAGTTGTTGCAAAAAAATCGGGTACTTCTAAAAATAAAAAAGAGGAGGCTCAATTGTCAAGAGAAGAAGATAAGGAATTTAAAAAGTTGAAAAATAAATTGTCTAAAATAGAAACTCAGATAGATAATTTGGAAAGAGAAATTTCAGAAATGGATGAAGATTTAGTTAAAGATTTTGAGGGAACTTCAGGCAAACCCAATTTTTTTGATAACTATAAAGCAAAAAAAAGCAAAGTAGAAAAGTTAATGGATGAGTGGGCTGCAATTGAAGAAAAATCGGAGAATTGTTCTTAGAAAATAAAAATAGCAGAATACAGCAAATTCATTTTTCTGAAATTGAAAATAGTGGTGTTACCCTTTTTATAAAACGTGAAGATGAATTACATCCGTTTATTTCAGGGAATAAATATCGAAAATTAAAATATAATTTAGCAGAAGCCGCCAAACAAAATAAAAGCACCTTGTTAACTTTTGGCGGTGCCTATTCCAATCACATTGCTGCAATAGCTGCAGCCGGCTTTGCCTTGAATTTAAAAACAATTGGGATTATAAGAGGAGATGAACTGGCAAATAATTTGTTGGAAACCATTCAAAATAATCCAACTTTAAAATTTGCTTCAGAACACAATATGCAACTGGAGTTTATTTCAAGAGCAGATTACAAAATTAAAACTGCACCTGAATTTATTGCTTCACTTAAAGAAAAATTTGGAGACTTTTATTCGGTTCCGGAAGGTGGTACAAATAATTTTGCCGTAAAAGGCTGTGAGGAAATCCTTACTGATGAAGATGTGAAATTCAATGTTGTTTGTTGTGCTGTTGGAACAGGAGGAACCATTTCGGGAATTATAAACTCGCTTAAAAGTCATCAAAAAGCAATTGGTTTTCCGGCCTTAAAAGGTGATTTTTTGCAACATGAAATAAAAAAGTATATACTAAAACAAGATAATTGGAGTTTGAATACCAACTATCATTTTGGTGGTTATGCAAAAGTTTCAGAGGAATTAATTATATTTATCAACAAATTCAAAAGTGAGACAAAAATCTCTTTAGATCCTGTTTATACTGGGAAAATGATGTTTGGTATAGTGGATTTAATTAAAAATGGATTTTTTGAAGGGGGATCTAAAATTTTAGCGATTCATACAGGTGGTTTGCAAGGAATTGATGGAATGAATAATTTATTGAAAAAGAAAAATTTAGTACAAATAGTTTAAGTTATGAAGTTGAAAATTGTTTTAATTTGTCTGTTAACCATTGGTTTTTTAACAAGTTGTAAATCTAAGAAGCAAGTAGTGCATTCGCAGCCAAAAACAGCACATCATAAAGTTGTTGAAAGGACAGAGGAAATAGCTCAAAGAGAGACGGAAAATGAGGTGAAAACAACAATTTTCAGTTCAACAGAAGACTATATTCAATTTTTTAAAGAAGCTGCCATAGAGGAAATGCGGATCTATAAAATTCCGGCAAGCATTACCTTGGCGCAAGGTATTTTAGAATCTTCAAGCGGTAATAGCGAACTCACTAAAAGGTCGAATAATCATTTTGGCATAAAATGTCATAAAGGATGGGAAGGCAATCATACACTTTATGATGATGATGAAAAGGGTGAATGTTTTAGAGTTTATGATAATCCAACAACTTCATATAGGGATCATTCTTTGTTTTTAACATCTAGGAGCAGATATTCGAAATTATTCAATTTGGCACCAGGAGATTATGTTAGTTGGGCAAATGGGTTAAGTGATGCTGGTTATGCAACCGACAGAAGGTATCCGGCAAAATTAATTGGATTGATAGAAAAATTCGAATTGAGTAAGTACGACGCAGAAGTATTAGGAAAATCTTTTGTAGCGCAAAAATCTTCTAAATCTTCAAATTATATTGTAGTTAAGGGGGATACATTGTATTCAATTTCCAAAAAGTATGATTTATCAGTGGAAGAACTTAAAAAAATGAACGGCCTTCATTCTAATGAAATAAGTATTGGGCAAACGTTAAGTTTGACAAAATAAGATAAAACCCCATTTAATTAGACCTGATATTTTTTTCAACTTCAGTCCATTAAGTAATTAACTCTTCATTTTTGTGATATTTTTCATTGAATAAGTGAATTAAAATCAGTATATTAGATACTGTTTAATTAGTGGAAATATAATAAAACTCAGTAATTCAATTTGATTTTTACCGTATTAATTTTAAGGCAATTATGAAATGAATGAATTAGATAAATTTATTGAGAACTTCAGAAGTTGGGAATCAAGTCTATTGATAATTGAACTCATTCAATTTATTCTTTGGTTTACTTTTATTCTATTTATATCTTGGTTGATACGAAAAAGCATTAGCAGAAGAATTAAAGATAATACGGCGCGATACCGATTAAAAAAGATTATCCGTTTAGCCAGTTATATTTTAATTATTCTTTTGGTTATTCTAACCTTCACAAGTGAAATTAAATACTTTACTATTTCAATAGGATTAATAAGTGCCGGTATTGCATTCGCCCTGCAAGAGGTAATATTAAGCGTTGCCGGTTGGTTTGCAATTTTTGGCTCAAGCATTTACAAGCCAGGTGATCGAATAGAGATAAATGGTATTAAAGGAGACGTAATTGATATTGGTGTAACCAGAACTACATTAATGGAAATAGGCGAGTGGGTTAAAAGCGATAATTACAGTGGGCGCATAGTTCAAATTAGCAATGCTTTTGTGTTTAAAGTAGCCGTTCATAATTATTCTGCCAACTTTCCTTTTGTTTGGGATGAAATAGATATTCCTATTAAATATGGATCTGATATTACACTTGCAAATCAAATTATACTTGATGCTGCAAAAAAAACGTTGTCGAATTATGCTGATTTTGCTAAAGAACATTGGAAAATAATGGTAAGTAAATATTTAATTGAAAATGCAAATGTAGATTCTACGATTACATTTAAGCTAACGGATAATTGGATAGAATTTAATCTTAGATACGTAGTTGATTTCAAAAAAAGAAGAGCAACAAAAAAAGAACTTTTTAAGGATGTTTTCAATGAAATTAACAAAACTAACGGAAAAGTAACGCTTGCTTCCGCTACTTTTGAAATTGTTGGGTTGCCCAATCTTAATGTTGATATTAGTGATAAAAACAAATAGAAAAACGCTGCTACACGCAGCGTTTTTCTATTAAACTACAAACCAAACCTAACTTCTGTTTTTAAAAAATCTTGACTGACGTCCATCATTTTTAAAATTTTTTCGTATGCAACCCTGATTCACTCTGTTCGGTTTATCTATATATCTTCTTCCATATTTCATTTTAGCATTGCTTATTTTTTCCCATTTTTCAAACTGGTCTTTTTGGAGAATATTTTTCATGGCATTTTTGGTTTCAAGTTGTCTTTCAAGTTGGTTGTTTTTAAATTGAAACCTTTCATCACTTGTTGGTTTAATGCCATTCTGATTTTTTTGTCTAAAATTTTTTCTCATTATTTGACATTCTTCGGCTTGTTTTTTCTTCAAGTCATACACAGCTTTTTGTTGATTTTTATCTAAATCAAAATTCAATGTCAATCTTTTTGTATGCAATTCTGCAATTTGTTCAGGAGTGAAATCAGCCCTTTTCCCAATTCTTCCTTTTCTTTCTTGTGCATTTATTGTTGAAGTTAACAATATTGCAATCACAAACAATCCCAATAGTTTTTTCATAATATGTATTATTAATTTGTTATATCTCTTTGACCCGTTGAAGCGAAAAAGGTTTAAATTGTTAACAATCATTAACACTCATTAACATTTTTTGTATTCATAGAGGTTTTGAGTTTTATATAAGATTGCAATATTTAACGTATTTTTGCAAAATATGATGATGAATAAACTTTCCGATTGGTTGCCTACCACAAATAAAGAGGTCAAACTCAGAGGCTGGGATGAACTGGATGTTATATTGTTTACAGGAGATGCCTATGTGGATCATCCCGCATTTGGTGCAGCTGTAATCGGACGACTTTTGGAGAGTTACGGGTTAAGGGTGGCCATTGTACCACAACCAAGTGTACACGACAATTTGCAGGATTTCTCAAAATTGGGAACGCCAAAATTATTTTTTGCCGTTACCGGAGGTTGTATGGACCCTATGGTCAGCAATTACACAGCGAGCAAAAGAAAACGAGACAATGATGCTTACACCCCCAACGGAGATAAAGGATTTAGGCCTGATTACGCAACCACTGTTTATTCAACTATTCTAAAGGAAAAATTCCCTGAAGTCCCTGTTTTAATTGGTGGGATTGAAGCTTCACTTAGAAGAGTTACCCACTATGATTACTGGAGTGATACTTTAAAACCAACCATTTTAATCGATTCAAAAGCCGATTTATTGGTTTATGGAATGGGAGAACAACCTTTGCATGAAATTGTAAATTTATTAAAGAAAGGGGTGCCTTTTTCTAGCATAAAAACGGTTAAACAAACTGCTTTTTTGGTTGATAAAGGAGAAAAAATTCCAAAAAATAAAAACTGGAAAGATGCAACCATCAATTCACATGAGGTTTGTTTGAAGGACAAGAAATTGTATGCATCAAATTTTAAGGTGATTGAACAGGAATCCAATAAGCTACATGCTGACAGAATTTTTCAGGAGGTTAATGATTATACTTTGGTCATAAATCCGCCTTATGAAACAATGACCGAATCTGAAATTGACGCTTCTTTCGATTTGCCTTACACACGATTGCCACATCCAAAATACAATTCTCGCGGACCTATTCCTGCATTTGAAATGATTAAATTTTCCATAAATATCCATCGCGGTTGTTTTGGCGGTTGCAGTTTTTGCACCATTTCAGCGCATCAGGGAAAATTTATTGCCAGCAGAAGTCAGGAGTCTGTTTTAAAAGAAGTTGACAAAGTTGCCAATATGCCCGATTTTAAAGGGTATTTGTCTGATATTGGAGGGCCATCGGCAAACATGTATAAAATGAAAGGAAAAGTACAGGAGATTTGCGATAAATGCGTTTCCCCTTCTTGTATTTCTCCGGTGATTTGTCATAATTTAGATACCTCACACAAACCTTTAACAGAGCTTTACAAAGCCGTTGACAAGCATCCAAAAGTTAAAAAATCCTTTATCGGAAGCGGAATTCGACATGATTTATTGGTGCCTGAATTCAATAAATTAGCCGATCCTAAAGAGCTGGATGCTTATACCGAAGAAGTGATGACAAATCATGTTTCGGGCAGATTGAAGGTTGCTCCGGAACATACATCAGACAATGTGTTGAAATTGATGCGCAAACCTTCTTTCGCTTATTTCCATAAATTTAAGGAGCGTTTTGACGCCATAAATATTCGTAAAAAATTAAATCTTCAACTCATCCCATATTTTATTTCCAGTCATCCTGCCTGTGAATTGGAAGACATGGCAAATTTAGCTGCTGAAACCAAAGATTTGGGATTTCAATTGGAACAGGTTCAGGGTTTTACACCTACACCAATGACAGTTGCTACGGTTATTTATTATAGTGGCTATCATCCTTATACTTTGAAACCGACGAAAACGCCAAGAACCAAACAGGAAAAAGATGAACAACACCGATTTTTCTTCTGGTACAAAAAGGAAAATCAGCAATGGATCAGAAACACGCTCACAAAAGTAGGCAGAACCGATTTGCTGCAGAAATTGCTTCCGGAGAATAATAGCTGGAGGAAAAATAAAAAAGCACCGGCCAAAAACACCTTTAATGATACCATTACCTTTAAGAAATCAACTAAAGGGAAATCCTTCAAAAGAAATAAAACAAAGAATTAAGCAATAAAAATTTAAGGCTATAAATTAAAATCCTAAATTTGTTTTTACTTTAAACCAACAAATAATGAGAAAATTATTGTTATTTTTTTTATTGTTTTCAGCTTCTTTAATTGCCCAAAATAAAGTTAAAGCTGATTTAAGCAATCCAAATGCAACTATTTATACCCATTTATATTTTTTACAATCAGGTTCCTACAACCCCGAAAAAGCAGCAACCGTAATTTATGGTTATGACAGTATGGAGGCAGAGGAAATTGCCATCAAATTGAAAAAAATAATGGATGCTAAAGGCTTAAAAGTTGATTTTAGCAAGGTGCCAACCAATAGCATGTATTCTGACACAATATCCACCAAAGGAAGAAATCAGTATGTGTTATTTCCAAACAAAATGCCTGAAATATATTTAGAAAAAATTGAAGATAATTGGTATTATTCTAAAGAAACTTCCAGCATAGTTAAAGAGCTTTATCAAAGCATGTATCCTTGGTATACAGCAAAATTGCAACAAATAATACCTGAAGCTGGTCACAGGACTTTTTTCAACATTGAACTTTGGCAATATATTGGTTTTATGATATTGCTAACAATCTGTTTTGGGCTATTTTATGTTTTGCGTAAAATTGTTTTTTTAATTTTGAATAAAGCGCAGCATTTAATCATAAATATATCAAACGAAGAAATCAAATCTTCTTTGAAAAAATTAACGCGTCCCGTTGTTTTATTGCTGTTAATGACATTTGTAAAAAAGACATTGCCTTCGTTGGTGTTGCACATTGATGTTTACAATTTTTTGGTTTTGGCAATAAATATAATGGTGGTTGTTTTTTGGATTTATGTATTCCTAAAACTCGTGAATTCAATTATGAGTATTTATGCTGATTTTGCTGAAACTACGTCTTCTAAACTTGATGATCAATTGGTTCCTGTTTTAAGAAATTTTTTAAAGGGACTCGTTATCTTTCTGGGGATACTTAAATTTTTGACACTTTTTGGCGTTGACGCTGTTACTGTGCTGGCTGGTGCTTCCATTGGTGGTATTGCGGTGGCGTTGGCTTCTCAGGACACTGTTAAAAACTTTATAGGAACCATTATGATTTTTGTGGACAAACCTTTTCATATTGGTGACTGGATTGAAGCTGGTACAGTGATTGGTACTGTTGAAACGGTTGGTTTTAGATCAACTACGGTAAGGGCAGCAGACACAACTATTTTCCAAATTCCAAATAGCCAACTGTCGGAAATGGTGGTGAACAATAAAGGTTTGCGTTCTTTCCGTCGTTACAGCACAAATTTAGGGATCCGCTATGAACGCCTCCGGAGCTTATTGAGGCTTTTGTGCTTGGCATAAGAAGAATTATTGAATTGGAACCGTCTACAAGAACAGATGCTTTTAATGTGGAGTTTGTTGGTTTTGCAGATTCTTCCTTGTCCATACTTTTAAATATTTATTTTGTGAATTTAGATTGGGCAAACGAACAATCTTCCAAACACATTTTGCATATGAAGATTTTAAAATTGGCCAATAGTTTGGGTGTTGGATTTGCATTCCCATCTTCAACGTTAATGATAGAACAATTTCCAGATAAAAAAGGAGCCGACATCAATTACAATATAGATGAAAAAAGAATTCAGGATATATTAGATGCCATTAATAAACCAGTAGAATGAAAAAAATTATCATAATTCTTGTCACAATCATGATGTTTTCTTGCAAGGAAAGCAACAACGCTCGCAAACCTATAAAACAAGTTACTGTTGAACAAAACTGGACCGAAATGCAAAAGAAACTAAGTAAATACGTAACCTTTAAGCTGACATCAGATCTAAGTGTTTTAACAGAAAATGAACGTGAAATGTTGCCAATTCTGATAAAGGCAGCATCTAAAATGAATGAGCTGTTTTGGGTTGAGGCCTATGGGGATAAAAAACAACTTTTAGACGCTGTTTCTGATGAGGATACTAAAAAATTTATAGAAATAAATTATGGCCCTTGGGATAGGCTTGATGGAAATAATCCTTTTGTTGAAGGTGAAGGAAATAAACCTTCCGGAGCAAATTATTATCCGAAAGATATAACGAAATTAGAATTTGAGGCTTTTACGGATGCAACCAAATCGAGTTTGTACACTTTTGTTAGAAGAAATGAAGAAGGGAAATTGTATACAATTCCTTATCACATTCAGTTTAAAAATGAGGTGAAAGAAGTGGCAAATTTATTGTTGGAAGCCTCAAAATTAGCCGATGATGAAGGTCTTAAAAATTATTTAGAATTGCGTGCCCAAGCATTTTTGGATGATAAATACCAAGCCAGTGATTTGGCCTGGATGGATATGAAAACCAATACACTCGATATTGTCATCGGCCCAATTGAAACCTATGAAGACCAGCTTTTTGGGTATAAAGCATCTCACGAAGCTTACGTGCTGATAAAAGATAAGGTTTGGAGTGATAAATTGGCCCATTTTGTCAGTTTTTTGCCTGAATTGCAAAACGGACTTCCTGTTTCTGATGCTTATAAAACGGAAATCCCAGGAACAGATTCCGATTTAAATGCTTATGATGTTGTTTATTATGCAGGTGATTGTAATGCAGGCAGCAAAACCATTGCCATTAATTTACCAAATGATGAGGCTGTTCAATTGCAGAAAGGAACAAGAAGACTGCAATTGAAAAATGCCATGCGTGCCAAATTCGATAAAATTTTAGTTCCAATTTCAGAAATTTTAATTGATTCAATTCAGCGTAAATATATTACGTTCGATGCTTTTTTTGCCAACACCATGTTTCATGAAGTTGCTCACGGTTTGGGAATAAAAAATACCATTAACAATAAAGGCACAGTTAGAAATGCTTTAAAAGAACAGGCTTCTGCCTTAGAAGAAGGAAAAGCTGATATTTTAGGATTGTATATGGTGCAGCAGTTGCATAAGAAAGGAGAGTTGGATGGTAATATAAAAGACTATATGACCACTTTTATGGCAAGTATCTTTCGCTCGGTGCGTTTTGGCGCTTCAAGTGCACATGGGAAAGCCAATATGATTCGTTTTAATTTCTTTAAGGAAAAAGGTGCTTTTAGCAAAAATGAAGACGGCACCTATAAAGTAAATTACGATGAAATGGAAGAGGCCATGCGACAATTATCGTACCTTATTTTAACCTTACAGGGCAATGGTGATTACGAAGGTGTTGCCAAATTGGTTGATGAAAAAGGAGTAATTTCAAGTGATTTACAAAGTGATTTAGACAAATTGAGCAAAGCGAATATTCCTGTAGATGTGATTTATGACCAAGGCGTTGAAGTGTTAGGTTTGTAACGATTAAAGTTATTTCATATAAAAAAGGAGCCTTCATCGAAGGCTCCTTTTTATTTTCAGGATATAAAATAATTTAAATATGATCAATTTCTTTTCAATTTTCTTTGAATTTTTTTAATGGCAGATTCAATAGGTTTGTCGGGTTCAATCACGTTATAGGCCCCCCAAAATTCAGGATCTTTAAATCCGGAAGTGTTATCACTCATAATTACAGACGGTCTCATTCTATCTTTGGATCTAGGAAGTTGGCTGGTATCACTTTTTTCCCAATCTGTAACAGCCATTTCAATAGTCGTATTATAGATGGTATTGAACCATTTTTTATCCCAGTCAATTTTAAATCCAAGTTGAATTCTGCTGTAGCTATAGTACCATTTACCATCTTTTTCTCTGTATTCTACTTGATAATAAGCTTCAATAGGAAGGACGTTTACGCCTCTAGGTTTTTTAATGATAAAAAATTTACTGGCTTTTTGTTTATTTTCAAGATTTAAATAAAATTTAGCATTGGTTAACGCCAATGTTTGTGCATCTATATATAATTTCCCATAAAAATAGGGCTCATAGATGTATTTTTTTTGTTTAAATTTCACAACGTAAATTAGTCTGTTGTCAATTTTTGTTGAGTTGTCAAAATTAAAGTCATAAATATCAATCATATCTTCAGCAAATAACATCTCAGTGTTTTTCATGATATCGAGATATAAGGTGTTAAATGGCCCGCCCCTGAGTTTAAAAGCCACCGTATCTAATTTGTTGTAATCAGTGCTTTTGCGCGCTTTGTAAAGTTTTAATATATCACTTCTGCCGGAAGTATAGGGTTGTTTATAAATTTCAACCACAGCTTCTGACAGCGATACATAGGTTCTTCTTTTTTTTATGGTTTCTCTATAAAATGAAGTCATTTTTAGGTTGTCATTATAATAATTGTCACCTTTTCTTCGAAGTGCTTCTTGTACTAAAGAGGTTGCATCTTTTACATTAATTTTAACTTCAGAAAGTTCTTCTATATACGTTTCAAGTTTTATGATTGTATTTTTTGTGTCAAAATCTGCCAAACTTATAACTTTACTGGTGTAGCCCAAAAATGAAACAGTAACCCTTCGACCTGAAAACCTTTTTGGAACTTTTAACAAAAAATCGCCTTGAGAATTCGTTAGGGTACTAATATTTGTTCCGTTCACCAGCAATGTCGCATATTCCAAATCTTTTTTGGTTTTAACGTCTATTACTTTTCCTCTATATTCGCTGTATTCAATAGTGTCATTTAGAATTCTATTGGCTGAATAACTGTAATTATGAAATCCGATAATGAGTAGAAATAAGAAAAATGAGGTTACAAAGGATTTTCTGGTTGAAAATGTTACTTGTTTTATCATGGCTCACAAGTTTAAGTTAAAAACACAAATTTGACTATACAAGATACAAAATTTTCATATACTAAAACAGAAAAAAGGAATCACATTGCTGTAATTCCTTTTTTCTGTTTTAGTGTTTTATATTTTAAAGTTTAGATTTTCTTTTCAGGAATAGGAAAACCTTTATCTCTCAAAAGCGGATCAATGGTGGCATCACGTCCACGGAATTGTCTGAATGCTTCAGCAGGATCAACAGAATTTCTCGGTGCAAATAAATATTTTACCATTTTCGCGGCTAACTCTTTATCGTAAAATCCTCCAGGAGCTTCTTGAAATGCTTCCGCAGCATCTGCAGTAAGCACATCTGCCCACATATATCCGTAATAGGCAGTTGCATAGCCCTCTCCGGAAAACACATGACCAAAATGCGGCGTGCGGTGTCGCATAACCAACTCTTTCGGCATATTCATCTCAGTTAAAGTTTCTCTTTCAAAGTCGTCCACATTTATATTTGTTGGGTCAGTCATATGTAATTTCATATCCATTATGGCAGAGGCCAGATATTCTGTTGTTGAAAAACCCTGGTTAAAGGTTGAAGCTTTTTTAATTTTGGCAACCAATTCTGCAGGAATTCGTTTACCTGTTTTATAATGTACCAAAAACTTGTCAATAAGTTTGTCGGTTGAAAGCCAGCGTTCTAATACTTGAGACTGAAATTCGGTATAATCTCTTATACCATTATTAAGTGTAGGATATTTTACATCTGCAGAAAAGAAATGCAATGCGTGTCCAAATTCATGTAAAAACGTTGTTGCATCATCCCAGGAAACCAAAACAGGTTCACCCGGAGCGGGTTTTACAAAATTAGAATTGTTAGAACCCAATACTGTTTTTTTTCCGTCGAATGTGGAATAATCTCTATAGGTTGTTGCCCATGCTCCTGATCTTTTTCCTTGTCGGGCAAACGGATCCAAATACCACAATCCGATGTGTTCACCTGTTGTTTTGTTGGTTACTTCCCAAACTTTTACGTCTTTATGAAAAACGGGAACAGATCCTTCTGGGACTGGAGTAAACTTGAAATTAAACACTTCATCCGCAACAAAAAATAAGGCTTGGGTAAGTTTATCAAGTTGTAGATATTGTTTTACTTCATCAGAATCCAAATCGTATTTTTCTTTTCTTACTTTTTCGGCATAATAGCGATAATCCCAAGGTTCAATGGTAATATTATCATTATCTGCAATAGCCTGCATATCTGCAACTTCCTCTTTAACTCTGGCAATGGCAGATGGCCAGACTGCATTCATAAGCGCCATAGCATTTTCGGGTGTTTTTGCCATTCTGTTTTGCAAGCGCCAATCTGCGTAATTGTCAAAACCCAAAAGTGCCACCCGCTCTTTTCTTAGTTTCAGTATTTTAGCCACATTTTCGTTATTGTCAAATTCATCTCCATTGTCACAGCGAGAATAATAGTTTTCCCAAACTTTTTCACGCAACGTTCTTTCTTCGGAATAGGTTAAGAAGGGATCCATGGAAGATCTTGTGTTTGTAATGGCATACTCACCTTCATGCCCTCTGTCTTTTGCTGCTTTTTCTATAGCTTTAATCATGGATTCCGACAATCCGCTTAATTGGTCTTTTGTTAGGTAAACCACATAATTCTCTTCGTCTGCCAAAATATTATTGGAGAAATTGGTGTATAAAGAGGAAAGTTCTTTATTAATGGCTGCGTAGCGTAATTTTTTTGTATTATCCAATTCTGCGCCATTCATGGCAAATCTTTCATAAATAAGTTGGGTTACCCTTTGCTGATCTGCTTCTAACGGATTTTGCAATGAATTTTCATAAACCGTTTTAATTCTGTTAAATAATTTTTTGTTTTGTGATATTTTTGAACTAAACTCCGACAATATTGGAGCCATCTCACCTTGAATTTTTCTGAATTCTGGCGAAGATAAACTGCCGCTCAAGATGCTGTAATATTTGAAAACCCGATCAAGAACTTCGCCTGATCTTTCCATCATTACAATGGTGTTTTCAAATGTTGGTGCATCAGCATTGTTGGTGATGGCATCAATTTCTTCCAAATTTAAAGCCATTCCAGTTTCTAAAGCTGGCTTTATGTCGTTGATGTTCATTTTGTCAAAAGAAGGAACACCACCATAAGGACCTGTCCATTTTTCTAATAACACATTGTTGGTTTGCATAGTTGCTTCTTTTTCTTTGTTTTGCGCAAAAGTAGTTGAGATTATTAAAGTGCAAAAAATAATTGACTTTAATATTCTGGTCAAATAATATTTATTCATAATTAGGTTGAATTTTTTGAAGAGCTCTTTTTTATCAAAGAACTACACTGTTATTGCTTCCAAATTTAATTATAAATGTGCAATAATTTTGTATTGAAACATAGTTTAGATTCATTTTAAAGAAACGCTAAATGACTTCGTTATTTAGGAATTATACTCTTTTTAATTAATGATTGAAGTGCCTATTAAAATAGGATTGAATTAAAAACGTATATGTTCTTTCCTCATAAAATTTGGTGCCTTTTCCCATTACACTATCATTTTAATGATAACTGGCGTAAATTCCGGCTTTGAAACAATGCCATCCTGATTTTTAGATGTTGAGAAATACCATATAATCTTTATTTCATTTTTAGCCTTATCATTTGCTTCTTTTATAATTTAGGGCTGTTTGAATCATTGACTCAAAGGTTTCATTTTTCCTATTTTGGGACTTTTACCAAAATAGGAGGTTCCATAATGTCTTTCACTTCAATAAGACTTAGACCATTCTGTATAGTAGCAATTTTAGTTTTTTGTTCGGTTAGAAATTCACCAAAAGTTTTGTAGTTTTTTTCTATAGTTTCATTTGAGGAAAGAATATTTAGAAATTTAAGAAAGTCTTGATGTCATAAACATTGCGAAATACCAAGATTAATTCTCTCACCTTTCATAACCCACAAACTATGTGTCCATCAGCGACAACCTTCAAATAAAAAATGCACAAACAAATTATAATTTCTTATTAATTACTTACATTTATCAAAAAATCATAAAGTATGAAAACAAACAAAATTACCTATGTCTTTACCCTGCTTTTAACAACTGTATTTTATTTTACAAGTTTTGGGCAAAATGAACGTTCCCAAATCGATGAAGTATATAAATGGAAACTTTCTGACATTTATGAAACTGAAGTCCTTTGGAATGATGCTAAAGTGAAGTTAGTAGAAAAGTTTCCGGAAATGGAAAAGTTCAAAGGAAAAATCACCCAATCTTCCAATAGCTTATTGGCCTGTCTTGAACGCTCTTCCGAGATTTGGAAAGAAGCAAGCAAGTTATACAGTTATGCAAGTATGTATTCCGATTTAGATACCCGTGACATGAAATATTCAGGGATGAAAAAAGAGTTACAGCAAATATTTACAAATTTCACATCGAAGACTGCATTTTTAGAACCAGAGATTTTAAGTGCCGATTGGAGTTTGATTGAAGGCTATATCAATGAAGAACCAAGACTTAAGGTCTATGAAAAATATTTAAAAGATTTGTACAAGCAACAAGCTCATACCTTAAGTGAACCCGAGGAAAGAATTCTTGCTTTATCAAATATGGTTACAGATGCACCTTCATCAGTTTATAACACATTTAGTAATGCAGAAATGCCTAGTGCTGAGGTTATTTTGAGTTCAGGAGAAAAAACGCTTCTAACTAATGCAAATTACGCCAAATATCGTTCAGATTCAAATCGTGAAGATAGAGAGCTTGTTTTTGAAAATTTTTGGGCTAACTATAAAAATTATCAGGCAACGTTTGGGGAATTATTGTATGGACAGGTAAATACTGCTATTTTTAATGCAAAAGCCCGTAATTATAAATCTTCACTAGAAGCTGCGCTCAAACCAAAAAACATACCTGTGGAAGTTTATCATTCATTGGTTGAAAATGTAAACAAAAACCTTCCGGCATTTCATAGATATTTAAAAATTAAAAAACGGATGATGGGGCTTGATACCTTAAAATACTCCGATTTATACGCTCCTTCCGTTAAAGGAGTCGATTTAAAATATAGCTACAATGATGCACAAGATTTGATTTTAAAATCGCTCAATCCTTTAGGAAAAGAGTATGTAGCCACTGTAAAAAAAGCATTTTCAGAAAGATGGATTGATGTGTATCCAACATCTGGTAAAAGATCAGGAGCATATAGTAATGGAATATATGGTGTGCACCCTTTCATGCTGCTTAATTATAATGGTTTATACAATGATGTTAGTACAACTTCACATGAGTTAGGCCACACGATGCATAGTTTTTATTCAAATAAAAATCAGCCATTTCCTCTTTCGAACTATACTATTTTTGTTGCTGAAGTAGCGTCAACTTTTAATGAAGTTTTATTATTTGAATACATGATGAAAACCATTAAAGATGATGACACCAAACTATCACTCCTAATGGAACGATTAGATGGTTTTAAAGGTACTTTGTTCAGACAAACTCAATTTGCTGAGTTTGAATTAAAAATTCATGAGGCAGCACAATCTGGAGAACCATTAACAGGTGAGGTTTTGTCAAAAATGTATATGGAAATTGTAAAGAGGTATTACGGTCATAAGGATGGTATTTGTTATGTTGATGATTATATTAATATGGAGTGGGCATTTATACCTCATTTTTATTATAATTTTTATGTATATCAATATAGCACATCATTTACCGCATCAAATTCACTTGCGGAAGGTGTTTTAAATCATGAAGATGGTGCACTGGAAAAATATTTAGCATTTTTGGGTTCTGGAGGTTCAGATTACCCAATTGAATTACTGAAAAAAGCTGGGGTAGATATGACTAGTTCGGATGCATTTGATAAAACGATAGCTTCAATGAACCGTGTAATGGATGAGATTGAAAAAATTCTTGATAAAAAAGGTAGTTAAAAAACTCATTGAATTTTATAAAGTGTCCAATTCGTGAGAATCACATGTGGTTCTCTGCTAAAATATTTAAGTAAAAATTATAAAAAAAGGAATCACATTGCTGTGATTCCTTTTTTTATATATAAGATAAGATGCTGAAACAAGTTCCGCATAATGGTTAATCAAATAACTTCAACGAACAACCCTTCTTCGGTATTATTAACTTTAGCTAAGTGCTTTTTAGTCAAATCTTTAATGGTTTTATCCCATTTTTTATTGCTTAACCCAGTTTGTATTTTTAGGTCGTTCAAAAGAATTGGAGAATTCGCTTTTAAAATGTTGAAAATCGCTTTCTCGTCCTCGCTCATTTCAACTGTTTTTCTCTCCGGTCTCATTTGTGGAAATAAGAGTACTTCCTGAATAGAGCTGTTGTTGGTCATAAACATCACCAAACGGTCAATACCAATTCCAATTCCCGATGTTGGCGGCATACCATATTCTAAGGCACGTAAAAAGTCCTGATCGATAAACATGGCTTCGTCATCACCTTTTTCTGTTAGTTTCAATTGTTCCTCAAAACGTGCACGTTGTTCAATAGGATCATTTAATTCAGAATAAGCATTTGCCAATTCTTTTCCATTTACCATCAATTCGAAACGTTCAGTTAAAGCAGGATTGGAACGGTGTTCTTTGGTGAGCGGACTCATTTCTTTCGGGTAATCGGTGATAAATGTTGGCTGAATATAGTGATGCTCACATGTTGAGCCGAAAAGTTCATCAATCAATTTACCAATTCCCATTGTTTCATCAACCGCAACACCCACTTTTTCACAAACTTCCTTCAACGCTGTTTCATCCATTCCCGCAACATCAAAACCGGTATGTATTTTTATGGCTTCCAAAATGGGAACTCTTGGATAGGGTGCTTTAAAACTGACGATATTTTCACCAATTTGAACTTCTGTTGTTCCATTAGAATCTATTGCAACTTTTTCCAATAATTCTTCTGTCATATGCATCATCCAATGGTAATCTTTGTAGGCAACATACAATTCCATTACGGTAAATTCCGGATTATGGGTTCTGTCCATTCCTTCATTTCTAAAATCTTTGGAGAATTCATAAACGGCATCAAATCCGCCAACAATCAACCGTTTTAAATACAATTCGTTGGCAATTCTCAAATACAAGGGCATATCCAATGCATTGTGATGTGTTTTAAAAGGACGTGCCGCAGCACCACCCGGAATTGGCTGTAATATTGGTGTTTCAACTTCCAAATAATCTCTTTTGTTGAAGAAATCACGGATTGAATTTGTGATTTTTGTGCGTTTTATAAATGTTTCTTTTACGTGATCGTTTACAATTAGATCTACATAACGCTGGCGGTATCTTAATTCGGCATCAGAAAAAGCATCGTGCACTTTTCCGTCGGCATCAGTTTTTACAACTGGCAACGGACGCAAACTTTTGGAAAGCACGGTTAGCTCTTTTACTTTAATAGATTCTTCGCCAACTTTCGTTTTAAAAACTTCGCCTTTTATGCCAATAATATCGCCTATGTCCAATAATTTTTTGAAGACGGTATTGTACATAGTTCCTTCATCATCAGAAGAAATTTCATCACGGTTAATGTAAAGTTGCATTCTTCCACCGGCATCTTTTAGCTCGGCAAAAGAAGCTTTCCCCATTATTCGGCGACTCATCATTCTTCCCGTCAAAACAACTTCTTTCCCTTCAAAAGCCTCAAAGTTATGCAAGATTTCCTTTATGGTTGCGGTCGTTTTAAATTCTTCGGCCGGATAAGGATTTATACCCAATTCACGTAACTTTTGTAAGGATTCCCTTCTTATTATTTCAAGTGCTGATAATTGCATGATGCGTATTTTAATATTACTTTTTGTTGATAGGGAGCAAAGATACAATCAATTCAGAAAAATAAGTAATACCAGTTGTATAATTTTAGAAAGAAAAAGTATTTGGGATTTGAAATCAAAGAAAAATTATTATCTTTGTGTATCGCTGTGTTGGCGATTTAGTTGTGTTGTTTTGACGTTTTTAAACGTCAAGGTTTTTTAAACCAATGGAAAGCTTCCCGAAACTCGGGACGCTTTTTTTGTTTAGAATACTTTTATTTGGTCCTCAACTCTTAAGAAGGCACGTCTTTTAAATTCCCGAAATTATCCAATCCATTGGAATCTTTTTTGTTAAATAAAGAAAGAGCGATTTTGTCCAACTCTCAACAGTCTGGGTAAAAGAGGTGAAATGGAACCCAATATTCCCAGCAAGACAATCAAAAATTTGAAAGTGAGCAGAAAAACACCCATAAGTTAAGGTGAATTTAGAATTTGAAAGTGATGGAATAGTATAATTTGGGTTTTTCAACTAAAAAATTAGTTTAAACTAAATATTTAGTTATATTTGTATTGTTAAACTAAATACTTAGTTATAAAATGGAGATGCAATTAACAAAAGCGGAAGAACAATTTATGCAGGTTTTATGGGAATTGGAAGAGGCTTCCGTGCAGGGTATTATAGACCAATTGCCCGAACCAAAACCGGCCTACAATACGGTTTCTACAATTATCAGAATATTGGAAACAAAAGAGTTTGTGGCGCACAAAGCAAAGGGAAGAGGATATATTTATTTTCCTTTAGTTTCAAAAACGATTTATAGCAACCAGAGTTTAAAAAAAATTGTAGATGGTTATTTTGGAGGCTCGTTTAAAAGTATGGTTTCTTTTTTTGTAAATAAAAATGAAGTGGACTTAAAAGAATTGGATACCATATTAAAAATTATTAACGATAAAAAGACACAGAGATGATCAATTACATAATTCAACTGCTGCTTTTTCAAACCTTGTTTTTGGCGGTTTACGATCTCTTTTTACAGAAGGAAACATTCTTTAAATGGAACAGAATTTATTTGTTGGTGACACCAATTTTGTCTTTTATTATTCCATTGCTGAGGTTTGAAAGCATTCAAAAATCGGTTCCGCAGGATTATATGGTGTATTTGCCGGAAGTGGTTATAAATCCGCAAGTTTATATAGAAAAAAGCTCCTCGCTCGAGATTATATTTGGTGCTGTAAGCATTATTTTTTATGTGGGAATTGGCTTGTTCTTTATTTTATTTTTAGTTCGACTGACCAAAATATTAAAACTAATCCATACTAGTAAAAGCATCAAAAAGGACAATTATACGTTAATTGTTCTAGATGAAAAACAATCCGCTTTTTCATTTTTCAACTATATTTTTATCAACAATAATTTATTGGAAAATCAGGATTTACAAATAATTCAACACGAATTGATTCATTGCAAACACCGACACACTTTGGATTTGCTCTATTTTGAATTGTTGAAAATTCTACTGTGGTTTAACCCAATGGTGTATGTATATCAAAAGCGGATTACCTTATTACACGAATATATTTCGGATGCAGAGGTGGTTAGAGAAACTGATAAAAAACAATATTTCAGTAAGTTATTGGCAGAAACTTTTAATATGGAAAATATTTCCTTCATCAATCAATTTTTTAAACATTCATTAATCAAAAAAAGAATTATTATGATCACAAAAGAAAAATCACAAAAAATGAAACAGTTAAAGTATTTAGTGGTAGCGCCTTTATTGCTAAGCATGTTATTGCTAAGCTCTTTTGAAAGTAATTCAATTGAAAATTTAAAAAACATTCCTTTAGGCAATGAAACTGTTTTTAAAGAAAATACTGCAGCACTAAAAACACTTGATACAACAAAACAAGAGAATGTGGTGCCGTTTGCACTTATTGAAAACGTACCTGTTTTTCCTGGTTGTGTTGGAACTGAAGAAGAATTAAGAACTTGTTTGCAAGAAAAAATCGCAAATCATGTAAGTGCTAATTTCAATCCAGGATTAGCAAAAGAACTTGGTTTAAAACCTGGACTTAAGAAAGTTTTCGTTATGTTTATAATTGATGACGAAGGCAATATTACCGATGTTAAGGCAAAAGCGCCTCACAAGAAGTTAGAGGAAGAAGCTATAAGAGTAATAAGTAGTTTGCCAAAAATGCTATCCGGAAAAAATAAAGGAGAAGTTAAAGGTGTAAAATATAGTTTGCCAATTGCTTTTATGGTTGAAGGCGAAAAGCAAAATGCCAAGAAAACAAAACTTCCAATTGTAGATTCAAGTGAAAAATCATTATTTATTTTAGACGGGGTAGAGATTTCTTATGAAGAAATGCAAAAAATAAATCCAGAGACTATTAAAAGTATAGAAGTTTTTAAGGATGAAAATGCAATAAAAAAATATGGAGATAAAGGTAAAAATGGGGTGGTGTTAATTACTAAAAAACAATAATAGCAAGATATATGAACTTAAAAAGTTTATTATTTTATTGAAATTAAATGAAAAATATTTTTGATTTTTCTTTCATTAGAAAAGTAAAAAACCGAGATGAAATATTATTTCATCTCGGTTTTTTTTGCTTGTAATTGTACTCTAACAGAAAATGTTGTATTTTCACTTTTTGAAATAAACAGGAATGATAAAACAACTATTTATCTTATTAATTTGCTCATTTTTACTTTTATCCTGCTCTTATATTGAAAAGAACACAAAACGGGCGCCCATTCAAAAAATCGACACCATTATAGATTTTAATAACGTAGATGCTTATCCGCTTTTTCCAAATTGTGCTGATATTCCTTCACGCGAAAAGCAACAAATTTGCTTTCAAATAGAAATGTCCCAACATATTTATGCTTCATTAAAAGAATTTAAAATAAGTGTTAAGGACAGTGTTAATGATACTATTTTGATTAAATTAAAGATTGATGCTTCTGGTAAAACAACGTTGTCCAATATAAAAATCTCTGATGAAACAAGGAAATTATTGCCTCAGTTTGATAGTATTTTAAGAGTTGGCTTACTAAATTTACCTACTTTACAGCCGGCAATAAAAAGAGCTATGCCTGTTACCACAGAGTTTACGTTGCCTATTGTTCTTAAAAATTAGAGTTTAAAATTATTTTTCTAATTTAAAATCAAACTCCTTTTCTTTTGGAAAGGCCAGGGGATAGAAACTAATAATTATATTTATTTTTCCAAAGTTTTTTTAAAAAATCCCTAATGGTATTTTCGCGGGCATTGTTGCCTGGTTCAAATATTTTGGTATTTTTAATATCATCGGGCAAAAATTCCTGTTGCGCAAAATTGTTTTCAAAACTGTGAGCATATTTGTAGTTTTTGCCGTAATCCAACTCTTTCATCAGCTTGGTAGGGGCATTTCTTAAATGCAGCGGAACCGATAAATCTCCGGTTTCTTTTACGATAGTTTGCGCTTTTCCAATGGCTTCATACGAGGCATTGCTTTTTGCAGAACTTGCCAAATAAACGGCACACTGACTTAATATAATTCGTGATTCCGGAAAACCAATGATGTTCACCGCCTGAAATGTGTTGTTGGCTAAAATTAAGGCAGTCGGATTCGCATTTCCTATATCTTCCGAAGCCAAAATTAGCATTCTTCGGGCAATGAATTTTGCATCTTCGCCTCCTTCAATCATACGCGCAAGCCAGTAAACTGCGGCATTTGGATCGCTTCCCCTAATGGATTTTATAAAAGCCGAAACAATATCGTAATGCTGTTCGCCGGCTTTGTCATACAACACCGTATTTTTTTGAATTTTTGAAAGCACCAATTCGTTGGTAATCTTAATAGGTTCATTTTCGGTATTTACCACCAACTCAAAAATATTCAATAATTTTCGGGCATCACCTCCCGAAACCCGAAGCAAAGCTTCGGTTTCTTCAACAATAATATTTTTTTTGGAAATATAGGGGTCTTCTTTTAAAGCGCGTTGCAACAAATCTTCCAAATCTTTTTTGCTGAAAGAATTCAGTACATAAACCTGACATCGCGACAACAATGCGGGAATCACTTCAAAACTCGGATTCTCGGTCGTCGCACCAATTAATGTTACCCAGCCTTTTTCAACCGCTCCCAACAAGGAATCCTGTTGTGATTTGCTGAATCTGTGAATTTCATCAATAAATAAAATCGGATTTTTTTCGGTAAACAAACCGTCTCCCTGTTTGGCTTTATTGATAATATCCCTGACATCTTTAACGCCAGAACTTATGGCACTCAATGTATAAAAAGGACGCTGAGATTCCTTCGCAATGATATTGGCAAGCGTGGTTTTTCCAATTCCCGGCGGTCCCCAAAAAATCAATGATGGTATAATGCCTCGCTTAATATGCTCAGTTAACGCACCGGTTTTCCCCACCAAATGTTGCTGGCTAATGTAATCATCTAGGTTTTTTGGGCGTATTCGTTCTGCTAAAGGTTCATTCATAGCGTAAAAATAAGAATAAAAATTTGTTGGGCATTACATTTGTGCCGGGCTATTCGCTAAATCTTTTTTATGAAATGAGCATAACGGAAATTTTATACAAATACCTATGTAAATATGCGAATTACATATGACCTTTAAAAAAATAATAAATAATTACATATGAAAAATAAAATAGGATAAGTTTATCCTGAGCGCAGTAGAAGGGCTGCTATCCCTAATGCAAAAAAATAGTTGCTCAAATAGCATCAATTAGTGGCAAAATTTTAATAATTTCATCCATTCAAAATTAAAACTTTTCAATGCAAAAAAGCAAATCCAAATTTCCTCGAAAGTTTATAAGCATTCCTGTTATTGCAGTTTTTTTAATTTGGCTGGTTTATTTTATCGAAATAAGATTTGGGAAAAATTTTAATGAATACGGCATTTATCCGCAAACATTAACGGGTTTAAGAGGTATTATTTTTTCGCCGTTTTTGCATGGCAGCATCGAGCATTTGTTCAGCAATTCCATTCCTTTATTGGTGATGTTGTCCAGCCTGTATTATTTTTATGAAGACATTGCCACTAAGATTTTATTATGGGGAATTATTTTAACCGGATTTTTAACTTGGACTTTTGCACGTCCGTCCTATCATATTGGCGCAAGTGGTGTGGTTTATTTTTTGGTGAGTTTTATTTTTTTTAGTGGCGTATTCCGGAAATATTATCGCTTGGCTGCGGTTTCTTTAATTGTGGTTTTTTTATATGGAAGTACCGTTTGGTATATTTTCCCTATAGAAGAAAAAATTTCTTGGGAAGGCCATTTATCAGGGTTTTTGGTCGGATTTATTTTCGCCTTTATCTTCAGAAAAATAGGCCCGCAACCCGAAAAATTTGTGTTTTCCCATAACCCGGAATTTGACGATATGTTTGATGAACACGGAAATTTTGTGCCACCAGCCGAAAATGAAGAGTCTGAACTAAATGAAGATCAAAAAAAATCCTGACAGCCCTTGCTGAAACTTGTTCATCAAATGCTGTCAGGTAATTTAAAAATAAGTAACTTATTTTATGCTGTAATCTCTGTATCTTTAATCTCTACCACTTCAAGATCAAAAATAAGATCTTTGCCTGCTAAAGGATGATTTCCGTCTATGACAATACTTTCATCTTTAACTTCAACAACAAGCAAATTCATTTCTTGTCCATCTGGAGATTTAGAAACAAGTCCCATACCAACTTCGGGTTTAATATCTTCAGGAAGTTCGCTTTTTTTAACCTCTTGTCTTAAATTATCATTGATATCTCCATACGCTTCCTCTTTAGCAATTGTAATGGTTTTCTTTTCATTTAACTTCATGTCGATTAACCCTTTTTCAAAACCAGGTATTATCTGTCCTTTTCCTAAAGTAAATTCTAACGGTTCTTTTCCTTCAGAACTGTCAAAAACCTGTCCGTCTGATAATTTACCAGTGTAATGTACTTTAACCGTGTTGTTTTCTTTAACTTGACTCATACTCTATATTTTAATTTTAAAAAATACTCTTTGCATAATTCTTACGCAGCAAACATTTTAGTTTAAACTTACTTGAACAGTAGTTTGCCAAAATCAGGCCAAAAAACTAAAAAATTGGAATGGATCTTTATAAACCTACAAATTGATAAGCTTAAAATGTGAAAATTGTGCTGTAGCCCCTTTGATGATGGTAATGCGAAATTTTATAATTTTTTTCAAAATACGCTCATAAAAAACAATTATAATCGGTAAATATGTCAGTTAAAGCAAAAATTCATAAAATATTTGTGCCAAAACCATAAAAAACAATACGTAGTTTGGTCTATAGTTAGACCGAACATTAAAAAAACGACGGATTTGCAACCTGAAAAGCATGTGTTTTCACATAACCAAAACTTGATTAAATGTTTGATGAACAAGGGAGGGACATCATTAGAAAATGAAGTGTCTGAATTGAACCGACAAAAAATCAGGAAGAATAATTTATCTCAATTGTTTTAAAACACTTGAATTTCCATTTTCCTTAATTCAATAAAATAGAATGTTTATAAAATTCCTAATGAAATATTTGAATTAAAAAAGGTAACTTGGTATCAACTAAAAACAGCAACGATTTGTTGTGTTACAACATTGAGGCAGCTAATGATGACAGAAGAAAAATATAAATATCGATTTGATAGTTCACTGGGGATTTTATTTAAATATTATTATGGTAATATTGACTTATCAGATATTATAAGTTCTTGGGAATATGCTTTTGAAAATAACTTAATCCCTAAAGAAACCAAAGGCTTCATATTAGATTATCGAAAGGCAACTTTCAAAATAGAAATTGAAAAGCATACTTCAATTGCTGATTTTTATAAAAATCATATTGACGTATTTGGAGATTTCAAAATCGCCATACTTACCGAAGAGCCCAGAGACGTGGTAATACCGGTTTTAGTTAAATCCCAAGATGAGGGATATTTCTCAAGACCTTTTAGTACACTAGAAGCAGCAATTGTATGGGTATTAAGTTGAACATTACACACAACAATGCACATAAGAAATTGCTAAATACGTCAATATGATCTTTATTAAATGCAATCTTTTTGAATTTAAACATCGAAAAATTTCGGTTTCAAACCCGCAAATACTCATAGTCCAACCATTGTACGTCTCTTTAAAAGAGATTAAATATTAATAAACCATGAATTTAATACTTGTAATAACTTATAGTATTTGGTTTCTTTCAGAAATTCTTATAAACAGATTCCTGCGTTCAAAAAATACAGATAAGCGGAATGCAGACAAAGGTTCTCTTTATCTTATTTGGATAATAATTTTTATTAGCATTTTTGCTGCTGTTTTTGTTTCAAATAAGTACTATTTTCCGTTATCAAAGGATTCTAATTTTGTATACATTGGAATTGTTTTAATTTTTATTGGCATCATTCTTAGGCTGACAATTATCGCTACATTAGGACAATTTTTTACAGTTGATGTAACCATAAAACAAAACCATAAACTTAAAAGAGATGGATTCTTTAAATATTTAAGGCACCCATCCTATTCTGCTTCTCTACTCTCATTTATTGGTTTTGGCACTACGCTTAATAATTGGATTTCATTAGCATTGGTAACGATCTTAATCTTAATGGCCTTTATAATTAGAATAAAAATTGAAGAAAGAGCATTGATTGAACACTTTGGTGCTGAGTATTTGGATTATAAAAAAAGTACCAAAGGAATCATACCATTCATTTATTGACAAACGTGAACGAACGACAATGATTAATAAAAATCACTTATGAATGACAAATATAAAAATTAGAGTAACTTTATAACCTAATAATAAACAACATAAATTTACGATTTCAAATTCACATTTTTTTCCAAGAATATGCAGATGGACTGCATTTGAAACTATAAGAAGCCTTTTAAATTATGAAGAAATATTACTTACACAATGGATCTGAACAAGAGGGGCCATTCTACATTTCACAGTTAAAAAAGAAAGGCATAACTCGAGAAACGGAAGTTTGGTATAGAGGACTTTCTGATTGGACTTGTGCTGGCGAAATTGATGAGCTGAACGTTTTATTTACACAACCACAATCAGAACCACAGCCGCAATCACCACCGCAATCACCACCGCAATTACCGCCAATAAAATCAGAGGAAACAGAACATACAAATCAAACCAATATAGAACCAAAAAAAAGTGGTTTAGGAAAAAACCTTTTGAAATTGGGACTAATTACTATTGGTATATTAGGGGCTTTTGCATTATTTAATATGTTTATTTCAAATAATTCCAAATCAAACCCTTCGAATGTTCATGAAAAGAAAATGACTATTGAAGAAACGGAAAACGCTGACCCAAAACAATTTTTGAGTGTGGAAGGAAAATACGATGGAAATATTTGGGGAACTAAATTTAAAGTAAAAGGTGAAATTACAAATAAAGCAAGCATAGCGAATTATAAAGATATTATTATCCGAATAAAATATTACTCAAAAACAAAGTCAGTGATTGGAAGTGAAGATTATACGATTTACGAAGTTTTTCCTCCAAATCAAGAGAAGTCTTTTAAACTTGATGTTGCAAAGTATAATGATGTAGAATTTGTCGAATTAAATATTATTGGGGCTAAACCAAACCAATCGAAATAAAAACTTTGTAGTACAATATGTTTGGTTTATGGGAATCCGAGAGAATTTTCGCATAACAAATACAAACTCAAACAGCTTTAATAATACATGGAAAAGACATTAAATAAACAGATTATTATGAAATCATCTTTAAAAAACTGGCATACATTTCTAGAAACGAGAAACCCTGTAATATTGGATAATATTTTGGCAAACGATGTGATTTTTTATTCACCCATTGTTTGGGCGCCACAGGAAGGGAAACAAATTACCAAATTATATTTAATGGCGGCACTGGAAGTGTTTGGCGGCGAAAATTCTAATTTCACTTACGTTAAAAAAGTAATTGATAAAAATAATTTTTTCTTGGAATTCTCTACAATGATTGATGGTGTAACTGTCAATGGAATTGATATGATTGAAGTAAACGATGAGGGTAAGATCATCAGTTTCAAAGTTATGATTCGCCCACTGAAAGCAATCAATAAAGTCCACGAAAAAATGGGAGAGATGCTTGAAAAATTAAAACTTCAAAAAAGAAGCGAAAATTGATTAGGTGCCTCACTTCAAAAAAGCTATAAGGCTTTTTCGGAACTGAAACACCAATCAAAATCCTACATATTTCGTCTATATTGACCTCCAACTTCAAACAAAGCATCCGTAATTTGTCCGATGGAGCAAACTTTACAGGCTTCCATTAATTGTTCAAAAATATTTTCGTTATTCACTGCTTTTTGCCTTAACAAGGTAATATGTTCTTTTACTGCGGAAGCATTTCCTTTGTTTAAGTTTTCAACTACCGTGATTTGATATTGTTTTTCTTTTTCGGTAGCTCTGATAACTTCTTCTGGCAACACTGTTGGTGAGCCTTTGCTGCTTAAAAAGGTGTTTACGCCAATAATTGGAAATTCACCATTGTGTTTTAAGGTTTCGTAATACAAGCTTTCTTCCTGTATTTTACTGCGTTGGTACATAGTTTCCATCGCGCCTAAAACACCGCCGCGTTCCGTTATTCTGTCAAATTCAACATAAATGGCTTCTTCCACCAAATTGGTTAATTCTTCTATGATAAAAGCACCTTGAATCGGGTTTTCGTTTTTGGCCAAGCCCATTTCTTTATTGATAATCAACTGAATTGCCATGGCACGACGCACACTTTCTTCCGTAGGTGTTGTAATTGCTTCATCATAAGCATTGGTGTGCAAACTGTTGCAATTATCGTAAATGGCATACAAAGCCTGTAAAGTTGTACGGATGTCGTTAAAGTCAATTTCCTGGGCATGCAAACTTCTTCCAGATGTTTGAATGTGGTATTTCATCATTTGGGCTCTTTCGTTCGCTCCGTATTTTTCTTTCATGGCTTTTGCCCAAATTTTGCGTGCAACCCTTCCAATTACCGCATATTCCGGATCAACGCCGTTTGAAAAGAAGAAAGATAAATTCGGTCCAAATTCATTAATGTCCATTCCTCTCGATAAATAATATTCAACATAGGTAAAGCCGTTTGCCAAGGTAAATGCCAATTGCGAAATGGGATTGGCGCCGGCTTCCGCAATATGATACCCGGAAATTGAAACCGAGTAAAAATTTCTGACGTTACTCGTGATAAAATATTCCTGAACGTCACCCATCAAACGCAAAGCAAATTCTGTTGAAAAAATACAGGTATTTTGTGCTTGGTCTTCTTTTAAAATATCGGCCTGAACCGTTCCGCGAACTTTGGAGATGGTTTCTGTTTTAATTTTTTCATAAACATTAATGGGTAAAACTTCATCGCCGGTAACGCCTAAAAGGAATAATCCCAATCCATTGTGTCCTTCCGGCAATTTGCCTTGATAAGCTGGTCTGGCAACGCTTTTTTTCTTATAAATGGCTTCTATTTTTTCTTCAGTTTCTTTTTCCAGTCCGTTTTTTGCAATGTATTTTTCACATTCCTGGTCTATTGCTGCATTCATAAAAAATGCCAACATCATAGGCGCTGGACCGTTAATGGTCATAGAAACTGAAGTCATCGGATTGGTCAAGTCAAACCCGGAATATAATTTTTTGGCATCGTCCAAACAACAAATAGAAACGCCTGCATTTCCAATTTTTCCATAAATATCCGGACGAATATTAGGGTCATTTCCGTATAAAGTCACGGAATCAAAAGCGGTGGACAACCGTTTTGCAGGAAGTCCCAGACTTACATAATGAAAACGTCGGTTCGTCCGCTCCGGTCCGCCTTCGCCTGCAAACATCCTTGCAGGATCTTCACCTGTTCTTTTAAATGGAAAAAGACCTGCGGTATAAGGAAACTCCCCGGGAACATTTTCTTCTAAAGTCCACAATAATAAATCGCCCCAAGCTTCGTATTTTGGCAATGAAATTTTCGGAATTTGGGTGTGCGATAAAGATTCGCTATGTGTTTTTATGTTTAATTCTTTTCCGCGAACATTATAGGTAAATACCTCGTTTTTATAGGATTGTTTTTTAGCTTCCCAATTTAAGATAACCTCCCAGTTGTATGGATTTAAATCCATTTTTACACGCGCAAATTCTTTGAATAAAAGCGATAAAAATAGTTTGGTGTCGTCGTCCTGAATTTTTTCTAGAACCTGTTCCTCATTAATTCCTATTTTAGTCAGCTGAGGTTGCTTCGTTTCACTCACAACGTTAGCAATGGAACAAATGGTTTTATAAATCCCAAACAACTTTTGGGCAACTTCTTTTTGCTTTTTAGCTTTTTGGTTGTAAGCCCTGTTATTTTCGGTGATTTCCGACAAATATCGCACTCGGTTTGGCGGAATAATAAATTGTTTTTCGCTTATTTTATCGGAAACTTCAAAAGTGCTTTTAAAATGAATAGCCGTTTTTTCGTTAATTTTTTTGATAAGGACCTGATACAGTTCATTGGTTCCCGGGTCGTTAAACTGAGAAGCGATGGTGCCGTAAACCGGCATAGAATCAATGCTGCTTTCCCATAACATATGGTTGCGCTGGTATTGTTTTTTTACGTCGCGCAAGGCATCCAAAGCGCCGCGTTTGTCAAATTTATTCAGTGCAATGACATCTGCAAAATCAATCATGTCAATTTTTTCCAATTGCGTTGCTGCACCATATTCTGGTGTCATTACATATAACGAAACATCTGAATGGTCTAAAATTTCGGTATCGCTTTGTCCAATTCCCGAAGTTTCCAAAATCACCATGTCAAATCCGGCAACTTTTAAAATATCAACGGCAATACTCACGTGTTTTGACAAGGCCAAATTCGATTGTCGTGTTGCCAGTGAACGCATATAAACGCGATCATTTTTTATGGAGTTCATTCTAATTCTATCGCCCAACAAAGCGCCGCCAGTTTTCTTTTTTGAAGGGTCAACCGAAACAATAGCGATTGTTTTTTGGGGAAAATCTTTTAGATATCTTCTCACCAACTCATCAACCAAAGACGATTTTCCTGAACCACCTGTTCCTGTAATTCCCAAAACCGGCGTTTCTGATTTTTTTGATGCTGTTTTAATTTCATGGATGAAATCGTTATGTTTTTCTGAGAAGTTTTCAGCGGCAGAAATGGCTTTCGCCAATTTCATCGGATTTTTTTTGGCCAAATCGGCTACAGAAAAATCAACCGTTTCACCAGTCGGAAAATCGCAGATAGAAACCATATCATTAATCATTCCCTGCAAACCCATGCTGCGACCATCATCCGGGGAATAAATTCGCGTGATTCCGTACTCAGTCAATTCTTTAACTTCATCAGGAAGAATTACACCGCCACCGCCTCCAAATATTTTAATTTGAGGAGCACCTTTTTCCTGAAGCAAATCATACATATATTTAAAATATTCCATATGTCCGCCCTGGTAGGAAGTCATCGCAATGGCATTGGCATCTTCTTCAATGGCACAATTTACCACTTCTTCAACACTTCTGTCATGGCCCAAATGAATCACTTCAACGCCGGTAGACTGAATAATTCTTCGCATAATATTTATGGCGGCATCGTGCCCGTCAAATAGGGAAGCTGCCGTAACTATTCGAACTTTATTTTTGGGTTTGTAAGGTGTAATTGCTTTCATTTTATCTTTGATTGTAAGCCGCAATTTACAAAAATTAATAAGTATTATTTAATCAGCTGTTTTTGATGTTTTTATTGAAGGCTGTTTGCATTGATAAAAACCAAAAATATATCTTAAAAATCAGAAATAAATATAAAAAAGGAATTTAATAATTATAAATAACTTAAAAAATAGAAGGTTTTATGTGATTATGAATAATTTAAATCTTTTTCGTTTTTATGCGCTTTTTTTTAATAAACATGAAAACAAAATTACTAGGCTGTTTTTATAAAAACCAATAAAAAGGTATGGCATAAACTCATTTTCGAGTGGATTTGCCATACCTTTTGTTTTAAAAATTTTATTTTATTATGCGCAACAAGTCATTTAATTTTTTTCTTTAACCGGATAGGGAGGTGTATCCATCTTTTTGGGAGGGTTGGATTTCAACTGTTTTAAAACGACTTCTATGGCTTTTTCCAACTGTGGGTCTTTTCCCTGAATAACTTCTGCAGGCCATTGCTCAACCTCAATATCAGGTGCGACACCTTTATTTTCTATACCAAAACCTTTTTCATCATAGAAGGCCAAGTTTGGTGCGGTGACAATTCCCCCGTCAATAAACTCTGGGTATCCTAAAATACCTACCAAGCCTCCCCAGGTTGTTTTTCCGATAATAGTACCCAAATCATTTTTCCTGAACAAATAAGGGAAGTAATCACCTCCAGAACCTGCGGTTTCATCTATAAGCAAAACTTTTGGACCTTGTATAGAAGCATTAGGGGCTTTCTGATCCTTTCCATAACGGTAACTCCAGTACGATTGAAGCGGACGTTTTAAAATGTCAATATAATAATCCGCCAATTGGCCGCCTCCATTAAAGCGTTCATCTATAATAATTGCAGCTTTATTTGCTTGTGGGAAGAAATAGCGCTTGAAGTATTCATGACCCAGGGTAGTAGTGTTTGGCACGTAAACATAAGCTACCTGCCCATTGGTTGCTTCATTCACTTTTTTGATATTGCCTTCAACCCAATCCCTATTTCGTAAAGTCATTTCAGAAGAAATAGGCGTGACAGTGATTTTTCTTGAATTGGCCATATTCGCAGTGGAGGAAACCGTGAGTGTGGTAATCTTATCAGCTGTATTTTCAAAAAAACTAAAGAAATTATCGGCAGCCGTAACGGTTTTTCCATTAACTTCCAAAATGTAATCACCTTCATTAATGTTTACACCGGGTTCTGTAAGTGGAGATCTCAACTCCGGAGTCCAGTTCAATCCTCCATAGATTTTTTTGATACGATAGTGGTTATTCGCAACCTCGTAGTCGGCTCCCAAAAGTCCGCCAGAAATTTTTTCGGTTTTTACCATGCTATCGCCAGTACTTGAAAAGCGGTGATGACCTACAGACAATTCACTAAACATCCACTCCATAACTTGGTAAAGATCACTTTTGGTAGATAAATGAGGGAGAAATATTTTATACTTTTTTTTCATGGCGTCCCAATCTGTGCCGTGCATGCCGGGGTCATAGAAATAATCTCGATTAACGCGCCAAGCTTCATCAAAAATGTTGGACCATTCTGCTAGAGGCTCAATTTTTACCTGTACGGCATTGGTATTCACAATTGCATCATCTTCAGGTTTTTTTCCGGTATCGGCAATTCCCCATTTATCTTTTATTTGGTAAAGGGTTTTTGTCCCTTTCGCAGCGATAATATAATCATCTGCAGGCATAATGGCCTCTCCTTTTCTTTTCTTTAGGTCATATTGATGAAGCATTGTTTTATCATCATTTGGAGCTTGCGCCAAATAATACAATTCCCCTTCTTTGAGTACTTGTAAATTTCTATAATTACCTGAAGGTATAGGAACTGAAACAATTCTGTTTGTGATGCCTTCCCAATCAATGTTAAGCGGAGGAATGTTTGTGTTTTCCTTTTTATTTTCTTCTTTATCTTCTTCTTTGCTCTTATCAATGGTTTCCTCCACATCATTTTCCTTGGCAAAAGGGGATATGGTGTTTTTTTGAAGGGTTACAAGGTAGATGGAATTGCTTAATACCATGTCTTGATTTGAAAGATCAAACCAGTTAACTACAGGTCCTGCATCAGTGGAAGCAAGCAGATACAAATACTTGCCGCTTGGGTCAAAAACCGGATTGCTAACGTTTGATAAACCATCAGAAACCGGATAGGACTTATTCTCGGCTATAGCATATAAATAAGCCTGTTCAAAATTGGTTTCAGTGATGATGGTGTATGCTATCCAGCCCGAATCTGCAGACCAACTGCCAAAAAGCTCACGGAATGCGCCCGGGGCATAAACAACATCGGCAGCAATTTTGGTAGATTTTCCGCTGGCAATATCAACCAGATAAAAGCCTCGGCTATTGTCTGAAAAGCAGATTTTTTTGCTGTTGGGAGACCAATGAATGTTCGCGTAAAATCCCGATCCATTCAATGCGATTTTTTTGGTTGTGCCTTCACGGTTTGCATTTTTAATATGCAGCGCATATTCTCCATTTTCATCAGAAAAATAGGCAATTTGTTTACCGTCGGGTGACCAGGCAGGATATTTCTCGTGTGTTCCCGGAGAATTTGTTAAGTTTAGTGGATCGCCTTTTTTAGCAGGAATCGTGATTATTTCTCCTCTAAAATCCACAACCATGCGAGCACCGGAAGGAGAAATATTTGCACTGCGGATATAATCATTTCCTGACACAAATCTGGATCTGAGTTCCAATAAATCGGTAGCGATGCCTACTTTAATTCTTGATATATTTCCGCTTGAAGCATTATAGGTATGAAGGTATCCCGACTGTTCAAAAATGATTTCTCCTTCAGAAGCTGAAATGTTTATTATCGGAAAATCCTTAAAATCGGTCAGTTGTTTGATTTCTTTTTTGTCTTGAGCATAACTGAAAAGGTTGAATTCTCCATTTCGGTCGCTTATGAAATAGACAGTTTTACCTATCCAGACCGGTTGGGTATCGTTGCTGCCTTTCACAGGTTTTGGGATTTCGACTACGGCATGATTTTTTGTTTCATAAATCCAAATTCTGCTCGTTGTGCCTCCCCGATAATGCTTCCATTGCTTAAACCTGTCAGCAATTGGTGTGTATGCTATTTGATTGCCATCAGGACTGTAGGAAGCCCAAAAAGCATTGGGAATGTCCAACGGCGTTACTTTTCCATTGGCAATTTCAATGGTAAAAAGTTGAGCATACCTGTTGGTAAAGGTATTGCGTTGAGAATTAAACAAAACTTGTTGGCCATTTGGTGTAAATCCCCTAACAAAGTCATTGTAGGGATGCCATGTGAGACGTTTAGGAACACCGCCTGAAACAGGCACAATATACACATCTGTATTGCCGTCATATTGCGCATTGAAAGCAATCATACTGCCGTCTGGAGAGAAAACAGGATTCGACTCCACACCTTCATCCACAGTTAATCTCCTTGGATAGGAACCATCTTTATTGGCAATCCAAAGGTCTTCGGCATAAATGAAGGCGATGTGGGTTTTACTAATGGCCGGCTCAGAAAGCAATCGGGTGTCTGAAGTATCTATGGCCACCATTGGGCTGTAGATCAACATAAATAAGAATGAAAGGATAAACAGTTTTAGGAAAGAATTTTTCATTGTAGATTGGTTATAATAGATTGATGTGTTACTAAACAAATATAAATAATTTTTTTAAAACGAATTGAACGGAATAAACTCCAAATTTTTTTTAAGGAATTAACAAAAATACAATTTAGTGATATTCAAATTAGAAGAAAAATCACTGATGCAATTCTCTTAAATAATTGTAAATTTGTAACTGTTAAACACCATTAAGATGACATTTCAGGATCAGATAAAACAAGGAATTCCTTCCGAATTGCCTTCAAAAAACAACTACGAAAAAGCAATAAACCATGCGCCAAAACGCATGGATATTTTGTCGAAAGAAGAAAAAGAGCTCGCAATAAGAAATGCGTTGAGGTATTTTGACAAAAAGAACCATCCTGTTTTAGCAAATGAATTTGCTGAGGAACTAAAAGAATATGGACGTATTTATATGTATCGTTTTCGACCTGATTATAAATTTTATGCACGGCCAATAAACGAATATCCCGGAAAATCTGTGCAGGCAAAAGCGATTATGCATATGATTCAAAATAATTTGGATGAAGCCGTGGCGCAACATCCTCACGAATTGATTACGTATGGCGGCAACGGCGCTGTTTTTCAAAATTGGGCACAATATTTATTAACGATGAAATACTTGTCGGAAATGAACGATGAGCAAACGTTAATTATGTATTCTGGGCACCCGATGGGCTTGTTCCCTTCCAATACAAACGCGCCAAGAGTGGTGGTTACCAACGGAATGATGATTCCTAATTACAGCAAACAAAACGATTGGGAAAAATACAATGCCTTGGGCGTAACGCAATACGGGCAAATGACTGCCGGCAGTTATATGTACATCGGACCGCAGGGAATTGTGCACGGTACCACAATTACGGTGTTAAATGCAGGTCGCAAAATTGCTAAAAATGGCGAGTCTTTGGCGGGAAAATTATTTCTGACTTCCGGTTTGGGAGGAATGAGTGGCGCGCAGCCAAAAGCAGGAAATATAGCGGGTTGCATTACAGTTTGTGCTGAAGTGAATCCAAAAATCACAGAGATTCGTTTGTCGCAAGGATGGATAGATGAAAAAACAACCGATTTAAACGAATTGGCAGCAAGGGTGAAAAAAGCCAAAGAAAACAAGGAGGTTGTTTCCATTGCTTTTTTAGGAAATATCGTGGAAGTTTGGGAGAAATTTGCGGAAGAAAATGTATATGTAGATTTGGGTTCCGACCAAACATCGCTTCATAATCCTTGGGCCGGCGGTTATTATCCGGCAGCAATTTCTTTTGAGGAGTCAAATGTGATGATGGTGGAAAATCCTGAATTATTTAAAGAAAAAGTTAAGGAAAGTTTAAGAAGACAAGTTGCTGCAATCAATATACACACTGCAAAAGGAACCTACTTTTTTGATTATGGGAATGCTTTCTTATTGGAAGCAAGCAGGGCAGGAGCTGATGTAATGGCCAAAAACGGCATCGATTTTAGATATTCGTCTTATGTTCAGGATATTATGGGGCCAATGTGTTTTGATTATGGTTTTGGACCATTTCGCTGGGTGTGTACGAGTGCAAATCCAGTTGATTTAGAAAAAACGGATAAAATTGCTTGCGAAGTTCTGGAAGAAATCAGAAAAAATTCTCCGGAAGAAATTCAGCAGCAAATGACCGACAATATCCAGTGGATTAAAGGTGCCCAAGAAAATAAATTGGTGGTGGGTTCACAGGCAAGAATTTTATATGCCGATGCGGAAGGACGCATGAAAATTGCGGAAGCTTTTAACAATGCCATAAAAAATGGAGAAATTTCACAACCTATAGTTTTGGGACGCGACCATCACGACGTTTCAGGAACAGATTCGCCTTACAGGGAAACGTCAAACATTTATGATGGCTCCAAATTTACTGCTGATATGGCCATTCAAAATGTGATTGGAGACAGCTTTCGCGGAGCAACCTGGGTTTCAATTCATAACGGTGGAGGAGTAGGCTGGGGAGAGGTAATAAACGGCGGATTTGGTATGGTTCTTGATGGTAGTTTAGAAGCAGAAAAGCGGTTGAAAAGCATGCTTTTTTGGGATGTAAATAATGGGATTGCACGCCGAAATTGGGCAAGAAATGAGGGGGCTGACTTCGCTATAAAAAGAGCTATGGAAGTTGAACCGAATTTAAAAGTGACATTGCCTAATTTAGTTGATGATTCTATCTTGAAAGATTTATTCTAATAATTAAAATTGTATTTAAATGAAAGCCTTAAAATTACTTCCGTTAGCTTTAATTTTTTTTATAGCTTCCTGCAGCTCTATCAGAGTTACAACCGATTATGATACCACTGCCGATTTTTCTACATATAAAACATTTGCTTTTTATAAAAAAGGGATTGATAAAGCTGAAATTTCTGATTTAGACAAACGAAGAATTCTAAAGGCCATTGAAAGCGAAATGCTGGCAAAAGGCTTTACAAAATCTGATGACCCGGACTTGCTGGTTAATATTTTTGCAAAATCAACCAAAAAAGTTGATGTTTACAACAATAACTTTTATTATGGCTGGCATCCTTGGTATTACGGACCAAATTTTGGAACACAGGTTTCCGTATACAACAAAGGCACCTTGTTTATTGATTTAATTGACGCCAATAAAAAAGAATTGGCCTGGCAGGGAATAGGAAGCGGGGCTTTGTCCATTTCAGGAAATGTTGCCAAAAAAGAAGAAAAAATTAAGGAGTTTGTTGCCGAAATTATGGCCCAATATCCTCCTGGAAAAGAATAAAATAAATTTCTTTTCAAAGTATTAACCATTATATTTATTAAACGTTCTGAATTTTCGGAACGTTTTTTAGTTATTTTTGCCAAATATATGTTTGAAAAACCAATTATTTCAGAAGAAGATTATTATACAAATGATGAAGGTTACCGTGTATTTACGGAAAAATACCATTTAAAAAGAGGCTATTGTTGCAAAAGCGGCTGTAAACATTGTCCGTATGGATATGACAAGAAAACTGACAGCTTCAAGCGTTAATTGCAGTATCTTAACAAAGAAAAATAATAAGATGTTAAAAAGAATAATTTTAGCGGTGGTTGTGTTTCAACTTTCTGCTTGTTCAGAATTACAGCAGGTAATTAATCAATTGCCAAATGGGGGAATTACAAATGAACAAATTGCGGCTGGTTTAAAGGAAGCCCTGCAAAATGGGATTAAAAATCAGGTAACCACTTTAGCTGTTCAGGATGGCTTTTACAAAAATGAAATGGTTAAAATTTTACTTCCTGAAGAATTGCAAAAAGTTGATCGCACTTTAAGAAGTATCGGCTTGTCAAGCTTGGCTGATGAGGGATTGAGAGTATTGAACAGAGCTGCGGAAGATGCAGTAGGAGAAGCCATTCCCGTTTTTGCGGATGCCATTACAGGGATGACATTTGTTGATGCTAAAAATATTTTATTGGGCGATAAAAATTCAGCTACTTTATATTTAAAAACAGCAACATCAGCAGCGTTGTACCAAAAGTTTAATCCTATCATAAACAATTCATTTAAAAAAGTGGGCGCCGATAAAATTTGGACAGACTTAATTACGAGATACAATAGTTTGCCGTTAACCGCTGATGTAAATCCGGATTTAACGGATTATGTGACGAACGAAGCCCTAAAAGGGGTTTTTACCATGGTTGCAGTTGAAGAAATTGAAATTAGGGCGAATGTCGCCAAACGTACTTCCGATGTGCTAAAAAGGGTTTTTGCGTTGCAAGATTAAATTTAAAAATGGCTGTCTAATTTTTTGTGCAATGCTTTAAAATAATCAAAAGCCAGAAGCAATCTGGAGCCGTACCAGCTAAACATTTCGCCATCAGCAAAAATAGTTATCGAACGATTTGTGTAAGATGCAATTTCCATCGCATGTTCATCTTTAAAAGGAAAAGGTTCTGAAGATAAAATGATGATTTCAGGATCACCATCATGCCTAATTTTATTAATTTCCACCTTAGGGTACCGACTCATATTTTGGTAAATGTTTTCAAACTTGTTTAATTGTAACATTTGGTTTATATAAGTCTCATTTCCTGCAACCATCCAAGGTTTAGCCCAAATAAAATAAGCCACTTTTCTGGTTGGTTTTGTTTGAATGAATTCTTTAAAATCGCTAAGTTTATAGTTTATTTTTTCAACCAAATTAAGGCTTTCCGTTCTTCTGTTTAAAATAGTTCCCAAACTTAAAGTAAAATCAATAGAGTCTTGAATGGTGCTTATGTCGGAAAAATAAGTGGGTGCGATTTTTTCCAATTCAGGAAGAAAATCATACGTGTTTTCCTCTTTGTTGCAAAGTATAAAATCAGGTTGTAAGGCTCTAATTTTATGGTAATCTACTTTTTTTGTTCCGCCGACAATGGTTTTGGTAGCTTTTAAATGATAGGGATGCACGCAAAATTTTGTAATGCCGACCAGTTCATTTTCTAAATTCAAATCGCACAGCAATTCCGTTTGTGAAGGCACCAATGAAATAATTCTTTTGGGCTGCGTTTTTAAAATAATTTCTCTTCCTAGCTGGTCTTTAATTATTTTCATTATAAAATTAAGTCATAAATTCCTAAACCCTTTTGTCTTTCTTTTCTGTTTTTTCTCACTTCTAATTTGAACCTTTTAAATCGGCTAATTGCCTAATAGACTAATTTTTTTACTGTTTACTTAAAATCAATTCCATTTCCTGCTGTAATTTCAAGGCTTCCAATTGCGCAGCTTTTGCAAAATCCAAGCCATTACTGGCGTAAATAATGCTTCTTGCCGAATTCACCAGCAATCCGCATTCTTTGTTAAGGCCATATTTGCAAACTTCCTGCAGGTTTCCGCCTTGAGCGCCAACTCCCGGAACCAATAAAAAATGATTGGGCGCAATTTTTCTGATTTCCTTAAAATAAGTTGGTTTTGTAGCGCCAACCACAAACATTAAATTTTCGGAATTTTTCCAGGTTAGTGCAGTTTTTATGACTTCTTTGTATAACGCATTCCCGTCAATTTTTAACCCCTGAAAATCGAGTCCGCCCTTGTTTGAAGTCAGTGCCAACAAAATGGTAGTTTTATTTTTAAAAGCCAAAAATGGTTCAACGGAATCACTTCCCATATAGGGCGCAACAGTTATCGAATCAAAATTTAAATCTTCAAAAAAAGCTTTTGCGTACATAGTTGAGGTGTTGCCAATATCGCCTCGTTTGGCATCGGCAATGGTGAAAATTTCAGGATAATTGGCATTGAGATAATCAATTGTTTTACCTAATGCTGCCCAGCCTTTTAACCCATAAGCCTCATAAAATGCGGTATTTGGTTTGTAGGCAACGGCCAGATGATGAGTGGCATCAATAATTTGTTTATTGAATTCATAAATGGGATCTTCTTCTGCCAAGAGGTGTGCCGGAATTTTATCTAAATCAACATCCAGACCAATACATAAAAATGATTTTTTTTGTTGAATTTGTGCAATAAGCGCTTGTTTGTTCATAAGTTCAAATAAAGAATTAGACAAAAGTAGTAATTTTAATACTTTAAGTTATCTTTGTTTACCAAATAAAGCACATTGGTTAGTTATATTTTAAATAAAATATTTTACGGAATTCTTACGCTGTTTGGTGTGATTACCGTTATCTTTTTTCTTTTTAATGTGTTGCCGGGAGATCCTGCAAGTATGATGCTGGACCAACGGCAGGACAGCGAGCAGCTTCAAAACATTCGCGTAAAATATGGATTTGACCAACCCATAACTACACAATATCTGTATTATTTGAACGATTTATCACCCATTTCCGTTCACAGTTCAAATCCAGAAAATTACACTTATTTATCTGAAGGGAAATATTCTTATACAAAGTTGTTTTCTGCATATAAAAAAATCATTGTTTTAAAATATCCTTATCTGCGGAAATCTTTTCAAAAAAACGATAAAAATGTAACGGATGTAATTTTGGAAACATTGCCAAATACGGCCGTTTTAGCGGTTTCGGCAATTGTGATTGCCATCATTACCGGTGTGTTTTTCGGAATACTTTCTGCATTGTATAAAGATACTTTTTTCGACAGAATTATTTCAATATTGAGCACGTTAGGAATGAGCGTTCCATCATTTTTTTCTTCCATTTTATTTGCCTGGTTTTTCGGATTTGTATTGCACAAATACACCAATTTGAATATGACTGGCAGTTTGTATGAAGTTGATGATTTTGGCGAAAACACCTACATTCAATGGAAAAATTTAATATTGCCGGCAATTGTTTTGGGAATCAGACCATTGGCGGTAGTTGTGCAGTTGATGCGGAATTCCTTATTGGAAGTTTTAAGTCAGGATTATATAAGAACAGCACGTGCAAAAGGACTTTCTACCTATAAAATAATAAAAACACATGCGTTAAAAAATTCCATGAATCCGGTTGTAACAGCCGTTTCTGGGTGGTTCGCCTCTATGTTGGCAGGAGCGGTTTTTGTGGAATATATTTTTAACTGGAACGGTTTGGGAAAAGAAATTGTATACGCTTTAAATACACTGGATTTACCAATAATAATGGGCAGTGTTTTGGTAATTGCCACAATGTTTATAATTATCAATATTCTGGTGGATATCAGTTATGCAATGTTGGATCCTAAAATAAGGCTGAAATAAGTGAGTAACACGAAAACGAATTCGTATAATATTGAATTGAATTTTTTTAAGGAATTTAATAATGATTAAATTTGTCGATAAAACACAAAAAATATGAGAACAAAAATAGTAGCCGGAAACTGGAAAATGAATAATGATTTGGACGAATCCAAATCGTTGGTCAAAAAAATTGCAAAAAGCATCAAAAAGCAATCACTTATTAATACAAGAGTCATTGTTGCGCCAGCATTTGTGAATTTGCAAAAAGTGGCAAGCAAAGCCAAAGGAACAAAAGTTGAAGTTGCTGCCCAAAATATGTATTTTGAAAAAAGCGGTGCTTTTACTGGAGAAATTTCTGCAGGAATGTTAAAATCTGTGGGCGTTCATATTGTGATTTTAGGACATTCAGAACGAAGAGAATATTTTGGTGAAAAAGACGCTCTTTTGGCTAAAAAAGTAGATGCTGCCTTGGCAAATAAAATGGAAGTAATTTTCTGTTTTGGGGAAGTTTTAGAAGATAGAAAAGCAGGAAACCACTTTAAAGTTGTTGAAAGCCAAATTAAAAACGGCTTGTTTCATTTAGAAGCAGGTGCCTGGAAAAATATAATATTAGCTTATGAGCCGGTTTGGGCAATTGGAACCGGTGAAACGGCATCTCCGGAACAAGCACAAGAAATGCACGCTTTTATCAGAAAAATTGTTGCAGATAAGTATGGTGAAAACTTGGCTTCCGAAGTTTCTATTTTATACGGTGGAAGTGTTAAACCTTCCAATGCGCAGGAAATTTTTTCAAAACCTGATGTAGACGGTGGTTTAATTGGTGGTGCAGCATTGAACAAAGACGATTTTAAAGCAATAATTGACGCAATTTAATGGATAATATTTATATATCGTACACCTTCAAAGTGAGCCCGAAAGAGCCGGCAACTGAAATTTTAATTGCCGAATTGGGTGAAGTGGGTTTTGAAAGTTTTGTTGAAAACGAAGATGGCGTGGAAGCTTTTATTCAGCAAACCGAATGGAATGAGCATATTTTAGAAGACATTTATGTGTTAAATTCCAATGAATTTCAGATTTCTTATGAAAAGAAAGTGATTGAGCAAACAAACTGGAATATTGAATGGGAAAAAAACTTTAATCCGATTCAGGTTGATGGTTTGGTGAGCATCAGAGCGCCATTTCATGAAAATCCGAATTTGAAGTATGATATAGTTATTGAGCCAAAAATGAGCTTTGGAACCGGGCATCATGAAACAACACATATGATGGTTCAGCATTTATTGGAGCTTGATGTTACTGGTAAAAAAGTATTGGATATGGGTTGCGGAACCGGAATTTTGGCAATATTTGCCGAAATGAAAGGAGCACAGCCAATTGATGCGATTGATATTGACAATTGGTGCTATCAAAATTCTTTGGAAAATGTGGAACGTAATAATTGCAAACACATTGCAGTTTATGAGGGCGATGCATCATTATTGAAAAACAAAAAATATGATGTAATTATAGCTAACATCAACAGAAATATTTTGTTGAATGATATGAGCGTTTACACAAATTGCATGAATGAAAAAGGCGTAATCTTGCTAAGTGGTTTTTATAAAGAAGACATCCCGATTATTGATGCGGAAGTTTCAAAATATGGCTTGAAATTGGAAAATCAAATTGAACGAAATAACTGGGTTGCTTTGAAGTATGTAAAATAATTATTATTTTTGCAGTATGGACACAAAAAGAAAAATACAGGAAGACGTTGATGTTTTGGAAAAAGAAGTCAACCTACATGAAATTATTTTGTTTAACGATGATGTCAATACTTTTGATTTTGTAATCGACTCCTTAATTGAAGTCTGTGATCATACCGCAGAACAAGCTGAACAATGTGCTTTGTTAGTTCATTATAAAGGAAAATGTGCTGTTAAAACAGGAGAATATAATGAATTAAAACCTCGTTGCACAATTCTTTTAACCAAAGGATTGTCGGCTGAAATAATATAAGTAAATATTAGAATAGAATAACAAAAAATCCCGAAATTTTCGGGATTTTTTTATGCTGTAAATTCCTTATAAAGGAATATTTCCATGCTTTCTGTTTGGTCTGTTAACTTCTTTGCCTTCGAGCATTTGAAATGCTTTTATGAGTTTTCTTCGCGTTTCTTTTGGATAAATCACTTCATCAATAAAACCGCGTCTTGCAGCCCTAAAAGGATCGGCAAATTTATCGGCATATTCAGCTTCTTTTTCTTTCAATTTCATTTCAGGGTTGTCTGCACTTTTAATCTCATTTCTGAAAATAATTTCAGCAGCGCCTTTTGCACCCATTACTGCAATTTCAGCAGCTGGCCAGGCAAAATTCATGTCTGCTCCAATATGTTTGGAGTTCATGACATCATAAGCACCACCATAAGCTTTACGCGTAATAACTGTTACTCTTGGAACGGTGGCGTCACTTAAGGCATATAATAATTTGGCACCGTTTCTAATAATGCCATTCCATTCTTGATCGGTTCCGGGTAAAAATCCGGGAACATCAACCAATACCAATAACGGAATATTAAAACAATCGCAAAAACGTGTAAAACGAGCTCCTTTTATAGAACTGTTCACATCTAAACATCCCGCTAAATTCATCGGTTGATTTGCAACAATACCAATACTTCTGCCTGCAATACGTGCAAATCCCACAATAATATTCGCCGCAAAATCCTTATGAATTTCAAAGAATGAATCGTTGTCTATAATACCCTGAATCACATGATGCATGTCATAGGGTTGATTTCGGTTTTCTGGAATAATGTTTTCAAGAGATTCTCTTATTTCATCACCCAATTCAAAAGCTAATTTTTTAGTGGTTTCCCTGTTGTTTTGGGGAATGTAGCTTAACAATGTTTTGATATCTTCTAAACACTGAATGTCATTTGCCGAAGTGATGTGCGTAACACCGGATTTTGTTGAATGTGCACTGGCACCACCAAGTTCTTCAGCAGTTACCGTTTCATTGGTCACTGTTTTTACCACATTAGGTCCGGTTACAAACATATAGCTGGTGTTTTCAACCATAATGTTAAAATCAGTCATTGCTGGGGAATAAACCGCTCCGCCGGCACATGGCCCCATAATTGCGGAAAGTTGCGGCACAACTCCCGACGCTTGTACATTTCTGTAAAAAATATCTGCGTAGCCACCCAAAGATCTCACGCCTTCCTGAATTCTTGCACCTCCAGAGTCGTTTAAGCCAATAATTGGTGCACCAACCTTAACCGCCTGATCCATAATTTTACATATTTTTTCGGCATGAGTTTCAGACAGTGAACCACCGAAAACTGTAAAGTCCTGAGCAAATATATAGACCAATCTGTCATTAATAGAGCCATACCCAGTCACAACGCCATCTCCAAAATAGAGTTCGTCCTCCATTCCAAAGTCGGTTGTTCTGTGAGTTACCAAAATACCTATTTCTTCAAAAGATCCTTCATCCAATAAATAATTTACGCGTTCTCTTGCAGTCAATTTTTTATTTGCGTGTTGCTTTTCAATTCTTTTTTCACCGCCTCCTAAATGTGCCAATGCAACACTTTTGGCTAATTTTTCAATTTTTGATTCCATAATATTGAATAGTGTAATTAGTTAGAAATTGGAATTCTTAACTTTTTTTGATCTTCCAAATAAATTTTTAAACCTACCAAAGCGGCAATTTTAGCTTCTTCATCCAATCCTGCCTGAAGCAGTTTTGGCGTGTAATAATTTTTAACAAAATGCGTATCGAATTTACCGCTTCGAAAAGCTTCATGTTCAAAAACAAATTTTCCAAATGGCAAGGTGGTGAAAACACCTTCAATTTTATAGTTGCCAATGGCTTCAATCATTAATTGAATAGCTTCTTCGCGCGTTTTACCGTAAGTAATAAGTTTAGAAAGCATAGGGTCATAGTAAATAGGAATGTCCATTCCTTCTTCAAAACCATCATCAACCCTTATTCCTTTTCCAACAGGAATTTTATAAGTGCTTAAATTTCCGACACTTGGCAAAAAGTCATTTATTGGGTCTTCTGCATAAACCCTTAATTCTAACGCATGACCATTAATTTTTAGTTCTTCTTGTTTAAATGGAATGGCCTCGCCTCGAGCAATTTTAATTTGCAATTCAACCAAATCAACACCAGCAATTAACTCAGTAACCGGATGTTCAACCTGCAAACGTGTATTCATTTCCAGAAAATAGTAATTTAAATTTTCATCAACTAAAAATTCTACCGTTCCTGCGCCTAAATAATTACATGATTTTGCCACTTTAATGGCTGCATCTCCCATTTGTAATCTTAATTCAGGTGTTAAAATTGAGGAAGGCGCCTCTTCAATAACTTTTTGATGACGTCTTTGGATACTGCATTCTCTTTCAAAAAGATGCAAAACATTTCCATGGCTGTCTGCAATTATCTGAATTTCAATATGTCTTGGGGAAGTAATATATTTTTCGACAAACACGGAACCGTCTCCAAATGCGGAAATAGCTTCGCTAATGGCACGTTTCATTTGTTCTTCAACATCTTTTTCATTTTCTACAATGCGCATCCCCTTACCGCCACCGCCTGCAGAAGCTTTTATAAGAATAGGAAAGCCAATCTCTTTTGCTATTTCTGAAGCCTCTTTTGGGTCAGTTACAGCACGGTCAACTCCAGGAACCATGGGGATATTATAATTTTTGACGGCGTCTTTTGCAGCCAGTTTACTGCCCATAATCCTGATGGCATTGGATTTTGGACCAATAAATATAATATTATTTTGTTCCACTTTTTCAGCAAAATCGGCATTTTCACTTAAAAAACCATAACCTGGATGAATGGCGTCTGCATTTAATTTTTTGGCTGCTGCAATAATTTTTTCAATTGAAAGATAAGATTTATTGGAAGGAGCTTCACCAATACAAATAGCCTCATCTGCAAATCTGACATGAGGCGCGTTTCTGTCGGCTTCTGAATAAACAGCAACAGTTTTAATCCCCATTTTTCGAGCAGTTTTCATGACTCTAATGGCAATTTCACCCCTATTTGCTATCAATATTTTTTTCATATTAATGTTGTTTAAAGTATTTGGATAGTTTCAATATTTAATTGGTTGGTTAAAGTTTATGCCATTTCAATCATGAGTTCTCCTTTATCAACAGTTTCTCCGCTTTTAATAAAAATTGACTTAATAACGCCGTCTTTTGGGGCAATAATGGCATTTTCCATTTTCATGGCTTCTAATATCAATAAGGTTTCTCCTTCTTTTACTCTTTGATTTTCTTCAATATTTACACTTAAAATAATACCAGGCATTGGTGCTTTTATGCTATTTTCTTTAATGGAAGAACCAATGGTGAATCCCATTTCTTTGATGAGTTGATCTATTCCATTAGATATTTTAACTGTGTAGCTATTCGAATTAACGATTACAACGTATTCTCTGTTTTTAAAATCAGATTTTTCAAGTTTAACAGCAAAAGATTTGTTCTTTTCAATGACATGAAATTTTGACGTGGAGCGTTTTAATAAATCTAATTTTTCAAGGTCTGAATTTTTAAATTCAAATTCGTGAGATTCATTTACTTTTACTTTCAAAGCCGTATGTGTTTTGGTTAATATTATTTAATGTTTAAAACATGATGTAAAAAACATAAAGATATTCAATTTATTGTCAAAAAAAATGTGGTTTAAATTTCTATTTTTAAAAAATATGCTTTTCACTAATATAGATGCTGTAAATTCAGAATATTATAAAAAAAACGGTTTTAATAATATAAAGAAGAAATAAGCTTTAAGTAGGAAGTAATTTTAGGCTGTGATATTTATAAATGAAAAAAGACTGCCTTTTCAGGCAGTCCCTTCTTTTTTTACTACTAACTAAAAAAATCAAAAACATTACTTAAACAAAGTAGGTAATGAATCTATAGGGTAAAATTAATTTTTAAAAAGCATAAATTCAATGACTTTTATCACTTATTGGACAAATAGTGTGTTTTTTTATTAAAATAATGGGCAGTTGACTATTGTTTTAGTTTTGCCAAATAATTAGTTGAATATTTGTCGGTTCGTTTTTTAGTAATGCAAATCAGATTGAATTTCGTTCTTATAACGTTCATAACTTATATCATGACTCAATATATGATTTATCCACCATTTTTCTAAAAACTCAATTATTTCTTTTGGGTCAGGAGGATTAATACTTAATAAATTAACATTATCCATTGCAACTTTATAAACATAGTCTCTATGGTGATTTTTGTGTTCGGCCAATTTAGGATAAGACAGGTTTCTCATGTATTCTTCTTCATTTTTAAAGTGATTCAAACTATAATTTGTCATTTTTGTTAGAATTTCAGCAAATTCTTGTCTGTCTTTTTTGTATTCAATTAATTCAGACAAATCATCTAAAATTCCTAGTAATTTTATATGCTCATTATCAATGTCTGTATTGCCAATGGATAACTTATTAGACCAAATTCCTTTTTTAAGATTTTCCATAATGTTCAAATTTTAATTTTATCTCTATTAAATGTTTGTCAACGATGTGAATAGGAAAAGTGCGACTTATTTGTGGAGTTTTTCTTCATATTGATTTCATAGCGCCATCTAATTTAAGAAAATATATGACGTACTGCATCTTAAAAGTATATTTATAGTAATTCTTAGTAGCAATTTTGTTAATCATATAATTTATGCTTTATTTTTATTATAAATAATGCAGCATAAAATGACCTCGCTAATTAAACTGGGGCAGTACGTAAAGCATGTATTCACCAAAAAAGGAATTACCCAAAAAGAGCTATCCTTGATGGTTTTCAATAAAGCAAATATTAAATATATTGGAAAATTAGAACGTAGTACTTTAGTGGGAATTACCCCAAATACTGCTTATGAAATTATGTTCGCATATGATTCAGATATAGAATTTAAAGAGTTTAAAAACTAAATTAACATCAATTTCTAAAATTCTTAGCAATCAGCTGAGGTGGTTTTTTCTATTTATACATAGAATGATTGTTTCTATATATAAATATTATCTACTTACCCCAAAAGTTAAAAAAAGTTTAAAAAAATGAAAAATAATATTTTATGCTGAAAATTTCGTATCTTAATACATCAAACTGTTTTTACAAATAATCTCGTTATTGTAATTGTCGATTTTAAGCGCTTTAAAACAACTATTTTAATTTTATAGTGGTTGCCACCGCATAAAACAAAAAAAAGTTATTTTTAAATACAGAAAGTAAGAATAGTAAGAAGTTTGACTGTACGCGCTTAAAATCGATTAATTATAAGACGTTAAAGAATAAAAACGAAAATCTAACAAAACCTTACATTTTTTTATATTCCACTATCTGACAAACGCCTTATTGAATTAGAAATTATTTAGTCAAACAAATAAGCCATTTCATTAAATTGAGGTGGTTTTTTTATGAAAAAAACAATTATTTGATATTACGTTTATATTTAAATAACCCAAAAAGCCAACCGACAGAGTACATTTGACCATGTCTTTTTGAAAGTGAAAGGCATATAATATTTGCATATTATTTGGTTGATTATCCTACTAAGTAGAAATATTTAGTAGGTTTTTTTTGCATAAAAAATGCAAGAGATGGCAATTGGGCGGATATTATTAAATTAAAAATAAATCAAGTTGCCAAAGAGGTTATTGGAGTTTTTAATGTTTTACACATGTTGAAATAATTTTATCCTAATTTTGTAATTTAATGCAAGTGAAATCTACTTAAATCGCTGAAATTGGACTAAATGGAATAGGTTGGGTAGAAATTAAAAAAGCAACCTACTGTAAATTAGTAAGTTGCTTATAAGAGTAAATCTTTTTTCGTGACCTCGACTGGATTCAAACTTAACCAACTAAACCATTGTATATCAATAATTTCAGCAAAATTAAAATAATTTGGTGAAACAATAGTGAAACGTCAATTTTTCATTACCAATTCAAATGTAGTGTTTTTTCAATATTTAATTGTAAAAAATAAAAATACCTTCAACTAAATTTTGCTGACGATTTACACTTTCTTTAGAATCCGTAATATTTTCCAATTGCTTCGCCCAAAAGACTTCCAGCTGCTCCAATTCCAACATTCCACGAACCATCTAAAGCTTTTCCAACCATTTTTCCAATCCATCCATTTACTTTAGCACCGAAAATTTTATTTTCCGAGTTTGGTTCTTCAGTATCAATAATTTCAACTAATTCAGCTGTATCTTGTTCTGATAGGCCATTCTTTTGTAAGAATTCAGAAAGCTTTTCTTTATTCCCTTTGTTGATGGTAATTTTGGCATCAATTTTTACTTTTTCTCCTGTGTTGATTACGTTTCCATCTCCTGTACTTGTAATATTTGTACTCATAAATTGAACAATGGTTTGATTATTTGATTCTTGTTTTTCGTTGTAATCCTTTATTTTGATTTCATAACCGAATTCCTCTGCTATTTGCATTACAAATTCGAGAAGTTTTGTTCTAATAAAACTCTGAATGTCCAAAATAATATTTCCATTCCCAATTATTTTAGCACCAATCGCATCTAATCTTGTATTGCTTTTATATAATTTTGTTAAAGCTGGTTGAATGATATGTAGCATTTCCATTGGTACTGGACGATAAAACTCATTTTTATCTCCATTACTTTCAAGCATTTCTCTTGCCATTTTTTCAACAGTCGCAATTCCTTCTCTTACATCAATATATCTCAATGCCTCATCAAATGGACTGTCTAAAACAGAAATAGGTATTTCCATAGTTTGTCTATTTAAATATGCTTGAACCTCTACGATTAAATTACCAATTGTTCTTCTGTATCCGGGAACAATAGCGCCTTGGTCTTTATATCCGTTTATTTCGTTGTTCGTAAACTTAATTAATTCTTCGTTTTTTGTCAGTCTTCCAAAATAATTTAGTCGCATTAATGGATTTACTAAACTTTTTTCAGCGTCAAATAAATCGTTAATCACATCGTTAATTATAAAAATGTTGTTCGGATTGCTCATCTTTTTCGTGAAATTGTGCCTAACTTGTTATATCCCAATATAAATTACTAATTCTCATTAATATTTTTCTGATAAAACAATATTGCATTCTTGTTTTTATGGATTGTCAGTATTTTTTTAAATGACTAAAATAAACTAAATATGTTTAAGCATCAATAAAATATATCAATTTATATTGATTGTAGATATTAAATGGTCTCATGCTTAGTCAAAAGATCCTGAAACAAATTTAGAATTATTTAAAAATAAATGACTTTCACTTTCAAACCAGTTTGTGTTGCCAGGTCAATCATATTCTTGGTGCCTTTGCTTTTCCAATCCCAAAAAGCAATGAGCATTAAATTTACAGGATGTAGTGTCGGACGATGAAAATGACCTGGAAAAATAATGATTCATAATATTCAAATAAGGTCGGGAGTCATTGGAGGCACGCTGTTTTCAACCGCTTTGAATATCGGTGTGAATGATTTGTTGTTCACGGCAATTATGTCTGTGATTGGCGCTGTAATCAGTTTTTTTGTTTCCTATATTTTAAGGAAATTGTTTTCAGATTCAAAAGCTTCTAAAAAGAAATCCAAAAATGCCTAGCTCACTTCGGCAAGCTCAGTGTGAAAGCCAGGCATTTTTGGATATTATCAACGGTTTTGTATTATGATTTTTACAAATAATTCATCTCCTTTTTTATCATAAAAGTATTTAGACGGAAGAAATTTAGGATTAGCACTTAATCCCTCATCAACCTCTTTTTTAAACAAATCAATCATACACAAATTATTTTTAAGGATTCCTACTTCAAATGGGATTTTAGGGATTGTTGCTCCATCTTTTGAATAGCCGTAAATAATCAAATCATCCTTGAACATGATTTTTTTGTGATGCACCATTTCAATCCAATCCATGTAGTTTGTCCATCTCATTGGTAAATATTTTGTTACAATTTCCATATATCTGTGTTTTTTTATTCTACAGTATAGCGGGGAATTTTTGATGGCAATCTTGTTAGTAGCTCATAATTCATACTATTGTTCATATCGCTGAACGAACTGACTGATATATCTTTATCTCCTTGTTTCCCAATGAGGACAACCTCATCATTCACCTTAACATCCGGCAAATCGGTAACATCAACAACCACCATATTCATATTTACCGTACCAATTATGGGCACTCTTTTCATATTAATCAAAACATGGCCAAGATTACTTAATTTACGACTAAATCCGTAGCCATATCCAACGGGAACTGTAGCGATTTTGCTATCTCTATTTGTAAGGAAACTTGTTCCATAGCTAACATATTCATCTTCCTTTACATTATTAATACTCATCACTTTGCTTTTCCATGAAAGAACTTGCTTTAAGGGATCTTTTAACATATTGTCTTGTTTAAAGTGTAACATCTTTGTTTCATTTCCCGGCCAAAAACCATAGTTGGAAATACCAATACGCACTAAATCGAATGTAGATTCAGTGAAATTGAGAATTCCTGCTGAACATGCTATATGTCGATATCCCGGATTTAATCCTTCAGCTTTCAACTGCTCCACTAATTTTTTAAATGTGCTTATCTGTTTCTTTATCCGGTCGAAATTCGCTGTACTTTCAGCTCCGGCAAGATGTGAACAAACACCTTCAATTACAATGTTACCATCATTAATTTTTAATTTATCAATCACATCAGGAAGTTGGTCTTCGTGAAATCCTGTTCGGTGCATTCCGGTTTCAAGTTCGATATGTATGCGGGCAGGTTTAGATGTTTTTTTACTTATACTACACACTGCATCAAGTCTTTCCTGAGTAAAAACAAAAAAGGAAATATCATTCTCGATAGCCCATTCCAAATAATCATCATCAACAAAACCCATAATCATAATATGGCAAGATTCATTTATAACTTTTAATGCACGCCGGGCTTCTTCTACGCTAAACACAGAGAAATGATTTACTCCGCACGATTCTATCATTGGTAATAAATCTTCAATCCCATGCCCGTAAGCATTCGCCTTTATTACCATAGAATATTTTACATTCTTACCCACTATTGACTTTAAATAATTAATATTATTATTAAGTGCGCTTTTACTAAGTTCTATGTATGAGGTAAATAACATATTATTTTTTTATGATTTAATTTAATAATGTGATAAGCATAAAATTTGTCCGCATAAATGCCAACGGGATTTTATAGGATTTGTGCGACTGGGAAATCGTTAGTTGAATTTTTGTCGGTTTTGTGCCAAATCCAATTTGAGGATAAATTTTATACAGTGTCGGCTTTTAGCGCTTTATTTTCTGTCATTTAATGGTCAATTTATCCATAATTATTTCTTGAAATGCTTTTGTATTAATGCCGCTAAATGATCTTTTTTAATGGGTTTTGAAATATAATCATTGCACCCTGCATCCAAAGATTTTTCCCTGTCGCCAGATAATCCATAAGCTGTCTGTGCAATAATGATTACTTCTTTGTTGAATTGTCGGATTTGACCTGTAGCTTCATAACCGTCTAAATCAGGCATTTTAATATCCATCAGTATTAAATCAATGTCAGGGTTGTTACGGCAAGTTTCAACAGCTTCAGTTCCGGTTCTTGCTTTTAAAATTTCATTGCTAAACTCGCTTACATTTATAGAAAGAATCATTTCCGACGCTTCATCATCTTCGGCAATTAGTATTTTTAAATTTTTAATATGATTTTTTGTATTGTCAGAAACCTCTGGTGTTATTTCTATCTTTTTTTCTTTCAGTACTGCATTGTAAGGTAAGGTGAAATAAAATGTTGAGCCAATATCTTCTTCGCTTTCTACCCATATTTCACCACCAAGCATTTCAATATATGCTTTCGATATAGATAATCCCAAACCAGCACCTTGCCTTGCCATGGTATCCATTATGTCAGCCTGAATAAAACGTTCAAAGATGGCTTCCTGTCTGTCTTTTGGAATCCCAATACCTGTATCTTTTACAAAAAATTCAATTTCGGCGTTTCGACGCTGATCAACAGTCTCTCTATCCATTTTTAAAACATATCCAAATTCTATAGAACCTTCATTTGTATATTTAATGGCATTTTTAATTAGGTTGGTCAAGATTGCAACCAGTTTTTCACGGTCAGTATTAATGGTGACTTCTTTTGCTGGTAATGTGTTTTTGAAGAAAAGTTGCAATCCTTTGGCTTCAGCCTCAGGTTTGAAAAAAGTATAAATATATTCAATTTGCTCATTGACATTAGATTCCTTAATCTCCACATTCATTAAACCAGCTTCTATCTTTGAAATATCAACAATATCGTTGATGATATTTAACATTCGCTTACCACTTTTTTCAATAATCTTAATGTATTTTTGTTGCTTTTCGCCTGAAAGATTAGGTGTTCTTAGAAGATCGGAAAAACCTAAAATCCCATTCATTGGTGTACGGATTTCGTGACTCATATTGGCAAGAAAAGCTGATTTTAATCGGTTGCTCTCTTCTGCTTTTTCTTTGGCTTTAATTAGTTCTGATTCAGCCTGTTTGCTTTCGGTGATATCCTGAAACATACCCTGTATCGCTACTATTTTCCCATCGTGAATAATTGCATCGCCAATGGCATGAACCCATCGCCAGTTGTTTTTAGCTGTGATCATTTGCAATTCCACATCATAAGATTCGCCATGTTCTATTGCCCTAGCAATGGCATCTTGAATGGTAGACTGCGATTCGGGAGTATAGAAGCTGATAGCTTTCTCAACAGTAGGCACAAAATCATCATCCACTTCATAAATACTGAACACCTGTTTTGTCCAGGTTAATTGCTGAGTTTCTATATCTAATTCCCAACCACCCACCTGTACCAAAGAGCTAGTGTCATCCATTAATTTTTGCATGCGCCGCAATTGAATTTCTGCCTGCTTACGCTCTGTGATGTCACGGTAATTCATCAATATGCCATTAATAAGTGGGTCATTCGTAAGATTGATAGCGTTAAGTTCTACAGGCTTATAACTTCCATCTTTACACTTATATCTGAACTCTCCCTTTAATGTCAAGTTCTCTTTTTCAAGGAGGGTAACTAATTCTTGTTGAATGCGCTCAAAATCATCAGGATGAACCCTTAACCAACTATCAGTACCAACAAGGTCTTGAGGCTGCCAACCGAACCATTTTTCGACATTGGGACTCTTATACTTCATTACGCCATCTGCACCGACTATACTAATTACATCAGAAATATTGGACATCATTGAATCATATCTGGCTTCGCTATTCTTCAATTCTTCCTCTTTCTGTTTGTTCTCGGTGTTGTCCCAGATAACGCCGCTAATCATTTGAGGATTGCCTTTATTATCAAGTAATATTTTGCCTCTGACAGAGATATGATGAATGCTCCCATCCTGCCAAACAGTGCGGTATTCAGGTTTGTATAAAACATTCTGCTCAACTGTTTTTTTCAATGCTCTCTTGACCTTTTCGAGGTCATCGGGATGTACTACTGAAAAGAACTCCTCTGTCGTTTCGCCATATGTTGCTGAATCGATTCCCAAGAGAAAGCAAGCCTGATTATCAAAAATAAGTTCGTTTTCTACGATATTTAATTCCCATGTCCCCATTTGGGATGATTGTAATGCTAATTCAAGTTTTATCTTCTGAAGGTTCACAACCTCTTCCGTCCTTTTGCGTTCGGTGATTTGTTGATTAAGTTCCTTGTTTACAATGGTTAACTCTGCTCTATGGGTGAGTTCCTTCTTAGCACTAATTAAGTCTGCCTTACGTTTTTCTTTTTCTTTGTCAGCACGGATTATAGCTTCTGCTTGTTTTTTTATCTCTTTTTCTTGTGTGGCAATTATTTTATAAGCAGCATCTAACTTATTGGAGGTGTGTTTGTTCTCAAGGATTAACTTTGATATTTTTTTTTCTATCGTATCCTTATCGGAGGCCTCTTTTATATCCGCAGCATCTAACTCTTCAGCATTTTCTTTGTTCTCAGTGATTAATTCACCCAATTTCTCCTTTTTACTCATATCGTGGTTCGTTTAAGTCGTATGCAATTGAAAATCAATCATATTTAATAGATATTGATAGTTTTCATTTGCGACTATATTTTCGTAAAATGAAAGTTAATCTATTAATTCTGATAGGCGTTACACAATTAAAGAAAATCGTTACATAATTCACAGTTATATTATAATTGGAAACAAATGATTTTAGATAGTTATTTTTCAATAATACTACCTGAATCAAAGGCACTGGCTAAGTCTAAATTTAAAACACTTCTTTAATAATTTGTTTTTCATCAATTTTCAAATTCGCCAATTGAATCTCAATTGCATCCATCATGGGCGGAGGTCCGCAGACATAAACATTTTTGGTGGAGTCATTTATGTGAGCTTTGAGAATACCTTCTGTGATTTGACCATAGGCATACCCATCTGCTTTTTCGTCAGATAAAATATTGAAAAAATTGTCGCCTAGTAACTTTTCAAATTCTGTTATATTAATTATAGTATTCATTTGCCTTGAATGAGCTTAACAACTATTGCGATAATTGCAATAACAATCAGTAAATGAATAAACCAACCGACATGAAAAGCAAAAAACCCGATTGCCCAGGCAATAATTAAAATTACTGCTACGATATAAAGTAAATTTCCCATGATTGTTTTTTTTAAGTTATTATTAGCGTTTTGATAATATTGTGACCGTTTGAATTTGAGATACGAAGTTATGTCTTAACACGCTATATTGTGTTACATAATTTCAGTAATAAGTTACATCATTCATGCATTTCCCCTGAAGAGATTATTCCGAAAACCTGTCTTTTATTTTTTTCCACCATCTAACTAAAAATAATTCACTACCATCACCCTCTTTTTTATTTTTCTCGCCAATGATTAGCGCAATTGGTTTAAGCTCTTCAAACTCTTCACAAACCACTTTTAACATGGCGGCAAAAGGCAAAAACAGAATCATACCGGCCAAACCCCAAACGGCAGCACCAATAAACAAACTCAGGATGGCCGTTAAAGCATTAATTTTTAAACTACCCCCTACAATACGGGGAGTTAGAAAATTATCGGTAACCAATTGAACAACCCAAAATAAAATGGCAACTGCTACTGCCATCCAAATAGAATCGTAAGAAACAAAAGCATAAATTAAAGGAATTACTGCTCCCATTGTAGTCCCAATGTATGGTATGATGGCCAGTGCAGCGCCTAAAAATCCGAAAAGAAAAGGATTGTCGATACCAATAATCAACAACCCAATGCTATTGGCTAATCCTATTATAATTGTAAGAATTACCATACCAAACAGGTATTTTTGTCCAACCTGCTGAACCGATTTAAACATTTTTAATAGTCTTTCACGATTTTCCTCGGGCGAAAATGCAAGAAATGCCTTTGTCAATCCATTTCTGTATATGAGGAATAGAAAAGTAAATACAATTGTTGCCGACAATCCGGCAATAAGAATTGCTGTATTACTAACTGTTTTGCTAACCAAATACCCTGTTGAATCTGTAAGCCAATTTTTCATGCGGTTAATAAGTTCACCCTTTTCCAGGTTTTCAACAAAGCTCACATTGTTGTTGACATACACTGTGACATCAGCAAAAGCACGGATAATTTTATCTTGAAAATGAGTGAATTTTTGAACTACATTAATCATTTGAGTTGAAAAGAAGTAAGTGACACCTCCAATTATTAAAATCACAGCGAAAATGGAGAGAAAAGCAGCAAGTGTTTTACCAATTTTCCATTTCTCAAACTTTTTTGCCAACG
>Ga0314774_1000047_pt1 | contig 112216 bp, 90 predicted proteins | sample MetaGCBIA2018_FD_204515 | JGI IMG/M metagenome (GOLD analysis project Ga0314774, IMG submission 204515) | Cryopeg brine microbial communities from Beaufort Sea near Barrow, Alaska, United States - CBIA 2018 | ecosystem: Environmental > Aquatic > Marine > Coastal | place: USA: Alaska | collected... | reverse complement strand
TAATTTAATGGAACTTAGCAAGCGCGTAAATTCTCCGGAAGTTGATTTATAATGTTTTTGATTTTCAATAATAAACTCTCCTAAGGTAAGATTGTTTTTTTTCATAAGAGCAAGCAGTGGTTTGTTTTGCACAAATATCGAGAAAATTATTTTTAAAAAGACCTTTGTTTTGAGATAGTTTGAATAAAGATTTTTTACTTTAGCACATACCAATTTAAAATAAAAAATAAAGATGAATTTTAGCATTAGGGAAGGAAAAATAAACGATATGCCATCGGTATTGGAATTAATAAAAGAACTGGCCCATTTTGAAAAAGAGGCTGATGCCGTTGAAATTTCATTAGCCGATTTAGAAAAAGACGGCTTTGGAAACTCCCCTTTGTTTAAAACCTTTGTTGCTGAAATTGATAATGAAATTGTTGGAATGGCCTTGTTTTATCCGAGATACTCTACGTGGAAAGGACCATCAATTCATTTGGAAGATTTGATTGTCAAAAAAAACAAAAGAGGACTGAATATAGGAAGTGCTTTATATAAAAAAGTGATAGAATATGGCTATAATTTGGGCGTAAAAAGAATAGAATGGGTAGTTTTAGACTGGAATACGCCAGCAATAGCATTTTATAAAAAAACCGGAGGGCAAGTTTTAAATGATTGGCTAACGGTTCAAATGGATGAACAGGCCATAAAAAACTATTTGGAAGTTTAGAAACCATGAAAATTTACAAATTTGGAGGTGCATCCGTAAAAGATGCTGAGGGCATAAAAAATGTGGTCCGCGTTTTAAGAAACGAAGGTTTTAAAAACACCCTTATCGTGATTTCGGCAATGGGTAAAATAACCAATGCCTTTGAAAAAATTATAAATTCATATCATCTCAAAACAGATGATTTACAACAAAATATTGCTTTTGTCAGGGATTATCATTTAACTATAATTGATGCATTATTTAACAATAAAGCACATTCTGTTTTTACCGAAGTTGAGCAGTTGTTTAAAGAATTAAACAGCTTTATGGCAAGCAACAAATCAACGGATTACAATTTTATCTACGACCAAATTGTTGGCTATGGAGAATTGCTTTCAACCAAAATTGTAAGCGCTTATTTAAATGATGTTGGAATTGAAAACCAATGGATTGATGTGCGTGAATACATAAAAACCGACAACAGTTACAGAGACGCTTATGTAAATTGGGAAGAAACGAGCAAAAATATTTCAAAATTAAACCCCGAAAAATTATACATTACACAAGGTTTTTTAGGGGGCGATGCGCAGGGAAATACCACAACACTAGGTAGAGAAGGATCGGATTATACGGCCGCCATATTTGCCTATTGTTTAAATGCAAAGAGTTTAACCATTTGGAAAGACGTTGAAGGTGTGTTAAATGCCGATCCGCGCTTTTTTGAAAATGCGCAACTGCTGCATCAAATATCCTACAATGAAGCGATTGAAATGTCGTTTTATGGGGCTTCGGTCATTCATCCCAAAACATTAAAGCCGCTTGAAAACAAAAATATTCCCTTATATGTCCGCTCCTTTTATTCGTTAAAATTAAGCGGCACAACTGTTGGAAAAGGGCATGATTTAATTCCCGAAATTCCTTGTTTTATTTTAAAACAAGATCAAATTTTAGTATCAATTTCTGCCTTGGACTTTTCTTTTATGGTTGAATACAACCTAAGCGATATCTTTAGAATTTTGCACGACAATAAGCTGAAAGTAAATTTAATTCAAAATTCTGCCATTAGCTTTTCGGTGTGCATTGATGATAAATTCAACAATTTCGAACACTTTTTAGCAGTGTTAAAATCGAAATATAAATTAACGTATGTTAAAAATGTTTCATTGTTTACCATTAGGCATGCAACTGAAAATGCCATTGAGGAAATTGAACAAAAAGGGGAGGTACTCTTAAAACAGGCTACAAAAGGAACAGTGCAAATTGTGATGAAATGAGCTGGAAACTTCAATGCCAGTGAAATATCTTCTGTGACGAAAATCACCACTCCAATCCCTCATAATATAAGTCATTTGATGAAATTTTTTACGTATTTTTGTAGTTCCCTTAATTATACTTGAATGAGTTTAGTAACAGCTAAAGAAGTTGCGAAAGTAATAAACCTTGATAAATACGGATTTATAGGCACCTTTTTTGGTTGGTCATTAATGAAAGTTTTTCGGATCTCTTCCATTAACAAAATTTACAACAAACACAAACATTTAAAAGATTTGGAATTTTTCACGGCACTGCTGGAAGATTTGCAAATTAAGTTTGAAATTCCTGAAGAAGATTTAAAAAGAATTCCCAAAACAGGCGCTTTTATTACAGTATCTAACCATCCGCTAGGAGGAATAGATGGTGTTTTATTGTTAAAATTATTAATTGAAAAACGTCCGGATTATAAAATTATAGCAAATTTTTTACTGCAGCGGATTGAGCCCATGAAGCCCTTTATTATGCCTGTAAATCCTTTTGAAGACAGAAAAGAGACCAAATCAAGTATCACAGGTTTAAAAAACGCATTGTTGCATTTAAAAGAAGGAAATTCCCTTGGTGTTTTTCCGGCAGGTGAAGTTTCAACTTACAAAGACGGAAAATTAATAGTGGACAGGCCTTGGGAAGAAAGTACTATTAAATTAATCCAAAAAGCAAAAGTACCTGTTATTCCCATTTATTTTCATGCCAGAAATAGCAGATTTTTTTACTTTCTTTCCAAACTGAATTCCAAGATGCGAACTGCCAAATTACCTTCTGAAGTGCTGTCACAAAAAGGTCGCGTAATAAAAGTCAGAATTGGAAATCCTATAGCGGTAAAAGACTTGGAGGAATATACCGATACGCAAGATTTTTGCGATTATATTCGTAAAAAAACATATATGTTGGCAAATTCTTTTGAGAAACAGTCCATAAAATTAAAGGCGCCATCTTTAAAAATGCCAAAGCCACCAAAAAAAATTGTGAGTCAAAGAAATATTGATAAAATGATTTTAGAAGTTGAAGCCTTACGAAATGGTGATGGCCGTTTGCTTAAAAGTAAAAATTATGAAGTGTTTTTTGCATTGAGTAAACAAATTCCAAATATCACGTTTGAAATTGGGCGTTTGCGTGAAATCACTTTTAGGGAGGTTGGTGAAGGCACCAATGAATCCTTAGATCTAGACTCATTTGACGGCTATTACCACCATTTATTTTTATGGGATAATGAAGCCAACAAAGTAGCGGGCGCTTACCGAATGGGATTGGGAAAAAACATTTTTAAAAAATATGGGATTGAAGGTTTTTACGTACATACCTTGTTCAAATTTGAACCTGAATTGTACGATATGATGGAGAATTCAATTGAAATGGGACGCGCTTTTGTGATTAAAGAATACCAGCAAAAACCGATGCCTTTATTTCTGCTTTGGAAAGGAATTGTTCATATTACCTTAAGATATCCGGAATATAAATATTTAATTGGAGGTGTAAGCATCAGCAATAAATTTTCAAATTTCTCAAAATCGTTGATGATTGAATTCATGAAATCACATTACTATGATCCTTATGTTGCGCAGTATATTCATCCTAAAAAAGAATACAAAGTTAAATTAAAAGATGCCGATAAAGATTTTGTTTTTGATGCCACCCAAGCTGATATGAATAAGTTTGACAAAATAATTGATGAAATTGAGCCGGGAATATTGCGTATTCCTGTCTTAATTAAAAAATATGTAAAGCAAAATGCAAGATTGGTGGCATTTAATGTGGATCCAAAATTTAACAATGCCATTGACGGTTTAATGTATATCAGGGTAGCTGATATCCCTGAAAGCACTGTAAAACCGGTCATGGAAGAACTTCAGGCAGAATTGGAAAAAACCCTTGAAAATGAAAAAAAAGAAAAGGAAATTTCTTCAGACTCTCTATAATTTTAAAACCATGCTTTTTTGTTGGTTTGATACATATAAATAAATTCTTCATCGGATTTTGTGAGGTAAACAATACCTTCAACAAGTCCAATAATACTGGTTACCGCGCCTCCAATGCCACAAGTTACAATCGTAATTGCCAGCAAAATGATGCCTTCATTTGTATAACCCAACACAAATTTATGGATTCCGAACACCCCCAACAGAATTCCTAAAACACCTGCTAAAACTCTTTTGCTTTCTTGACTGCTTTTTGGGATTACATTCCCATTATCATCTAGTACTTCCATGGCTTTCTCTTTTTATAAATATAAAATTACAAAATTATTAAGACAAAAAATCAACATCATTTGGCTCCCAAAGTTCAATTTTATTTCCTTCTGGATCCAAAATCCATCCAAATTTTCCGTAATCATATTCTTCAATTTCTCCAATAACAGCAACACCTTCCTTCTTTAATTTGTTTAAAAGTCCGCTTAAATCTTCAACCCTGTAATTAAACATAAAATCTTTTGTTGAAGGCGAAAAATAAATAGTGTCACTTTTAAACGGGCTCCATTGTGTGCATGCGGATTTTCCGTTGTTGTCTTTCCACCAAAAAATAGAACCCCAATCGTCCACATTGAAATCCAGATGTTTTTTATACCAATCTTTCAGTTTGGCAGGGTTTTCCGATTTAAAGAAAAGTCCGCCAATACCATTGACTCTTTTAATTTTACTTTCTGTTTTGACTTTTTCTTTCGAAAAAAATAACATCGCTACTTTATCAACAATTGTTTGCGCCAATTTCACTTTAGATTCAACCGTCCAACCGGCAATATGTGGTGACAACAACACATTTTCTGCGTGAATTAAATAATCAAATGCTTCTGGAAAAGATTCGTTTTCAAATAAATTTTCAAAGGATAACTTTTCATATTCCAACACGTCCAAACAAGCACCCAATATTTTTTTATTTATGAGCGCTTCAACCAAATCATCCGTAACTACTGCAGAACCCCTGGCGGTATTTATCAAGTAAAAAGCTTTTTTAAAATTATTGATAAACGGGGTACTTACCATATGGTAAGACAGCTTATTGAATGGCGTATGCAAACTTAACACATCGGTTATTTCCTGTAATTCTTCAAGAGTTACCTGTTTGCAATTTTCATCGCCAACACCATCTTTTATATCGTAACAAACTACCTCAACTTCAAAGCCCTTTAATTTTTTCGCAAAGGCTTTTCCCATATTTCCATAACCGATAATTCCGATTGTTTTTCCCTCCAATTCAATGCCTCTATTGGCTTCCCGCAACCATTTCCCCTCTCTGATCTCCAGGTCGGCCTTTTTAAGATTGTTGAATAAAGCCAAAATCATTCCAAGCGCATGTTCACCAACGGCATTTCTGTTGCCTTCTGGCGCTGCAATTAACTGAATTCCTTTTTTTTCGGCATAATCTACATCAATACTTTCCAATCCGGCCCCAACGCGGGCAATAAATTTTAAATTTGTGGCTTTGTCTAAAAATTGCTGGTCGATATTAAAACGGCTTCTGATAACAACTCCCTGATAACTGCTTATTTTTTCTTCAATTTGTTGTTTGGTTGAAGTATAATCTTCCTCGCAAACGCACCCCAATTTTTCCAATCCTGTTTGAAGGATTGGGTGATTGCTGTCTATAAGAAGTACTTTCATTTTTAGATGGGTATATTTTTAGTATTTGGATTGATGATATATTAGATTCAATATTGTTCCTCATCATTGGGAAAATCCCTGCTTTTAACATCACCAATATAACTTTCAAAGGCATTGGTCATTTCGGTATATAAATCCACATAGCGGCGCAAAAATCGAGGGTGAAATTCGTGGGTCATTCCCAGCATATCATGGGTAACAAGCACTTGTCCGTCCACGTCGTTTCCGGCGCCAATTCCAATAACCGGAATCGTAATGCTTTCAGCAATTTCTTTGGCTAATTTTGCGGGAACTTTTTCCAAAACCAAAGCAAAACAGCCCAGTTTTTCCAACAATAATGCATCTTCTTTCAATTTTTCAGCTTCTTCTTCTTCTTTTGCCCTAACCGTATAAGTTCCAAATTTATAAATGGATTGTGGCGTTAATCCCAAATGTCCCATCACGGGAATTCCTGCTGTTAAAATTCTAATTATTGACTCACTAATTTCACTTCCTCCTTCTAATTTCACTGCATGACCACCAGATTCCTTCATAATTCTTATGGAGGAATCAAGCGCGTTTCTGGAATTTCCCTGATAACTTCCAAAAGGCAAATCAACCACCACCAAACAGTGTTCAATTGCCCTAATCACAGAACTTGCATGGTAAATCATTTGATCTAAAGTTATAGGCAAGGTTGTTTCATGGCCGGCCATGACATTAGAGGCAGAGTCGCCCACCAAAATAATATCAATCCCGGCATTGTCAATAATTTTTGCCATCGTATAGTCATAAGCGGTAAGCATGGCAATTTTTTCGCCATTTTTTTTCATTTCCACCACGCTTTTAGTGGTAATTCTTTTATAGTCTTTTTTTGCTGTAGACATTTTTTTGTTGTTTAAACTTTTGAAAGGTAAAAGTAATGAAAAAACTGAGTTGTTTATAAACATATGTGCCTTTTACAGCATATTATCGCTTGAATGAATCATTTAAAAAATGCCAATTGCATTGTTTACAATAATGATATTCGAAATAAACATTTGAAACCAATTAATTTAAAATTATATTTACGTAAAATAAGTAAAATAACATCGGTTTGGCTAAAACAGAAAAAAATTCAGAAGAATACGTTCAACAATTAGAAGAGAAAATAATTGATCTTAGCCTTAAGCTGAAAGGCAAAACAAATGCCCTCAATGATGCAGAAGAAACAAACACTAAAATTCTTGGTAAATTAACCCATAATTTAAAAAATCCGGTTGGGGTTATCTTTTCATTTTCTGAAATGATGTTGGAAGATATTGATGATTATTCCACTGAAAAATTGGAAAAACATTTACAAATTATTAAAAATTCGGCAACATTTTCATTGGCCCTTCTAGATACCATTTCTAAATATTCAAGGGTGAAATCGCCAAATTTTGTCCTAAAAAGCCAACGCACTAATTATACAGAATTGTTATCAGCCCTTATAAATGAATTTAAATCTGAAGCTTCCAAGAAAAATATTGATGTCACCGTCAAACTTCCAGAAAACGATATTTTTATAACAGTCGATGGTGCTGAAATTACACAAGCGTTACTTGCCATTTTAAACAACGCAATGCGTTATGCCAATGAAAATTCAACCATAACCCTTGCGGTTACGGAACTTAAAAATACCGTTGAAACAACAATAACCGACCAAGGAATTGGAATCTCTGAAACAGATTTACCAAATATTTTTGACGAGTTTTATGTGGTGAATACCTATTCGGCGGATAAAAAAAAATGCGTTGGGTTGGGTTTGGCAATTGCCAGAAGAATTGTGGAGCTCCATAATGGAAAAATTTCTGCAAAAAGCACTTTTGAAAAAGGCTCGAGTTTTAAAATTAGTCTGCCTAAAAATTAAATTTGGCCCTTCAAATAAGATAACTTACTTAAGTTTAAATTGTTATAATAAAATTTATATTGAAAATAAGTTGTATTTTTGCCATTAAACCTCCAAAGAATAAAACGTATGAACCCCATATAGACGATGAACGAAGATGTTATGAAAAATAATTCAGTAGTAGATAAAAAATATTTCACTTTTTTTGAAAACGCTCCTATTTCACTTTGGATTGAAGATTTTTCTGAGGTTAAAAAACAGGTAGATGCGCTTGTAAAAGAAAGCAATACCGATATTAAAACTTATATAACCAACAACCCTGATACACTAACAAAATTAGCTTCGTTAGTAACTGTAAAAGACGTAAATAATGCAGCCGTAAAATTATACAAGGCCAAGAGTAAAGAAGATTTATTAGATAATTTACCCAAAGTATTTACCGAAAATTCCAATGCTGGATTTACTAAATTGCTTGTTGATATTTTATTGGGTAAAAAAGAAGCGGAAATAGAAAGTGTTAATAAAACTTTAGACGGCCATGAAATTAATACATTGGTTAAATTTAAAGTAATTGACGGTAGTGAAGACTCCCTTGAAAATGTAATTGTATCCGTTGAAAATATAACAGATAGGGTTCTAAACGAACAAAAATTTAATACCACTAAAAACTTTTTGTCAGATACCCTTAAAAGCATTAAAGATGGTTTGGTAACACTCGACCATAACTCAAATTACACCTATATAAATAAAAAAGCTGCTGATTTGTTGGGTAAAAGTGCTCAGGAACTTATTGGTAAGAATATTTGGACAGAATTTCCAGAAAAAATAGGTGATGTATTTTATGACAGTTACCAAAAAGCAGTAACAACGGGAAAACCAATAAGTTTTGAAAATTATTTTAAGCCCTGGGACAAATGGTTTGAAAACAGAATTATTCCGTCGGATGAAGGAGTGCTAATGTTTTTCCATGAAACAACAGATAAAAAGGAAACAGAAAACAAAATAAAAGCAGCCTACAATATTATCAACAAAAGTTCGTCTGTTGCCTTTTTATGTAAAAATGAGTTGGATTTTCCGATAGAATTTGCTTCAGAAAATACAATTAATATATTCGGGTATTCACATACGGAACTTATAACAGGCTCTGTGAAATTGTACCAGTTAATTTATAAGGATGATTTAGAATGGGTGAGTAAAGCATTCATAAAATTTATAAAAGGCGAAAAATCGAATGAATTAAAACTGCCTCCCTTCAGAGCTTTAACCAAAAATGGAGATATAAAATGGATTCGTGTCAATATAGATGTTGTTAGAAATAACAATGATGAAATAACCCATATTCAGGGAATTTCCGTAGATATTACGGAACGTAAAAAAGCAGAAGAAGAAAGTAGAAAACACTTATTGGCAGTAGAGAAAAGTGCAAATATTATAACGATTACAAATGCAAAAGGAGTTATTGAATATTTAAATCCAAAATTCACTGAACTATATGGCTATACAAAAGAAGAAGCGCTGGGAAAACCATATCGTGTTTTAAAATCAGGAAATCAGTCCGAAGAATTTTATACCGAAATGTGGCAAACTATTTTGAGAGGAAATATTTGGAAGGGACAACTTCAAAACAAATCCAAAAACGGCAAATTAATTTGGTTACAACAGACCATAACACCTATAAAAAATGATTCTGAAGAAATTGTAAACTTTATTGCAATATCTGAAGACATCACAGAACGTAAAAAAGCAGAAGATTTATTTATTAAAAACAACCAACGGTTACAAGATCAATTTAACAACACACCCTTGGCATCTATAATTTGGGATTCAGATTTTAATGTTTTGGAGTGGAATAATTCAGCACAACGTATTTTTGGGTATTCTGAAATAGAGGCAAAAGGTCTTAATATCAATGATTTAATTACGCCGCCAAATTTTGCTCCCGAAATGGAAAAAATTCAGGAGGAAATACTTACAGTAAAATACGCACATAGAAGCACCAATGAAAATGTTACCAAAAGCGGTAAAATTATTACTTGTGACTGGTATAACTCAACCTTAAAAGATGCTTCCGACAACATCGTTGGCATTGCTTCATTGGCTGAAGATATAACGGAGCGCATAAATTCAAAAAAATTACTAGAAAAATCTGAAAGAAAATATAGAGATATTTTTGAAAAATCTATAGATGCAGTTTTAATAATAAAAGACGGCTTTTTTGTGGATTTCAATGAAGCGGCCATAAATATGTTTGGTTTAAACAGCGAAACACTTTTTAGCGTACATCCGGCAGAACTTTCTCCCGAAAAACAACCAGATGGAGGCTGTTCGTTCGAAAAAGCGGAAGAAATGATGAAAATTTCTTTGGAAAAAGGCTACAATAGATTTAGATGGTACCACCAAAATGAAAATGGACATGTTTTCCCTACTGAAGTAACACTTACAAGAGTAAACGAAAATGAGGAAGGATTTGCAATACATTCGGTAATAACGGATATAACAGAAAAAGTAAAAAATGAAGCTCTGGAAAACGTACTTTACAACATTTCTAAAGCCGCATTAACAACCAGTGATTTTAAGGAGTTTAGCTTGTTTGTAAGAAATGAATTGCAAAAAATAATTGACACGAGTAATTTTTACATCGCCATTTACAATGAGGAAACCGATATGATCACAACCCCTGTTTTTGTGGATGATATAGAGGATTTGGAAGAGTTTTCAGCAAAAAACTCATTAACAGGTTATGTCATAAAATCAAAAAAGCCCCTTATACTTAGCAAGGATGCTCACAAAGCGCTCATAAAAAATAAGGAAGTTGGATTAATAGGTGGTCATGCTGAAATTTGGGTAGGCGTACCCTTATTGATTCAAGAGAAATGCATTGGGGCAATTGTGGTGCAAAGTTATGTGGATGAAAATGCCTATAATGAAAATGATGTCCACTTATTGGAATTTGTCGCTGACCAAATTAGCACAACCATTCAACGTAAAAAAGTTGAAAACGAATTAAATAATGCCATGCTTAAAGCGCAAGAATCAGACAGGTTAAAATCGGCTTTTTTGGCAAATATGAGCCATGAAATAAGAACGCCTATGAATGGCATTATTGGATTTTCAGAATTGTGCCTGGATCCAAACATTACAAAAGAAAAACAGAGAGAATATGCCAACATTGTCATTAAAAGCAGCAAGAGATTGCTTTCAATCGTAAATGATATTTTAGACATTTCGAAAATTGAAGCCGGCGCCGTAACCTTAAACCCAGAAACTGTTAATTTAAATAAACTTTTTGATGAATTAGAAGCCTTTTTTAAACCTATAGCCAAGGAAAACAATTTAATATTAAACTGTGAAAAAGGGCTGGAAAATTATAAAAGTTCTGTTGAAACCGATAAAACAAAATTAAACCAGGTGCTCACAAACCTTCTGTCAAATGCGTTTAAATTTACAAATGAGGGAAGTGTGACTTTTGGTTACCAATTGATTGAAAACAACCTGCAATTTTATATAAAGGATACTGGAATTGGGGTTGAAGAGGATTTGCAAAATAAAATTTTCGACCGATTTTCCCAAGGAAACCTGAATTTGAGCAAACAACTTAAAGGAACTGGGCTTGGTTTAGCGATTACAAAAAAAATAATTGAATTGTTTAATGGAGAAATTTGGTTAAATTCGTGCAATAATGGAACAACTGTATATTTTACAATACCTTATATAAAGTCAAAAGCACCTTTAGTATCTACTGTAATTGAAGTACAAAAACCAAAAATACAAGTGAAAAATAAAGAGTTAACCATATTAGTTGCAGAAGACGAAGAATACAACATGATGTATATCGAGGAGTTGTTCTCAACTACCAATTTTAAAATTATTGAAGCCAACAATGGCAAAAAAGCAGTTGAATTGGCTCAAAACCATCCTGAAATTCAATTGGTGCTCATGGACATAAAAATGCCTGTTATGGATGGGAATGAAGCCATGAAAGAAATTAAAAAGTTAAGGCCTTCGCTACCGGTGATTGCACTTTCAGCTTTTGCCATGGAATCGGATAAAGAGAAGGCATTGGCCCTTGGTTTTGACGCCTATTTAACAAAACCACTGGACAGAAAATTATTGTTTCAACTCATAGAAAAATTTTCAAAAACAGCGTAAAAAGAAAATGATAATTGAGTTATTGGTTTTAAGCTGATAATTAAAAAATATCTGATACCTGGTACTTAAAATACAACATTTTTAACCCGTCCAACTTCCCCAGTCTCCAACTGTACTTTTATGCCGTGTGGATGCGTAGATGAATTTGTGAGGATTCTTTTTACCACCCCTTCAGTCAATTCACCAGATCGTTGATGATGCTTCTGCACAATTTCTACTTTCTTTCCTGATTGTATGTTTTTTCTAATGGTGCCGCTCAATTCTGTGTTTTCCATTTGTATTTTCAATTTAATGTTTTAAAATATGGAAATTTCTGTTTCAGTGGTAAACAGTTCCAAAAATTTTATTCCCTTGCTCGAATTCCCCTTTTTATTCAATTTCGGACTCCAAACCGCAATGCTGTATTTATTTGGAAGAATGGCCACAATGCCTCCACCAACCCCACTTTTCCCAGGCAAACCAACTTTAAACGCAAATTCTCCAGCTTCATCATAAAATCCGCACGTTTGCATAATGGCATTAACGCGTTTCGATTTGCTTATGCTTATCACTCTTTCTTTGGTAAATGGATTAACGCCATAAGCCGCCAGAAAAAGAAATGTCTGCGAAAGCTCTTTGCAGGTCATTTCAATGGAACATAAGTTGAAGTAAAAATCCAACACCACTTCAATATCGTTTTTAATGTTTCCAAAGGATTTCATTAAATTAATTAAAGCGGCATTTCTGTGGCCCGTTAATTTCTCCGATTCGGCAATTCTCGGACAATAATCAATGTCAGGATTCCCTGAAACGCTTCTTACAAATTCAATAAAATCGTCTTTCGGATTTTTTAAATGGCTCACCAAAATATCGGAAATGACCAATGCCCCCGAATTAATGAAGGGATTTCGTGGTATTCCCTTATCAAACTCCAGCTGAAAAAGGGAATTAAATGAGGTTCCTGAAGGCTCTACGCCAACCCTTTCCCATAATTTTTCGCCTTCCTGTTTGTAAGCCAGCACCAAGGCCAAAACTTTGGCTATACTCTGAATGGAAAACTTTTCCTCAGAATCCCCAAAATGATAATGCTGATGATTTATTGTTGTTAGGTGAATGCCGAATTTTGTGGGATCTACATTCCCCAATTCAGGAATATAGGCGGCGACTTTTCCCAAATATTCTGTCTTATTTAATTCCTTATTTATTTTTATAAATATTTTATTATAATTCATCTCAATCAAAATATTTCACAATATTAGTGTTTTAATTTTGTTTAAAAAGCTGTTAAGAAACGCAAACAACATTTCAAGATCTCAATTTCTATAAATTCTGTGATTTTACATGAACATCCATTTGAGGAAATGGTATGCTGATATGATTTTCGATAAATTTCCTGTTAATTATTTTTCTGATATCGCTTTTAACCTTTTCAATTCTAAAGATATTTTCACTAAAAAATAAAATTTGAAAGTCCAAAGATGAGTTTCCAAAATCTAAAAAACGAATGTCAATTAAATTTTCATCAAACATGTCGGGATGTTCCAGAGTGCTTTCTTTAAGGGTTTTCATCACCAGATCTACATCGCTTCCATACGCTACGCCCACATTTATTTTGAAACGCGTTTTTCTTGCCTGATGGCTCCAATTGATTACTTTATTGGTGGTGATTAATGAATTTGGTATAATAAGAGAAATTTCATCTCTGTTTATTCCTTTGGATGTTCGCAAGCCAATTTCCTGAATTCTTACAACATCATTGTCTATTTCCAATACATCGCCCACTTTTATGGATCTTTCGGAAAGTAAAATAATACCAGAAACAATATCGTTAAATGTTTGCTGTAATCCTAAGCCAATACCCACAAGAAGTGCTGCCGATCCTGCAACTAATACTGTAACTTTAATCCCTATGGTTTCCATCATAAAACCAAAAGCAACTACCCAAATAACATATTTAATAATTTGAAATAAGGCATAAGTATTCCCCAATTCGCTTCTGTTCATATTATGTTTGCGAAACAGGGTTTTTTTAATAAGCCAAAGAATTACTTTAGTAAGCAGAAAAATCAAAACAATAATGGCAAGAGAATAAACCCTCAAGGTATAATCTCCTATCCTAATCAACTCAAATTCTAAAAAATTGCGTATTATTTCCATATTATTATTTATGATGCCATATAATAGCTAAATTATAATTTTTGGGTGATATAAACCCAAATAAATTTAATAAATAATATAAAAATACACTTACAAAACCAACAATCCGTGCGCTCTTAAACTATTGATAGGTTTGGAATACCAAAACAACTCAAAATCGCCAAAATGAGTTTCATAGTCTGTTTTTAATGCTGAAAAAGTGAACGATTCATTATGGTGAATAGACAATCGATCCAAAATATTCAAAAACCATTCTCCAGTTTCCTTTTCCATCACCACCTGAATGCTGTCATTTTTATCGTGAAAAGAAAATTGAAGCAGCTGTTTTATTTTTCCTTTTTTAGATTTTGTAAGTTCTGAAGCCAAAGGCATTTTGCCTAGCCAAATAATTTTAGCGGAAGGTTTAACTACAAAATAAGGCTCAGTTTCCAGGCCTTTTTGCATAAAATCTTTTTGAATGCTGGTTTTCGGAATTTTAAAATCGAACCATTCCTGCAGTGGAAGTTCAAAACCAATACCGTGCATAAAATTGAAAATCGATTTCTTTAGTCCAAAACTGAATTTATCGTGATTTATTCCTGTTTTGTCTTTAAATTGAATGTCGTTATTGGCAAAAGAGATTTCCTTATAATCTGGAAAAATACCGTATTCCTTTGGATTTAAGCCAATGGGACTGTGCGTTGTTAGCGCAAACTGATGCCAAAACCCCGATTTTATAGTACCCAATTCAAACAATTGTCGCACCATTTCCAAACTGTCAACCGTTTCCTGAACCGTTTGGGTTGGAAAACCATACATTAAATAGGCATGAACCATAATGCCGGCATTGGTGAAATTATTGGTCACTTGTGCCACTTGTTCCAACGTTACACCTTTTTTTATCAGTTCCAGCAATCGGTCGGAAGCCACTTCCAATCCGCCCGAAATGGCGATACATCCTGATTCTTTCAACAAAACACAAAGATCTTTGGTGAAACTTTTCTCGAACCGAATATTAGTCCACCAGGTCACCGTAATTTTTCTTCTGACAATCTCTATCGCCAGCGCTCGCATCAACGCAGGAGGCGCAGCCTCATCCACAAAATGAAATCCTTTTTCGCCAGTTTGCGCAATGATTTCTTCAATGCGGTCCACCAATAGTTTTGCGGTGATGGGTTCGTATATTTTAATATAATCAAGCGAAATATCGCAAAAAGTGCATTTTCCCCAGTAACAGCCATGCGCCATCGTGAGTTTATTCCAACGGCCGTCGCTCCACAAACTGTGCATCGGATTGGCAATTTCTATGACGGAAATATAGTCGATTAGCAACAGATCGGCATAATCCGGTGTGCCTACATACGCTTGTTTGTAATCATTTTTAATAGATAAATTGTTGTAAACCACTTTCCCGTTTTTTTTCAAAAAAGTTCTTTTGAATTTATTGAAATCAGGATTGCTCGGAGAAGGATGCAACACATTCGACAATAACAATTCAACCGGCAATTCTCCGTCATCTAAAGTAATAAAATCGAAAAAATCGAAAACACGAACATCCGAAATGCTTCGCAATTCGGTATTTGGGAATCCACCACCCATTCCAATTTTAATTTCGGGATAATTTTTTTTGATGAATTGCGCGCACCTGAAAGCACTGTATAAATTGCCTGGAAACGGAACTGAAAAACAAACCAATTTTGGCTGACAAATTTTGAGTTTTTCATCTAAAATATTAAGTGTAATTGCATCAATAACGGTAGTTTCCTTTTGCAGATTTGCATAAAGCTCCTCAAAATCGTTCGCACTTTGTCCCAATCTTTCAGCGTATCGGCTAAAACCGAAATTTCCGTCGATGCATTCCACAATAAAATCGGATAAATCTTCGAGATATAAAGTCGCCAAATGTTTTGCCTGATCCTGGATCCCCATGGTTCCAAAGGCCCATTCCAACTCATCAAGTTCAGAAAATCTGGAAGCTTCCGGGAGAAAATTTGACGTGCAAATTTGCCTTGCAATCGTCTGGTTTTTTCCCTGTAAAAAACCAATGACATCTTTAATTGTTTTTAGATATTCATTCCTTAAAACATATATTCGCTGTGCATTTTCAGATTCAATCCCGTCATTTTCAAAAGCAAAATCGAAGAGTTTTCGCAAACTTTCCTTGGAAAAAAGTTCCAAAATCACCTCAATCCCCAAATCCATTTGAAAAGAGTTGACGCCTTTTGTATTCAAAAACCCTTTCAAATATGCTGTGGCGGGATAGGGAGTATTTAATTGCGTAAAAGGAGGCGTAATCAGTAAAATATCTTTCAAAATGTATAGAATTGAAGCTGTTAGATTTATCATTGGTTTAAAACCTGAATGGCCTATTCGGCAACACATTTTTTAAACCAATGCTAAATATAAGAAAATACTTGAAGTATAAACAGTTTTCCGCTTTGCGTTACCATCTCTTTTTAGGAAAGCAACGCAGATTTTTATGTAATGGCAATTATTGATACTTTCAAAAATAAGTCAACCTAATTAAATCATTGACAACTTACTTTCAACCTGTTTTTAATAAGCCCTTTTATCGCTTCCTTCATAAAAATTTATGAACGCATCATTGACCACTCGGTTTCCGCCGGGAGTTGGATAATCGCCTGTAAAATACCAGTCACCTAGGTGATTTGGGCAGGCAATGTGTAAATTTTCAACCGATTGAAATATGATTTCAACTTCTGAATGGATATCAGGAGTATGTAACATTTCGGCAATTTTATCTGAAATTTGTTCATCGCTAAAATTCCTGTAAATTTCCAATACGGCATTTTTAATTTCAGTATCTTCCAAAGGCTGCTGGCTCTTGCAGTCGTTATAAACTTCCTCGACAATATGGTATTGGTTGGTTTCTTTCAACAATTCCAAAGCTGCCCTAAAAGCGATAAAATCACCCAATTTTGCCATGTCAATTCCGTAACAATCCGGGTAACGGATTTGCGGCGCCGAGGAAACAACGATGATTTTCTTAGGGTTTAATCTGTCCAAAATTCGTATAATGCTTTTCTTTAATGTAGTTCCGCGTACAATGCTGTCATCAATAATCACCAAGTTGTCGGTTGGTTTTACGATGCCATAAGTAACGTCATAAATATGCGCCACCAAATCATCTCTGCTATTGTCATCGGAAATAAAGGTTCTTAGTTTAGCATCTTTAATGGCCAATTTTTCAAAACGTGGTATTTCTGCCAATATTTCAGTTACCCTTTCAGCCGATAAGCTTCGTTGCCCTTTTAAAATGGCATCTGTTTTTTGCACATTTAAAAAATCTACGGCAGCTTCACGCAAACCATAAAAAGAAGTTTCCGCAGTATTTGGAATGTATGAAAAAACTGAATTTTTTATATCTCCTTTTATTTTTTCAACAATTTGTGGAAATACCAATTTTCCTAAATTTTTTCGCTCCGTATAAATATCGGCATCACTTCCCCTGGAAAAATAAATGCGTTCAAATGAACAAGCTTTTTTTGGCAATGGCTCTTTGATTTTAGCCATGGAGATTTTACCGCTTCGTTTTACGATTAAAGCATGACCTCTTTCTATTTCCTTCACATCATCAATAGCCACATTAAAAACAGTCTGGATCGCCGGGCGTTCCGAAGCTACCACCACAACCTCATCATCTGCGTAATAAAATGCAGGCCGAATTCCTGAAGGGTCGCGCAACACAAATGCATCGCCATGACCCAATAGGCCTGCCATTGCATAACCGCCATCCCAATTTTTAGCCGATTTTTTCAAGACCTTTTTAAGATTGATTTGCTCTTCAATCATAGGCGAAGCTTCTTTTTTGCTTACGTTAAATTCCTTCTTAATTTTTTCATACAATTTAGCGACTTCATCATCAATAAAATGCCCGATTTTTTCCATTACGGTCACTGTATCGGTCATTTCTTTTGGATGCTGCCCTATTTCAACCAAATCGTTAAACAAGCGCTTAGAATTGGTCATGTTGAAGTTTCCGGCAACAATTAAACTTTTATGCATCCAATTGCTTTGGCGTAAAAACGGGTGAACGTTTTCAATGCTGTTTTTACCAAAAGTACCATAACGCACGTGTCCCAAATAAAGATTTCCAACATAAGGGGCATTGTTTAATTGCCACTGAACGTCATCAATTTTATCTGGAAATTCCAGATTTATACTATTTAATCGGCCGTTAATTTGATCAAAAATATCTTGAATTGGCTGATCTTCATTGGAGCGAATACGGCTAATATACCGCGTTCCCGGCGCTACGTTAAATTTTATGCTTGCCAAACCTGCACCATCCTGACCGCGATTGTGCTGTTTTTCCATCAACAAATACATTTTGTTTAAGCCATAAAATGCCGTTCCGTATTTGTCTTTATAATATTGCAATGGTTTTAATAACCGTACCATTGCAATTCCACATTCGTGTTTAATAGCGTCACTCATAGTTGTAGTATTAATTGTAATTCAAATAAAAAATTCCGCACACGTGCGGAATTCATATTAACTTAATTCAATATCAAATTGAGTTAGTTGTTTAAATTGTAATAATCTTTTTTGAATTTCCTGATGCTCCAAATTTTCCATACGCTCGGTGCCAAATTTCTCCACACAAAATGAAGCCAAATTTGACCCTGCAATAACGGCACGTTTCATGTTTTCAAAGGAAATATCGCCAGTTTTTGTAATATGTCCCATAAATCCGCCCGCAAAAGTATCTCCCGCTCCTGTTGGGTCGAAAACTTCTTCCAACGGCAATGCAGGCGCAAAAAATATATTTTCGCCATTAAATAACAAAGCCCCGTGTTCCCCTTTTTTGATGACCACATATTTTGGTCCCATTTCCTGAATTTTTTGAGCCGCTTTTACCAAAGAATATTCTCCGGAAAGCTGGCGGGCTTCTTCATCATTTATGGTAATCACATCTATTTTTGCAATCACTTCCATCAATTCGCTCCAGGTATTGTCCATCCAAAAATTCATCGTGTCCAACACCACTAATTTTGGGCGAACAGGAATTTGATTGATCACTGCCATTTGCACAGCCGGGTGTAAATTCCCTAAAATTAAATAATCGGTATCTATAAAATTTTCGGGAACAACAGGCTTAAAATTTGCCAAAACGTTTAAATCGGTGATTAAGGTATCTCTCGAATTTAAATCATTGTGGTATTTGCCGCTCCAAAAAAATGTTTTTTCATCCTCAATAATTTCAATACCATCAGTATTGATGTTTCTGAGATTTAATTTTTCTAAATATTTCTTAGGAAAATCGCCCCCAACAACAGAAACAATCCCTGAATGTATGCCAAATTGTGATGCGGAAAGTGAAATATATGTCGCAGAACCTCCTAAAATTTTATCCGTTTTTCCAAATGGCGTTTCAATGGCGTCAAAAGCAACGGTTCCTATAATTAATAATTTACTCATATTTTATGGTAGCTAACACACTGCTGTACTGGATTAATTTGTCTAATATTTTTTTTAGAGAAACCATGTGTTTACTTTTGCAAAAATAAGTTTAAAAAATGACTATCAAAGAAATACAAGAAGAAATTATAGACGAGTTTTCCTTTTTTGAAGATTGGATGGAACGTTATGAATATATTATAGAATTGGGAAAATCGCTGCCTCTTATTAAAGATGAATTTAAAACCGATTCAAATTTAATTTCGGGCTGCCAGTCAAAAGTATGGCTTCATTCTGAAATTGAAGGTGACAAAATTAAATTCACGGCCGACAGCGATGCGATTTTAACCAAAGGAATTGTGGGACTTTTGTTGCGCGTTTTCAACAACCAAAAACCTGCAGACATTTTAGATGCCGATTTGTATTTTGTCGATAAAATTGGCCTAAAAGAACATTTGTCACCAACACGCGCCAACGGACTGGTGTCAATGATTAAACAAATAAAATTATACGCCTTGGCTTTTCAGTCAAAATTAAGTTAAGTGTTAGTTACGAAAATAGGTAAATAATTGTATATTTGTCCTTATTTAGAATGAATATAAAGAAAGGCTTTAAAAATGAACAGTACACACGCACAAGAATTGGGCGATAAAATAGTTGCAAAATTAAAAACCATTTACGATCCCGAAATTCCTGTAGACATATTTGAGTTGGGTTTAATTTACGACGTTTTTGTTAGTGAAAACAATGATGTTAAGATATTGATGACCCTAACTTCTCCCAATTGCCCGGTTGCAGAAACCTTGCCTGTGGAAGTTGAGGAAAAAGTGAAAACAATTGAGGAAGTTAATGAAGCCGAAGTTGAAATAACCTTTGACCCAATGTGGACGCAGGATATGATGAGCGAAGAAGCTAAATTAGAACTCGGATTTCTATAATGTCTGATGAAGTTGTAAATAGGGTAGCCAACAGCAAGTTGAAAACAATTGACCTTGAAGATTATTATCCAAAAGGCACAAGAACTATCATAGATGTCAAAAACTGGCTGTTTCACGAACAAATTTTGAAAGAAACCGATTTTCGTGAACATCTTAAAAACCATGATTGGAGCCAGTATAAAAATCAATATGTGGCGCTTACATGTTCTTCGGATGCCATTATTCCTTCCTGGGCATTTATGTTAATCACTACGTACGTTTCTCCTTTTGCAAAAAAAATTGTGGTCGGAAATCTGGCAGCGCTGGAAACTTCCATTTTTCAGGACATTATCACAAATTTCAATATTGAAGATTTTGCAGAAAAACGGGTAATTATCAAAGGTTGCTCCAACAAACCGATTCCGGAAACCGCTTATATTCAACTTATTGAAAAATTACAGCCGGTGGTTAAATCCATTATGTTTGGTGAAGCCTGCTCTACAGTGCCGCTTTATAAAAGCAATAAATAATTTCACTTTTTATTAAAATATCGGATCGATTTACTAATTTTATGTAAATAAAAAATCAATTTATATGGAAAAAGGTATCTTATTGGCGGCAATTGTCTTAAGTTGTTCTTTCGCTTTTGCCCAAGAAAAGGAAACACCAAAAGAAGGCTGGCACAAATCAGGAAACATTTCATTTTTATTCAACCAATCTGCTTTTTCCGATTGGGTTACAGGTGGTGAAAATACCATCGCTGGAAATTTAGGGGTGAATTACGATTTTAATTATCTAAAAGGCGATATCACCTGGGACAACAAAATACTGGCTTCTTACGGGATGACAAAAAGCAAAAACAGCGAGTTTGAAAAGAAAACAGATGACCGTTTTGAGTTTAACTCCTTAATAGGCAAAAATGCAAAAGGCTATTGGTATTATTCGGGTTTCGTAAATTTTAAAACACAGTTTACCAAAGGCTATGTCTACGGAAAAGACCTCAACGGAAAAGAAATAAGAACAGAATACACAAACCTTATGTCACCGGCAAACTTGACATTTGGACCAGGAATGCTTTGGAAAAAATCTGATGATTTAAAATTCAATCTAGCGCCGTTAACCTCTAAAGTAATTTTTGTCGATAAAAATTTTACGCTGCCTAATGATGCCTATTTTGGGGTTGAAGAAGGAAAAAGCACCAAATATGAATTGGGTTTTTACGCTTCCGGCTATGCTAAATTAACCGTAATGGAAAATGTTAGCATGGAAAATATCTTAAATCTATATTCTAATTATTTGGAAGATCCGCAAAATGTGGATGTAGATTATACGATGAACTTGATTATGAAAATAAACAGTTCTTTATCGGCAAACTTAACCTTCCAAACCATTTATGATGACAATGCTTTTGAAGGATTTCAGGTAAGGGAAGTTTTTGGCCTTGGAATTAATTACGGATTCTAAATAGTGTTACTACTAAATAGAATTTTCGTCATTCTGAACTTGTTTCAGAATCTCACCATTGAGATTATCAATCATTATTAGAACTTGAAACAATTTCAGGTTGAGAATGAACGCAATGAAATATCATTGTGTTCATTCTTATTCCAAACTAATTTTCCTCCTCAAATTCTTCGTACAACATATCATTATAAGGAAAACGGGTAATGTGAATTTTTTTCACTTCCTCAAAAACTTTTTCTTTAAACGCTTCCATATTTTCTTTGTTCAACGCAGAAATAAAAACGCAATTGTTATTTAGCCTGTTCATCCAAGTTTTTTTCCATTCCTCTAAGGAAAAGTGGATTCCGGTTTTTTCAGTCACCAAATCATCGGCATCAATAGTTTGATGTTTAAAAGCATCAATTTTATTAAAAACAATAATGATCGGCTTGTCGGCACTTCCAATTTCAGCCAAAGTTTTGTTTACGGAGGCCATATGATCTTCGAAATTCGGATGCGAAATATCCACCACGTGCAGCAGTAAGTCGGCTTCGCGAACCTCATCCAAGGTAGATTTAAAAGATTCAATTAATTGTGTCGGCAATTTTCTGATAAACCCAACGGTGTCTGTAAGTAAAAATGGAAGATTTCTGATCACTACTTTTCTTACGGTGGTGTCCAAGGTTGCGAACAATTTATTTTCTGCAAAAACATCGCTTTTGCTCACCACATTCATCAAAGTCGATTTCCCTACATTGGTGTAACCCACCAAGGCAACACGAACCATTTTTCCACGGTTTTTACGCTGCACTGCCATTTGTTTGTCCACAATTTTTAGCCTTTTTTTCAGCAAAGAAATTTTATCCCTAATAATTCGACGGTCGGTTTCAATTTCGGTTTCACCAGGACCACGCAATCCAATTCCCCCTTTTTGACGTTCCAAGTGGGTCCAAAGTCTGGTTAATCGCGGTAATAAATATTGGCATTGCGCCAATTCAACTTGCGTTCTTGCGTAGCTTGTTTGCGCTCTTGCCGCAAAAATATCAAGAATTAAATTGGTTCTGTCTAACACTTTGCAATTCAAAACTTTTTCAATATTTCGCAGTTGGGATGACTTTAATTCATCATCAAAAATAACCGTCCCAATATTATTGGCTTCAATATATTGGCGCACTTCCTCCAATTTACCGCTTCCTATAAATGTTTTCGGATTGGGGTTTTCCAACTTTTGGGCAAATCTTTTTACCGCTTTTCCGCCTGCGGTGAGCGTTAAAAACTCCAATTCATCTAAATATTCATTAGATTTTTCCTCATCTTGATGTTGCGTAGTCAACCCTATCAAAACAACTTTTTCCGTATTATCCTCTATGTTTTCAGTCATAATCAAAATAGCCAACAGCTATATTTTATTAAAAAATTGAAACAAAAAATAGTTTCTGCCAATTTTATTTTTTTCATTTATTTAAGCAAAGATACAAATTACCAAGTTCAATTTTAATTTTGTGTTGCGGGCTTTTATTTAATTTGATTGATTGCTTCATTTGAAAAAGAACAGTCCAAAAACCTAAATTTAATCCGACCTCTCGTCCATTCAAAAGTTTGTTGTATTTTGCAAATCGGTTTTTAACGGGTACAACCCGCCAGAAAACAATACGAACATTTACTCAAAACATACCAATGAAAACCTATTCAGTAAAGGAAATTTGCCAATTAGTAAAAGGCACATTGGTTGGGAATACCAACCAACAAATAAGCAGACCGGAACAATTGGAAAAGGCTGAAAACAGCCATATTTCTATTATCGGAAGTAAAAAATATGTTGGCATATGGGAAACCTCCAAAGCCTGTGCAGCCATTGTGAATGAAAATTTGGACCTTGAACCCGGAGAAAATCGTGCCTTAATCAAAGTAAAAAATACAGATTTGGCTATGGCAAAATTGCTGGAGCTGTTCAGTCCGGATTCTCCTGTATTTGAAGAAGAAATTCATACTACGGCCGTTGTTCATCCTTCCGCAACCATTGGAAAAAATTGTAAAATTGGCGCACACTGTTATGTAGGAAAAAATGTGGTGTTGGGCGATGGCGTAGTTTTATATCCAAATGTAACCATTTTTGACGAAACCCATATTGGAAACGGAACCATTATTTGGTCAGGAACCGTAATTAGAGAACGTAGTATAATAGGCGATTTTTGCATTTTTCATATCAACGTGAGTATTGGCGCCGACGGATTTGGCTATTGTGCAAGTGAAGACGGCCGGGGTTTGGTGAAAATTCCGCATATTGGGAATGTGGTTATTGGAAATTACGTGGAAATTGGCGCAAATTCATGTGTGGATCGCGGCAAGTTTAGTTCAACGCAAATTGGAGATGGCTGTAAAATTGACAATCTCATACAAATTGGGCATAATAGTGTGATGGGACGCTCTTGCATTATGGCAGGCCAAAGCGGTTTGGCTGGTTCAGTTACTTTAGGAGATGGCGTTGTTATTGGCGGAAGCGCTTCCATTAAAGACCACGTAACCGTTCATTCTGGTGCTGTAGTGGCAGGAGGTTCTGGCGTGATGAATGATGTTGCCGCAGGCAAAACGGTATTGGGTTATCCGGCACAGGATTCAAGAGAAATGCTGAAACAATGGGTCGCACTAAGAAAGTTAGTTTAGAAATTCAATTTTAAAATAAATACTTAATCGGTTTAAAATTCAAAAATTACTTTACCGCCACCAAGTCGGGCAATAGTTTTTAAGTCATAGACAGATAAGCGTTCTGTATTTATAACACTAATAGTAGCTCCTGATATTTCAGCGAGTTTTACAAAGTCTTTAAGTTCAGATACGGTAAATAAAGTTGCGTCTAAATTCATTCCGCCACCCAATCTTATGATCTCTTTCAGGTCAGATATTGTTTTTTTCATCTTTATTTTATTTATCCTATTATTAGCCATATAAAGTTATGCTTTTTAAGCTGACTGCCTAAGGATATTTATAAAATATTTAAAAAAACGACTAATGGCTTTTGTGATAGTCAACGCAAAAAATTAACGCGATAGCGCGGATTTGTACTAAAATACATTTCGCCATAAAATCACAATATTAACGTGCTCTCGGATTAAAACCGTCAGGCGCATTTTGTGGTGAATACGGATGCGTAATATTCGCATTTGAAGCCGCCGAATAAATCGTCCATTCGCTAACGGTAAATATTGGATTTGGTGCTGAAATCGCTGAATTTCGCACAGCTCTTCCATCTAAATATTCCCAATTTGTGCCGTTTCCGTCCTGGCCCAAAGCGCCAAAAACATCAATTCTTGCGCCGGTATTGTTTACCAATTCGTAAATATCATCGCCGTTTCCTGAAATATAGGTTGTTTCAATATCTGGGATATCATCAAACAATATTTTATAATCAGTGCCGGCAATTATGGCAAATCCTCCTGGCGGAATTACAATTCCTGTCAATGCCAACGGCGTGCCGGAAACCGTTGTGGCGCCGTTTAAATATTTATTCAGTTTCCAGCCCGTTAAATTCACTTCGGCCTTACCGGCATTGTAGAGCTCCACAAAGCGTGCAGAAACATTGTTTTTTGGATCAGCAACTTCGGTAATCATTATTTTTGGGATAAAAACCTCACAAGCTTCATACAATCCTGAAAACTGAAGATCCAAAGCGGTTCTCAGTTCTAGAACATTGCTTAAAACACCTGTAATACTTCCTTTTCCCTGCGGAAATAATTCATTGGAAAAAGTGGCTTTTCCATTGGTAAAAACCGATAATTTTGTGGAGACATTGCAGGTTTCCAGAGTTCTAAATCCGTTGTTGGTGCCGCTAAAATAAGTGAATGCCGAACCCAATTCATTTTGGGTCAGTTGTACATTTTTTACTTTTACCAAGGTGTTTTCAAAAGCGGGATTCAACACTTCGGAAATTGAAATTTCTTTTGGAATTATAGTGAAATTTTCGCCGCTGCTGTAAATGAAATCGCCAATTTTGGTTTCTTCAATTTCGGTAATCGCAGTTCCTTTTGGAAAACCAATAGTTAAAACGCCATCTTTTTTATTCATATAGAGCTTGTTCAATTTTACAAAAACCTTGTCGCCAATATTGTATTGCTCAAAATTGGCTGTTTTTCCAATTAAAATTTGAATGCCTGATGTTGCATTTTCAACAGCATCCTGAATCACCAATTTTTTCTCAAAACTACCGTGTTCATCACTTGAAATTACAAAACCTTCAACAACATAATTATTGTTGATGCCAAATTCAACTAAAGTTCCTTTGTACATTTCCCTTATTGTCGCCAAGGTAATGTTCGGTTGAAAAGAACCCGACTCATCGCACCGTGCTTCCGTTAATTTTACATCGTCCGTATCGCGCAAATACAGTTGAAAATCATCATAATAATTGCTGAAGATTGCAACGACACTTCCTTTTCCTTCGGAAAGCATATTGTTTTTGAAACTGGCAAAACCACTGTTTCTTAGGATAACTTCATTCAAAAAATGACAGGAATTGTCAGTGCTTTCCAACAGACGATTTACGGTTTCGGTATTGTCAGCATTTCCATACGCTTTTCCCAAATCGCCGGTTTTAAACTGAACATTTTCAATTTCTATCAACATTTCTAACATGTCTTTATTCAATGCCGAAATGGCCACTTTTTTGGGAATAATTTCTGCAACTTCGCAGGAACGTAAAATATATTTATCGAGTTCTGAAGACAAAATACCTCCCAGCCCATCACCGGTTGCCACGCCAATTTGCACGCTTCCAAAACTGTAACCAACCGCCAAACCTTTCAATTTTAAGTAAATTTTTCGTCCAACATTGTATTTGGTGTAAATATTGGTTTGGTTGATGGAAATTTTGATGGCCGCAGTAGGATTTTCAGGTTTGTCCTGAATGGAAATTGATTTATATATATTCCCTGATTTGTCGCTGGAAACCACATAACCTTCAATAATAATATCGGTTTCAATTATTTTTGCGCCGCCAAAAGTGTACATTTCTTTTACCTGTTGAATGGTGGTTGTTGCAGCAAGTTGAGGTTCTGAGCAATCCACATTAGGCGTTTCAAAATCTCCGTCTTTTACACAGGTTGAAAATGTGCTTATCACAACGATTGAAATAAGCAGAATTCTTAAGTTTTTATAGAATTTCATAGCGTTTATTTTAAAATCTTACATATAAATTCAAATAATAGGAGGTTTTGCCTCCGTACCAATATTTTGGCCCGAAAATGGGTTTTTCCAGTTGTTTGTCCTCTTTTAATTCCGGATAATTGGATTTTCTGGATTGCTCAAATCCGCCTGTTTTAAACAATTCTCCCAAAATATTGTTGATTCCCATAAAAAATCCGAGATAATATTCATCAATTTTCCACGATTTCCCGCCAACGGCATTCACTAAAAAAGCGGCATCAAACTTTTCTTGTTTCAATAAACGGTCAACTTGCTCTTGGGTAACCTGTATACCAGTTTCATCATCCAAAAAAGGCACGCCATCGGAGTCCAGATAAAAATTATTGGTTCTTAACAAGGGGGAAATATCAAGGTAATTATTGCTTAAGTAATTGGCGTTTATCTGAAAAAACCAATAGGCCGGATCGCGGTATTCAAAAGTAAAAGAATAGGCGCGTTGAGGCGTTCCGGAAAGATGATAATTTTTTAAATAAGCCGTGCCGAAATTGCTGTTTATGTCGGTAAAACTCTCTGAAATCAGGTACAATTGCGGATTGTTGCTATACGTAAATTGTCCGACAGATCCGGCGGCAAGTAGTTTTACTGCGGGTAAAATTTGGTATTCAAAACTTAATTCGGCACCCATATTCTTTTTGTCGACGCCCGTAATAATTTCATTCACAAAATCAGCTTGGTCACCCAACAAGCCTTCCGCAAAAAAGAAAGAAGTTTCAATGGCATCACTAAATTTTGTGTAATACGCCGTAAACCTCGCTTGTATTTTTGGCGCACGAAAAACGTAACTTAAATCTCCCGTAACAATTTTTTCGCTCGTTAAATCTGGTGTGATACTGTTATTGACCCGCGAATTTGAAAAAGCCGTTTTAATGGTAGGCGCATTTGTGGTATAGGCACCATTTAAAGTGATCAAATGCCGCCCCGTAATTTTATAGGTTGCACCAGCTTTTGCGCCGAAATCCATGAAATTTTGTTTTTCCCCTTTTCCGAAGGAATTTTCAAAATAAGTGCCGTTTTTAAACAAACCTTCCCGCTGGTAATTGGTGCTTTTTAAGTTCATCCCCGCAAAATAATCGAGATTCCGCTGCGTGCCCTGCACTTGTCCAAAAGCGCTTGCCGTAAAAGCATTGACGGCGTAATTGTATTGAAATGTATCGCCTTCAACAACAGTTCTGTTCGGATTGTTTAAATCGTTTTGCCGCGCATCGCCCAGCGCATATTGGTCTAAATCCACAAACCCGTTTCCGCCCAACAAATCGAGCATATTTGCATAATTTTTTGAGGATAATTTTTTGAAGGAAACGCCTCCATTGAAGTTCAGATTGTCGGAAAATTTTGTGTTTATCAGTGAATTTGCAGAAAATTGCCTGTCATCAACCCGGTCTTCATACAAATAATACAGGGAATTTCCGTTATCGCTGTTTGCCTGATATAGTTCACTCCATTTTATTTGTCCGTTCTTCAAAAATTCCTGTTCTGTTAAATAAGCATTTGCATAATCGGGATTGTCAGGAAATCTCAAAAAATTGCTCGGCAAATATTTCCAATAGGTCGGATCGGGATTTGGGGCGTTAAAATAACTCAATCTGCTGTTGCCCATATGCCCAAACTGATAGGCCAGGGAAGATTTTATATTGGTATTTTCTCGCTCATAAAAATGGCTCAGCATCAAAACCGGTTCAAAAATTTCCTTAATTCTCGAATTTCGTTTGTCGCCTTCCTGATTTCCCCAATAGGCGTTGTATTGATAGCCTTTTAAATCGTAAACTTCCTGGGTGTTTGGCGACGATTTCCCTCGTTTGTTGGGCGTTGCGAAAGCCGTGAAATTTAAACTGTGATTTTTGGTCAACCTTTTTTCAACTGCCAAAAAACCAGACCAGGCATTATAAGATGTTCCTTCAATATAACCTTCCTGCGCCATTCTGCGGGAAGCCGAAACCACAAAAGCCCAGTCGTTTTTATTCCATCCGGAAGCGTAAGTTGCCATGACACGGCCGGTATAACTTTTATTGGTTGAAGAAACAGACACCTTTTTTACCGCCTGATAATCTGAGGCTCTTGTGCTGAAATTTGTGGCGCCCAAAATTCCGCCAAAAGTAAAATCAGAAGCTGCAATGCCGTTGGAAAATTCCTGATTTCTAAACGCGTCGTTCAATCCGCCCCAATCGCTCCATTGTGGGCGGCCATCATACAATTTATTCATTTCAATGCCATTTATTGAAATGGTTCCGTAGCTTGAATCGTAACCGCGAACCTTAAACCAGGCTTGACTAAAATTAAACGCGGCAGCCTGTAAATAGGCGTCTTTAGACGACTGAAACAATCCGGCAATATAATCCGAAGTTTTACCTTCTTCATCCAATAAATCTTCATCGGTTAAAACAATAAGGCTCGTTTCATACTTTTCAATAATGGCTTTTTGCAAAAAAATAGCACCCAAATTATAGGGTTTTATTTCAATAATGTTAACAGGGAAATATTGACTTTCATAGCCTCTAAATTCAATTCGCAGCGTATAATTTCCAATAGGAATATTTTCAAGGATAAATTCTCCATTTATATTCGTTTCCGCAAAAACATTAAGTGAAGTAATTTTTAGGGAAACCCCCTGTAGAGGTTCTTCAGAAATGGCTTCAATAACTTTTCCGTTGATGGAAGCAAGATTTTGTGAGGTTAAATTAACTGTACAGCAAAGCCATACAATAGCAACAATTGCAATCCTTTTCATCAATTTTTTATTAAAAATAATCTTTTTTTTAATACCACCGCTAAAAATCAAAAAATAATTGCTATCATATTGAAATATAGAATCATGCTAAGTATTTCGTTATAATTTGTGACTATCTTAGTCCCTTAAAAAAATGCTATGAAACGACTTTTACTTCTTATGCTCTTTATTTTTGTAATGGTTCAGCCAATTTTCAGCCAAAAAAAATATGATATCAAAACCATCGCTTTTTATAATTTGGAAAACCTTTATGATATTGTTGATGATACTTTAAAACTTGATGAAACAAGCCCGATAATGGCAATTAAAGAAAACAGGGCCGCCATTTATCAGTTAAAGCTGAACAATATGGCAAAAGTACTTTCTGAAATAGGCACGGAGGAAGCCAAAAATAGCCCGGTAATTATTGGCGTTGCTGAAATTGAAAATTATACGGTTTTGGAAGATTTAATAAATACTTCCTTTTTAAAAGATAAAAGGTACAGTATTATTCATTATGATTCTCCTGATATTAGAGGCATTGATGTGGGCTTTTTGTATCAATCCAACTTTTTTAAACCCATTTATCATGAAGCTTTTGAATTGCGTTTGTGGGGCGATGACGGCTATCGGATTTACACCAGAGACCAATTATTGGTTTCCGGATATTTGGGCGACGAACTCATTCATATCATTGTGAATCATTGGCCGTCAAGAAGGGGAGGCGAAGCAAAAAGCAGACCCAATAGAGAAAAAGCGGCATATTTAAATACCCAGATAATTGCCAAAATAAAAGAAACCGACACCAATCCTAAAATCATAATTATGGGCGATTTAAATGATGATCCCATTAACAGCAGCCTTAAAAATATCTTAAAAACAAAATCCAAAAAAACGGATGTGAAAGATGGCGACATTTATAACCCAATGGAAGAAATGTTTAGGCTTGGGCAAAATACCTTGGCTTACAGAGACAACATCAACCTGTTCGACCAAATTATGTTTACCGCTCCGTTGTTAACCACCACAAACGACTTTTCTTCCTATAAAATGTACAGAGCGGCTATTTTTAAACCACAATATTTGACCACACAAACCGGGAAATATAAAGGCTATCCTTTCAGAAGTTTTGGAAACGGCGGATTTACAGGTGGCTACAGCGATCATTATCCCGTTTATTTGTACTTGATAAAGGAAAATTAGTATTTTAGATTGTTGGTATATTGATTTTATTCTAAAACAACCAATCACTTAAACGATTAAACAATTTATTTGGGCGTTTCCTTTCAGGTTGCGCTATTCGTTATATCTTTTTTTCCATTGCATTTCAAAAAAGGATATCACTTCTATCGCTAACGCGAATTCAATTAATGATGAATAATTAAAATTAAATCAATAAGTTTGTGAATTAAAATTAACAGAATCCTAATATATAAAAATTATGCATAAAATAGTATTCAATTTTTTATTCTCATTCGCATTTATCGCAATGTCATCCCAAGAGGTGATGACACCAGAAATACTGCTCCAACTCAATAAAGTTTCCGGAACAGGATTGACCAAAGACGGCAACAATCTTATTTACAGTACTTCTAATTACACATTAGAAACAAACAGCAAATCAAAAACAATGTATCAGGTTCCGATCATTGGAGGAGAAGCAAAAATAATCACCGATTATAGTATGCTTTTAGCCGATAAAAATGTTTCGCCAGATGGCAAATACAAAATTTCAACTGCTGATGTGAAGCTTAAAAACGTTACAGGCCAAGATTTTTATAAAGATATAACCAGTTCAAACGTAAAAATTTATGACGAACTCAATTATCGCCATTGGGATACATGGGAAGATGGCGCTTACGGCCATGTGATGTATCAATCTGTTACAGATTCTTCCGCAACGCCTATCGATATTATGGCTGAAGAACCTTATGATTGTCCGCAAAAACCCTTTGGCGGCTCTGAAGATTATTTATGGAGTCCCGACAGCAAAAACATTTTATATGTGACAAAAAAATTAAGTAGTGTCGACTACGCTACCAGTACCAATACAGATATTTACCAATACAATCTGGAATCAAAAACCACCACAAATCTTACTTTTGAAAACAAAGGATATGACACAAATCCGGCATTTTCTTCCAAAGGGCAATTGGCTTGGCTTCAAATGAAAAGAGACGGTTATGAATCGGATAAAAATGATATCATTGTTAAAATGAATGGTTCATCCATAAATTTGACAGCAAACTGGGATGGTACAGTAAATAGCTTTGTTTGGCAAGATAAGGGCGATAAAATTTATTTTATCGCTCCGGTTTTGGGAACGGTACAATTATTTGAAATTGGAATTCCTTCTTCCGAAAAAAAAACCAGCCCGCTGAAACAACTTACAAACGGACAATTTGATGTGAGTGGTATCGTTGGGCAATCGAAACAAACGATTGTGGTGAGCAGAAGGGATATGAACCATGCCACAGAGTTATACAAAGTTAATTTAAGCGACGGAAAAATGACGCAATTAACACACGCAAATGACGATGTTTATAAGTCTATTAAATTAAGCAAGGTTGAAAAAAGGATGATTAAAACGACAGATGGTAAAGACATGCTGACATGGGTAATTTACCCGCCTGATTTTGATTCTTCTAAAAAATATCCTACGCTTTTATATTGCCAAGGTGGGCCACAAGGTGCTTTAAGCCAGTTTTATTCTTTCAGATGGAACTTTCAGCTGATGGCTGCCAATGGCTATATCATTGTTGCTCCAAACAGAAGGGGAATGCCTGGTTATGGAGTGGAATGGAATGAACAAATAAGTAAGGATTACGGCGGGCAAAATATGCAGGATTACTTGTCCGCAATTGATGAATTGGCCAAAGAACCTTTTGTTGACGAAACTCGTTTGGGTGCTGTAGGCGCAAGTTATGGCGGTTATTCCATCTTTTATTTGGCTGGAATTCATGAAGGAAGATTCAAAACTTTTATTTCTCATGATGGCATCTTCGATTGGAGAAGTATGTATGGAACCACTGAGGAATTATTTTTTGTGAATTGGGACTTAGGCGGTGCTTATTGGGATAAAAACAATGTTGATGCGCAAAAAGCGTATACCGAATTTAACCCTGTTGAAAAAGTTGGCAATTGGAATACGCCTATTATGATCGTTCAGGGTGGAAATGATTTCAGGGTGCCAATCGGACAAGGATTGGCTGCTTTTCAGACAGCACAATTACAAGGCATAAAAAGTAAATTGCTTTTCTTCCCTGAAGAAAATCACTGGGTATTAAACAATCAGAACAGCATTGTTTGGCAACGCGAATTTTATAAATGGCTGAAGGAAACATTAAAAGACATAAAGCCTTCACCAGTATCTAAATCTAACCAATAATAAGTTTCCGATTTTTAATCGGCAATAAAACAAAAAAAGGTGGGGAAAAATTCTCCGCCTTTTTTTATACGTTAGTATATTGAATTGCCTTTCGCTAATTACCCTTCAGCTTCTATATCTTTAAGTAAAAGCTGCAGTGTTGTATAGCCGTTCCACTCGTTTTCATCAATACAAAAAGCGGCTTTAAATGCATTTTTATTTTGTGTCATCTCATGTTTATCACCCATACCAAAACCGATGGCGTTGTAGGTTGTTTGGTTGGTGCCTTCAAAAAGGTTCAGTTTTAAATGCGTTTTGTCGGAACCCACTTTTTTGCCGTAGCCATTGTCACGCAAACCACCGCACATAAAAACAGGTTTCATATTTTGTGGCCCAAATGGCGACAATTGATTCATGATTCTGAAGAATTTTGGCGTAATTTCCGAAAGGCTGATTTCAGTATCAATGGCAATTTCAGGTGTTCGCAATTCTTCCGGCAATGTTTTTTTGACAACTTCTTCAAACTTATCCTTGAAATTTTGATAATTTTCCTCTTTTAAGGTGAGGCCGGCTGCATATTTATGTCCGCCAAACTGCTCGATAAATTCGGAACATTGTTCCAGTGCTTCATAAACGTCAAATCCTTTTACGGAACGAGCCGATGCCGCCAATTTATCTCTGCTTTTTGTAAAAACCAATGTTGGCCTGTAGTAAGTTTCAATCAATCTGGAAGCCACAATGCCAATCACGCCTTTGTGCCAGTTTTCAGCATAAACAACTGTTGAATAATTTTGTTGTTCCCTATTTTCTTCTATTTGAAGTAAGGCTTCACTGGTGATTAATTTGTCTAAATCCTTTCTGTCGTTATTGTTTTGTTCTATTTCCGCAGCAAACTTAACCGCCGAGTCAAAATCCAGTTCGGTCAACAATTCAACGGCATAATTTCCGTGTTTAATCCTTCCTGCGGCATTAATTCTTGGCGCAATAACAAACACCACATCGGTAATGTTTAATTCTTTCTTTTTTATTTGTTGAATCATCGCTTTGATTCCGTTTCTCGGATTGGAATTGATTACTTGCAAACCAAAATAAGTCAATATCCTGTTTTCGCCGGTGATGGGAACAATGTCTGCTGCAATGGCAGTTGCCACCAAATCGAGATACGGAACCAAGTCATCAATCGTCTGGTTTCTTTTGCTTGCCAACGCCTGAATCAATTTGAAACCGACACCGCAACCGCATAATTCATCATACGGATACTCGCAATCAATTCGTTTTGGATCTAAAACTGCAACGGCATCTGGAATTTCATTTCCCGGACGGTGATGGTCACAAATGATAAAATCAATGCCTTTTTCCTTTGCGTAATTCACTTTATCAATGGCTTTAATGCCACAATCCAAAGCAATAATTAAAGAGATGTCATTGTCTTGCGCAAAATCGATTCCTAAAAACGAAATACCGTAACCTTCAGCATATCTGTCCGGAATATAGGTCGCAATATTTGGGTAAAATGTTTTTAAATAAGAAGAAAGCATGGAAACAGACGTGGTACCATCGACATCGTAATCGCCATAAACCATGATGTTTTCATTTTCGGCCATCGCTTGTTCTATGCGTTCAACCGCTTTATCCATATCCTTCATCAAAAAAGGATTGTGGAGGTCCTTTAAATTGGGGCGAAAAAAGGCTTTGGCCTGGTCATAGGTTTCAATGTTCCGCTGCACCAACAGTTTGGCCAACGTATATTCAATTCCCAAATCCTGAGCCAATTTTGAAGTGATTTCACGGTTTGTTTCCAGTTTTAATTTCCAACGCATAGCATAATTTTTCTCAAAAGTAAGCAATTTTTACAATGTTGGTATATTGGATTTATTGAAAAGAAATTGTTTGTTTTTAACTGTCATAAACTTTGGCTATTTCAACAAATAAACATAAAAACAAATAATCCTTATTGAACTATATATTGAATTTCTGTGGTTACCTCAGCAAATTGTCTAAACATATGAATCACCCCGCAGTAACGTTCAACGGAAAGATTTACCGCTTTTTCAATTTTATCCTTTTGAAAATCTTTATCATAAAAGCGATAAGTCACTTTTACTTTATCATAGAATTTAGGGGCTTCATCGGTAAGATTTGCTTCAACTTCAATTTTAAAATCAGCTACTTCAGCGCGCATTTTTTTCAATAAAGAAGCAACATCCATTGCTGTACAACCAGCCAAAGAAGTTAGCATCATCGCTTTTGGGCGCAACCCTTTTCCTTGTCCGCCAACATCTTCAGCGGCATCAATCATCACATTGCCTTCGGGGGATACAGATTCAAAAAGCATTTGACCTTTCCAGTTTACTTCAATTTTATTTATCATAATTATTTTTATTATTTTAAAGTGCAAATTTACATGAAAAATAGGCTTTAAAAAGAAACAATTTTTACAATGTTATCATAAATTAATTAAGACGCCACCAAAATTTGATTGGGATTCATTAACTGAAGGTATTGCACGACAAACCTTTAACAATATTTTTATTCACTTTTTAAATTTAAAGCAGAAGAACCGTTAAAATTTTTAAAACGAATTTAAAAAAATTATGTACTTTTGCGGCATTCTATTTATAATGTCGCTTTTAAACATTTTAAATAGGGGTTTCAGCCAGAAAGCCACAGGTTGAAAATATTAAAATTGGGGATGTAGCTCAGTTGGCTAGAGCGCTTGGCTGGCAGCCAAGAGGTCGTCGGTTCGAGCCCGATCTTCTCCACAAATTAAAGTTCAGAGGCTCATAGATTCAGAGAATCAAAGTCAAATTGCTTAAAAGCCAATATCAACTATCTTTTAATTTTTCATTATTAATGCAATTTGCGTTAGGGATTGAACGGCATGTTTGAGCTATTTTTTGTTTTTCACAAAAAAAGCGAGCAGTGAAATACTTGTATTCATGAGTTCCATATAATAAATTAAAATTCACGAATAAAACTCGCCTACTTTAATCGGTACCCCATAATATTTAAAATCCCCTTTTACTATTTTAAAAATCCCTTAAAAATCGTATTTTTACCTAAACGGGTTATTTTCTTTTTTTTGAAGAAACAGCCACTATCTTCCTCCTAAATATGAAAAAAATAGAAAATATTGAATTGTCTTTTTTAAGCATTGATGACTATCAGGAACTTAAAAAAGCAATGATTGAATCCTATACAGGAATGGCAGATTCTTATTGGAGAGAGCATCAAATAGAATCGTTAATAAGAATATTCCCTGAAGGTCAGGTTGTTATAAAAGTAAACAACCAAATCGCAGGATGCGCTTTGTCCATTATGGTTGACTACAGCAAAGTTGACAGGGTTCACACATACCAGCAAATTACTGGAAATTATACTTTTAGCACCCATAATCCTAAAGGGGATATGCTATACGGAATTGATGTTTTTATTAAACCTGAATTCCGCGGCTTGCGTTTGGGAAGAAGGTTGTATGATTACAGAAAAGAATTGTGTGAGCGTTTAAACCTAAAAGGCGTTGCATTTGGAGGCCGAATTCCTAACTATCACCTGTATTCCGATAAACTTACGCCAAAAGAATATATTGATAAAGTAAGGAAAAAGGAGATTCATGATCCTGTATTTAATTTTCAGATCTCAAACGACTTTCACCCCGCAAAAATTCTAAAGAATTATCTTGAAGGTGACGAGGCATCCAATGAATATGCCGTGCTATTGGAGTGGGACAATATATACTACGAAAAAGAGGATTTAAGTACAACAAGCACCATAAAAAAAATAGTGCGTCTCGGACTTATACAATGGCAAATGAGGCCTTATAAGAATTTGGAGGAACTGTTGCAGCAAGCTGAATTTTTTGTCGATTCGGTTTCGGGTTACCGGTCGGATTTTGCATTGTTCCCTGAATTTTTTAATGCCCCATTAATGGCTGAAAATAATCATTTAACTGAATCTGAAGCAATCCGTGAACTTGCCAAACACACTTCAGCCATCGTTGATAAATTTTCAAAATTTGCCATTTCCTACAATATCAACATCATAACGGGAAGTATGCCTGAAATTGTAGACAATAAACTTTACAATGTTGGGTATTTGTGTAAAAGAGACGGTACTCTTGAACGTTATGAAAAGCTTCACATAACACCAAATGAAGCCAATGTTTGGGGGATGCAAGGCGGAAGCAAAATTCAGACATTTGATACCGATTGCGGAAAAATTGGCATTTTGATATGTTATGATGTTGAGTTTCCGGAGCTTGGAAGGCTTTTGGCCGATGAAGGAATGGATATATTGTTTGTTCCGTTTTTAACAGATACCCAAAATGGCTATTCAAGAATTAGAAATTGCGCCCAGGCAAGAGCTATAGAAAATGAATGTTATGTCGCCATTGCAGGAAGTGTGGGGAATTTGCCGAAAGTTCACAATATGGACATACAATATGCGCAATCTATGGTGTTTACGCCTTGTGATTTTGCCTTTCCAACCAATGGTATTAAGGCGGAGGCAACAGCCAATTCTGAAATGATTTTAATAGCAGATGTGGATATTGATTCTTTAAGAGAATTAAACCAACTGGGCACTGTCAGAAATTTGAAAGACAGGCGCAAAGATATTTATGAGCTAAGAAAAAAATAGTCATCAGGAATTAGTAGATTTAATCATGTAAAAAAAGCGCATATTCATTCTTTAAAAATTTCACATTAATATGGCAAGATATCTAAAATCAAAAAAAGAGCATATCGGATTGTCCCCAGACGCAATCCATTTCAAAGGAGAAAAAAAAAGTGAGGGCGTTTTATTGGAAGTTATTGATTTCGATTCTGAAAATCTTGAGGAATTTAAAGAAAAAAACGTAGAAGAAGTTCTAAAATTTAACCAGACAGCAACAACCACCTGGCTCAATATTTATGGTTTGCACGATGAAAAACTTATGTTAGATATTGCAAATCAATTTGAATTGGATCAATTAATTCTTGCTGATGTAATGAATACCCATGCACGTCCAAAAATTCAGGAATATGACAATTGTATTTATGTTTCTTTTAAAATGTTGCAATATGATGAATTCCTAAACCATATTTCTTCAGAAAATATCGTAATTCTTATTAAGGAAAATATTTTACTGTTGTTTCAAGAAAAAATTGGTGACGTTTTTGACCCTGTAAGAGAACGAGTGCGAAAAAACAAAAAACGAATTCGAGCATCTGGAACCGACTATTTGGCATTTGCCTTAATGGATGTTGTTTTCGATAATTATAATTATCTCATAAGCCAAATTGGCGAAAAAATTGAATCTCTGGAAGAAGATTTACTGACGAATTCAAATGAATCTATTTTGGAAGAGATCAATAATTTTAAAAAGGAAATAATATATTTGGACAAATCCATCAAACCATGCCGCGAAATAGTCATGGAATTGCTGAAAATGGATTCAGAATTGTTGGCGGATAAAGTATATGTTCATTTTGAAGATTTAAAAAATAATATCAACCAAGCCATTGAATCATCGCAAAGTTATCGTGAAATTCTTTCCGACCAATTGATGATTTATCACACCACCATTAGCAGCAAATTAAATGACATCATTAAATTTTTAACTGTTTTCTCCGTAATTTTTATTCCGCTTACCTTTATTGCCGGTGTTTACGGAACCAATTTCGAAAATATTCCTGAGCTTCATTATAAATATAGTTACTTTATCATGTTGGGCTTTATGTTAGTTCTGGCCGTTTCAATGATTTTCTATTTTAAAAAGAAAAAGTGGCTTTAAATAATAAGTTGAAAGTTCTATAATTGTTTGTTGAAAAGATCAATAAAGTAATTTTAATCATTACTTTTCTTTAAATTATAATTACTCAATTTCTGTACCTTTACGCGCTTAAAACACCGCATTCAAATTGAAAAGGAATACTTCAACAATAATGAAAACGAATAAACAAAAAGCAATCAGCACCATCTATTTAAGCATTGTTGGGAACGCGTTGCTTGCTATTGCCAAAGGACTTACAGGAATTTTTGGAAATTCCTATGCTTTAATTGCCGATGCCATTGAATCTACTACCGATGTGTTTTCTTCTATTTTGGTGTTGTTCGGACTTAAATATGCCACAAAACCTGCCGATGACAATCACCCTTATGGCCATGGAAGGGCGGAACCTTTAATAACATTTGCTGTGGTGGGATTTCTCGTTTTTTCCGCAACCATCATTGCCTACGAAAGCATCCAGAATCTGCAAACACCACAAGTAGCGCCTAAAAAATTCACTTTGGTAGTATTGGCTATAATTGTGATTATTAAAGAGTTGTTTTACAGGGTGGTTTCCAAAAAAAGTAACGAAACAAAAAGTTCTTCCCTAAAAGCAGATGCATGGCATCATAGAAGCGATGCAATCACGTCGTTAATGGCATTTATTGGAATATCCATCGCTATTTATATGGGTGAAGGTTATGAAAAGGCCGATGATTGGGCAGCGTTATTTGCTTCCGGATTTATTATTTACAATGCCTATTTAATTTTTAGGCCTGCACTCGGGGAAATTATGGACGAGCATTTATATGATGACTTTGTATTAGAAATAAGAAATATTTCAATGGATGTTGAAGGAGTTATTGATACGGAAAAATGTTTTGTGAGAAAAACAGGAATTTCATTTCATGTAGATCTTCATTTAATTGTTAATGGCAACATTAGTGTTGCGGAGGGACACGAAATTGCGCATCGGTTAAAAGATGTATTGCGGAATAAATTGCCTGAAATAAATGATGTGTTAATTCATATTGAGCCGGATGCCATAGGTTGAAAGGTTGAAAATTAAAAGTTGAAAAATCGATTATGATAATCTAACATAGAGGTGTTTTTCATACAATTTGGAAAAGGCAGACCGACGGAACATGGAAATTTATATGGGATTGATTAAAATCAGGAATGATATTAAAACAATTACCTACTTTTACATACTAATACAATCTCTTTAGTTTAAGATGTTCATTAAAAATACTTACCTACTTTTTATTTTTGCTTTTTCTTATTTTATATCTATTCAAGTTTGGGCGCAAACACCACCAAAAATTGCAGCATCCGGTAATCAAGCGTATTGCCCGCTAAGTTCAATTCATATTGTAGAAACTTTTAACTTAACTAGTGGAAACGAGCCTGTTACTGTCATTTTTATTCAAATATCAATAGGATATAACAAGGCTACCGATAAATTAGAATACACTGGAACTAACCCAAATATAAAAGATGAAATATTTAATACTTTAGAGGGGAAATTAGAATTGAAATGGGGTGGCTCTGGAACTCCAAACGATGCAGAATTTATTGATGCGGTAAAAAAAGTGGTTTTTAAAAGTAGTGCCATAAACCCTTTAAAAGACAAAATATTTTCAATTACAGTGGATAAAAAAAATTATCTTCCTAAAACACAACATTATTATGAATATATTTCGGCTCCTGATATAACTTGGACAGAAGCTAGAGATGCTGCTGCTGCATTACCACCTTATTACGGTGTATTAGACCCTTACCTTGCAACTATTATTTACGCTGAAGAAGCTCAAATTTGCGGTGAACAAGCCCCAGGTGAAGGTTGGATAGGTGGAAGTGATAATGCTGTTGAAGGTACCTGGAAATGGGTTACAGGTCCTGAAGCTGGAATGGTATTTTGGAATGGATTAGCAAATGGCTCAAGTCCATCAGGTGTTTATTCAAATTGGGCTAATGGTGAACCAAATGATTGGCCAAACCCTAATATAACCAAAGAAGAAAACTATGCCCATATATATGAAACTGGAAAATGGAATGATTATCCAAATTTCAACACAAGTATTACTGGATACATAGTTGAATATGGAGGAATGCCAGGTAACCAACCTTTAGATCTCGCAAAAGAAACAAAAATTTACATTCCTAAAATAACATCGCCTATTGCACCTGCACCTATTTGTGGTTCTGGTACAGCAACGCTATCTGCAACGTCCAATACAGGTTTTGTAATTTGGTTTGATGCTTTAAGTGGAGGAAATAGGTTAGGCCCTCCTGGAGATACTTATACAACACCTTCTCCAATTTCAACAACCACAAGCTATTATGCTTTGGCATCATCAGATGGTATATGTGAAACAGGTGAAAGAACACCTGTAATCGCCACTGTAAATCCATTGCCAATTATCCAATCTGCCATTGAATTTAAAAATTGCGATGAAGACGGGACTGCCGATGGTTTTACCGATTTTAACCTAAATGAAGCCACTTCAATAGTAACAAATAACGATGCAAATTTAACGGTTACCTATCATTTAACGGCTTCTGATGCCAATACAGGTTCAGGTGCAAATCCAATAAATCCGATGCCGTTTAATAATGCAACAGCAAATACTGTTTACGCCAGAGTTGAAAATTCTTTTGGCTGTTTTAGCGTTTCAACCGTAAAATTAAGTGTTTCTTCGACCGTATTGCCGGCCAACTTTAACTATGAGCTTGCGGCTTGTGACATTGACGGTAATGCGGATGGTTTTTATACCTTTGACCTAGCTCAGGCATCGACGGTGTTTATAAATCAACTTCCAGCCGGACAGCCTTTGAGTGTTTATTATTTTAGAACTTTGGATGATGCGCAATTGGAACAAAATGAAATTCAGCCAGCCAATTATACCAATGAAACCAAAGATTCACAGATTTTGTATGTACGTATTGAAAACGAAAACGATGGAAATTGTTTTGGCATTGGGCCGTTTTTGACGTTAACCGTTCAGCAAATTCCACAATTTGAGGTAATTCCCTCCGCCACTGTGTGTTTAAATTTACCTCCGATAACACTTCAAACTTTAAATCCGCAAGGAATTTATTCTTATGAATGGACAAATGCCAATGGCACAATTATTAGCCAAAATTCTTCCGCCGAAGTTGCTGAAGCAGGAATTTACACTGTCATTGCCACTTCGGTTTTAAATTGTGAATCTTTTCCTAAAACAGTTACGGTGACAGCATCTGATATTACGACTATTTCAATGGATATCATCACCGTTGTTGATGATTCGGACAATAATAGCATTGCTGTAAACAAAGCCAATTTAGGTATTGGTGACTATGAGTTTGCGCTGGATTCCCAATTTGGCCCATTTCAGGACGAACCTTATTTTGAACATTTATCTCTGGGGATTCACACTTTGTATGTGAACGATAAAAATAGTTGTGGCGTTGCCGTATTGGATATTGCAATATTGGGGTTTCCTAAATTTTTTACGCCAAACGGCGATGGGCAAAACGATACATGGAAAATTCATGGAAACGACACCAATAACATCCAGATATCGGCTATTTATGTTTACGACCGTTTTGGAAAATTGGTTGCGGATGTTGATTTAACCGGCGATGGCTGGGATGGATTTTACAATAGCGAAAGGCTGCCTTCGGCCGATTACTGGTATTTGGTGAAGTTTTTGGATCAGTTTGGAGATTATAGGGAAAAACAAGGTCATTTTAGCTTGATCAGAAGGTGATTTTTTGCGTTAGGGACTGAACGGTTTGTTTGAGCTCTTTTAAATTTACCTGAGTAAATTTAAAAAGCGAGTAGTGAAGGCCCGGCCCGAAAGGGAACGCCCCTAAACAAATTTCTGTTATGATTGTCTTAAAATAGTTCTTGAATGGTTTTTGCCACGCCATCATTTTTATTGGTGTCGGTAACTTTATCGGCAATTTGCAGCACCTCTTCAATGGCATTTGCCACAGCAACGCCCAAACCAACTGCTTTCAACATTTCAATATCGTTGTAATTGTCTCCAAAAGCCACAATATCTTTCATTGTAAATTCTGGATAACAGCTCTTTAACAACACTTCAATAGCTGTTTTTTTGGAAACTGAACGGTGAGAAATTTCAATATATGTTGGTTTTGATCGGTACAAGATAATTTCGCTGGAAAAAGAACTTTCTAACGCTTTATACAAAATATCAATTTCCGTTTCATCGCCCATGCACATAATTTTATGCGCTCCTTTTCCCTCATTTTTCCATTGGGTTAAAACGGCTTTGCTCGATTTTACTTCAGGAGTGACCTTTGTGTTATTCTCCTCTTTTTTTGCCCAGAAATCCATTTTAGGTACATACCATTCGTCTTCAAAATACAAACTTAAATGTATGGCTGTTTTTGCGCACAACCCAATAACGGCTTCCAAAACCGAATTGTCAATAAATGCGGAGTGCAAAATTTGGTTGTTGTGCAACACCAATCCGCCATTGTAGGCAATTAAAGGTGTCGTTGTATTTCCCAACTGGTTTTGCAAATGCCGCATCGCTTTTGGCATTCGGGAAGAAATGAGCACAAAAGGAATGGGAGTAATGCGTTGAATTTCTTTAATTGTGATTTCTGACAATTCCCTGTTTTTGTCTAAAAGTGTGCCATCAATATCGGAACAAATTAATTTATAAGCCATTTTGCAGTTGTTGGTGAAACGCAAAAGTAAGAAATAAAAAAGGTGTTTTGCCCTTCGACTGCCTCAGAATACAACATTGTTGGTGTTTGAAAAAAGTTCGCTCAGGCATATAATAAATTATTAAAGTTATGCTAAAAAAGAATTACAGTGATTTCATGTAAAATATTTTAATTATCTTAATTTTTTAAATATTAAAATATTAATTATGTTGCCTTCAATTCGTAAATTTAAATATGTTTCGCTCTTTTTTATTACCCCGTTTATCTATGGGCAGCAAGCTACACATTCGCCAAGTCCTCAAAATAATACTCCTATAGACCTTAACAATTTGTTTGATGTCATTGTTTTTATTGTTTTTCCTGTTGGCCTGTTTATACTCTATTTTTTATGGCGAAAACAGGTTAAAAAAAACAGAGAAAATAAAAATGAAAAATGAAATAAATAAAAAAAAATCTTTAATTTGTGATTCTTGAAAGAATGAACAGCTCTAGCTAGGGCTATCACTATTTTAAATTTATTTTCAACAATATAATCACAACCACAAATAAACATCCAGTTTAACATAACCCAATCCAACTTCTTTTGATAATTTTGTGCTACAATTTGTCACGATGCAGTTCATAGGAAAACGTTACCTCGATTATACCTCTTTTATAAAATCGACCTTTGGAGAAAGGGTTCAGAAAATATCCTTGGATATCGGTTTTTCCTGTCCGAACCGAGATGGTTCAAAAGGTTATGGCGGCTGTACGTATTGCAACAACAATACTTTTAATCCGTCCTATTGCGAACCCGAAAAAAGCATTACACAACAATTGGAAAAAGGCATTTCGTTTTTTGACAAAAAATACAAAGCTCAAAAATACTTCGCTTATTTTCAGGCATATACAAATACTTATTCCGATATTGAATCGCTTAAAAAAATGTATGACGAAGCCTTGAGTTTTCCAAAAGTTATTGGATTGGTTATTGGTACGAGACCGGATTGTGTTTCAGATGAAGTGATTGATTACTTGTCCTTTTTATCAAAAAAATACTTTATTTCGTTGGAATTTGGCGTTGAAAGCACTTTAAATAAAACTTTGCTGGAGGTAAACAGGTGCCACACTTTTGATGAAACTAAAACGGCTTTTGAGCGCTGCTCAGATAAAGGCATTCATTTGGGTGCCCATTTAATCATAGGTTTGCCCGGAGAAACCAAAGCCGAGTTGCTGAATCATGCAACAGAAATATCCAAACTTCCTATTCAGGCATTAAAAATGCACCATTTACAAATTGTAAAACAATCGGTTATGGCAGTGCAATACAAAAGAAATCCGGAAGATTTTAATTTGTTTTCTTCTGAAAGTTATGTAGATTTTATAAGCGATTTTGTTGGCTATTTGAGACCGGATATCAGCATTGAAAGATTTGCGAGTGAAGCGCCTTTCGATTTATTGATTGCACCAAAATGGGACGGTCTAAAAAACTTCGAAATTGTAGCAAAAATCGATAAAAAACTGATTGAAAAAAATACGTGGCAGGGAAAATATTACATAAATAGTTAATACAAAAATTATTTTCCGCCATTTACCCTTAAATCATCAATACAATAGGTATCTAATTGCGGAATTTGCGTATCATTAACCAAATGATGTACGTTTTTACCATTTTCAATTAAATAATACATTAAACAGTTTTCAACGGTGCAATGTGCACTATGAGAGGTGTCTTCGTGGTCTACAACCATATTGGTTCCGAGATTTACCAAACCCAAAAGATGGCAAAATTCATGTAAAATTACAGTTGACTCTAATGTTATTTTGCTGGATCCCAAAATATTATTGGCAGTAGTTTTAACGGTTTCTTCAAAAATAACAAATGAGGTATTTCTATAAGATGTCCCAAGTATGGTAGCTGTATCCGTATCGCTTGAAGATTTTCCATTTAAAAACAATGCTGAAATTGCTAGTTGATTTTCAATTGAAAAAATGCTTCGATTTGCATCTTCAATACTTCTGACATCTTCCATTGAATAAATGGGTTTTAAGGTAATATCAATTAATCGTTCTTTAACTATAATATTACTTTTATAGGTTCTCGACCCAATAAAATTTTTAAGGTTTGTTAAAGTTTCTGAACTGGGTTTAAATCCGTCAACATACATCACTTCAATATAAATATCCGTAAATTTTTTGTTGGACAAAATATCGTTCGCCGAATAGCCCACTTGTTGTTTGTAGGGATAATTGCTGTTTAAGTCATTTCCTAAGCTGTCGTCTTTAGTACAACTTATTGTTAAAAAGAAAATCAGCAAAACACTTTTAAATATATTATTCACTTGTTTTAATTTTATTTGAATAACAGTAAAATAGCTTATTTATTTTATTTAAACAGATAAGCTTTAGAATCCTGTAAATATTAATTTTTAGCTAATTTATGCAGTCGTTTATTATTGATTTCAATTGACTATCACCGTTAACCGAAATATTAACATTGCCAATTGTTACCGCATTTATTGGGTACTGAACGCTGTATACTTCATTTACGGACAAATTAGCCATAAAGTTGAATAAATTCTGGTCTTTAACCATTGAAATAATTGTTGTTTGTTCGGTGTTTGTGTTATACAGTGATATTTTTATTGGGTAAACAATATCTACACAAGTAATTGCACTTAAATTATTATTAATTGCCTGGTCGCAAACAGCAGACAAATTATCAAACTGTGTTTGACTTGTTATCGATGTTTGGCTATAATCTTGATTTAAGATTGTGATGGGGAAATTAAAAACAACCGTATCAACATCGATAGGTGATAGGTTAAAAATATTCAAAACCGACTGATAATCTGCGTTATTGGTTATCGTTAAAGGAATATTATTTGCCAATAATGAAACTGGCAATTTAACGGAGGAACAGGCAATATTGTCCATAAAATCATCGAAAGAGCCATCGTACATCCCAATTCTTTTGTAGTGATTTGTAGTCTCAGAGTTGCTGTTGTTTGTGTTTGGATTTTCACCTTCCGTAAGGTCAATTTCTTTAATACAACCAAGTACTAATATGAGTAAAATAAATATAGAAACGATTTTTTTAACAGAGAAATTCATTTGTAAGCATTGAATTATAAAAAACAAATTTAAATATTAATTGATTGATTTATGGGGTTCCCCTTCAAATTATTTGAAAATATGATTCTTTTCGAATATGAATAAAATGAAGGAGAACTTCATAAATTTAGAATGTTAAAATGCAATTATTAAAATTCAAATCCTAGTGACAATTGCAATACGTTGTTATAATCGGTGGTTTCTTCATAAATTTTTCCCAAACCATAATGATATCTTGCACCTAAAATGATGCCTGTTTCCGATTTAAAACCAACGCCAAAATTTACGCCCCAATCAAATGAATTAGGGTCATAGGTATTGTTGTTGTTCATCGCAAATGTTTCAATTTGTTCTTTATGTGTAATTGCATATCCAATTTGCGGTCCGGCTTCCAAATAAAAGAATTTTACGGGATACAGTTTTAACATTAAAGGTAAATTGATATAATCTATTTTTTGGGTTAACCTATAATTGCTGTTTTCAATTTTATAACCTTGCTGTGAATACGTTAACTCCGTTTGAATAGATAAAAAGTTTGACAGGTATGATTCTCCAAAAAAACCAATATGAAATCCTTGTCTTTGATCTGTTTCATCTCCATTAGAATTTCTGACAGAAGCTAAATTATACCCTCCTTTTATACCAAATGACGAATCTTTATCTGCTTTTTGCGTGCTTTGAGCGTTTATGTTATACGATAACACAAGAGCCATAATTATAATTAATTTTCTCATTTTTTAAAGTTTTATTAAACTGGCTACGTTAAAATTTAATGCAGCCAGTTTGTTATTATTAAATTAATCTTGTTATTATAATTTTGCTTTTAAGTTTACTGCAATGTTTATTTTTAAAGATGAATCAATTGAAATATCATTTAAATCGACACCAGTAACAGATTCAGCATCTAAAATTGCACTAAACTCAAGTTTCCCATCGTTATTAGCGTCTGTATAAGAAGCAAAATGCAGCTCATAGTCTCCTTTTGCCAAAAAATTCAATTCGTAACTGCCTGTATACTTATTTACGCTAGAGCTATTTGCAGCATTGGCGAACATTACACCGCTTCCTTGTTCGCTGGTTTCTGTATTTGAATTAAAAGTTCCTTTGGCATAAGCGTAAACTATAATTCTGTCTGACGTGTTTTGGGTATCGCTTGCTGTTCCTTTAATTTCACCGGCATTGGCTTCATTCACAACTCTTACACTATTTGAAAGCTCACTTGCCGAAACAAATTTAAAATCGTTGCTACTGCTTTCTACAATGGCTTTTCTTACGTCAAAATCTAAAACAACATCATTTGCACTTGAGGCCAATACTTCAAAAGAACCATTGATATCAATTTCATTTGATGAACTTTGAATTGCTTTAACTGCACCGTTTGTCATTAATACATAAGATCCTGGTGCGTTACCGCTTGCATTGGTTTGGTTATCCAATACCAAAGTAATATTTGAATAGGTGCCCGTATTCAACTCTAAATTTCCCAATAACTTCGTCATGCCGTTTTGGTATTGCATTAAATCTATAGTTGTTTTTGTGAAACCTTCTATGGAAATACCATTAACTTTTACATCTGCCACTGTCACAATTACACCTTTAACATTTGTATTGTCTGTTGGAGCGTCTGTCATGCGAAAGTTTGTTTTACTTTTTTCAGCGCCATACGATGTGCCGTCATCATTAGAGCAAGATGCTAAAAAAGAGATCGATAATAATAAAATTGTTGCTTTAAAAAAATTTCTTGTTTTCATAATTGTAAATTTTAAATTGTTATTTGTTTTTAAAAATTAATTCGAAATATTTCCGATTTACACTACTAAGACAACACTCTTTTAAAGTACCCTACCATAAATTTTATTTTATTCGCAGAAAGCATAAATTCCTTTGTTTTTATGAAGATTCTTCATTCATATTTTTAGTTCTATTTTTGCTTAAATTCTTAAAGAAACGAACACCTATGAATTTCACCGATTTATGCGATGAAAAACAATTTGATATTTTTTATAAACAGGAGGTCAATCATGTTTTTAGGTTTATTCTTATAAAGAATAGGAATAAAGATGAGGCGTTTGATATTGTACAGGAGGCCTTTATAAAAATATGGGAGAATTGTAATAAATTCGACCTTCTAAAAGCTAAATCCTATTTATTTTCTATTGCCGGCAACCTATTCCTTAATGTTAAAAAACATGAAAAAGTAGTCAGGAATTATGAGAATAATTCCACAAAATTATATATTGACACAGAAACACCTGAAGATACTTTAAGACAAAAAGAGTTTAAGCATAAACTTGAAAAAGCCATTGGTAATTTAACTGACGCCAGTCGTGAAGTTTTTTTATTAAATAGAATTGAAGGTAAAAAATATAAAGAAATTGCCGAATTATTAGGCATCTCGGTAAAAGCTGTTGAAAAAAGAATGAGTAAAGCTTTGTTGGCTTTAAGATCACAAATTGAAGAGTTTAATTGAAAGTTAGGGTAAAGTATAATTTAGTTGTCATATAATAGCATGAAAGATTTTAAAAACATATTAAAATGGTTAAATGATGAAATGTCCGAGGAAGAATTGGCTGCATTTCGCAAAACTGATGACTATAAATTGTATAAAAATATTGCTGAAGAAGCAGAAAATATTAATTTAACTTCAGTAAATGAAGCTGTTGCACTACAAGATTTTAAATCCCGAATTGCAAACCGCACAAAGAAAAAATCAAAAGTAATCTTATTCAACAGAAACCTGGCATTCAAAATAGCGGCATCAATTACCTTATTAATTGGAATAACTTATTTTCTTTTCAACTTTAACCAGGAAACCCTTAAATCCAATTACGCCGAAAATAAAAGCTTTGTTTTACCTGATGAATCTACTGTTACTTTAAATGCCGTTTCACAAATTACCTACAGCAAAACTTCTTTCAAAAAAAATAGACAGTTAAAATTGGATGGTGAAGCTTATTTTAGCGTAAAAAAAGGCAGCACTTTTAATGTTAAAACCGAACAGGGAAATATAGAGGTACTGGGCACAAAATTTAATGTAAAATCAAGGGGAAATTCCTTCAATGTTTTTTGCTATGAAGGCCGTGTAGTCGTATCACATAACAACGCTAAAGTTATTTTAACCAAGGGTGAAGGTGTGAAGCTCACAAAAAACACCTTAGTAAAATTGCCTAACCCAGAAACTTTTGCGCCTTCCTGGTTAAACAACGAAAGTGAATTTATGGAAGAGCCTTACACTGAAGTTTTGGCTGAATTTGAAAGGCAATTTAAGGTGAAAATTATTTCAAAAGCAATAAATACCGATGTTCTTTTTACCGGAGGATTTAACAATAAAGATCTGGATTCAGCAATTAAATCCATTACATTACCTTTGAATATTAACTATCTCATAAAAGATAATGAAATTATTTTATCGAAATAAATTTTATCCACTGCTTTTTATTATTCTTTTTTCGTCTGTGAAGGTAAACTCGCAAAATAGTTTTTCTTTTTTGGAAGAATTAAAACTGGTTGAAATTAAGTTTGATGTTAAATTTTCTTATGTGATTTCAAATATTGAAACCATCCAGCTTCAAGAAAAAATTTCGGACATTTCAACATTGAACGAAATACTTACCTATATAAATTCCAAAACGTTTTTAATTGCCACTAAAATTGATGAGCGGTTTATTTCAATTGCCCCAAAACTGGACAATATAAAGATATGTGGCTATTTATTTGATAAAGATGCCAAGCCAATAAATAATGCCTCAATAATTGTTTCCGGAAAATTTTACGGGACAATTTCAAACAATAGTGGTGCATTTACTTTAAAAAATTTAAAAATTTCAGACAATATAGAGTTTCGTTATTTGGGTTATCAATCAATCCTAAAAAATGTGAATGAGTTGATTTCTCCAATATCTGACTGCATAAAATTGACAATGGTTGAAGAAGAATTTGAGCTAAATGAAGTTTTTATTAAAAACTACATTACCAATAGTTTATCTAAGTTAAAAGACAGAACGGTTCAATTAGATACGAAAAATTTCAATATTTTATCTGGCCAGGTTGAACCAGATTTGTTGCAAACCTCCCAAATACTTCCTGGAGTTGAAAGTCCGAACGAATCTATTTCCAATATAAATGTAAGAAATGGTGTAAGCGATCAAAATGTTATTTTTTGGGATAACATAAAAATGTACAATCCAACACATTTCTTCGGACTTATTTCCGCCATAAATCCATACTTGACAAAAAATATATCAATTATAAAAAACGGAACCAGCGCCAAATATAATGATGGCGTTTCAAGCACAATTTTATTAGAAACCGACAATAACCTACAAAAAAAATTGAGTGGCGGAATCGGGGCTAATTTTATTTCTTATGATGGGTTTATAACGGTTCCCGTAAATGATAAACTGGAACTTAAAACCTCTTTTAGAAACTCCAATAACAATTGGTTTTATACCCCTACTTATAAAGCCTACTTTAACAAAACATTTCAAAATAGTTCCGTTGGCACAAATACTTCAAATTCTAATTTTAGCTTTTACGATGTAAATGTAAGTTTGTTATACAACTTAAATGCCGGCAACCATCTTAAAGTTAATTACATTAAAATCAACAATGATCTTAACTATTATGAATCTGAAGGAAGTAATTTGGCAGATAAAATAAAACAAAATTCAGATGCCATTGGGCTTACCTACAATTCAAAAATTAACAGTAAAACAAAGGTTGAAGTTTCCGGGTATCATTCTATGTATTCATTACTGTCCAACAACTATCAAAATAATCAACAACAATTGATTATCCAGGAAAATGAAGTGCTTGAAAACTCCTTTAAAACAACTTTAAATTACACTTTTAACGATTATCTAAGTTTAGAAACCGGGTATCAATTAAATGAAACTGGCGTACTTAACAGAACAAATGTAAATGACCCTTTGTATAATCGTGTACAAAGAAATGTTATGATCAATCATTCAGCCTTTTCTGAAGCTAAATACACGGATAATCTTTGGTTTATACGCGCCGGAGTACGGTTTAATTATTTTGACAGAATTAACGAAACTACCATAGAACCAAGAATTAATGTAAGCTATACTTTTAATAAAAACCTGAATTTTAATGCGCAATTCGAAACAAAATCGCAATATACTTCACAAGTAATTGATTTTTTGGATGATTTTTTGGGTGTTGAAACCAGAAGATGGGTTATGGCCAATGAGAATATACCTTTAATAAAAAGCGAACAATTTTCAATAGGAAGCACTTTTAAAAAGAATACCTTTCTTATAGATTTAAGTTTATTTCATAAAAATATAACGGGAGTTTTAGTTTCGGGGCAAGGGTTTCAAAATCAAATTCAAAATAAAAGAATGGATGGCGAACAAAAATCTACCGGACTAGAAATTTTATTGAATCAAAGAAGTAAAAAAACAGAATTTTGGTTGTCCTATACTTTAAGCACCAGTGACTTATTGTTTACACCAATTGATGAAAACTATTTTCCAAGTAACAATGATATAAGACATTCTTCAACTATTGGGTTTAATTTTCATGTTAATGAACGTTTAAACACTTCAATAAGCGGCATTATAAAATCCGGAAAACCTTTTACGCCAATAAATAAAGATCAAGAGACAATACAAAATGGAAATTTCACCATCGTTAATTACGCTACTTTAAATGCAGAAAGATTGAATGCGTACAGCAGAATCGATTTTTCAATAAATTACCTGCTTTTAAAAAAGCAAAACATTCAATCTAATTTAAAATTTGGAATCCTAAATGTGCTTAATAAAGAACAACTTTTAGACACTTACTATGTTGTGGATCAGAACGATTCATCAAAAGCAACAGAAATCAATATTAAATCTTTAGCGTTTACACCTAACCTATCTTTAAGGGTCACATTCTGAAAATATTTAGTTGAGTTACCCACCAGTCAAAATTTTACGGCAAGCATTAATTTCCGGCAAAATAAATTGTATGTTTAGAAAATGTTATTACACCAAATAAAACATATCTCTGAAATGCCCTGGATTTTAATTCCAGGATTATAACTACATAATATACAATTACTTAATGAAAGAATTAGTCAACTCTTTCAAAATCTAATTTATCATTCATTTTCAAATTTAAAAATATTATGAGCAATATTATTGTATTAGGTGCCGGTATGGTCGGTTCCACAATGGCCATTGATATGGCAAAAAATCATTCGGTTTCTATCACCGATTTTAATAAAAACGCCTTGGATAAAGCCGTAAAAAAGTGCGATAAACTAACACCAATTGTGTTGGATGTAACTGATAAAGCGGCACTTCAAAAAACCATTAAACCATTTGATTTGGTAATTTGTGCGGTTCCTGGTTTTTTAGGATTTAAAACTTTAAAAGCCATTATTGAAGCCGAAAAAAACGTGATTGATATTTCATTTTTTCCGGAAGACTCTTCAGAACTAAATGCCCTTGCCCAGCAAAAAAATATAACTGCGATTGTTGATTGTGGTGTAGCTCCTGGAATGGGAAATATTATTTTAGGTTATTACAACGAAAAATTAAACATTACCAATTTTGAATGTCTGGTTGGTGGATTGCCAAAAATAAAAAAATGGCCTTTCAATTATAAAGCACCTTTTTCTCCTGTTGATGTTATTGAAGAATATACACGTCCGGCTCGTTATGTTGAAAACGGTCATCTGGTTATAAAAGAAGCGTTATCTGATGTTGAATTTGTGAACTTTGAAGGTGTTGGAACCTTAGAGTCATTTAACTCGGATGGTTTGCGTTCCATTGTTGATACGATGTCGCATATTCCAAATATGAAAGAAAAAACATTGCGTTACCCAGGTCATATCGAATATATAAATGTATTAAAAAAGAGTGGTTTTTTTAATGAAGAAAAAGTGAATATAAACGGAGTTGATATTTCCCCTCTGGAATTTTCATCCAAAATATTGTTTAACGAATGGAAATTGGGCGATACGGAAGAAGAAATTACGGTGATGAGAATTACACTTACAGGAACAAATAAAATAGGTGAAAACAAAACGATTGTTTATAACTTACATGACGAATTTTGCCCAAAAACAAACACCTCTTCAATGGCAAGAACCACCGGTTATACAGCAACGGCTGCAGCAAATTTATTTTTAGAAGGTTTGTTTTCTGAAAAAGGTGTTTTCCCTCCTGAACTGGTTGGTAAACATGAAAATTGCTTTAATTATTTCCTTAATTATTTAAAAGACCGAAATGTAATTTATACCAAAGTTGAACTTTAATTAGAAAGTGAATGTTTTCAAATTAGGATTCATTTTTTATTAATTATACTAAAAAAACGCCTAAGAAATATTTCTTAGGCGTTTTTTTAAAGTGTTTTTTAAAAATTATTATTTTGAATAATCTTTATTTAATACCTCTAAAATGTCGGCAGTAACATTTAGTTTTTCGTCCCCGTACATGACGGTTCCTTTTCCTGATGTTCCTATAATAAACTGATAACCTTTAGCTTTTGCGTAATCCGCCACAAAACTATCCACCTTTTTAGTTAAAGCCTCACTATTTTCCTGATTTTCTTTTTGAAGTGATTCAGAGGCTTCTTTTTGTTTCGCTTGCAAAAATTGTTGTTCTTGTTGCAAAGAACCTTCTGCTTCTGCTCTCTGTTTAGGGGTCATTTTTTGCGCAACTTTATAATATTCCTGTACCTTTAATTGAAAAGGACCTTGCAGGCTGTCTAATTCTTTCGCAAAAACTTCTTGCTTTGCTTTTAATTTTACTTCTAGAGCTTTTGTTGCATTATAATCTTTCATTAAAACTTCAACATCAATATAGGCTATTTTTGTTTGGTTACAAGATGCCAATGCAAAAGCAAAAGCGATGATAAGTATTTTTTTCATTTTTAAATATTTGAATTGTTGTTTAAATTTGATGCGAATATATAAACAAAAAACTACGTTTTATAAAATAATTTGTAATATTGATTTTATTTATCAATAAGAGTGGTATTATAGTAAATTTTGATAAAAAATGGCTGGATTAGGGTTGAATACAGTCGCTTTTACAAAAAGGAAATGAATGAGTTACCTTTAGGATAAAAACCGCGCTTAAATCGCCTTTAAATTAATATTTGACGTTTTTTATGATGTAAATTAGGGAAGAATACTCTTTGGTTCTCATTGCTTTTATATTTGAAGCCAATCCGATGTAAAAAGCTTTTAAAAATTTACTTTTTCCATTTTTATAATTTTCACTTAATAAGGAAACATAAAAGGAATCAAAGATCATAGGCGAAATTGTCACGACGCTCATTTCCTGTTTTGCAAACAATACCTGAATCGATTTTTTTGAAAAATGCCACAAATGTCTTGGAACATCAAAAGCTGCCCAAAATTGTTTATAATAATTGGCATCATAACTTTTAAAATTAGGAACCGCCACAATTAAGGTGCCATTCGGTTTTAATCTTGATTTCAGCGCTTTTATATAAATATCCAAATTTGGCACATGTTCCAATACATGCCATAAGGTGATGACATCAAATTGTACATCATTTTTTAACTGATTGATTTCAGCATAAATTTTTGAAGCCGATTCTCTCGATAATTTATTTTCCCCACTTATTCTTGCTTTTGCATTTGGCTCCACTCCCGTCACCTTCCATCCGTTATTTTTACAAGTAAGTAAAAAATCACCTGTGCCGCAACCAACATCCAATAAATTTTTATCGGCAGTTTTGAAAGAATTGATAAGTTTTAATTTGTTGGCTAATGCAAGTTTTTTTACCGCTTGATATAATTTATCGGTAAAAGTTTCTTTTGAATCTGTATGAGAAATATAATCATCGCTTTCATAATAACCAGATAATTCTTCAGCTTTTGGCTGAGGAAAAGTTACGAGCATATCTAATGTTTCATTGTACAATAAATCAAATTTCTTGTTCGATACTGTGTAATCTTTAACGGTTAAATAATGCGATTTTTTGGGAATCATTTTTTAATAATCTTAAATGTTTTAATTAGATTTCCTTTAAGCGTTCCACGTGGAACGCTTAAAATTATCGTCCCATATAAACCAATAAAACAGAAATATCGCTTGGTGAAACGCCACTGATTCTGCTGGCTTGCGATATGGTTATTGGTTGAATTTTGGTAAGCTTCTGACGCGCTTCGATAGACAAAGATTTCACTTTTGTATAGTCGAAATTAGAGGGTATAGCAACATTTTCAAGCCTATTAACTTTATCGGCCTGATTCCTTTCCTTATCAATATAACCGGCGTATTTCACATGGATTTCCGCCTGTTCTTCAATCTCGCGATCGATATTATTTTCAATCACAAATGCTTCCACTTTTGCTAGTTTTCTAAGATCGGTGAAATTTAATTGAGGCCTTGCCGCTATTTTAAACATCTTCATGGACTGCTCAATTTTAGACGAATTGTTTGCCTCTAAAATTGGATTTATCTCTTCCGGAAGAACACTGGTTTCCAATAAAAATTTCACAAACAAATCGGTTTTATCTTGCTTTTCAATAACCCTGTCCATACGTTCTTTTGAAACCATCCCTAACTTATATGCCATTGGCGTTAACCGTAAATCGGCATTATCCTGACGCAGTAAAGTTCTATATTCTGCTCTTGAAGTAAACATTCTATAAGGCTCTTCTGTGCCTTTTGTAATTAAATCGTCGATTAAAACTCCTATATAAGCTTCATCACGTTTTAGCACAAATGATTCTTTATCCTGAATATTGAGCGCAGCATTTATACCAGCCATTAAGCCTTGCGATGCTGCTTCTTCATATCCTGTAGTTCCATTTATTTGACCGGCAAAATAAAGATTTTTAACTAGCTTCGTTTCTAAGGAATGTTTCAGTTGGGTTGGTGGAAAATAATCGTATTCGATAGCATAACCAAATCTAAAGAATTTCACATTCTCAAAACCTGCAACTTTACGCAAAGCTTTGTCCTGAATATCTTCCGGTAGAGAAGTTGAAAAGCCATTTACATATACTTCTACAGTATCCCAGCCCTCAGGCTCCACAAAAAGTTGGTGACGGGTTTTGGTTGCGAAACGGTCAATTTTATCTTCTATTGAAGGACAGTATCTCGGACCTATACTTTTAATTCGACCGCTAAACATCGGTGACCTGTCGAAACCTTCTCGCAAAATATCATGTACTTCCAAAGAAGTGTAGGTCATATAACAAGACCGTTGCGTTTCTAATGGCTTGGTGGTGGATAAATAGGAGAATTTTTCAGGAATTTCGTCTCCCGGCTGTTCAATCATTTTGGAATAATCCAAAGAACGGCCATCCACTCTTGGCGGTGTTCCCGTTTTCATCCTGCCCGCTTCAAATCCCTTTTTAACCAAATCTTCTGTGATTCCTGTTGAAGCACTTTCTCCAGCCCTTCCTCCTCCAAAAGTTTTATCGCCGATATGAATCTGACCGTTTAAAAAAGTTCCTGCAGTAATAATAACCGTTTTGGCTTTTATTTCAATGCCCAGAGTAGTTTTGACACCAATAATTTTATCGTCTTCAAACAACAAACTATTTACCATATCCTGATAAAAATCCAAGTTGGACGTTTGTTCTAACATCAGCCTCCAGCATTCGGCAAAACGCATTCGGTCACTTTGTGCCCGGGGACTCCACATTGCAGGTCCTTTCGACTTATTCAACATTTTAAATTGAATGGCCGTTTTGTCCGTAACAACACCACTATAACCGCCTAAAGCATCAATTTCTCGAATAATTTGTCCCTTGGCAATTCCGCCCATGGCAGGATTGCAGCTCATTTGAGCTATATTTTGCAAACTCATGGTAATTAAAAGTGTGTGCGCACCCATATTGGCGCTTGCCGCTGCAGCTTCGCTACCGGCATGTCCCCCTCCAACTACAATAACATCATATACTGTACTAAACATATTTTAATATTTTGTTCCACGTGGAACGTTTATTGGATATTAAATTGTGTCAAACATTTATCCTCTTCACCACGCATTATTTCTTTATCCTTCTCAGTTTTATCTTTAAATCCCATATAATGCAAAACACCATGAATAATCACCCTATTTATTTCATTATCAATACTTTGATTAAATGATTTCGCGTTTTCACGAACCCTTTCAACAGAAATAAAAATATCTCCGCTAATTAGTTTTCCCATTGTGTAATCAAAACTAATTATGTCGGTCAGGGTGTCATGTTCCAAAAATTCTACATTCAATTTAAGCAGGTAATCATCATCACAGAAGATATAATTGATTTCTCCTTCCTTAAAACCATAGTTTTCAATAGAGGCTGAAATCCAATTTTGGATGGCTTTCTCATTTTCTAACTTAAAATCAATCTCATAATTAAATAAAATCATGCGCTTACTGTTATTGTTTAGACTTAAAATATTCCTGTACTTTCTTTTTATAAACTGTGCGCAAAGGTAATGATTGTCTGTTTAATATTTCATTGTAATTAAAATACTGATTCTTTAATTCGATGGGCTCAATATTTGTCTTATCAAAAATCACTTTGGAAGTTTCAGATTTTCGGATTTTATCCTCCCCTTGTTGTAGGGTAGCTTTTTCCAATTTAAGCAACTCATAATTTAATTGTAATATTTTTTGCACGATATCTTTTGCAAAACCTTTCTCTAATAATTCTTTTTCCAAAGCCTCCATCTTCTTGACGGCCGCACCAGAACCTTTAGAATTTTCAGGAATACCGCCTAAAAGATCCTTCAACATATTTTTAAGTCCTTCCTGTTGTTTATAAATTTCATACAATTCGCCGTTCAAGCCTTCGCCATTTTCCTCAGGTTTTCCCCCCTCCTTTTCTCCTTTTTTCAATCCGTCTTTTATTTTTTCATTGAGCTCCCCTTGTTTTTTAATAATATCAGGCAAACCAAACGACTGGGCATCTTCCTTTCCTTTTCCCGCACCAAAACTAGGGGAAGCATTCATCAATCTTTCAAGTAAATCACTAAGGGAATTGGCCAGATTGTTTGACGATGTAATTACAAATTGCTGATTTGAAATTCCCATATCAGCATTGTCATCCGTAAAATTTAACAAAGCTTCATCCAAGTAATAATGTGTGTCTGAAACTTCCTTTTGAATCATAGTACCCATATTAACCAAACGCAGTGCCAATACATACAAACTATCATCGATATAATTAAAATACTCTTTTAAAACATGTTGTTGTTTTAAATTATTGGAATATTCAGGATGGTTAATATTTTCACTTGAAAATCGGTCAAGTAAACCTTCCTGCTCAAAGGAAAAAATAATTAGATTATCAACAATTTTTCGCAGATCATCAATATTTTCATCAATAGATTCCCCTTCCATAGTCATCATGGCCTGCTTCATACTTTTGCTTAATTGCTGCATTTTTTTTGCGGCAGTTTTCTGACTTTTTTTAGCCTTTTCTTTTTGCTGCTCTTTTAATTGATCTAAAGATTTATTTAAGTCTCCGTCAATTCCTTTCATTTCTTCTTTATTTTCAGGAAGGCTCATCGGTCTTTTTAAATCTATATTTTGTTTTTGCAATTCATCGGCGTCTTTTTTAAGCGCGTCAAATTCTTTATTAATGTCCTCCTGTTTTTTTGAAGTGTTATCCTCCGGATTTTCATTGGAAAGCGTTTCTTCTTTTTTAGCCAAATTTTCAAGATTTTCCCTAATTTGATTTGCCTTTTGTTCGACATAAAAACGTTTGGTGAGTTCTAAAATTCGTTCCAAACTTTGTTCATTTCGTTGATTCTTTTTAACCATATCTTTTAACTTCTCCACCAAATCTTCCTTGTCTAATTTTTTTGAAAGCGCTTTTAATTCCTCCAACATTTTTTCCTGATTCGCGAACTTTTTGGATTCTTCAATGCGTTTCAACAATTCCTCTTTATTTTCCTTTGTCTCCCTTTGCGCAGGTAGTTCCTTCAAATTTTTTTCAAGGTCGTTTGTTTGCTTTCGGATCATTTCCTGATATTGAGATTGACGTTTCAATAAATCTTCCAATTTCTTTGTGTCATTCCAGTTGATATCCGTATTTTTTTGAATTTCGTTTTTGAACTTTTCTAGCCCTACATTAGATTTTTTAGATTTCTCAACCAGTTTAGAAAGTTCTCCTATAGTTTCCTTTTGCGCTAACAATAATTCTTCTGCTATTTCTTTTTCGGTTTTCTTGTAATAGGAAAATGTTCTGCTTCTAGAACTCTTGCTTCCATTTACGGCGTCATTGTCAAAAACCTCGAAATAGAGTTCATAATCAATGCCATCTTCAAGAAAAATTCCTTCAGGAAAAACATAATAAAAGTCAGAAATAGAAGATTTTGCAATAGATATTAGCTGAGATTTAAGCACTTTTTTATTGCTTTTGTCATAATAAACCATTTGTAATTTATTCACGCCATAGTCATCACTTACCTGACCAACAAACTGTGCCGGACCCCTGCTTATGGAATCAATATCAGAATTTACGACAATTTGTGGATGTTCATCGGGAATCACCTGAATTACAAAATTAAGCGATTCATAATCGTGCAATTGTTGGTTGGATGTAGTGATTTTATAACTTAGACCAATAAATACCTTCTTGGAATAACTAAAATACTCCTTTGCGCCTTTGGTGAAATAAACAGTCGGTTCCTTATTTGAAATAAAAGAAACAGTATCTGTTTTTTTTGTATCGATTTGCCACGTAATTTTTGTGCCTTGTGGAACATTGGCATTTCCGGTATTTTGAACCACTTCATTTTGTTTACCCGTATAAACCGGATATTGCAAAACCATTTTTAAATTGTTGATCACGGGCGTTTCAATACTGCTTATTTGATAAACTTCTGACCTAACTCCACCGGCTTCTAAAAAGAATTTTACAGGCTTCTGAACTCTAGAAAAATGATATTCGAATTTCCCTAAAGCGATATTTTCCAAATAGTAACTTTCATTTAAAAAATTGATTTTAGCATTTTCAGGAACTGTGTTTCCAATGGTTTCAATCTGAAGCTTAAAAGGTTCTCCTTCCACCACAGATAAAGAGTCATTCAAAATGGAAAAAGAAAACGGGGCTGGAGGCAAATAAACTTTGTTGTAGTGCACCACTCTGGAAAAACTATCCGATAAAATGGAAATGTTTCCGGTTATAAAAATAAACAGCCAAATAACAAAAGGAAGCATTGCATATTTTAAATATTTCTTGTTTTTTGTAAAATCGACGGCTCTTTTAAAAGGTATGGGCTGTAATTCTTTGGATTTTTGTTCAATACTGGCTTCAATAAGTACAGAATTTTGTTGACTGTCATTTAACTGCAACATATTCAGTAATTTATCTTTAACTTCAGGGAAATGATTGCCAATAATTTTGGCAGCCTCAACCTCGGATATTCCTCTTTTCAATCCAATTATTTTAATTACAGGGAAAATAATGTAACCGACAAACAAAGCAACTTCAATAGAAACAAAAAGCCAAAATAGGAGAGAACGTCCAATAGGTTTGAGCCATAAAAAATATTCAACAAAAAGTGTGAAAATAAAGTACAGAACACCTATTGCCATAAACAACATCAGTCCTTTTATCAATTCATTAAAATAATATTTTTTAATAAACTGCTGAAGTTTTTCCTGTATGTTTTTAATGTTGCTCAATGATTTATTTTTAAACTATTTAAGAAGCTAAAATTACTCAAAATTATATTATGGTATCACAAATTTAACCTTCAAACAAGTAGGATCTAATTTAGTTACTGTTTTTCTGGCAGATGTAAAGCAATTTTTGAAATAATCTAATTCTTGTAAATTTATATAGCTACCATGAAAGCGATCTTTAACTTATTTTAAAAATCACATGAAAAAGCGCTTTTTTTACAATAAAATTCTCTCGTTTACATTGATAAATTATCTTTGCACTTCAAAACTTAACAGAAAATGACGAACGTTAGAGTAAGATTTGCTCCAAGTCCAACCGGACCTTTACATATTGGTGGTGTTAGAACTGCCCTTTTTAACTATTTATTTGCCAAAAAACATCAGGGAACTTTTATTTTACGCATTGAGGATACCGATCAAAACCGTTACGTTCCAAATGCTGAACAATATATTATAGATGCCTTAAACTGGTGTAACATTCCTTTTGATGAAGGACCTGGTAAAAATGAAAAATTTGGCCCTTACCGCCAATCTGAACGCAAACATATTTACAAACAATATGCAGAAAAATTAGTTGATAATGGAAAAGCATATTACGCTTTCGATACCAATGAAGAACTGGATTTTCACAGAATTGATCACGAAAAAATAGGAAAAACTTTCATATACAACTGGCACAATAGGGCTAAACTGACCAATTCCATTTCCTTGTCAAAAGAAGAAATTGAAAAAAGATTGGCGAATGGTGATAAATACGTGGTACGATTTAAAATGTACGAACCAAATATTGAAGAAACGGAAGCCACTATTGAAACCGTTGATATGATTAGAGGCGATGTTTCCTTCAAAAAAGACATTTTAGATGATAAAATATTGTTTAAAAGTGACGGTATGCCAACCTATCATTTGGCAAATATTGTGGACGATCATTTAATGGAAATTACCCACGTTATTCGTGGCGAGGAATGGTTGCCATCGCTTCCGCTGCATATTGCATTATATGAAGCTTTTGGTTGGAAAGCGCCAGAATTTGCGCATTTACCGCTCATTTTAAAACCTGTGGGAAAAGGGAAATTAAGCAAACGTGATGGCGATAAATTGGGATTTCCGGTATTTCCTTTGGCCTACAAAAATGAAGAAACCAAAGAGATTTCTCGTGGTTATAAAGAAGACGGTTATTTTGCCGATGCTTTTATAAATATGCTCGCACTTTTGGGATGGAATCCGGGAACGGAACAGGAAATTTTTTCCCTGGAACAACTTTGTGAGGCATTTACCATAGAACGTGTAAGTAAAAGTGGTGCTAAATTTAGTCCTGATAAAACAAACTGGTTTAACCAGCAGTATATGATGTTAAAATCAAATGAAGAATTGGCAGCGCTTTATATGCAAATTTTAGCTGAAAAAGGCATTAAAAAAGACCAGGAATTTGTGATTAAGGTTGTTTCCTTAATTAAGGAACGCGCTACATTTGTTAACGATTTTTGGGAATTGAGCAATTTCTTTTTTGAAACTCCTGCGGCATACAATGAAAAAGCAGTTAAAAAACAGTGGAAAGAAGATACGGCCAATTTGATGAAAGAATTGATTGGCATTATTGAAAGTGTGGAAGATTTTACTTCCCTTAATTTTGAAACTACCGTTAAAGAATGGATAACTGCCAAAGAAATTGGTTTTGGAAAAGTGATGCAACCATTTAGAATAAGTCTGGTTGGCGAATTAAAAGGCCCGCACTTGTTTGATATTGCGGAAATGATTGGCAAACAAGAAACAATTCACAGGATTAATAAGGCAATAGCCAAACTATAATATAAAAAGAGGAGTATTATTGCTCCTCTTTTTTATCTTTTATTTGAATTTGAACTCTATAGTTCTTAAAAATATCTTAATACTTTTCAACTTCAAAATTCTGCCTGCTGAATTCAATTTTACGCTCATTTCTCATTTTTACGTGTTTTATGGAACATAAAAATGCCGTATTCCATCATAATTTGAAACAATTAATCCTGGAACCTAAACGGAATTTCCTTCTCCATCTAAAGTTATCATTGAAAAATACGACGAAGTTACTAACTCACCCTATTCTGCCGGATTTAAAAAAATCTACCCATTCACAGAAGCTGTCACGCAATATTGTCCAGAAAATTTAGATACTGAAGCAAAAGCTGTTTTATCAATGCTGTAAGGCTTCTAAAATTCGTTTAGGTGTAATTGGCATCCGGTTCACTCTGGCGCCACAGGCATCAAAAACTGCATTTGCAATAGCTCCCCCAACACAGATGATAGCAGGTTCTCCTCCACCTTGCGGCTTCGAATCCATTTTATCAATGAATACACATTCTATTTTAGGCGTTTTTGAAAATCGAGTAATTTCATAACTATTAAAACGCCTTGATTTTACGCTGCCCCCATCAAAAACAATGTCTTCATACAATGCATACCCCAATCCCATGGTGATACCTCCTTCAGTCTGTAATTTTGCACCATGAGGATTTACTACCTGCCCCATATCTTGTGCACAAACAACACGGATAGGTTGAACTACTCCAGTAGTTTTATCTACATGAACTTCGGCAATTATAGCTACTGAGGTGCCGGCATCTTCTCCAAGAGCAATACCATATCCATGTCCTTCCGGTTTTATGCCACCCCAACCAAAAATTTTAGCTGCAAGTTTAAGAGTCGTGAACATATTTTCATTTTTCAAATTATTTAACCTGAATTCCAAAGCATCAATTCCAACTGCATGTGCTGTTGCATCGATATGAGATTCTCGTGCAAAAGTTGTTGTATTATTACCTGGAGCTCTCCATGCACCAGTACCAAGAGGGTGTACATCGTCCTTATTAAACATTCTGGTACGATTATTAGGGATGTCATAAAAAAGTTTGGTTCCTCTTGTTCCCGCACAATAAATATCGAATTCCCATAATTTAAGTTTACCATTATTGTCAACACCTGAAGCTGTTTTTATAAGTGCTGCTGGCCTAAACCTGTCATACATAAATTCTTCTCTTCTACTCCATACCAATTGAACAGGTTTGCCACATAATTTAGCTATTTTAGCAGCTTCAACAGCTTGTTGATTGTATATTTTACCACCAAATCCCCCACCTAAAAATATTTGTTTTATATGGACTTTTTCTAAAGGCATCTCAAATTCCTTAGCCAATTCTTCACGCGTTCCAAAAGGTGTTTGGGTAGAAGCCCACATAATTAACTTATCCTCTTTAAAATAACATGTTGCAGAATGGGTTTCTATAGGCGCATGGGCTTTATAGCCGTCATAGTAATGTGCTTCGAAAACCTTCATGGAAGACGCTCTTCCTTCGTCTAAGCTTCCTCCTTCTTCAAATACTTTACTTTCTTGAATGTTATCATCTAAATATTGAAAAATAGTTTCATTATCAGCTTTGGCCTCGGGTTCTTCCCAAGTTACTTTAACTTTTTTGGCTGCTTTATTCGCTATTTCAGGATCAGAATGTACAACAGCAACCAAGTCTCCTTCTTCTAGCAATTCTAATCCATCAAATACTGATAATTCTGAGGAATCTACTTGCATTTTTTTAGAGCCATAAACTTTTGGTCTAACTATAGTAGCATAAACCATGTTGGGTAATTTTATATCTGCTGAGTATTTAGCCTTACCAGTCACTTTTGCCTCAGCATCTAAACTGATAATGGATTTACCAACAATTTTAAAATCTTTAGATTTCTTAATCTCAGGTTTCTTTTTCAAGATTTGTACGATCTTTTTCCCCTTTGTCAATTCAGCATAAGTGATTTTTTTTGTAATATCATTTTTCACAAATACAACGCCATCAACTACTTCAAGCATTGTATCGGGTACTCCAAGTTGTTCAGCCGCCAGATCTATCAGTATTTCGCGAGCTTCCGCAGCAGCTGCTCTTAATACCGGGTCAGCAAAACGCGTTGTTAATGAACCCCAAGTTCCAGCATCATAAGGGCAAAGATCTGTATCTCCCATAATCATATCTACCGAGCTGATTGGAACTTCCAATTCTTCTGCTATAGCTTGAGCTAGAGAAGTAATAATTCCTTGTCCCATTTCAATTTTTCCTGTATAACAATCCACACGACCGTCTTCCTTTACTCTTAGAAATGCATTAAAATCAGCTATTTCTTCGTTATCCTCTTGGCCCCATCCTTGTAACAAAGACAATTTTCCAATTGAAAAAATAATGATTATTCCACTTCCTAATTTTTTTAAAAACTTCCGGCGATCATAAGTAATAGGCTTGTTCACATCGCTGAAATATAATTGAGTAATTTTATCTGATTCCATAATTACATTTTTTCATTCATTTCTGTTGCTGCGGTCTGAATTGCGTCAATAATTCTGTTATAAGAGCCACATCTGCATAAATTTTCATCCATACCATTAATAATTTCTTCTCGGGTAAGTTCAGGATTTTGAAGCAATAAACCATATGCATTCATAATCATTCCAGAGGTACAAAAGCCACATTGTAATGCATCGTGCGCTACAAAAGCTTTTTGAATAGGGTGAAGAAAACCATGAGTGACAAGTCCCTCAATGGTAATAATATCCTTTCCTGCTACATCTTCAACAGAGATCATGCAGGACCTTATGGGCTCTTTACCAATTAAAACTGTACAGGCACCACAATCTCCTATTCCGCAACCATATTTAGTACCTGTTTGGTCTAAATAAGTACGGATGACCGTCAAAAGGGTTTCCCCCCCGGTAACATCTACCGATATCGGCTTACCATTTAATTTAAAACTGATAGATTGTTTCATTTATTAATTCTTTTATGTCAATTATTATTTTTATTGTATTAAAATTAAGTAATAATTTATTAAAAATATTAATTATTAACTTTTTTTTTAATTTACAATACTTGCAAATAAAGATAGTTTTGATTTAATAGTTAAATCATTGTATCTTTAGTCCTTTCATTAATCCTTTAAATTAAAAAAAATGATTGGAACATATATTGCTATTTTTATTCTAGTTGTACTTATTGGCACTGGTTTATTTACCGTAAAACAACAAACAGTTGCTATTATTGAACGCTTTGGTAAATTTCAAAGTACAAGAAACCCGGGTTTACAGCTTAAAATACCGCTTATTGACAAAGTTTCAGGACGTGTAAATTTACGTGTACAACAATTAGATGTAATTGTAGAAACCAAAACTAAAGATGATGTTTTTGTGCACCTAAAGATTTCAGTACAGTTTTTAATAAGATCCGGCCATGTTTATGATGCCTTTTATAAACTTCAAAATCCACACGAACAAATTACTGCCTTTATATTTGATGTTGTGCGTGCTGAGGTTCCTAAAATGATCTTGGATGATGTATTTGAAAAGAAGGAAGAAATTGCCCTTGCCATACAGCGTGATTTAAAAGAAGCGATGCTTGATTATGGATATGATATCATAAAAGCCTTGGTAACAGATATTGACCCTGATGAAAATGTAAAAATTGCCATGAATCGAATTAATGCTGCAGAACGTGAAAAAATTGCAGCACAACATGAAGGTGATGCCCAACGTATTTTAATTGTTGAAAGAGCAAGAGCCGAAGCTGAAAGTAAACGTTTACAAGGAAGGGGTATCGCAGACCAACGCAGAGAAATTGCACGTGGATTAGTTGAAAGTGTTGATGTGTTAAATAAATCTGGAATTAGCAGCCAAGAAGCATCTGCTTTAATAATTGTCACACAACATTATGATACATTACAAAGCATTGGATCCGACTCTAAATCTAATTTAATATTATTACCTAACAATCCAAGTGCAGCCAGTTCTATGTTAACCGATATGGTTTCTGGTATGGTTGCCGCCAATAAAATAAATGAGGCTTCAAATTCTTCTAATGAAGTTGATTCTAAAAAATAAATTTATAAAGCATAAAAAAACCTGTGCAAAAGCACAGGTTTTTCTTATATAAATTATATTTTACTTTTTTAAATCCTTTTTTTCCTCTTCTTTTTTATCTTCATCCTGAGTCGCGTTTTTAAACTCTTTTATTCCGTTGCCAAGTCCTTTCATTAATTCTGGCAATTTCTTTCCGCCAAACAATAATAAAATCGCCAAACCAATAATTATCCATTGCCAAGGGCCAACCATTCCTAAAAAAATATATAATGCATTCATAATTTTAAAATATTAGAGTTACAAAGATAGTAATTAATTCAAAACGAACATTAATTTTTCTCTTTAATGGTTCCTCCAATCATAACCTTCGTTTTTAAAACCTCCGGAGTTCCTTTGTAATAGATTGAGCCACCAAAACGCACATTGGCATCTAATAACTCTGATGTATTAACTTCTACATTTGCGCCTGAAGCTGAGGTAACTATTGCTTGTTTGCTTTGTAAACCATACGCACTGTAAATACCGCCTGTGGTGGCTTCAACGGTTTGACTTTCAGTAACGCCATTTAGCGAAATTATGCCTCCGGTAACAGATTTTACTGATAGGTATTTTGTGTCTATGTCTAATTTAATTTTTGCGCCTTCTTGTGTCCTAACTTCCAAATCTTGTTGTTTTAGGGTTTCGTCTGAAACTATGGAAGCGCCTTCATTAGCGTCCAAAACAGCGATATCATTAACATAATAAAGAATAATTTCCACATCTTTAGCAATAAAACTTTCAGGAAATTTTAAACGAATTTTTAATGTACCATCAGCGTTTATCACAGAAACATCCTTCGCTTGTGAACCCGATATTTCTATTTTTGAACTGGAAGATTTTTGCAGTTCAACAGACAAACCGTTAAAAACTTTTATGGTATTAAAATCTCCCAACTTTGTGGTGATGGGTTCCTGTGCAAACAAGGTTGCGGAAAATAAAATAAGTAATAAAGTTAATTTTTTCATTTGAATATCATTTTTTATCTATAACCACCATAAAATGCAATAATTGTTCCTTTTTTGTTAATTATTTACCAATCTTTTCCAATAAGGTAAAATCCAAATGTTTACGCTCCAAATCGGTATGTTTAACCTTAATTAAAACTTGGTCACCAAGCTGATAAAGATTGTTGGAAGATTGACCTACCAAGGCATATTGTTTCTCGTCAAAAATATAAAAATCATCCTTAATTTCACGTATTCTGCACATTCCTTCACATCCATTTTCAATAATTTCCACATAAATACCCCATTCTGTTACTCCGGAAATAACACCTATGAACTCTTGATCCATGTGTTTTTCCATATATTTAACTTGCATATACTTGATGGAATCACGCTCTGCGCTTGTGGCTAAATATTCCCTTTCGGAAGAATGCTTGCATTTTTCTTCATAGATTTCCGCTTTTGGCGATTTACCTCCCAATAAATAATGTTGCAATAATCTATGGGTCATCACATCGGGATATCTTCTGATTGGTGATGTAAAGTGACTGTAATAATCAAAAGCCAATCCGTAATGCCCAATATTCTGCGTGGTATAAACAGCCTTACTCATAGTTCTTACAGCCAAAGTTTCGATCATATTTGCCTCGGTTTTTCCACTCACGTCACTCAATAATTTATTTAATGAGGTAGCTGTTGATTCTTTGCTTGAAGTATCAATTTTATTGGAATAGCCAAACTTGCTTATAATGGTTTGAAGCGCCGCCAATTTATCCACATTGGGTTCATCATGCACACGATATATAAACGTATTTTTAGTCGGTAAACCTTTACTTCTGCCAACAAATTCGGCAACTTTTCTATTCGCCAACAGCATAAATTCCTCAATCAATTTATTGGCTTCTTTAGCTTCTTTAAAATAAACCCCTGTAGGTTCAGAATTTTCATCCAAAATAAATTTAACCTCAGCCCTGTCAAATGTTATAGCACCTTGTTGCAATCGTTTTTTACGAAGAATTTTAGCCAGTTCATCCATTTTTAAAACGGCAGTTACTATTTCTGGCTCAACATCGTATTGTTCACCTGTTATTGAAACCTCCTGTGAAATTGAATTTCCTTTTGACTCAATTATTTCCTGCGCTTCTTCATAAGCAAACCTTTGATCGGAATAGGTAACTGTTCTTCCAAACCATTCGTTGATGACATGAGCTTTGTTGTTTATTTCAAAAACGGCTGAAAAAGTTAATTTTTCTTCATTTGGTCTCAAGGAACAAACCCCATTCGACAATACTTCGGGAAGCATTGGAACCACACGATCTACCAAATAAACTGAGGTTGCCCTATTATAAGCCTCATCATCTAAAAAAGTATTTTCATGTAAATAATGAGAAACATCCGCAATATGAATTCCTATTTCATAATTGCCATTTTCTAAAACTTTAAATGACAACGCATCATCAAAATCCTTAGCGTCTTTAGGGTCTATAGTAAACGTAAGATCATTTCTCATATCTCTGCGTTTGGCAATTTCTTCTTTTGTAATTTCTACAGAAAGTTTTGAGGCTTCATTCTCTACTTTTTCTTCAAATTTGTATGGCAAGCCATATTCCAAAAGTATAGAGTGAATTTCAGTATCATGATCGCCTGGTTTTCCTAAAACGTCTAAAATTTCTCCAAACGGATTTTTGGAATTCTCAGGCCAATCAACCATTTTTACCAATACTTTTACACCATGTTCTGCATTTTTAAGTTTATTTTTCGGAATAAAAATATCAGAATACATTTTTGAATCATCAGGAACTACAAATCCAAAATTATTACTCAGCTGTAATACGCCAACAAACTCTGTTTTTGCGCGTTTGACAATTTCAACAACATCACCTTCCTCCCTGCTATTTTTTTGACGTTTGTATAAATATATTTTTACGGTATCTTTATGTAAGGCCCTGTTTAAATTTCTTCCTGGAATATAGATATCATGATCCAGTTCTTCGCAAATAAAATAGCCGTTACCATTCGTTGTTGCATCAATGGTACCGGTATAATATTTTGAAAGTGCTGCCATTTTATATTTACCTCGTTCAGCTTCTTCAATCTTTTTTTGGCCTTTTAACTCTTCTAATTTTTGAATAATTTGATTTCTTCCGTTGGCATCTGTAATTTCTAATTTAGCGCAGATTTGACGGTAATTGAAACTTTTATCGGGAGATTGATTTAATATTTTTGATATTTTTTGGGTCAAATCTTTGATAATGTTTCCTTTCTTTTTGTAGATATCTTTTCTTTTCGACATTGATTTTATTCTCTTTTATTTACTTCAAAAGTACGATTATTTGTCCAAAATGAATTATTAAATGATTATATAAATTACAAGTTGTACTTTTCGAACTTAAAGTTTTACATTTATTATGAATGAAAATTGGTTTGTTATTATAAATCCGACATCAGGAAATGGATTGGCTAAAAAGAAATGGATTCCTATTTATAATGAATTAAAAAAACAAAAATTTTATTTTGAATTTAGTTTCACCCAATACAAAAAACACTCCTCAGAATTAATAAAAAATGCCATTAAACAAGGAATTACAAAATTTATTTGTGTTGGCGGTGATGGAACGCTGCACAATATGGTGAATGGAATTTTAGGTTTAAATCCTGCAAATATTTCAGAAATAAAAATTGGTATAATTCCTATTGGAACTGGGAACGATTGGATAAAAACCTACAGCATTTCAAAAGATTATAAAAAAGCAATTCAAACAATTAAGGAAAAATATACCATAAAGCAAGATATTGGAAAATTGTTAATTCATGAAAATAATACCATAATTTACTTTAATAATTTGGCAGGAATTGGTTTTGACGGCTATGTGGTGAATAAAGTTCACCATTTCAAAAATTTAGGTTTTTTGGCTTATTTAACAGGAGCTTTAGTTAGTTTAACCAGTTATAAAAAAAGTACTTTAAAAATAATTTTTAACGAAACAAAAATAGAAGAAAAAACATTGATGCTTTTAATAGGGCTTTGTAAATATTCTGGTGGCGGAATGCAATTGACAAAAAATGCAAATCCTACAGACGGACTTTTTGATATTTCCCATATTAACAAAATATCTTTAATAACGCTTTTAAAAAATATTGGCGGATTATTTAATGGCAATATCACAAATCATAAATTGGTTAAAAATTATAAAACCTCCATGTTGAAAATAACCGTCATGGATATTCATAAAACGTATATTGAGGCAGATGGAGAATTGATTGGTTCAGGAAGTTTTGAAGTTGAAATATTACCAAAAGCATTGCATTTTATTGTTCCTTTCATTAAGGCTTAAATTTTAAGTTTTAATGTTATCAACATCCTATATTATAATAAAAACTTTTATTTAAAATTTAAAAAATAATTGTTGTTATGGTAGTGTGTTAACAAGTACAATAAATGTATAGGTTTTAATTTTTATACCTCACTTATTAAAAGATATAAACAGTTTGTTAAAATATAATTCATTAAAAATCACACAAATTAAATAGGTTATAAACAATATTAAAAAGCCTATTATTGAATGTTTATCTAATAAGTATTTTGTTTCAAATTGTTTATAATGGTACTTAAAAATGTTGAAAACTAAATGTAAAAAATGATAACAATAGTTGCACATCAATTATCAATTTTAGCACTACAAAATTCAAATTACATATCAAACATTAGTTTTCATTTTTAAGCATTTAGTTATTCACAAATTGGTTTTATGATAAAGTAGTTGTTAGTCAATAAATTAAAAAATGCTATTAACAATTCTATTTTTCACGGTTAATAACAATGAATTTGTATTTTTGTAACTTATTAATGTATCAATAAATCTACTTATGACAATCGCAATAGGAAATGATCACGCAGGAACTCAATATAAATTTGAAATTATAAAAGAACTGGAGAAAAAAGGATATAAAGTATTAAACTTTGGAACCAATACAGAAGATAGTATAGATTATCCTGACACTATTCATCCTGTTGCAAACGCTGTAGAAAGTGGTGAAGCGGATTTTGGAATTACGCTTTGTGGAAGTGGAAATGGTGCTCAAATGGCGGCTAATAAACATCAGGGAATAAGAGCTGCGTTATGTTGGAACAATGAATTGGTGGCACTTGCCCGCACACACAACAACGCCAATGTTTTAAGTATTCCTGCGCGCTTTGTTTCCGTGCAGCAGGCTTTAGGTTTTGTGGATATATTTTTGAAAACTGAATTTGAAGGTGGTCGTCATCAAACAAGGATTGATAAAATACCTTGTTAATTAATAAGGTAAAAGGTTGAAAGTTGAAAGAAACACCACAGCAAGACAAAAAATTATTAATCAAAAATTGTAATTCGAAAATCTAAATGGGTCATAATCACGAACATCCAACTCTAACAGGAAAAAATTTACTTTTTTCCATTGTTTTAAATATTGTAATTACGGTTGCGCAAATTATTGGAGGTTTGATTTCGGGAAGTTTGGCTTTAATTTCTGATGCGGTCCATAATTTTTCCGATGTTATTTCCTTAATCATAAGTTATGGCGCTAATTTACTTACCCATAAAAAAAAACAAACTTTAGAATATACTTTTGGCTATAAAAGAGCCGAAATGATTGCCGCTTTTTTTAATGCGGCATCTTTAATTGTTATCGGTATTTTTTTAGGAATTGAAGCCATTAAACGTTTTACAGAAGTTCATGAAATAAAAAGTGACTTGGTAATTTGGATGGCCATTTTAGGAATCGCCGCGAACGGCATAAGTGTTTTGTTGTTAAAAAATGACTCGAAACACAATATGAACATGAAAAGCGCTTACCTCCATCTATTGTCGGATATGCTAACTTCTGTGGCGGTTTTAATTGGCGGTTTGTTAATGAAATATTATCAGATTTATTGGATTGATGCCTTTTTAACCTTGTTGATTTCGATCTATTTAATTTATATGAGTTGGAATATTTTGAGAGATTCCTTAAAAATTTTAATGCTTTTTGCGCCTTCCCACATAAAAATTAAGGAAATTGTTAGTGAAATTGATAAAATAGAAAGCATTGAAAACATTCATCATATTCACATATGGCAATTGAATGATCACGAATGTCATTTTGAAGCACATTTAGAGTTTAAAGATGATATTAAATTATCTAATTTTGATTTTGTTTGTGAGGAAGTTGAAAAATTGTTGTTGGATAAGTTTCAAATTCAGCATTGTACTTTGCAGCCGGAATATAGAAGAGACCATCTAAAAGATATAATAATACAGGACTAATATGCTTAAAATTTTAACAAAATCATTTACTGAATTATCAACCAAAGAACTCTATGATATTTTGCAGTTGCGTGCCGAAGTTTTTGTGGTGGAGCAAAATTGCGTGTATCAGGATATTGACGGAAAAGACCAAAAAGCATTGCATGTTATCGGATTCAAAAATGATAAAATTGTGGCTTATTGCCGAATTTTTAAATCCGGTGATTATTTTGAAATGGCAAGTATTGGCCGCGTGGTGGTTGCCAAAAACGAACGCAGATTTGGCTATGGACATGTTATATTTAAACAGTCAATAGAAGCCGTTAGAAAATATTTTAATGAAACTTCCATAAATATATCGGCACAAACTTATTTAAAAAAGTTTTATGAATCTCATGGGTTTATTCAGGTTGGTAAGGGTTATTTAGAAGATGATATTCCGCATATTTCCATGGTAAAAAAACAATTAAATGAACAATCCAAAAGTTAAAATCATTGACATAAAAAACTTGTCAAAGGCACACTATAAGCTTGATAAAGTCGATTTTAAGTTTCAAACAAAAAAAGGCAGCTGGCAAACCCAAAGCAGAGAATGTTATGACAGAGGAGATGGCGCTGCAATTTTATTGTACAACCCAACCAAAAAAACGGTAATTCTCACCAGACAATTTAGAATGCCAAGCTATTTAAACGGCAATTCCACCGGAATGATGATTGAAGTTTGCGCCGGTTTGTTAGATGAGGACAATCCCGAAGCTTGCATCATAAAAGAGGCTGAAGAAGAAACAGGTTTTAAAATATCCAATCCCAAAAAAGTATTCGAATTGTACTCAACACCGGGAGCTGTTACAGAAAAAATACATTATTTTGTTGCTGAATATAATGATGAAATGAAAATAAGTGACGGCGGCGGTTTGGAAGAAGAACATGAAGAAATTGAAGTGTTGGAAATTAATTTTGACACTGCGTTAAAGATGGTTTCAAATGGGGAAATAAATGACGCTAAAACAGTGGTTCTTTTACAATTTGCGAAACTGAATAGCTTAACTTAAATTGTATTTTTTTGTTCATACTTATTTTTTAAATATGGTGAAAGCTACCATACTTTTTTATAATTTAGCGGCAAACTATTTTAACTCATTTTATTAAAATTATGGCAGAAGATAAAGAAAAAGTTGCGAAATTAAAATCATTGCAACTCGCATTAGATAAATTAGACAAAACCTACGGAAAGGGAACTGTAATGAAAATGGGCGATGTTGCCATAAGTGATATTGATGCCATTTCAACAGGTTCATTGGGATTAGATATAGCTTTAGGCGTTGGCGGTTATCCGCGAGGAAGAGTTGTTGAAATTTACGGTCCGGAATCGTCAGGAAAAACTACGTTGGCCTTGCATGCCATTGCCGAAGCTCAAAGAGCTGGAGGAATTGCGGCTTTTATTGATGCTGAACATGCTTTCGACCGATTTTATGCTCATAATTTGGGCGTTGATATTGATAATTTAATTATTTCCCAACCAGATTATGGGGAACAAGCTTTGGAAATTGCAGACAACTTAATAAGCTCAGGTGCCATAGATATTGTTGTTATTGATTCTGTGGCTGCATTAACACCAAAAAGTGAAATTGAAGGTGAGATGGGAGATTCTAAAATGGGTTTGCACGCGAGATTAATGTCACAAGCGCTTCGTAAATTAACAGGAACCATTCACAAAACAAATTGCACCGTAATATTTATCAACCAGTTGCGTGAAAAAATTGGCGTAATGTTTGGGAATCCGGAAACTACAACTGGTGGTAACGCATTGAAGTTTTATGCGTCAGTACGTTTAGATATTAGAAGAAGAACACAAATTAAAGATGGGGAAAGAGTTATTGGAAACAGCACAAAGGTTAAAGTTGTAAAAAATAAAGTAGCTCCGCCTTTTCAAGTAGCTGAATTTGATATTATGTATGGACTGGGTATTTCTAAAACAGGTGAAATATTAGATTTAGGTGTTGAATTTGGCATTGTGAAAAAAAGCGGTTCTTGGTTTAGCTACGGCGAAACCAAATTGGGACAAGGCCGTGATGCGGTGAAACTTTTGATAAAAGACAATCCTGAATTGGCTGAAGAACTGGAAACAAAAATCAAAGAACTCATCAATAAAAAAGATTAGTTCGTAATTTTTTATAAAGACAAATAAAAGTAAAAGGAGGTGAATTAAAAATTCGCTTCCTTTTTTAATTAAGTCTATCCAAAAAAATGGTTGATGAATCCATTTTTAGAAACCTAAAAACAAAATATTTTTAATAACCAATAATAGATTAACTTTGCTAAAAACAAACCTGATTCAAAATATTTTTTCTAACATTGACCCTTCCTATTTCTATTGATAAAAAATAACATGAAAATACTGCTTGGAAGAACAGATATTGTTGATTTTCCGAAACTTGAGCTGTTTAATATTGATATTAAAGTCGATTCCGGTGCCTATACTTCTAGTTTTCACTGTCATAGCATTCAAGAGGAAAATGGTACTTTAAAATGTCAGTTTTTAGATCCTAAACATGAAAAATACCACGAAAAATATTTTACATTCACTGAGTTCACCCAAAAAAAAGTTAAAAGTTCCAACGGAATTATAGAAAACAGGTATTTAATTAAAACAGAAATACTTATTTTTAATGAAATTCATTCCATTGAACTTTCCCTTACAGAAAGAGGTTTGATGAAGTTCCCTGTTTTGTTGGGAAGAAAATTTCTATCAAAAAAGTTTATGGTTGATACTTCTAAAAAAAACCTGTCATTTAAAAACAGAATCATTAAAATTTAATAATATGAAAATTATTGTTTTATCAAGAAATCCTAATTTATATTCCACAAGGAGACTGGTTGAAGCTGGAAAGGCCCGGGATCATGAAATGTTGGTAGTGGATCATTCTAAATGTGATATTATTATTGAAAAGAAAAAACCAGCCATAAGATATAAACACGAATTACTTACGGATATAGATGCCGTAATACCAAGAATTGGCGCTTCCGTAACCTTCTTCGGAACAGCAGTCGTTCGTCAATTTGAAATGATGAAGGTTTTTACCGCTGTTGAATCACAGGCATTAATGCGCTCAAGAGATAAATTAAGAAGTTTGCAGGTATTATCGAGAGCTGGTTTGGGTTTGCCAAAAACGGTTTTTACCAACTATTCAAAAAACGTAAAAGATGTAATTGAAAGTGTTGGAGGAACTCCTTTAGTTATAAAACTGTTAGAGGGCACGCAAGGATTAGGCGTGGTTTTAGCTGAAAATGACAATGCCGCCGAATCGGTGTTGGAAGCTTTTAACGGACTTCAGGCGAGGGTAATTGCGCAGGAATTCATTAAAGAGGCAAAGGGTGCAGACATTCGCGTATTTGTGGTGGATGGTGTGGTTGTAGGAGCCATGAAAAGACAAGGCAAAGAAGGGGAATTCCGTTCAAACTTACACCGCGGAGGTACCGCAGAAATTGTAAAATTATCTATAGATGAAGAAAATGCAGCTTTAAAAGCTGCTCGGGTTATGGGAATGGGAGTTGCCGGTGTAGATTTATTGCAATCGGCAAGAGGCCCTCTAATTTTAGAAGTAAATTCCTCTCCAGGTTTAGAAGGTATTGAAGCTGCTACTGGATTGGATATCGCAGGAAAAATAATTCATTATATTGAGAGACATGCTGAATGAATTTAAAATTCTTCACCAAAAAATAGGCCTGGGTGAAACGGTTCAAATCAATATGGATATTGCCCGTTTACACACACGTTCAAAAATTGAAGTGCCCATCATTGTTTCAAGGGGGAAAGTTGATGGACCTTGTTTGTTGTTAATTGGCGGCATTCATGGAGATGAAACTAATGGGGTTGAAATTGTGCGTCAAATGGTTGCCGGAGGCTTAAACAAACCTGAAAAAGGAACTGTTATTTGTATTCCGCTTTTAAATGTTTTTGGGTTTTTAAACCAGAAAAGAGAATTTCCTGACGGAAGAGATTTAAATCGTGCATTTCCGGGTTCCAATACTGGATCATTGGCAAGCAGATTTGCAGATCATCTGATGACCAAAGTGATTCCTAAGGTTGATTTTTGCATAGATTACCATACCGGCGGAGCGCAAAGATTTAATTACTCACAAGTAAGGGTTGACAGAATAGATGAAGAAAGTTTAAAACTGGCCCATGTTTTTGGTGCTCCTTTTATTGTTTACAGTAAAAGCAAGGAACGAACTTTTAGAAAATCATTGGCCGATTTAGGGAAAAAAGTATTGCTTTTTGAGGGAGGAAAATCGCTGTTTTTAGATAAAAATGTCACAAAAGTTGGAATTCAGGGAGCCATTAATGTAATGCATCATTTAGGGATGCGAGATTTTTCAGCCAGAATTTCAAAACCAAATGCCGAGAATCCTCCTATCATCATTACAAATTCCAAATGGATAAGATCTAAGCATTCCGGAATGTATAGATCTTATGTGAGTGCTGGTCAAAAAGTGGAAAAAGGCGTTAAATTAGGAAGTATTTCCGACCCTTTTGGAGCATTTGAAAGCGCTTTTAAAAACAACCAGGAAGGATATATTTTAAATTCAAACCACTCTCCGGTGGTAAATCAGGGAGATGCGCTTTTGCACATCGGATTCGAATAAGTTAGATGTTAAAAATAGCAAACATATCATTTGGATACACTTCAAAAGAAGTCATAAAAAATATTAGCTTTAAAGCCAATAAAGGAGATTATATTGCCATTATCGGCGAAAGCGGTTCTGGAAAAAGCACACTGCTCGAAATAATTTATGGTTTGCTTCATATTGAAAAAGGAACTGTTTTTTGGAATGATGAAAAGTTGCTGGGGCCTAATTTTAAATTAATTCCGGGGGAGGAATTTATGAAATATTTGCCTCAGGATTTCGATTTAATGCCTTACACAACGGTTGAAGAAAATATTGGTAAATATATTTCAAGCCAGGATAAAAACAAGAAAAAAAGGATAAGAGAATTGTTGAAAGTTGTTGATATGACCGAGTTTGCCAAAACGAAAGTCAAAAACCTGAGCGGCGGCCAAAAACAACGCGTCGCCATTGCCAAAGTTATGGCGAAAGAGCCAGAAGTTTTATTGCTCGACGAACCTTTTAGCCACATAGATAATTTCAGAAAAAACAAGCTGAGAAGAGATCTTTTTAAGTATTTAAAATCAAAAAAAATATTGTGCATTGTTGCGACCCATGATACGACCGATGCGCTTTCCTTTGCCGATAAAATTTTAGTGGTCAGGAACGGAAAATTAATTGCAAAAAACACGCCCGAAAAATTATATACAAATCCGAAAAGCGCCTATATCGCTTCTTTTTTTGATGAAATTAATAAGATTCCATTAAGTGAAATTGATTCAAATGATAATTCAAAAAAATCAGTTTTATTGTATCCAAACGAGATTAGATTAACCGTAAAAGAAGGCAATAAAGCAACAGTGGTCACTTCTTATTATAATGGAAGCCATTATCTAATTGAAGCACTTTTAAACAAAACAACCCTGTTTTTTGAACATCCTAAAAAGTTAGAACCCAATCAGCAGATATTTTTGAAATTAACAAAAAAAGGCAACTAATTAGCTATTTGTTTTCGATCGGTAAAGAAATAAAAACACTGGTTCCTTTATTTTCAGTGCTTTCAATCCAAATAGTTCCTTTATTTATTGTTAAAAATTCTTTACAGAGTTTCAATCCTAAACCAGTTCCTCTTTCTTTATTAGTTCCTAAAGTTGAGACTGTGGAGTCTATCTCAAAAACTATTGATTGAGAATCCTTATCCATACCTATTCCATTATCAACTATTGCAATGGTACAAGTATTGTTGATTACATCAATTTTATCTAAAATAATTTCAATTTTCCCGTCAGATGGCGTAAATTTTATGGCATTGGATATAACATTTCTAATGATGGTATCTATCATATCAAAATCTGCATAAACAAATAGATCCCTATTAAAATTACAGCTTAACTCAAGATCTTTAAACCTGACTTGAGAATTAAAAAGACGTACATTCTTAGTTACTATTTTATGAAGATTTAGCTGGGAAGGCTTATAAACAATTAATCCGGCATTGGAACTCGCCCATTTTAATAAATTATCTAATAAATTGAATGTATTTTTACTGTTTTGGTAAAGTGACTTGGTCAGTTTTTCTCTCTTTTCATCGGTGATATTATTTAACCAAAGAAGCTCTCCAATTTGCTGAAGACCTCCTAACGGTCCTCTTAAATCGTGCGCAATAATGGAGAAAAACTTGTCCTTACTTTTGTTTAATGCACTTAGTTTTAGATTGTCTTTTTCTTTTAAAATAACAATTAACAGTAAAGGAATAACTAGGTTAAGAATTAAGAAAAAAATGAGCGGTAAAATAAGCATATAGTTTGTTGAAGCCATTTCCACGCCAACTTCTAAAAGCGCTCCAAATGCGCGAAACAGAAGCGACAAGGAAGCCAGAGCAAACATGTAACCAGTTAGATGCTGTATTTTGGTTTTCCCTTTTTGAGTTAAAAGTATATATGCCGTAAATGCATACATTATTGCAACACTAAATGACATAACAGCAATTCTGTCACTTACTGAAGAGGTACTAAAAAATATTAGTGCAATGGAAAAAAATACCGGGACTAAAATATACCGCTTAAAGTGTTTTGAATCAAATTTACGTTCAATAAAAGAAATGCAATAAACTTCATAAAAAATAATAAATAAATTTATAGTGGTATTTAAAATAATACCTATTGGTTTTGGCACACCATCTCGCAATGAAAGCATAATTAAAAAAACAATACCCAATACTCTCGACAGCATAAAAATATTAATAATTGGGTTTTTTACCTTATATAATTTAATGTAAGTGGCAAATAGGGCAATAATAAATATATTTGCCGCAGCAGTGAAGATGAATAAAGTTTTTGCGTCAATATCTATCATTTCTTTTTTTAGATTTTGTGAAAGCTACATGTTTTTTGTCGAAAAACACAAAAGATTAATTCTAAACTCCCGTACTTCCAAATCCGCCTGCGCCGCGTTTTGTTTCGCTTAAAACGTCAACTTCCTCCCAGTTTGCCCGTTCGTGTTTTGCGATGACCAATTGTGCAATGCGTTCTCCATCATTTATCACAAAATTTTCATTTGAAAGGTTGACCAATATCACGCCAATTTCCCCTCTATAATCAGCATCTACAGTTCCTGGAGCATTCAAAACCGTAATGCCTTTTTTGGCTGCGAGTCCGCTGCGAGGACGAACCTGGGCTTCGGTTCCTACAGGAAGCGCAATAAACAATCCTGTTTTTACGATAGTGCGCTCTAGTGGTTTTAGCGTAATGGATTCATCAATATTTGCGCGCAGATCCATTCCTGCAGAAGCGTCTGTTTCATAACTTGGCAATGCGTGCTTTGATTTGTTTGTAATTTGTATTTTCATATGCTACTATTTAATTTGGTAAAGCCACGTAACGACTTCTAAAAATTCACTGCCCCAAAAGGCTTCATTGTGTTCACCTTCAGGGTTTATTTTTGTTTTTAAGTTTTTGGGATTAAATCCGGTTTTCAACAACAATTTTTCCATCTTTTGCGTGTCTTTATCCGTGTCATCCCCTTCTTTTCCGCCAACCAGCAAATATAGTTTTACATTTTTTAAATTTCCATTTTCTTTGGTGAAATTTAGTACTTCATCAGAAAACCAAAACGAAGTTGACAAGGCGCCAATTTTCCCGAAGGTTTTAGGATATTGAAGTCCGCCGTAATATGAAATCAAACCGCCCAAGGAACTGCCAATTAATCCGGTATGTTTTTGTTGAGATTTGGTTCGATAATTTTTATCAATATAAGGTTTTAGTGTATTCACAATAAAATCCATATAAACTGCGCCTTTTCCGCCGCCGTATTTCTCGTTTTTCCAGGGTGTATATTCATTGATGCGTTCTTTGCCTCCGTTTTCAATTCCTACCACAATAAATCCCTTTCCGGTTTTTTCGTACAATTTATTTAAGGTTTCATCAACTTCCCATTCTCCAACGAATGAAGTTGCCGCATCGAATAAATTTTGGGCATCATGCATATAGATTACCGGATATTTTTTTGAAGTGTCCTCGTAATTTGGCGGTAAATAAATCCAAACTTTATGGCTGATTGTGTTGAGGTTGGGAATTACAAATTCTTTCTTCAGCAAAGAAACATTTGAAGCCGCCGTCGATTTTTTTTCACTTTGGGAAAAAACCATAGAAATGCTTAAAACAGCAGTTATGAAAAAAGAAAAAATGGATTTCATTGTTAAAAGTTATTTAACCAATGTAAAGCGGCACTTTTAGTGGCGAAGATTTCAAATTTGTATTTATTTGTTTTTGCGAGTTCCATATATAACATTGTAAGCACGGTTTTTTTAGGATCATCAACTAAAATTGCATCAATAATTAAGTCATATTTTTCCAGTGATTTATAATTCTCCTCCACGATAATTTCTAAATCTTCAATGGTAAAATTAAAGGTTGCTTTGCTGGAATCAGTTAATATTTTTAATTTTCTGGGATAGGCTTTGTTCTTTTTTGTTTCGATAATATAATTTACTATTTCAGCTAAAGTTACATTTCCCTCGAATTTCGATTCAAGAATATTTGTATTCGGATTAAATTTTGTTGTTACCATATTTATTTATGTTGAATATCAACGCTTAATCATTGCTAAAAGCTCTTTTTTTTCATTCCAAAATATAAGTATTCCAAAAACCAAGACCAACAAAATGGAAACAAAATAATTTTCCCTAAAATAGGTAAAGGATATGAATGACAGCACTATGGAAACCAACAGATAACTTCCTGATTTTTTTAAATTATAAGGAACATAATATTTCCTTTTTCCAATAAAATAAGACAGCACCATCATACTTCCATAAGCGAAAAGCGTTGCCCAGGCTGATGCAATATAGCCAATTACGGGAATTAATGCCACATTGATAATAATGGTGATTACTGCGCCAATTATAGAAAACAGCATTCCATAACGTGTTTTATCGGTTAATTTGTACCAAACCGACAAGTTATGGTAAATGCCCAAAAATAAATTTGCCAACAACACAATGGGTACAATTGCAATGGCGTCCCAATATTGCTCATTGATAAACAGTTGTTTTATGACATCAAGAAAAACAACAATCCCCACAAAAACCAATGCACCTACAATGATAAAATAGTTTAAAATTCTGGCATAGGTTTCTCGGGCGTCTTTATGGTCGGAATGGTTAAAAAAGAAAGGTTCCGCACCCAATCGAAAGGCCATAATGTATAAATTCATAAAAATTGCCAGCTTATAACAGGCAGAATAAATTCCCATAGCCGTTTTATCCATCATTTGTCCGATCAAGAATTTATCTAAATTTTCATTGATAACATAAGCAATTCCTGCAACGGCAATTGGCCAGCTGTAAGTCAGCATTTTTTTAAACAGAACACCATTGAAATGCCATTTAAATTTCGACAGAAACGGCAACAGCAAAATTAATGAAGCGGCACTTCCAATAATGTTGGCGATAAATATAAAGTTAACGATGGAAGTGCTTTCGAATATTGTGTTTAAAAATTCGGGTATGTTTTTTCCGCTGGTTTTAAATTCGGGAATAAACTTCAAAAAAACCAGGTTTATCGCCACAATGATACCCACATTAATCATTTTGATTGCGGTGTATTTTAGAGGTCGGTTTGAAGCTCGTAAATAGGCAAATGGAACTACGGAAACAGCATCAATTGCCAATATGCCAATGAATAATTTAAACTGCAACGGATTTTGGCTGAAGTCGAACATATTCGTAAAAAAGTCGGAAAATGAAAAGGCGATTGCTACAAACAATAGAGCGGCTGTAAATACACTTATAAATGAGGTTGAAATTATCGCATCTTTTTTTTCTTCGGCCTTATAAAACCTGAAAAATGCGGTTTCCATACCAAATGTCAATACCACCGTAAATAAGGCAATCCAAATATAAAAATTGGTGTTTTCTGCATAGTTGCTTGCAGGCAAAGCATCGGTATGTATGCGAACCAGCAAAAAGTTAATCACTCTCGGCAAAACCGCAGCAATTCCGTAAATGATGGTGTCTTTAAAAAATCGTTTTAGTGCGCTCAAATTGAGTTTAAAATAAAAAAATTAAAAGTACGGACAGGTCACGCCCTATCCGTACCAAATGGTTAAAAGTGGGCTTAAAGATAAACAATATTTTTCCCCAATAACCAAATCAAACTCCCTTTCCTTCAGAAAGGGTTAGGATTAAAAGTACGAAACTAATAATTTAAACCAACAATTTAATTTCAGCGGGTTTTAAAATACGAGTTTCATAATTTTAGGAGCACATTTAGCTTAGTTTTTTTTACTTTTGGACTCTAAATAGTTTATAAAATGAATACAAACCCTAAAATTGCCGTTTTTGGCGGGGGAAGTTGGGCAACAGCCATTGTGAAAATGTTGTGTGAAAATTTGGATCAGGTTGGCTGGTATATGCGAAACCAAGGCGCCATAGATTATATTAAAGAGAACGAGCACAACCCAAATTACTTGAGTTCTGCGGCACTTGACGTGAATAAATTGTATTTATCAAATGAAATTAACGATTTGGTGCGTTATGGCGATATTTTAATTTTTGCCATTCCTTCAGCATTTTTAAAAGAGGAATTGGATAAAATTACGGAAGACCTCTCTTCAAAAATTGTGTTTTCGGCCATAAAGGGAATTGTTCCCGAAAGCGGATTGATTGTAGGCGAACATTTTCATAAAAACTATAAAATTCCTTTTAAAAATATTGGCGTTATTGCCGGTCCTTGTCATGCGGAAGAAGTTGCCATGGAACGTTTGTCTTATTTAACCATTGCATGCCAGGATGCCAAAAAAGCAGATATTTTAAGTGAGTTCCTATCAAGTTATTACATAAAAACAAAAACTTCTGATGACATTATTGGCACTGAATATGCCGCAATGCTTAAAAACATTTATGCAATAGCGGCTGGTATGGCTCACGGATTGGGTTATGGAGATAATTTTCAGGCGGTTTTAATGTCAAATTCCATTCGTGAAATGAAACGTTTTATACGGAAAGTGCACAAAATGAAACGCAATATCAACAACACCGCATATTTGGGTGATTTATTGGTTACAGGGTATTCAGCTTTTAGTCGAAACAGGATGTTTGGCAATATGATTGGTAAAGGATACACCGTTAAAAGTGCGATGATGGAAATGAGTATGATTGCGGAAGGTTATTATGCGACGAAAAGTGCCTTTTTAATAAATGAAAAAAACAAAGCGAGAACACCCATTATTAATGCTGTTTATGAAATATTATACCAGAATAAAAACCCAAAACAAATTTTTAAAGAATTGACTGATGTGTTGGATTAGCAATAGATTATTTCGCTAATATGTTTTTTTTTAAAATATCTCAAAAAAAATTAAAAAACAAGTCAATTATTAGTACTTTAGTACTTAAATAAATTTTTAACAATGAAAAAAGGAACAGTAAAATTCTTCAACCACGCTAAAGGATTTGGATTTATCACAGAGGAAACTTCAGCAAAAGACTACTTCGTACACATCTCAGGATTAATTGACAAAATTAGTGATGGAGATGAAGTAGAATTTGAACTTGAAGAAGGGAAAAAAGGGTTAAGCGCAGTAAATGTTAAAGTAATTTAATATTTATTTGTTGTCTTTAAAGAAATTAAAACCAGTCAATATCGACTGGTTTTTTTTTGCTCATTTTTTTTTGAATAGATTAATTTAACATAACCACAAGTAGTTTTCGTACATTTGGTGTCGGTTTCAAATGCTTTTGTAAACTCAAAAAAGGGTATTAATTTTTAAATGATTGAGATGAATGCTAAAATAGGAATGGTGTATTCAACTGTTGACGGGCAAACGCTTAAAATTTGTAACAAACTAAGAGAAGTCCTCCAACAAAATAACCAACAGGTCGATTTAATTTCAATTGATGATTTTAAGGATGACATTACCAAATATGACAAACTCATTATAGGCGCAAGCATAAGATATGGCGTGCATAACAATAAAGTAATTGAATTTATAAAAACGAATAAAACAGCACTTGATTCCATAAAAACTGCTTTCTTCTCCGTAAATTTGGTCGCTCGAAAACCAGAAAAAAATACTCCTGAAACAAATCCGTACGTGGTGAAGTTTTTTAAGACCATCGAATGGAAACCAACCGTTGTCGAAGTTTTTGCCGGTAAACTGGACTATAAAAAATATTCCTTTTTTGATCGTAAAATGATTCAATTAATTATGTGGATGACAAAGGGACCCACAAATACTGAAGCTGAAATTGAATACACAAACTGGGAAAAAGTAAATGAATTTGGTTTAGCGCTAAACAAGTTATAAATTTTACCCACCAATTAACGCACAAATTTTTTAGTTTAAGGGCTTACATTTTATCCGGTTTTATTTTTATGAAGCGTATGAGTGAGACCACATCCATAAAAAACGCATCAAATATACTTGTTTTAAATGATGATTTTGGCGATAGACTTTTTGAGGAAGAATTGACGGAAATACCTAAATACGTTCTTTTATATGAAATTAACGGCCCCTTGTTTTTTGGAGCTTCTCAAAAATTTCAGGAAGTAATTACCGATTTAAACCAACAGCCAAAAATATGGATATTAAGAATGAGAAACGTCCCATTTATTGACGCTACGGGAATAATCAGGTTGAAGGAAATTTGCAGGCAATTACAGCTAAAAGGGACAACGGTTATCATATCAGGCGCAAATCGTGAGGTTAAAAGAGAATTGCTGAAAACGAATATTTATGCAATGATCAGTAAATATAATATTCATGACGATACTAATAGTGCCATACAGCGTGCAAAAAATATTTTAGGGGCAGAAAATGATTTAGAGTAAATTTTTTAAAAATCAACTAATTTTTGTTTATATTTACGACACTTTGGTTTCTTTGAAAAGAGGAAATAAATAAGTTTACCCCTTAAATATGAATATGCGACTAAAATTTATTGAGGAAACAATAGCCTTTATTTCAAAAAACGGGTATGAAACAAACCATGTTAGATTCCTAAAATCAACAGCAGCATTTTTAGCGGAACTATTTCACGTTAACTACGTGATAATTGATAAATACTCCCTAAAAAAGCCGAATAGCTTAGAAACAATTGCTTTTTATGGCAATGGCGGTTTTATGCCAAATCAAGTTTATGAATTGGAGAATACGCCTTGTAATACAATTATCAATAAAAAGTTATGTTCCTACCCAACCAATGTAAAGAATATTTTTCCTAAGGATGATTTCTTAATCCGAATGAATATTGACAGCTATATTGGGATTCCTTTGTGGAGTTCAAATAAAGAGCCAATAGGATTAATTGCCCTTATGGACAATAAATCAAAATCTATAAAGGAAGCGGAAAATATTGAAATTATACTGCAAACCATATCCATAAAAGTTGAGGAAGTTCTCAAAAAAATGCTTTTTAAAGAACTTCTAAATCAAAAAGTTGAGGAGTTAAAATCTTTAAAAGAAATCGCGGAAGAAAATGAACGAAAATTAAAAGAAGTGCAGAAAATTGCGCATCTCGGTCATTGGGAACTTAACCTTTTAAATAATAAATTAACCTGGTCTTACGAGGTTTTCGGAATTTTTGAATTGGACCCACAAGAGATTGAAGCTTCTGAGGAATTATTTATGAAATTGGTACATCCAGATGACATTGAAAAATTGGATAAAGCCTATGCCGATTCGTTTAAAAATAAAAACCCTTATGAAATAAAATATCGGTTATTACTTAATTCGGGAAAAATAAAACACGTTTTTGGAACCGGATTTACAGAATACAATAAACAAGGAGAACCCAATTATTCCATTGGAACAATTTTGGATATTACATCTCAAATAAAAATTGAAGAAGATCTTAAAAAATCCAAAGAAAAAGCCAAAAAAAATGAAGACAGATTCAAAAAATTAGCCAATTTAATTTTTGAGGGAATTTTAATTAGTGAAAATGGAGTAGCCCTAGAATGTAATAAGGTGTTTTTGAAAATGTTTGGTTATTCACAAAAAGAAATCATAGGAAAAAAAACCTTGAATCTTCTTTTCCCAGAAAAATTCCATGAAATAATTATCAATAACAGGTTGCAAAAAAACAGATTACCATATGAAGTTGAAGGTATTAAAAAAGACGGAACTGTTTTTCCAATTGAGATACAAGCAAGAAATGTTGATTTTTGGAACACTACCAATGGCCGGCTTATTTCTTTTAGAGATATTACTTTAAGAAAAAAAGAGCAAATTGAAAACAGAAAACGTATTACAGCCCTTGAGCAAAGCGCCAACACAATTATTATTACAGATAATTGCGGAAACATAGAATACACAAACCCTAAATTTACGGAAATTACAGGCTATACTGCTGCTGAAGTTTTGGGCAAAAACCCAAGAATTTTAAATTCAGGAAAGCAACCTAAAACATATTATGCCCAAATGTGGCAAACAATTGACTCAGGAAAAACATGGAAAGGCGAATTCCAGAATAAAGCTAAAAATGGAACACTTTTTTGGGAACATGTGACAATATCGCCAATTAAAGATGATGCTGGAGAAATCATCAATTATTTAGCGATAAAAGAGGATGTAACAGCCCAAAAAGATACCGAAGAAAAACTGTTTAAAGCAACTAAAAAAACTGAAAAAAGCGAGAAAAAATTTCGCGATCTTTTTGAAAAATCAGGAGATGCCATATTGATTATTAAAAATGGTGTTTTTGTGGAATGCAACCAGGCAACATTGAAGATGCTTGGCTATAAAAAATATGAAGATGTACTAAACCTTAAGCCTTCAGAATTATCACCTGAATTTCAGCCAGACGGTTTAAATTCTGCTGAAAAAGGAGAAGCATTAATAAATAGTACCCTTAAAAAAGGCACAAATCGTTTTGAATGGTGGCATACCAAAAGAAATGGAGAAATATTTCCGGTTGAAATATTGTTAACAACCATTGAAAACCAGCCCAGCAATCAAGTTATTCATTGTGTTTGGAGAGACATTACCGATCGTAAACGAGCGGAAAAACAATTACAAAAGCAAAATGAAGAATACCGAATACTTACAGAAGACTATTCCACACAAAACACAGCATTACAGCAATTAAGCAGCGAGCTGTCCGAAAAAAACAGATTGCTTTTAGATAGTAAAGACCGCTTTATAAATTTATTTGAACAAAACCCAGTGCCTCTTTGGGAACAGGATTTCTCAAAAGTTATAAAAATGCTAAATGAGAAAAAAACTGAAACGGATGATTTAAAAACCTATTTTGATGAAAATCCTGATTTTGTTGAAACTTGTATCAAAAAAATAAGGATATTAAATGTAAATAAAGCCGCCTTGGGGTTGTTCGGCGTAAAAAATACAGAAGAACTTAAAATTCATTTAGGCAAAACAAATACAAAAAGATCAATTGAAGTGGTTAAAATGGAATTGATTTCCATTGCGTCAAATAAAAAAGTATTTAGTAATGAAACTGAATTGGTTGGAAAGGATAATTCCATAATTTCAGCGATTATAAAATCTGTGATTATAGATGATTTCGGAAAATCGATTGCTTCTGTTATTGATATTACGGAGGCAAAAAAGGTAGAAAATAAACTTAAGGAAATTCAATATTTATTGGTCGAATCCCAAAAAATTGCCAATATAGGCTCCTATGAATTGAATTTTTCAACCGGCAATTGGAAAAGTTCACCGGCTTTAAATGAAATATTTGGTATTGATGAACAGTATAATAGAAATATACCCGGATGGACAGGCCTTGTTTATCCAGAAGATAAAGAGATGATGGAAGCATATTTTGAAAAAAATATCCTAAAAAACAAAGAATCATTCAACAAAGAATATCGAATTACAAGAAATAGTGACAAACAAACTCGCTGGGTTCATGGCTTGGGTAAAATAGAATTTAACAATAACGGAACTGCAAAAAGATTAATTGGCACCATTCAAGATATTTCAGAGAAAAGGAAAAATTTTCAAGACCTAATAACTGCCAAAGAAAAAGCCGAAGAGAGCAATAAGTTAAAAACGGAATTTATCCAAAACATGTCGCATGAAATAAGAACACCTATGAACGGCATTTTAGGATTTTCAGAATTGTTGGACAACCCTGATTTATCTAACGAAAAAAGGAAACACTTTATTGAAATAATAAAAAACAGCACCAACCAGTTATTGCATATTATTGATGATATTATGGAAATTTCCGTGTTGGAAACCAAACAAATTAAGTCTGAAGAGAACCCTGTTTGCCTCAATGATTTATTGCGTGAACTGTTCCAAATTTTCAACATAAAAGCAATTATAAAGAATACCAAATTAGTTTTGAAAAATGAACTTTCAGATCTGGAAAGTACGATACTCAGCGACAAAAACAAGTTGAATAAAGTGTTGGGAAATTTACTTGAAAACGCCTTAAAATTTACTACTGAAGGAACTGTAGAATTTGGTTATAAGTTAAAAGACAGAGAACTTCAAATTTTTATAAAAGACAGCGGAATTGGTATAAAACCAGAAAGCCAAATGCTCATTTTTGAACGATTTTCACAAGCGGAAAAAGTTCTTTCGAAAAAAGTGGGCGGATTGGGACTGGGACTCTCCATTGCAAAAGAAAACGCAGAGTTGTTGGGCGGTAAAATATCAGTAATTTCAAAACTCGGCGAAGGCGCTGCCTTTTTTGTTACCTTACCCTACAAACCGGTAAATTTGGCTCCAAAAATTCAAAAAGAAAACCTAATGGAAAAAGAATTTGACAATAAGAAAAAGTACACCATTTTAATTGCAGAAGATGAAGAAATAAACTTTATGGTTTTGGAAATATTGCTGGAGGATAAACTTAAACTTCCCTGTACATTAATTCACGCCGTAGACGGTTTGGAGGCGGTTGAATTGTGTAAAAACAACCCAGAGATAGATTTGGTTTTAATGGACATAAAAATGCCTAAAATGGATGGGCACGAAGCGACAAGGATCATAAAAGAATTTCGTCCCAACCTGCCAATAATTGTGCAATCAGCTTTTTCATCGCCAGAGGAAAAAGAAAAAGCATTTTTAGCGGGTTGCAATGATTTTATATCAAAACCAATAGACAAGGGAGATTTAGATTCCAAATTAAAAAACTATTTATTGGCAATGTAAAAAATTAGTAATTTGAAATGAAAATCAGAACTATTGTTATCTCTGGGTGTGTATTACTGTTATTAAATTTCAGGTTGCATGCCCAAGAAAAATTAATTTCAGAAACAGACAGTATCGCAATATTTGACACGTATATTTCCTTAAATTCTTCTGAAAACATCGCTCCAATTATTTACAATGATGGACTTATTTATTCTTCTGCTAATAAATCAAATTATTATCAACTTTTTTTTTCAGATTTAAAATCAAAATCAAAAAAAATCAAAATAGGCAGAAAATACAATTCAGGTCTTGTAGCAGTTTATAAAGATGAAATTTATTTTACAAAAAATTTAAAACATGCCAATTCACACAGTAGTATTAATTTAGCAATCAATAAGGGTATAATAGAAAATTTTAAGATTTCAAAATCAGCACCATTACCAATATGTAAAAAGGGATTTTACTATGAACATCCTGCAATTTCAAGGGATGGAAAACAAATGGCGATAGTTACAAACGAAAAAGGAATGGTTCATTTATTAGAATTAACACTAAATAATGAAAATGAATGGAAGAAATCAAGTGTTGTATATATCGCTCAAATAAACTTTAATATTATAAACCCAACATTTTATAACGAAAACACTATTTATTTTTCGTCAAATATGATTAAAGGGAAAATGGATATAGATAAAGTGCATTATATATTTAAAGATGGAGAGCCAATAATAACCGATGTATTTTACGAAACGGACGTCTATAATATATATAAAATAGTTAGGATAAAGGGAAGATGGCAATTACCGGAAAAACAAACAATATTTAATTCTGATTTTGATGATTTAGGCCTTGTGTTTAAAACAGAGAAGACTGGTTATATTAGCACTTATAGGTATGATAATACTGATAATATATATTATTTTGAACTAAAATAGCAGGCAAGAAGGTGTTGGTGAATTGATGCTGTGTAAAAAAGATAAGCTCCCAGTTTCTTTGTTTATCCTAAAAACACTTATATTCTTGCTTCTCTGGTTGGCAGCCAATAAATAATTGCCATCGGGAGTTAGCGTAAAATTTCGGGGCCAGTCTCCATGGGTACTTATGGTTTGTGTTTTTTGAAGTTCACCGCTTTTTTTGTTTATTTTAAACACCGCAATGCTGTTTTCTCCTCGGTTAGATCCGTATAAAAACTGGCCGTCATTTGATAAATGAATATCTGCACAAAAACTTTTACCGTCAAATCCTTCAGCCAATGCCGTGATGTTTTGAATAATAACGTAGCTTTCTTTTTTCTTTTTCAAAACAGAAATCGTGGAATTCAATTCGTTGATGACATAAATAAATTTTCCTTTCTGTGAAATTTCAAAATGGCGCGGACCCGCATTATTTTTGATTTCATAATTGGCTTTTAATTGGTATTTTTTATGGGCATTGTCGAATTGATATTGAGAAAAAATACTGAGGCCCAGATCAGCAATAAACAGGTTGTTTTTAAAAAACTGGGCTGAGTGTGTATGTGATTTCTGGCTTCCTTTGTTGTGGTCAATGATTTGCACAGCCTGTGAAATTTCGCCATTTTTTGATACAGAATACAAGGAAACTGTTCCGCCGGTATAATTGGAAACAGCAATTTTGGAATTGTCGTTATTCAGTTGAATATGGCAAGGATTTGCGCCGTTGCTGCTCACTTTATTGATAAACTGAAGAGTTCCGTCTTTTGCTACGGAGTACGAATTTACAAAGCCACTTTTAGTGCCCTCAAAATCATCGACTTCACCTACGGAATACATGAATTTTTTATCGGATGAAAAAGTGATATAGGAAGGATTTATAGCTTCAACAGCCAATATTTTATTGGTAAGTTCACCTGTTTTCAAGTTAAAATCATAGCGATATATTCCTTCACTGTCAGCATCTGTGTAAGTGCCGGCATACATCGGAATGTTTTGGGCCGAGGCTATTGAAAAACTAGAAAATAAAAGGATAAAAAGAGAAAATTTCATCATAAAAAATAGCTAAAATTATTTTGCTAAAATACCTTTTTTATTTAATAAAGGAATCATTCTCAACGCCCCTTCTTTTATAGTTCCTTTTTCAAACAGGTATTTTTTTTCGAACATGGCATTTCCCTCAAAAAAAGTCACATTAAAAAAATTGGACAGTTTTAAAACTTCTTCCTGCATCAATTCAACTTTTGCGAAGGATTTTGCTGGTAGTTTTTCAATTTTATGGCGCAGCAATGAGGTTTCAATCAATTGATCTTCGTCATAACCTTTTGAAACCACCAACACCATTTCTAGATCAATTTCTTTATTGTTAATGAGATAGGCGTTCCAGTCCTCACATTGAAAAACTTCATTATACTCTTTCACAATGGCCATAAACACATCGGTAACTTCAGGAATCTGGATGTCTTTTTTCATTTTTTAGTTGATTGAAATTGCCCGTAAAAAAAACTTTTAACTTTTAATATCTAACTTCTAATATTAAAGACCTTTCTAATAAACCGATTTAAATTGCTCCAAAAAGCGGACATCGTTTTCATAAAACATTCTGATATCGGGAATTTGGTATAACAGCATCGCAATGCGTTCAATGCCCATTCCAAATGCATACCCAGAATAGATTTCAGGGTCTATATTGGTGTTTTTAAGCACATTTGGATCTACCATACCACAGCCCATAATTTCCAGCCAGCCTGTGCCTTTGGTGATTTTATAATCGGTTTCGGTTTCCAGTCCCCAATAAATATCAACTTCAGCGCTTGGCTCAGTAAATGGAAAATAAGAAGGACGCAAGCGTATTTTGGATTTTCCGAACATTTCCTTGGTAAAATACAACAACGTTTGTTTTAAATCGGCAAAAGAAACATCAGTATCAATATACAAACCTTCCACCTGATGAAAAATGCAATGTGCACGTGCCGAAATATCTTCATTTCTAAAAACACGTCCCGGAGATATTGTGCGAATGGGCGGTTTATGATTTTCCATATAACGCACCTGTACCGATGAGGTATGCGTACGCAATAAAATATCCGGATTTTTTTCAATGAAAAAGGTGTCCTGCATGTCGCGTGCCGGGTGGTATTCCGGCAAGTTTAGCGCCGTAAAATTGTGCCAGTCATCTTCAATTTCCGGACCTTCGGAAACGGTAAAACCAATGCGTGAAAACACGTCGATAATTTTGTTTCTCACCAATGATATTGGGTGGCGAGAACCTAACTCAATGGGTTCGGCAGGACGCGTTAAATCGCCATAAATTCCTTTTTGTTCACTTGAATTTTCTAAGGCCTCCTTTAACTGGTTAACTTTAACCTGTGCAGCATCTTTTAACGTATTTAATGCCTGTCCAAACTCTTTCCTTTCGGCTGGGGCCACGTTTTTAAATTCAACAAATAAATCGTTAAGCAATCCTTTTTTACCTAAAAATTTAATTCTGAAAGATTCAATTTCATCTTTTGAAGTGGTTTCAAATGCCAATACTTCACCAATCAGTTCTTTTACTTTATCTAACATTTTATAGAAAATTAGGATGCAAATTTACACAATTTTATGTTTATTCAATACATGATACCTTACAAGAAATGCCAATATTTTTTTTGCATAAAAATCAATAATTATTGGTTTTTATAAATTGTAGGTGGAAAAATCTTAAAAAGATTTAAATAAATTAACAATAATTGGAAGATTTGTTATATAATATTAAATTTATGCAGAAGACTTTACATTTAACTAACTTGCTGTATTATTAATACCAATACTACAACATAATGATGATGATGATGAAACCAATTATACAAAAGTTTATGGATGAGGTAAATGAACGCAATCACCGCGAGCCTGAATTTTTGCAAGCCGTTCAAGAAGTTGCAGAATCACTAATTCCTTTTATTGCCAGTAGCGAAAAATATTACGGAAAAAATTTATTGTTAAGAATGGTTGAACCCGAAAGAGTGCTAATGTTTCGTGTTGCTTGGATTAACGACGAAGGGGAAATTGTGGTAAACAGAGGATACAGAATTGAAATGAATTCGGCGATTGGGCCCTATAAAGGAGGCTTGCGCTTCCATCCATCCGTAAATTTAAGCATATTAAAGTTTTTGGCTTTTGAACAGGTCTTTAAAAACTCTTTAACAACCTTGCCAATGGGCGGCGGCAAAGGAGGTTCCGATTTTGATCCAAAAGGAAAATCGGATGTGGAAATTATGCGTTTTTGCCAAAGTTTTATGGGGGAATTGTTCCGTCATATTGGACCAAATACCGATGTACCTGCGGGTGATATTGGTGTTGGGGAAAGAGAAATTGGCTACTTATTTGGTATGTACAAAAAATTAAGAAATGAATTTACCGGCGTACTAACCGGAAAAGGAATGTCGTATGGCGGTTCTTTAATTCGTCCGGAAGCAACAGGTTATGGCTGTGTATATTTTGCACAAAATATGCTGGAATATAGAGGCGATTCCATTGAAGGAAAAATAGTGACCGTTTCTGGATCAGGAAATGTATCGCAATACACCTGTGAAAAAGCAACACAATTGGGCGCCAAGGTGGTAACTTTGTCCGATTCATCAGGCTATATTTATGATGAAGAAGGCATTGACGCCAACAAACTGGCTTTTGTGATGGAGCTGAAAAATGTGAAACGCGGAAGAATTAGTGAGTACGTTGATAAATATCCAAAAGCAACCTTCCATAAAGATGAAAATCCTTGGAAAGTGAAATGCGATATTGCAATGCCTTGCGCCACACAAAATGAAATACACAGTGCAGACGCAAAAATATTGGTTAAAAACGGCTGTTTTATGGTTATTGAAGGCGCTAATATGCCATCAACCATTGAAGCTATTGAGGTTTATCAAGAGCATAAAATTTTATTCGCCCCTGGAAAAGCTTCCAATGCCGGCGGTGTTGCCACTTCTGGTTTGGAAATGAGCCAAAACTCATTGAGAATGAATTGGAGCAGTGAGAAAGTGGACAGAAGATTGAAAAATATTATGGAAAATATCCACGAAGCTTGCATAAAATATGGCGCCCAAGAAGATGGTTATGTAGACTATATGAAAGGCGCAAATATTGCCGGTTTTGTAAAAGTGGCCGACGCTATGTTGGCGCAAGGCGTGGTTTAAAATTTTGTTTTGTCAATATAAAATAGGCTTCTTTAATTGGAAGCCTATTTTTTTTGCCCCGCAATTAATCTTATAAAAATATAAAAATTCACGGTGAAAATGATATCTTGCATTTGTAAATAAATCTCCTTAAAAATGAACAGAAATCCACTTCCCGATCTGAAAAATTATGAGTTTGAAGAGGTTGCATTTAACCAGTTGATGCAAAATAGAATTAACAAAATTCTTATAGTTTGTTCTAACTACGATTTTTATATGTTGGAGGAAGACGGCAGGATTGATGAGCGTATTTTTAATGAATATATGGCGCTGAACTTAAGATACCCGCCAAGTTTTATTCATGCCAATTCAGCCAAAAGAGCTATTGGAATGCTGAATTCCGATAAAATTGATTTGGTTATTACATGGTTAGATATTGGCAACTATAGGGCTTTTGAAACTTCTAAATTGATCAAAGAGTCTTTTCCGGCCATACCAATTGCCGCACTAAGCCACTATTCTTCTGAATTAAGAAAAAAGGTACTGAGCGAAAATACGGGAATTATCGATTTTGTTTTTCATTGGAATGGAAATGTTGACATTTTCTTGGCCATTATTAAACTTACCGAAGACAGGATGAATGCCGAAAAAGACATCAATCAAATTGGTGTTAAGGCCATTTTGCTGGTGGAAGATTCCTTGAAATTTTATTCGAGGTATTTGCCCATTATGTATAAAATTATTTTAAAACAAACACGTTCGTTCATGTCCGAAGGCTTAAACGAGCACAGGGCAATGATGCTTATGCGTGGCAGACCAAAAATTTTGCTGGCAACAAACTATGAAGAAGGTTTATCCCTTTTTGAAAAGTATAAGCACAATCTTTTAGGTGTCATTTCAGATGTCAGTTATTTTAAAGATGGAAAACGGGACGCCACTGCAGGTTTTGAATTTTTAAAATACGTAAGAAGTTCCGAGCGTTATTTTCCATTCTTGGTGCAGTCTTCGGATATAAATAATGAAAAATATGCCTTAGAACTAAAAGGAAAATTTTTATATAAGCACTCAGAAACATTAGGAAAGGAAATAAAAAATTACATCACTAAATATTTTTCATTTGGGGCTTTTGAATTTTGGGACCCATTTCAAATGAAAATTTTGGCAACAGTCGAAGATTTAAATAGTTTTCAAAGAGCATTAAATATGGTAACCCCAGATGCTATAGTTTACCATGCCAAAAGGAGTGAATATTCGAAATGGTTAAAATCGAGGGCTCTTTTTCCATTGGCGAACTTGTTTAGCAAGGTTGAATATGAAGACTTCGAAAATCCGGAGGAAATAAGAGAATTTTTAATTAGAGCCATAAAAGCCTATCGCGTATATAGATCAAGGGGCGTTATTTCAAAATTCAGCAAGAACACATATGATGAATATTTGGGATTTGCGAGAATTGGAGAAGGATCTTTAGGTGGAAAAGGAAGAGGTTTGGCATTTATTGATTCTTTTTTGAAACGCCATAAATTGTTTAATAAATACAAAGATGTTAACATTTCTATTCCTCGTACAGTTGTATTAAGTACAGAAGTATTTGATGAGTTTATGGAAAAACATGAAATGATCGGTTTTGTGGCCACTTGCAATAATGATGAAGAAGTCTTAAATAAATTTAATTCAAAACCTTTGCCGAAATGGGTAATGGAAGACATTGAGGTTTTTTTAAATGTGTGTAAATCACCTATTGCAGTGCGTTCTTCCAGTGTTTTGGAAGACTCACACTACCAACCTTTTGCCGGCGTATTTTCTACTTATATGATTCCAAATACCGATAAAGGAAAAATGGCAGATATGATTGCCAGTGCAGTTAAATCAGTGATGGCATCTGCTTATTTTCAAAGTAGCAAAATCTATTTAAAAGCAACTTCCCATTCCATTGAAGAGGATAAAATGGCTGTTATTTTACAGGAAGTTACCGGGAAACAATATGATGATGTTTATTATCCAAATATATCCGGAGTGGCTCGTTCCATAAATTTTTATCCCATTGAACAGGAATTGCCTAATGAAGGTACAGCCAATATAGCTTTAGGTTTGGGTGAAATGATTGTTGGCGGAGGAAATACCTTACGGTTTTCGCCGTATCACCCAAAAAAGGTGTTGCAGCTTTCCTCTCCGGGATCTACCCAACGCGATACACAGCAGTATTTTTTTGGGTTAGATATGAACCCGGACAGTTATGTACCCTCAACCAGTGAAGCCATCAACAAAAAGAAAATATTCATTAGAAATGCTGAAAAGCATGGTTCTCTAAAATTTGTGGCTTCAACTTATGATTTACAAAATAATATTATTAAACCAGGGGTTTTACATGATGGCATTCGTGTGATTACTTTTGATAATATTTTAAAATACAATACGTTTCCGTTACCTGAAATTTTGCGGGATTTATTGCGCATTGGGCAGCGAGAAATGAGAAACCCCATTGAAATGGAGTTTGCCGTTAATTTAGATGTTCCGCAAGGTCAGCCAAAAGAATTTAGTTTTTTGCAAATAAGGCCCATTATTGAAAGCATAGAAACCTTAAGCACGCTTCCTGAAGACTTTAATGTTGAAGACACCATAATTTACTCAGAATCGTCTCTGGGCAACGGTAATTATGAGAATATTCATGATTTGGTTTATATTAAACCCGAAACTTTTAACGCAGCAAATACACGAAAAATAGCGGCTGCTGTTGAGCAAATCAATAAAAAATTCGCAGACTTGGATAAAAACTATATTTTGGTAGGGCCGGGCAGATGGGGGTCAAGCGATCCATGGTTGGGAATTCCTGTGATTTGGCCACAAATTTCATCGGCAAAAATAATTGTGGAAGCCGGTCTTAATAATTTTAGAATTGATCCAAGCCAGGGAACACACTTTTTCCAAAACTTAACGTCTTTTAAAGTGGGGTATTTAACCATAAATCCTTTTATGGATGACGGATTTTTTGATTTGGACTATTTAAATAAACAAAAAGCGAGTTATGAAGATGATTATTTAAGGCATGTGCGTTTTGAAGAACCTTTGACAGTTATTATTGAGGGAAAAAGCAATAAGGCAGCTATTTTTAAAGGGGGAATTAAATTTAATAAATTTCAAAACCCATCAAAAAATTTTAATGATGATGTGCCTCTTGAAGGCTTTATGTAAACTAGAATCTGTAATTATTTTTTGGTATAAATCAGAATCATTTTTGGTTTTTAAACAGGAAAAGGGCTCTTTTTGAGCTATTTATTTTTATTTAACGAAAACGTTTGAAAAAAATTAGAAAATAAAAAATAATTGACCATTTTTTGATTAGGAATTAATATAATATCTGTAATTTTGTACCTAATTATTTAAATATTTAATAAATTTCACATACGTTTAAATTATATTATTATGAATGTAAAAAATATATTGACCAACCTTGAAACCAAACATCCAGGTGAAAAGGAGTATTTGCAAGCAGTTCAGGAAGTGTTAGAATCCATTCAAACTATTTATGATGAAAACCCACAATATGAAGCAGCTAAAATTATTGAAAGATTGGTTGAACCTGACCGAATTTTAACTTTTAGAATTTCTTGGGTAGATGATGAGGGAAATGTTCAGGTTAATTTAGGGCACAGGGTACAATTTAACAATGCAATTGGACCATATAAAGGCGGTATTCGTCTTCATCCTAGCGTAAATTTAAGTATTCTTAAATTTTTAGGATTTGAACAAATATTTAAAAATGCATTAACAACATTGCCAATGGGTGGCGCAAAAGGAGGCTCTGATTTCAATCCCAAAGGAAAATCAGATGCTGAAATTATGCGTTTCTGTCAGGCTTTTATGTTAGAGTTATGGCGTGTTATTGGCCCTAGCCAGGATGTACCGGCTGGAGATATTGGAACCGGAGGAAGAGAAATAGGTTTTATGTACGGAATGTATAAAAAATTACAATTTGAAAATACCGGTGTTTTTACAGGTAAAGGTTTAAATTGGGGAGGAAGTTTAATAAGACCTGAAGCAACAGGCTTTGGTGCAACTTATTTTACAAAACAAATGCTGGAAACTCAAAACGATACTTTTAATAATAAAACGGTTTCTGTTTCAGGTTTTGGTAATGTCGCTTGGGGTGTTGCTCTAAAAGTTACGGAACTAGGCGGTAAAGTAGTCACCATTTCTGGCCCTGACGGATATATTTATGATGAAAAAGGCTTAGATGCTGAAAAAATTGATTATTTATTAATCCTTAGAGCTTCAAACAATGATATTGTTTCTCCTTACGCAGAAGTATTCCCGGAAGCTAAATTTTTTGCAGGTAAGAAACCTTGGGAAGTTGCTGTTGATATTGCAATGCCAAGCGCTACTCAAAATGAATTGGATGGAGAGGACGCCAAATTATTGATTGCAAACGGCGTAAAATATATTGTTGAAGTATCCAATATGGGCTGTACGCCTGATGCTGTTGATTTATTTCATAAGCACAAATTACCGTTTGCTCCGGGTAAAGCCGCGAATGCAGGAGGTGTTGGTGTATCTGGTTTAGAGATGTCGCAAAATGCCATGAAATTAAATTGGACTGCTGAAGAAGTGGATGCCAAATTGCATCAGATTATGTCTTCAATCCATACCGCATGTTCTAAATACGGAGCGGAAAATGATGGTTTTATCAACTATGTTAAAGGAGCGAATATCGCAGGCTTTATAAAAGTGGCCGATGCGATGCTTGATCAGGGTATTATATAGGTTAAATTTAAATGCTGAAAGCCGGTCTAAAATAATTTTAGACCGGCTTTTTTTATGCTTAAATGGTATTTTTGAACCTTAAAATTGCTGTTCCTTAATTTTAAACATGATGTTAAAGGTGGTTAAACTTCCGTAAATTCGGGTAATGTATTGCTGCAAGTCAACTTTATCCAAATCATCCAGTTTACTCGAATTTATTTTTTGCTCCATAACCCTCAATCGATCTCTTACCATCACAATTTTATGAAAAAAGATGTCAATTGGAATTTCTTTGCTTGCCAATTTAGGATCTTTCGGTTCCATAATTAATTTTCCGCCTTTCCATCGGTCTCCAAGATGTACGACTTCTGAAATGTCCGACCATTGTTTTAGGATATTTTTCAAGGAAGTTTCAACATCATATAAACTAACGGTATCAACTTCATTTTCCACACATTCAATAATTTCAAATTTGCTGTCAATCGCAATGGTTTCCAGTCCGTTTTCAATAAAGGTAACCCAATAGTCTTTGGCGCTTACATTGGTTACCACACCCAATCCAAATTCCTCGTGCTTAATGCGAGATCCTATTCCTAATATATTCATAATTAAGGTTTTAATTCAACAAATAGAGTCCTAAAATAGTTAAAATAAAATAAACGGTAATAGACATGGCACCGGCATAATCTTTAGCCAATCGTTGACCAATCAGTAACATCATCAAAGTAATGGCCGCAAATTCCAATCCAACTTTGGCTATGGAAGCGGAATCTTCCGCAAGAAGATAATAAACGCCAAGAAGCATTAAAATTCCTGCGACTATTTCAAAAATTAAAACAGTAAGCAACAATAGCGGAACCATTTTCTGAAGCGGGGAATTTTTAAAATGATCGGTAATAAACGCCACATTTCCTTTCCAATCAGTTAATTTGTCAATTCCAGATTGGAAAAAAGTAATGATTAAAAACAGTAAAACCAAAATTTCGGCAGCGTAATTGTGGAATATAGACATCATAAATAGGTAGTTTTTATGCTTCTTTTATATGCAGAAGTCGGGTTAATTTTATAGACAGATCTAATAAAATTATTTTAGCGTTTCCATTTCGTTCAATATGGTAAATAGCTTCATTTAATTCCTTGTCAATTTCTATGATATTGCCGCTATGCACAAAAGGCGCAAAATTTTCTAGATTGAAATTAGGTGTTTTCGGTTGTAAAAACACAAGCGATTCCGCATTGTAATTCAGCAATAATGCCTGACGGAAAAATTGCAGGCAATAATTTAAAAATCGTTTCTGTGTTTCCCTTCCGGTTTTTGAAATGGTATCACTCCATTCAATTAACAGTTGAATTACAGTAGCATTTCCTTTTGCTTTAAAAGCGGCCCTCACCCAAGTAATAAACCATTGTTCAAATTGTTCGTCAGATGTGTCGTTGTGCAATAAATGCAGCGCTTTGTTAAAGTTACCATCTGCCTGAATGGCAATTTGTTTTGCAATTGGCGGATCACTTCCTTCAATTTCAATTAAGCCTTTTACAATATCATTTTCAGACAGTAAAGGAAAATTCAAAACCTGACAACGTGATTTTATGGTTGAAATAATTTGTTCTTCGTTTTCGGCAACTAAAATAAACACGGTTTTTTCAGGAGGTTCTTCCAGGAGTTTCAACAATTTATTTGCCGCGGAAGCATTCATTTTTTCAGCCATCCAAACAATCATAATTTTAAAACCGCCTTCATAGGATTTTAGTTTTAATGCTTTTACGATTTCTTCGGCCTCATCAACACCAATTTGTCCTTGTTTATTTTCAACGCCAATGGATTGCAGCCATTCAAATAAATTACCGTATGGATTTAAAGCCACGAAATTACGCCACTCTTCCAAAAATAAATTGCTGACAGGCTTACTTTTTACCACATCATTTGTTGCCACCGGAAACGCAAAATGCAGGTCGGGATGCATTAATTTTGAACATCTCATTTTACATGATTCCTCATCATTGCTTCCTTTGCATAAAATATATTGGGCATAGGCAATGGCGATAGGCAAAGTTCCCGAGCCTTCATTGCCAATAAATAATTGCGCATGGGAAATTCTGCCGTTATCGGTAGATTTCATCAGGTGATTTTTCAAATGCGTCTGTCCTAAAATTTCTGAAAATTCCATTGAAGCGAAAGTAAAACTTTTTTTCTTTTTTTAAATCTTTTCCAAACCCAATCTTTTAATTTTTCAATCTTTTTTAGTTAAAAGACTACTTTGAAATCGCTTTCGTAAAAAACCAAAGTTCCAAAGGCAAATTGACTTATATTTGTATCTAAATATTTTTTGAAGATGAAAACAATACAAGACATTAATTTTAAGGATAAAAAAGCACTGATTCGCGTTGATTTTAACGTGCCGTTAGACGAAAATTTCAAGGTTGCAGATGCCACAAGAATAGCGGCGGCTAAACCAACAATCGATAAAATTTTGAAAGATGGAGGGGCTGTTATTTTAATGTCTCATTTGGGAAGGCCAAAAGGTGTTGAAGCCAAATATTCCTTAAAACATATTGTTGATGAAGTTGCCAAAATAATTGATGTTCCTGTAAAATTTGTTTCGGATTGTGTGGGAGAAGTAGCGGAAAAAGCTTCAGCGGATTTAAAAATGGGAGAAGTATTATTGCTTGAAAACCTGCGCTTTCATGTGGAAGAAGAAAAAGGGGATGAGGTATTTGCCGAAAAACTTTCGAAATTGGGTGATGTATATGTGAATGATGCGTTTGGAACAGCTCATAGAGCGCATGCTTCCACAACCATTGTCGCTAAATTCTTCCCTGAAAATAAATGTTTTGGCAGTTTATTGGCGCAAGAAATTATCAGCATAAAAAAGGTGTTGGAAGACAGCGAAAAACCGGTATTGGCAATTTTAGGAGGCGCAAAAGTGTCTTCAAAAATTACGATAATTGAAAATATTTTAGATAAAGTGGATCATTTAATTCTTGGCGGTGGTATGAGTTTTACCTTTGTTAAAGCGCTGGGAGGTAAGGTTGGAAATTCTATTTGTGAAGATGACAAACAGGAATTGGCACTTGAAATTTTAAAGAAGGCAAAAGAAAAAGGAGTAAAAGTTCATATTCCTGTTGATGTCATTGCCGCAGATGATTTTAACAATGACGCAAATACGCAAATATGCGATATAGATAAAATTCCTGATGGATGGCAAGGATTGGATGCCGGACCAAAATCGAGAGAAATTTTTAATAAAGTTGTCTTGGAATCTAAAACCATACTTTGGAACGGACCTTTAGGGGTTTTTGAAATGGAAAATTTCGCTAAAGGAACCATTGCTTTAGGAAATTCTATTGCTGAAGCCACAAAAAATGGTGCTTTTTCTTTAGTTGGCGGCGGAGATTCTGTTGCGGCGGTTAAACAATTTGGTTTTGAAGATAAAGTAAGTTATGTTTCTACCGGCGGCGGAGCTATGTTAGAGAGTTTAGAAGGAAAAACATTGCCTGGCATAGAAGCTATACTTAATTAAAGTTTATACGTTGATTTGTTTAATCGTTTAATTGTTAAAAAAATTAAACACAAAATTATATAAAAACGCAATTTCTGTTTAAGCAGAAATTGGGTTTTTATTGTATCCACAAACAGCCTTGAACCTTAAATAATTTTTATACATTTGAAGTCGATTTTAATTCAATAATTAAACAATTTTAAGCTGTAAGGCACTATAAACAACTACACAAATAAACGATTACACGCTTAAACGATTAAACAATAAGGAATGAAATACACAACATTGCCAAATACCAACATAAAAGTGAGTGAAATTTGTTTGGGAACCATGACTTTCGGGCAACAAAATACTGAAAGTGATGCTCATGAACAATTGAATTATGCTGTTGAAAAGGGAATCAATTTTATTGACACCGCCGAAATGTATTCAATACCCGGGAGAAAAGAAACACAGGGAAGCACGGAGCGATTTGTCGGAAGCTGGTTGAAAGATCAAAAAAGAGAGGATTTAATCGTAACCTCCAAAGTAGTGGGTCCCAATGATTATTTTAAGTATATACGAGAAAATTTAGGCTTTTCTAAAGAGGTGCTGAAAGAAGCTTTAGAAAAAAGTTTGAACAGGTTACAAACGGATTATGTGGATCTTTACCAATTGCATTGGCCGGAAAGAAATACCAATTTTTTTGGGAAAAGGAATTACAAACACGATGCAAATGAAAAATGGGAAGACAATTTTAAAGAAGTCATAGAAGTGTTGGACGGATTCGTAAAAGAAGGAAAAATTCGCCATTATGGGGTTTCCAATGAAACTTCCTGGGGATTGATGCGTCAATTGGAGGAAAGCAAAATGAACAACACAACGCGTTGTAAAACCATTCAAAATCCGTATTCATTATTAAACCGAACTTTTGAAATCAATTTGGCAGAAGTTGCTCATCGTGAAAATGTTGGTTTGCTGGCTTATTCACCATTGGCTTTTGGTACCTTATCAGGTAAATACCTCAATGGAAACCTGCCTGAAAACTCGCGATTAAAATTATTTCCTGCATATTCTAGGTATAGCAATAAACAAGCACATATATTAACGCAAAAATATGCCGAATTGGCAAAGGAATTAAATATGAGTCTGGCACATTTGGCCTTGGCTTTTGTAAATCAGCAGCCTTTTGTGACAAGCAATATTATAGGTGCAACTTCTATGGAGCAATTGAAAGAAAATATTTCAAGCATTGACATTGTACTCTCTGATGAAATCCTGGGGAAAATTGATGAAATTCAGGATTTACAGCCAAATCCGGCACCGTAAAAAATAAGTTAAATAAAAAAGGTTGACGAAAAGTCAACCTTTTTTTATTTTAGATTCTCAGAATGATTGAGAATTAATATCTTAATATCCCAGTTTTTCCCTAACCCTTTTCAACACTTCAGAAGCGACTTTTCGTGCTTTCTCTGCGCCTATTTCTAAAGCTTTGTCCACTTCTTCCAAATGGGCGATGTAATAGCTGTAGCGTTCTCTTTCAACAGCATATTTAGCAACCAACAATTCATAAAAAGCTTGCTTAGCGGTTCCATAGCCGTAATTTCCGCCTTCATAATTTGCCCTCATTTCGGTAATTTGTACTGGAGAAGCAATTAATTTATAAAGCGCAAATAAATTACAGGTATCTGGATTTTTAGGATCTTCAAGCGGCGTGGAATCGGTTTTGATTTTCATGATTTGTTTGCGCAATTCTTTATCCGGCAAAAATAAATTGATGATATTTCCGCTTGATTTGCTCATTTTTCCGCCGTCTGTTCCGGGAACATACATCGTTCCTTCCTGTATTTTTGCTTCAGGTGGAACCAGAGTTTCACCCATTTGATGATTGAATCTATTGGCAACATCACGTGTCATTTCCAAATGTTGCAACTGGTCTTTTCCAACGGGAACTATTTCTGCATCGTACAATAAAATATCGGCAGCCATCAGCATTGGGTATGAAAATAATCCGGCATTTACATCTTCCAGCCTGTCAGACTTATCTTTAAAACCATGCGCTAAGGTTAAACGTTGGTAAGGATAAAAACAACTTAAATACCAAGAAAGTTCAGTCACTTCAGGAATATCGCTCTGACGATAGAAAACGGTTTTATTTACATCCAAACCAAAAGCAAGCCAGGTTGCGGCAGTGCTGTAAGTGTTTTGCCGCAACTCTTTCCCGTTTTTAATTTGGGTTAACGAGTGTAAATCGGCAATAAATAAAAACGAATCGTTTTTTGGGTCGTTCGCCAAGTGTATAGCTGGAATGATAGCGCCCAATAAATTTCCTAAATGCGGTGTTCCCGTACTTTGAAGTCCTGTTAAAATTCTTGACATTTATTTCAAATTTTAGCAGCAAAAATACATATTTCAAAAAGAAAATAAGAATAGAATTTAAAATTACTATTTTTGGGCTGCGTGAATCAAGCATTCCAAATTTTGAATTTTAAAATAATGATATATAGCGAACAGCATATGTTACAACTAAAAAATAAAATGCCAACATATGAACTTTTTTAGATACTTTTTTATTCTTATTTGGCGCATTTGGTTTTATGCTTGGTTTTTATTGAGTATAATTCCTATTTTTCCTGTATTAATAATAGTCACGTCTTCAGAAAAAATGTACCCTGTTTTTTTTAAAATTGCCAGAGCTTGGGCAAAAACCATTCTTTTTGTCATGGGTTTTAAAATAGATTTGGCTGAAGAACAGGTATTAAAAAAGGAAAAAAGTTTCATGTTTTGCCCAAATCATACTTCTATGATTGATGTTTTGGTCATGCTGGCAATTACAAAGAATCCGTTTGTATTTGTAGGAAAAGTGGAGCTGACTAAGATACCGATCTTTGGTTTTTTTTACAGGAGAACCTGTATTATCGTTGACAGAAGTAATTCAAAAAGCAGAACGGCAGTCTTTGATGAAGCCAGATTAAAGTTAAGCAATGGTCTCGATATTTGTATTTTCCCCGAAGGCTTGGTCCCAGGTGATGAAAGTGTGGTGCTAAGCGAATTTAAAAATGGTGCGTTCAGGTTGGCGGTTGAATATCAAATTCCTATCGTGCCCATTACGATGTACGATTGCAAAAAACTATTTTCCTATACTTTTTTCAGCGGTGGCCCCGGGAAATTGCGTGTTAAGGTTCATTCATTTATTAAAACGGAAGGATTAACCCTAAAAGACTGTAATTCATTAAAAAAACAAACTTTTGATGTTATTTATAATGAGTTGGTAAGTGATATGAAAGATTAAAATAAAATGTTGGGCGTTCCCTTGCAGGTCGCGCTTTCGCTACTCGCTTCCCGAAAAATCGGGAGAGCTCAAACAAACCGCTCAATCCCTAACGCAGATAAGATTTCCAATCGTCAGTTTGAGATATTTTATTTTTGACCTTATTGGGTTTTCTTTTAGCCTTTCAACCTTACACCATTTTTTATTCCACACTAATTTTCTTGACCGTCCTTCCGGTTTTCGTGTTTATTTGCACAATATAAATGCCAGTTGCGATATTTATTGGCAAAGAAATGGTTCTTATTTTAAAATTGGAATTCCAGGTTTTAAGGGTTTGCCCCAATGTATTTATTAAAGCCACACTTAATATTTCATCGTCGCTATTATTTTTTATTTGAAGTTCCTTAATGTTGTTGTTCATAAATACGTGAATGCCTTCGATAATAGGTTGCGTTACTGCAGGTATCAATACTTCAGTTACCACATCTTCGGCCACCAATTTTTGCATTGTAAAAGTTAATGCAAACCTGTCCAGATATTCCCCGACTTCTAAATTGACTTTAAAAGTTTGTCTGGAAATATTGTGAACTTCACCTGTTAATTTATCTAAAATACAGATGCTAACGTCTGAAGGTAAATTGAGTGCTTCATCTAAAGTAAACTGAACATTTCCATCAATAGTCGCATTTATGCCTAAAGGGTATATTTTATTAACATCAAATTGACCCACACCCTGAATATTATACTTGGAGTTGTTTATAAGAAAATACATATCATTATCACGAGTATCTATTTGCTTTGCGTCATAACCATAATCTTCTCCATCAGTGGCTTTTTCATTCATAAAACCCAATAACAACTGCCTGTGAAATTTATCAGAAGTGTTGAAACCCAATCGAATTTTAAACAGCTTTTGATCTTTAATTGGGTCGTTAGAATTATCATTAAAATGATTGGTTTGGGTTTTTCCTTTTGTGGCAGCTCCATTTTTGAATAAGTAAGTTGATTCATCAGAACCTTCTTTATAAAAGCCTCTTTGACTGTTGTTAAATACAATAGGGCCGCCTCCGTCGGCTTTACCAATCACAAAAAAACCTTGGCCTACCGGAATAAACCGTTTTGGAACTTTATAAGATGATCCCAAACCAGCAATTCCATCCGGCTTAATTGGGCCACCGCCCACAGCCAAAGCAGCTGGATCACTTGGGGCAACGCCCCCAACAATAGATAAAGTAGAATATCCTCCGGTATATCCCGCTAAAAGATGCGTATTGTTTCCGCTAGATTGTTCCCAAAAATAAATAGTGCCTGTTATGGTTAGTTCGTTATCGATAATAAATTTTTCACCATCTAAAGCAGAAGGATAAGGATTTCCAACCAAAAAGTAGTTATCTGCCAAAACAGAGGTTAAAGCAATGCTTCCATTATTTGGTTTTCCCACAAAGGTGTAGTTTTGAACGCCACTTTCAACTGCGCTTGCACCTTTCACAGTAAACCCTTGCGAAGGTCTAATGTCACTGTATTCATCTTTTATTTTCACCCAATTTGAATAGAATTTTCCGTTTTCAAATTTCCATAACCAATAACGTGCTAAAAAAATTTGTTCCCCCTCAATCTTTCCGTCATAACCACCAATCCAATCAATATCTTGACTAGTCGTATTTACAAAGATATTATCTAAACCTTCTTTAATAGCTAAACCTTGTTTAAAAATAGCAGCGAGAGAATAATTACTATTATTAGCTTCTCCAATTGGACCAACAGGCGATGACCAATAATTATAACTGTATTTATTGCCAACACCTTGTTGGTTTCTTTTAATATAACCCGCACTTGTAGGCTCTAAATCGCTGTTTAAGGTTTGCATTAATTGTGATTGTCCTTGTAAATCGATTACGCCATCTAATTTCAAATAGCGTGACACTTCTATTTTTGAATTATTACTGGCGGTAATTGTGCTGGTATTATTAACAATTAAGCCTAATAGTGTTTTATTTCCCGCAGATGATATATTGTGTGAGGCTTCAACAATATTCCAATCAATGTATGTTGAATCGTCAAGCCCTTTACTATTTGGTAGTTTCTGAACACTGCTATTGGCCCAGGTATCGGGGGAGTCCCAAGTGCCATCACCAACAGCAGTTGTCGTATAAGGCAATGGTGCAGTTTGGTCTTCTACTATTTGTTTGTCTTTCTTTAAATAATTGATACGCAAAAAGTCTCTATCATCCGTTAAGCCTTCAATTGTTGATCCGTAGAAAGCGTTAAAATCGTAATACACCTTGAGATCGCTCCAGGGGATGACAATCACTTCATTTTTTGTAATGGCTTGAGGAAGTACTTTTCCGTTCACCAAATTGCTGCCAGTAACCTTTTCTGTTTCCTGGTTCATAAGGTATCTGATTTGGTCTTGAGTAAGTACGCGATTCCATATATAAACCTCATCTATTTCACCCAAAAAAGGATTGTCTATCGTGTTTTTATCAACATAAATGGCTCCTACTGAAAAGTGATTATAATTAGGGGTAGGCGGTTGAACATTTTGAACTGTGTGATCTAAAATTCCATCTATGTATAAATAAATCGATCCACTATCATATAGAAATGTTATATGATGCCATTTACTGTCCCTTATTACCATATTTGAAGTAATTCTTGCATCTGTGGGGTGATCCAACATCACTTCTACTTTATTGGTGCTATTTAATCTCATTTGCATTTTTACCCCTTTCGCCATAATTGTTCTGGGAATTGCACTTGGCATTACGCTCCGAATCCATGCAGAAATCGTAAAAGCATTATAATTTAAAGCAAGAGCCGTCTCTCCAACCAAATAATCTTCTGCTTTAATAATATTTACGGAACGTTTTTCAGTATCTCGTTCAATGCCTGCATCTAATGTTGGGGATAATTTTGGGGCTTTTCCAAAGGTAAAATACTTTGTTCCATCAAAATCGTACCAGGTTTTATAAACTTGACTTCCTTCTTTATCTAATATTGGATTTCCATCAGTATCTCTATTTATTTTTAAAGGAATTACATCAATAATATTTGTATCGTCAAAACTAGGATTATCTGAAACAATTAACACATATTCTCCATCTATTTCAGGATAAACATCATTTAAAGAAGTGTCGAAGGCGTTTTTTGGAATTGAAACATACGTATTGCCTACATCACCTCCTGTTTCCACTATTTTCCATTTGCGGTTAATTCGAGTAAATGAAGTGGTAATATCAGAGGCAGGGGTAATTGTTACTATATTTGGTGTTACAATAGCTTTATAATCACCATTATTACGACCCCAAACCAAAAAATCTAAATTTGCAGTAAATTCATTTATATTTTCGCTATTCTTTGTATATAATCCCCCTAAACCTATGGTTACTTCATCGGCATCATTTACACTTTTCGATTGTTTTTGATTTAAATCAGAACTGTCATCTCTACCAATTCCAGCAATATTGTAATTAAATCCTGCATTTGATGTTTTGTTCCAAACAATAGCTCCTGCGGAATTGACATAATTTTTTTCAGCTTGTGCAGCGCCGAGTGTAATGCCATATTTAATGGCCAAATAGGTTTCAATTTTTTGACGACTATTATTATCTGGACGATCTAAACTACCATCATCATCCGGAACACGATGTGCAAAAGTCAAAATTTCAGCTACACGACCATTAAGATTCCCATAAGTATCATGGGCATTTTTACCTATTTTGTAGGGTGTTCCCCATACAATGTCAGGATCTGAATCTGGAATATATTCAATATATCCTACATTATCAAATACAAGGGCTGCGGGCTTTTTTGTTGTGATTGGGTTTGCATCATCAATTGAATTATACAGAATACTCATACCGTCGGAAGCTGTGGCTGTTTTATTGTGTGCATTGATAATTCCTGCTTTATTGTAGATCTACTTGATGATGTTGTAAGATTGTAATATGGATTTGTTGTGGAAGATCCTTGGTTATACCATAACCGCCCTGTTGAACGGAAATTTCCTAAACCAACTGCAGTTAAGTCATTTGAAAATTCTGAATCACTAACATCAACATCATTCATATCTTCATCTCCATCATTATTATACCCGGCTTTCCCTGGAAATGTGCCTTCAACACTAGTAAAAGTAGAAATCGTCCCTGAAAAAATAGTCATTTTTGATGATATTGACACATCAACATCAGGTTCCATCACTATAAAAATATCTTGACTGTAAAATCCATTATCTGTATTTTGTAAATACTGATTAGTATTTACATCATTTTTAAATTTAATAACAGGGTTAAAATTAATGTTTGAAGCAACATCATCTATATAAGTAGGTTCGTTTCCCAAAACTGCAGAAGCGCTTTTCCCATTAACACCTAAATCTTTCCATAGCGAAACTTTATCACTCCCGTCTTTTTCAACGCCCCTTGTAGCTTTTAGCCAAAGCCTAAAATCTGCTGTTACACCACCTGGTCCGGGTATATCAAACTTAAATACTTGGGCACTTACATTAAAAGTAAAAGTATCGGAAGGAGATACAGCATTACTTACAATGCTAATGGTTGCACTGTTATCCTCTGGATCATCTGCAATAAAAGTAACGTTAATCCAAAAAAATTCGCCGGGGTTAATAAAGTGTGGAAGACCCGCTTGGGTTGCTACTGTAAAATTATTTTTAGAAACCGGAGATGTTATAGAAGGAATAATAGAAGAAAGTTCTAACGGACAGCTCCCTGTATTCATTATATGAAACGTTCTAGTTACTGAAGATCCAACTTCCACCACGCCAAAATAAGTTCCGTCGGATGCTGTGGTGGTAGTTGTACCATCTATAATATTAGCCGTTGGTGGACTTGGTGGAATACCACCTCCCAAAACTGAAATAATGGGTGCTCTTACAACAGTTAAATCAAAATAAAAATCTGGTTCATTACTGTTTATAGTAACGCGAGTTGTTGTTGTAATGCAATCTGTCCCATTTGCTGTGACTTTGAAATTCAGATACTTTATTTTATTACCTTTATCACAATCTGTTTTAATATTTCCGGATGCATCAGAAGGTGAAATTGAAAAATCTGAATTACTTAAAGTTACACTTTGAACCAAAAGAGAAGAACAACCTGAACCGGGATTTGTAATTTGAAAAGTAAGGCTGTTTCCTGCGCTTATGGTAAGTGCTCCTTTATGAGTAATTGGGTTACCCCCTAAAACTGAAACAACCATGTTTTGGGCTTTACCCATATAACTAACTAATAAAAACTCGTTGTGCATTTAAATAATGCTAATTTTTAACTTATTTATATTTCTATCAAAAACAAACTTATTTATAAATTGGATGATTGTTAAAGAGGTTAGTTTTGAGAGTATTCTTGTTTTAAAACCT